>SXGQ01474413.1_pt1 | contig 28998 bp, 22 predicted proteins | sample 3178371 | NCBI WGS metagenome assembly SXGQ01 (sample SAMN11356859, study PRJNA531348) | freshwater metagenome | isolation source: freshwater sample F1-20 | place: China: Fuxian Lake, Yuxi | collected 2017-12-25 | reverse complement strand
TGCGAGTGTGCAAATCGGCAGCGTGACGACGGGCGCGCCGGGCTCGGCGGCTTCGGCTTCGGTGAATACGTTTGGGAACAATGTGGAAATCTCCTTCACCATCCCCGAAGGCCAGCCGGGCAGCGGCGTGACGATGACGGATGTGGATAACGCAATCGCCGCCGAGATCTCGGGCACGGCGCGCAATCCGAATACGGTCTCGCCATTAAATATGACCGTGAGCGATCCGCCCACGCAGTCGGAAATCCAGCAGCTCGCAGCGAAGATCGACGAGTTGATCGCGGCGCTGCTGCGGTGACTTGCGGAGCGGGGATTTGCCTTCGGCGCAGACGGGGATTAGGAAATCCCCGCTCCGGGGGGCGGACGCGCATGGTCGAAGCCATTGCGGTGGGGCGGGGAACCTGATTAGAACTCGTGCCCGCCATGTCTTACGCAAAACTCCACATCGCCGAGGCCATCAGCATTCTCGGGCAGCTCGATCCGAATCTCCTTGAGCGGATGGTCGATCATCTCGTCGCAATCCGCGAGCGGGGCGGGCGGCTTTTTATTCTCGGCGTCGGCGGCAGTGCTGCGAACGCGTCGCATGCGGTGAATGATTTCCGGAAGATCTGCGGTTTTGAGGCGTATGCGCCGACCGACAATGTCGCGGAGCTCACCGCGCGCACGAATGACGAAGGCTGGACGACGGTGTTCGCCGCATGGCTGCAAGGCAGCCGGCTCCGGGCGGAGGATGGTGTTTTGGTTTTCAGCGTGGGCGGCGGGAATCTGGAGAAGAACGTGAGCCCGAATCTCGTCGATGCGCTGAAGCTGGCGAGGGAGCGGGGGGCGACGATTCTCGGAATCGTGGGGAAGGACGGCGGCTATACTGCGCAGGTGGCGGACGCGTGCTGCATCATCCCGACGGTGAATCCGGAAACGATCACACCGCATCAGGAGGCGTTTCAGGCGGTGGTGTGGCACCTGTTTGTGTCGCACCCGAAGCTGAAGTTGAACGCGACGAAGTGGGAGTCGGTCGGGAAGCGATGAAAGCCGTCCGCGCGCGGCCTGCTAGTCGCGCAGACGCTCGCCGGGTTGCGGGCGATAGTAGCGGGTCTCGTTCGGGCTGGGCTCGCTGACGCGCCGCTCGGGCTTTCGCGGGGCGGGGCGATCCTCCTCGTAGTAATCGCGGTTGTTTTTCGAGCCGCTGTACGTCGGCGTTCCGCCGGGGCGGACGTTTCTTTCAAACCAGCTGTGGAACTGACGACCCCGGAGTTTCAGATGCTCGGCCACGCGGTCGACGACCTTCTCATAGCGCGGATTCTGGTAGGACTCATCGTTTAGGCTCGCTTCGCTTTCGTCCGACTCCGCGTCGTTCCGTGCAGGCGCAACCTTCCGTTTCGGAAGTGGTCGCGAGTCATCGGCCCGCTCGTAATCGACAGGATCCTGCTGCACGTAGCCTGGCTGCTGAGGCTTTCCGGGTTTTGCAACGGGACCATCCGAAGGACGATCGGTCGCGGTCGTTTTTGTGAGTGCCGTGCCGCCATTTAGTCCGAGCGATGAAACAATTTTGCCGGTATCGGCCCCGATGTTCAGCGTCGCGACACGGCGGCTTCGCTCGTCGATGAGGCGGACTTCCCAGACGGGCGTGGATTTTGTGCCGGTGCGGAGCGAGTAATCGGCGTAGTCGTATTCGAAGCCGGACTTTTTGGCTTCACGTTCGGCGACGGTATGGGCGCCGTCGCTGTCGAGCTTGAGCTCGGAAAGATTGAGCGGAGTGAGCGCGCGACCGGCGGAGGTGGAGACGATTTTGGAGCCGCGCACATCGTAGGAGGTGTTGGACGTGCAGATTTTCCAGAGCGCGGGCTGCGGCGTGCCTTTGCTGCCGCGGACCTCGGTGATGGTTTCGAGAATGCCTTCGCCCTTCTGTTTGCCGACAACGCGCATGGCGTCGTAGGCGTTTGCGGAATCGGCGGAAAAGGCCGGAATGGTGAGAGCTGCGATGGAGCCGAGCAGTGCGAGTTTCATGGTCTTGGAATACACGGAGTAATGCTGTTTTTCCAGCAGTTAATTGGATTGGGAGATGCGGTATATTTCGATTCCCGGATGAAGATAGATCACCGTGGAGCGTGGCCGCGACCAGACGGGTTCATACGAGCGCCGAAGGTCTGCGTAGAATGCGCGGCGGCGTTCGGCATCGTCCTCGCCGCCTTTTTTCGGGCGCAGGCTGGAGCGCTCGAAGCGTTTGTAGGTGCTCTCGCTCACGATCACGAATTCGACGCCGTCGCCGCGAAGTTTTTCGATGGAGCCGAGGTCGGCGACGTAGTCGTCACTCAGGACTTTATTCGGAAGAGGGCGTGCCTTTCTGCTCTTTCTCCGTTCGTCCGGCAGTCGGACGCGATCGTCCTTTGCGATCACATCGGTGGATTTGGCATTCTGCCGCAGCCAGTCCAGCGCGTCTGCCGTGTCGTCGGTGCGGAAAGCGTCCATGTATTCCAGCAGCCCTGCGCGATCGTCGGTCCAACTAATGAACTGCCCCGCCACGAGCGCGGTGCCGCAGATGATTTCGACGACTCCGCGCCGGTATCTGCGCTGGAGTGCTTTCGCGATGTCTGCGACCCCGGCGGCAGCGATCACGGTGAAGAGCGCCGTCGCTGGAAGAAAGTAGCGGTCGTTTTCCTTCGGCAGAAACGACATGAGAATTGCGAGTGCGAACGGAAAAATAAACGTGCACCGTTCTGCAACATTGAGCTCTGCGCGGCGGCGCCAGGCGGCTCCGATTGCAGTCAGGATCAGCACCCAGATGACCGGGTTCGTGTTTCCGAGGAGAATGCTCCAATACTTCGTGTGCGGCACGCTTTGGGTCATGCCCTGACCGGTCGTGACGAGTTTTGCCTCGCGATTGAAGTTCTCGACCACCGCCGCAGGGTTTGCGAACGCCTGCGGGTTTGTCGCTGCAAACACAACGGCAGCCGTTATCGCAGCGGCGGCGGCGGGCCGCCATCCGCAGTGCTTTCGCGTGGCGATGAAGACGGGAACCGCAAACAGCAGCGAGAGTGCACCGGGGACCTTCCCGGAAATTGCGAGACCGACGCCTGCGCCGAGGGCGATCGCGTTTTGAAGTGTGGGGTTTCTGCGGTGGCGATCCGCGGCGACAAATGCGACAGCGAGACCGAAGAGCAGGGCGGTGTCTTCCTTGAAATAGTGCGCGAGCTCGAAAAGCTGATGGTGTGTCGCAAGGGCGAGGCCGGCGAAGATGGCCACGCGCCAACCGCGCCAGGAATATGCGAGCAGTGAAAGCAGAGCGACCGCAGCCGCGGTAAAGCACGCGGAAACAGCGCGCCCGATTTGCACCACCGTCTGCGGGTTTGGCTCGGCACCGCTCAGCTTGAAGGCCGCAATTGCCGAGTTGAGCAGCAGCATCGGGTGGTGGAAATTAAGCGGACGCGTGCCGAGCACCTGTTCCACTTTGCCAGGCTCGTCGGGGTGGTAATACCACGGGAAGTCGTTGTGGAGCGTGCCAAGCCAAAGCGTGATTGCGAATAGCAACACACTCCAGAGCCCGAGTCGGGCGGCATTTGGCAGACGGGAAAGCACGGCGCGCTGTGTAACGGTATTCGGCGTGCGCGTCCAATCCGCGTTTACGTCGATTCGGTGAAAAGCAGAAGGCGGACGCTCCGAAGAACGTCCGCCTTTTGAAAAGAAGCGCCGAATGGCTTACTTCGCCTTCACGTCGTGGCAGTAGATGAATTCCTGATCGCGGAGATAGAGCTTTCCGTTGGCGATGACGGGGTGAACCCAGATTGCGCCTTTCGGATTGCGCGCAGCAGCCTGCGGGCTGAGGGTGAACTTGCCTTTTTCATTCCAGCCGGTCGCAGACGCTTCCATCAACGCGACTTCGCCGCTGCGCTCGCCGAGCGTGTAAAAGAGACCGTCGGCGTATGCGATGGCGCCTTTGCCAACGCCTTTCGCGGTCGACTTTACCGAGCCATCGGCAAAGTCCATCGCGGTCCAGCCCGCTTTGTCGCTGTGGCCGAAGAGCAGATTGCCGACGAGAATCACGCCGCCGTGGTGGTTCTGCAGGTCCTTGTTCATGAACACGTCCGTGGCTTCCGTTCCGGAGATTTTCACCTTCTTGCATCCGACGCCGTAGCCGCTGCTGATGAAGACTTCGTCGCCCTTCACGATGGGAGTCGGAATGACCGCCGTGCGGCCCGGCCACGACGAACGCCAGAGGAGTTTTCCGTTGGCGGGGTCAACGCCGAAGAGCGTCTGCATAACGAGCTGCACGTATTGCTTTTTGCCACCGACAGTCGCCGTGACGATCGACGAATACTGCGCGCCTTCCGTGATCTCGGCGCTCTGCCAGACTACTGCGCCGGTCATTTTATCAAGCGCGGCCATCGTGCCCTTGTTTCCGCCGGGCGTGCAGATGACGTTCTTGCCGTCCACCAGCGGTGACTCCGTGAAGCCCCAGCCGGGCGTCGAACCGCCGAGGGACGCCATCGATACGGTCCACACGACCTTTCCGTCTGCGAGAGAAGCGCAAACGAGATTGCCCTTTCCGCTCATCGCATAAACGCGGTCGCCGTCGATGGTCGGCGTGCTGCGTGGACCGTCGCCCCAGCCGTTGCCGAGAATGTCGCCAATCGGCGAAGCCCACAGTTCCTTGCCGCTGTTCGCGTCGAGCGCGAGGAGGATTTCCTTTCCATCACGAGTTCCCATCGTGAGGAGTTTTCCTCCCGAAATGCTGAAGCCCGCGTAGCCCATTCCGGCGTTCTCAAACAGCCACACACGCTTCGGGCCCTCGGCAGGCCATGATTTCAAAAGACCGGATTCAGTGGATATGTCGTCGCGGTTTGGCCCGCGCCATTGGGGCCAGTCGCCGGCGAGGCTTACAGTTGCGCTGAGGGCGAGTAGAAAGAGTGAGGTTTTCATGCACCGCCCGCATAGCGGTGCGCCGTGACGCGGGCAATGCGTAAGATCGAACCGCCCGTGGCGCTATTCGCCCGCGAAAAAACCGGCGCGCCGGAACTTCTCGTAGCGCTGTTCGAGGAGTTGCTCGATTGGGATCTGTTTCAACTCGTCGATATGCTTCACTACAGCGTCGCGGAGATTCTCGATGGCTTGCTCTTGATTCTGATGTGCGCCGCCGAGCGGCTCGGGAACAACGTCATCCACGAGTTTGAACTCCTTCAAATCGTTGGCGGTCAATTTCAGCGCCTCCGCCGCTTCGGGAGCATGCTTCCGGTGTTTCCAAAGAATCGCCGCGCATCCCTCGGGACTGATGACCGAGTAGTAGGAGTTCTCCAGCATGAGCACACGGTCCGCCACGCCGATTCCGAGCGCGCCGCCGCTTCCGCCTTCGCCAATTACCACCGCCACGGTGGGCGTGCGGAGCGTCATCATATCGCGAATGTTTACGGCGATGCTTTCCGCGATGTGGCGCTCCTCGGCTCCGATGCCGGGGTAGGCGCCCGGAGTGTCGATGAGTGCGACGAAAGGCAGGTCAAATTTCTCCGCCATGCGCATCAGTCGCAGCGCCTTCCGATAACCTTCGGGGTTCGCGCAGCCGAAATTGCGATAGATGTTTTCCTTGGTGTCGCGGCCTTTTTGATGACCGATGACGACGCATTTGTGTTTCCCAATGGTCGCGAGTCCGCCGGGCATCGAAGGGTCCTCGGCAAATCGGCGGTCGCCGTGCAATTCGATGAAATCGGTGAACGAAAGCTGGAGGTAATCCAGCGTGAACGGACGGGCCGTGTGCCGGGCAATCTGGACGCGCTGCCAGGCGGTGAGGTTGGAGTAGATGGCCTTCTTGGTTTCCTCGATTTTTGCCTCAAGACGGCGGGCTTCGGGTTCGAGGTTCACGTTGTTCTCGCGACTCTGTCGGCGGAGGTCCTCGAGGGACTGTTCCAAATCGGCGATCGGTTTTTCGAAATCCAGCGGCTGCAACTTCATTGTCATTCCAGAGTCACCTGTGCGCCTTTCGGAAGCAAGACTGCGATTTCGCTCATCGCTTCGCGTGAAAGACGGATTCCGTTCGGGAGCGGGCGCGTGGTTTCATCCGGATGAGAAAACACGGAGTGCCCCGCGATGGGCAGGCCGATCGTGTGGAAGCATCCGAAAAACTCGTCGCTCAGCGGCTTCGGGGGCTGGCCTGCGTCGTTGAGCGCGGACTTGTCTGTGACGCGCACGGTCTGCTTCGGGAGTGGCGTGAGCGGTTTTTTTCCCGGCCACGAGAGCGTAGGATACTGGCGGAAAAATTTGTCATCGCGCATCAAAATCACCCGCTCGTCGCGCTGCTTGAGCACGAGTCTGAAATTGATAGGGAATGCGATCAACCGCTGGCCTGGGTGTATCCGGTCGCTCTTCAGTTTGTTGAGATGCACGAGTAGCTCGAGCGGCATCTTGGTACGGTTTGAGATGCGAGCGATGGAGTCGCCGGGCTTTACCACGATCGAATTCTGTTCCGTCGCTTTCACTCCAAAAAACATCGCGCTGTTCAACTCGCCTAGGGCATCGCGGGCCTCGTTTCGTTTGGTGGAGGCCGGGTAGGCTTCGAGGAAACGCTCGAAAGCCGCCACCGCAGCGGCGGGCGATGAGTTCTGACGGATTTGGAGGCATTCGCGAAAGTCGGGCAGGCTCGGATCTCCCGGCGGCGCAGGCGGAGCGGCGGCTTTGTCGGCCTTCAACTTCATCTCCGGCTCTATGTAGAGCGAGTGAATCGCGAAGTAGGTGCCGCCGACAATCGCGGAGGCGAGAATGAGAATGAATGTAATGCGAAGAAGCACGGTGGTTGATTGAGGGCAGGGCCCTTTCTCCTCAATACGCGGCTGAGCGGAAAATCTTTCGTCAAAAATGACGAATCATCCTCCGCGGCGACTATTTCTTCTTCCGGCGAATCACGATTTCCACGCGTCGATTCGGCGCCTGCTCCTCGACGGTTCCCTCGGGCACGAGCATTTTCCGACTGCCTTCGCCGGCTGTCTGAATGTTCTGCGGGTCGATTCCCAGATTGGCGACCAGCCAGGCCCTCACAGCCTCGGCGCGGCGGAGGCTGAGTTGATCGTTGTATGCAGCGGTGCCGAATGAATCGGTGTGTCCCGTGATGCTGAACGTGGACGAGGTGAGGTCATCGCCGAGGAACTTTTTGAAGACCTCCGCAACTTTCTCCATCGCTTCGCGCCCTTGCCCGCCGAGTTGGTCGCTATCGTAGTCAAAAGTCGTGTTTCCCGGCAAACTGATCGCTTTCGGTGAGGAAGCGGGAGCGTCGTTCAGGGCGTCGAGAATCGCGCCGACGTCCTTTCCGGCAATTCCGATCGCCTGCGCGGTGCCGTCGCCTTCCGGCCCGGGTGTTGATGCAGGGCGCGCCATGATTTTCGGTCCCGTGCGGTCGGTAAAAAAGCGGTCGTCGAGCTTCGGCAGAACATCGTCGGGGTTGCCCGCTTTGATGCTCGTCTCGAGCTTTGTGACCTCCATCGCCGGCTTCTCGTTGGCGAAGAGTTTCGACGTGTCGACTGCCTTGTGCTGCGGCGCGACGGAAAGCTCGTCGAGCGTGATCTTTTGTTTCGGAAGGACGATCTCTTTTTTCGTGGTCTTCGGGGTGTCTGCGATGACCGCGGTTGTAACTTCCTCTTTTTTCTTCGGTGCCTGCGAAATCGTCACACGCTGGATAATCTCCTTCTTTGCCGGCGGCAAGTCGCGCTGGCCGAAGTTGTCCACGCGCTTGAAATAGAAAAACGTGAACAGCCCGGCGTGCAGAATGGCCGAACCGACGAGCGCGGAGACAATCCAGCCGCGTTCGGCCGGTGCCGCTGTGTGCGATGGCGCGTAAGTGTCGTATCGAGACATGGCGGAAATCTACCTGACAAACCGGACGTTGGCAAACTCTCGTCGTATCACGGATTTATTCGCCGAATCGCGGCTTGGTATCGAGGACGTAAACATCGAGCAGTGCTTTCACCCGCGAAAGGTATTCGCGGATGCGCGTCATCGGTGATTGCGACCATGGCACCGGTGATGATGCGACTCCGCACGAGCGAATGCCGGCCTGGTCGGCGAGGAAGAGTGCGCGTGGCAGGTGCCAGTCGTCTGTAACGATGATCGCATCCTTTACGTTGAAGACGTGTGCCGCGCGGAACATCGTATCCAGCGTGCGAAGTCCCGCATAATCGCGGACGACCACATCGGCCGGGACTCCGCGGGCAACGAGCGCCTTGAGCATCGAGGTGGGCTCGTCGTAATCCTTCCGGCGGTTATCGCCGCTCACAATGATGCGGCGCACCTTTCCGGCCTTCCAGACAGCCGCAGCGGCATCCATGCGGTTTGTGAAAAACACATTCGGCGCATCCTTCGAGCCGGGTGAGGTGCCGAGCACGATTGCGGTGGAACTCTCCGGTGCGGTGGTCGATCTGCCGTGGATGCGATCCGACGCGGCGACCAACATCCAGCCATTGCAAATAGCGACTGCGAGCACAGCAATCGACACGGCAAGCAGAAGGGGCCGGAGTATTCTCCGTGGCTTGCGCGGATTTTTGGAAATTGGATGCATGGTATCGCGATATCATACGCGGCACAGGACGGAATCTTTCGCAAAATCGTGCAGAAAACTGCTCCGCCGGCCGAACTTCACTCAAAGCGGGCTTGACCGGGAAAGCCCGTTCGCCCATGCCACAGCACGCACATGGCAATACTTGTTGATTCAAACACCCGCATTCTCATCCAAGGCATCACCGGCGACTTCGGCTCCCGCCATGCCCGGCTTTCACTCGATTATGGCACGCAGGTTGTCGCCGGCGTGACTCCCGGAAAGGGAGGGCAGACTTTTGATCATGCGGCCCACAAGGTCCCGGTATTTGACACGGTTGCGGAGGCTGCAAAACAGACCGGCGCGACTGTGAGCGTAATCTTTGTTCCGCCGCCGTTCGCTGCCGACGCGATCCTCGAAGGTGTCGATGCCGGTCTTGATCTCGTCGTGGCCATCACTGAAGGCATTCCAGTGAATGACATGATCAAAGTGAAGGTCGGCATGGCTGGAAAGAAGACGCGCCTCATTGGCCCTAATTGCCCCGGACTCGTGACTCCCGGCACCGGCAAGGACTCGCATGGCGGCTGCCGCATCGGAATCGCGCCGGGCTACATTCACAAGCGCGGAAATGTCGGCGTGGTCTCGCGCAGCGGCACACTTACCTACGAGGCCGTCTGGCAGCTCACATCGCGCGGATACGGGCAGAGCACGTGTGTCGGAATTGGTGGCGACCCGGTGAACGGAACGAATCACACCGATGTCCTGAAAATGTTTAACGACGATCCGGAGACGGAGGCGATCATCATGATTGGCGAAATCGGCGGCGAAGCCGAGGAGCAGGCGGCTGCGTGGGCGAAAGCGAATTGCAAAAAGCCGATCGCGGCATTCATCGCGGGCGCAAGCGCGCCTCCCGGGCGTCGCATGGGCCACGCGGGCGCCATTGTTTCCGGTGGAAAGGGCACGGCCGCTGCGAAAATCGCCGCGCTCAAGGATGCCGGCATCGCTGTCGCTGCGACACCATCGGTGATGGCGGATACGCTGCTCAAACACTGGGGACGCTAAAAGGACCGCGATGCTTGAGCTCCACGAACTCACCGTAGCGTACGGAGGAATCACCGCGCTCCACGGGATTTCGCTGAAGGTGGAGCAGGGGAGCATTGTTACACTCGTGGGCGGCAACGGCGCCGGCCAGACCACGACGCTGCGTGCTGTACGTGGACTGATCAAGCCGGTCTCCGGACGCATTACCTACAAAGGGGCTGATATCCACGGGCTTCCACCGCATAATATCGTCGCCCGCGGGATTGCGCAATCGCCGGACGGGCGACTTGTGTTTGCCAATCTGACGGTGGCCGAAAACCTGAAAATGGGTGCCTACCTGCGGCGGGATAAATCCGCTTTCGCTGCCGACTACGATTTCATCTTCGGGATATTTCCGCGCTTGAAGGAGCGCCAGAATCAAATGGCCGGAACGCTAAGCGGGGGCGAGCAGCAAATGCTCGCAATCGGGCGTGCATTGATGAGCAAGCCGGAACTGCTGCTTCTCGACGAGCCATCGCTTGGGATCGCGCCGTTGCTCACGAAGACGATCTTCGAACAAATTGTCGCGATCAACCGGGAGTTGAAACTCACCATTTTGCTCGTGGAGCAGAACGCCAACCTCGCCCTCGAAGTGAGTAATCGCGGTTATGTTCTGGAGACCGGACGCATTATTCTGGAGGACAGTGCCGCTGCACTCCGCGAGAATCCAAAGGTCCGGGAAGCGTATCTTGGGGGCTAAGGCTGCGCTTTCGGGTCAGGCCAGAACGTCGTTCAAGACGCCCTTCAATGCAGATAGTGTGAAGGGTTTCTGGAGGAAGCTTGCGAGCCCTTTTCCGCTGAACTTCACCAACGCCTCCTGCGCATTGAACCCGCTCATCAGTACCACGCGGATATCGCTACGCAAGCGCCGCAACTCCGTGAAGGCCTGCTCGCCGTCCATATGCGGCATCGTCAGATCGAGGAGGACCATGGAAAACCTTGAGGGATCCTTTGCCGCGATATCGACACCCTGTCTGCCGTCCGTGGCGAGAACACACTGAAAGCCGAGTATCTCCATCATCCGGCAGACGGTAGTGCGGACGGTTTCTTCGTCGTCGACGATGAGCACGGTACCGGAATAACGCCGCACGTTGCCGGTGCCCGGAGTAATCTCCTGTTTCTCTGCGGCTCCGCCGGTTGCGGGGAACAGGATCTTGAACGTGCTCCCGCACCCGGGTTCCGAATACACCTTCATCGAACCTCGGTGGCCTCGGACGATACCGAGGACCGCTGCGAGTCCGAGGCCGCGCCCGGTGAATTTTGTTGTGAAAAATGGATCGAAGATTCTCGCCTTCGTTTCAGACGACATTCCGCATCCGCTGTCGGAAACCTCGAGAAAGACGTAGTCGCCGTCCGGGATGCCTTCGTCTGTCAGCGTTCCGCGGAGGTAATCGCGGTCAACCTGCGTGAGGCCGGTGGAAAGGCTGATGGCGCCGCTGCTGTCGCCGATTGCCTCAGATGCGTTGATCACGAGATTCATGATGATCTGCCGGATCTGTGTGGCATCGGCCTCGATTGGGGGCAGTCCTTTTTCAAGGTGGAAGCGGAGAGCTGCCTTTTTGCTGATTGAAATCTGAAGCATCTGCGTCGTCTGCTCGACGAGTTCGCTTAGATCCAGCCGCTGGACGACGAACCGCCCGCGCCCCGAGTAGGCGAGCATCTGTTTGCAAAGGTCCGCGGTGCGCATCGAAGTCGTCACGATTTGATCGACGCAATTGTATGCGTCGGAGCCTGGGGGAAGGGAGAGATTCGCGATGCTGGCGTTTCCAAGAATGCTTGTGAGGAGATTATTGAAGTCGTGTGCGATTCCGCCGGCGAGGACTCCAAGGCTTTCCAGTTTCTGGGCCTCCTGCATTTTCCTGTCTAGTTGCTCGCGCTCCGTCTTTGCGCGGTGCGCCACGGTGATGTCCTGTATGAATCCGTCGATGTAGAGGAGCGTGCCGTCCGGCGCATACTCACCGGAAGCGCGCTCGGCCACCCATCGCTCCGAGCCGTCGCGATGGGCGATACGGTATTCGTTGCTGGAGGGGAGCCGTGCTTCGAACGCGGCCCGGGACTTTTCCCACAACCAGTCCCGGTCGTCCGCGTGAATGAGTTCCCCATAGGAAACGGATTTGTTGTTTTCGAGTTCGTCGCGACGGTAACCTGTGAGGGCCTCGCATCCGTCGCTGACGTAAGTCATGATCGAATGTTCGTCGTTCCGGCAGCGGTAGGCCATGCCTGGAAGGTTTTGAACGAGGGTCTCGAGGCGGACGCGGTTTTCGTGCACGGATTGTCTCAGTTTCTGGCGCTCGATGGCTATGCTGGCGAAGTGGGCGCCACGCGCGATGGCTGAGGATTCGAGGTCCGTCGGGTGAGCGGGTTCACGGTAGTAGAGGGCGAGCGTGCCAAGCACGGTATCTTCCGAGGATATCAGCGGTACCGACCAGCATGCGCGGAGCCCGTGGCCGAGGGCGAGTGCGCTGTAGTCCTTCCAGCGGGGATCGGTCGCGATGTTGTCGGCGATGACCGTCTTCTTTGTGAATGCCGCGGTCCCGCAGGAACCCACAGCCGGCCCGATCTGTGTACCGTCAATTGAATCGCAGTAGGATCTTGGAAGACTCGGCGCGGCACCGTGGCGGAGAGTGCGACCGTCATCGTCAAGCAGTAGAACGGAGCAGAGCATTCCCGGAAAAGCGCGCTCCTGATTGATGGTAATACGTTCCAGGATCCTGGTCAGCGGGGCATCTGCGGCGAGGAGTTCCAACACTTCTCGTTCACCTGCAGTTCGGATCGCCATCCGACGCCGCTCGGTGACATCGTGCGCGAGAGCAATCCGAGCGGGACGTCCGTCGAACTCGAGTTCGTGGGACGATATCTCCACTTCGATGATCGAATGATCCTTCCGCCGATGTCGCTCAATCTTGCCTGCCTCAAACTCCCGGCCTGAGAGTTCCGATTGTACCCGGAACTCGTCTGCCGTAAATGAGAGAAATTCGTTGCGCGAATAGCCGTAGTGAGTGATGGCTGAATTGTTGACCGCCATAATCCGCCGTGTGGCCATGTCGTAGACCCACATTGGTTGCGGATTGGCTTTGAACAGAGTCCGGTAGCGCAGTTCACTTTCCTTCAGCGCGTTCTCTGTGCGCTTTCGCTCGGCGATGGGAGTAAGACTGCCGCGAATGCATGTTCGGCCCTTGATGTCGATCCGGAGCAGTCGAACCTCGCAGAGCACTTCTCCGCCCTGAGAGTCCAGATGGGCCCACTCGAAAACCGGTGTCTCACCGGCGAGGGCCTTTGCGATCCAATGCGCGGCGAGCTTCTCCGAATCCCCTCCATCGGGCTGCAATGGAGGGCTCATTTTTGAGGGTGTGAGTTCCTTGATGTCGTCGGACGACAGCTTGAAAAGCCGCCGGGCTGCTTCATTGGCCACCGTAAATCTGTCGATACTGAGATCAAGGAGCAGGACTGCTTCCGGGGCAAACTCAATGAGTTTTCGGAAATGAGATTCACTCTCGAGCAGCGATTGCTCGGCGACCTTTCTCGCGGTGATGTCTCTCTGAATTCCCATGAAGCCGATGAATGCTCCCGTTGCGTCGTGAACGGGCGATATGGAGAGGTTGTTCCAGAACCGACTGCGATCCTTCCGGTAGTTAAAGATCTCGCCCTCGAAGGATTCGACGTTTTCAAGGGAACGTTTCAGCTGCGCAACCGTGTGTGGGTCGGTCTCCGGGCCCTGGAGGAAATTGCAGTCGCGACCGAGCGATTCGACTTCGGAGTATCCTGTCAGGCGGAAGAATCCGTCATTAGTTTACGTGATCCTTCTCGCGGTGTCCGTCAGTATCACGCCGAGGGCACTTTCGCTGAGCGCCCGTTCGAGAAGCCTTCGAGCCGCGGATGCGCGCTCTCTGGAGGTCTGGATGGCGGAAATCAGCCACGCGAGAATGGTCGTAGTCGCCATGAAGAACCAGACCATCACGGCGCTCGGAATTGGATGGGAGTGATAAAACGGGCCCCAGCCCTCACCTGTTCCGTAGACAGCAATCACGTTTGTCGAAACCACGGAGAGTGCCGCGCCCAGAGTTCCAAACCGGAGAGCCGCCCAAGCCACGAATGGCAGCGGAAGGTAGGCGAGTGCGAGTGCGCGCTCGGTTTCGCTTCCATTCAAAACAAAGACGCTCAAGCACACAGCGATGGTGCATAGGCCCCAAGCTGCGAATTCAGCGCCGCGTTTGACGAGGGCTCTCCATTCCGAGCGGCCGAATGTCAGGACAAACGGAGCACCGAGAACAACACCCAAAGTGTCGCCCGCCCACCATGTGAGCCACGCTTGCTTCGGATCAATGCTGCCCATTAAGTCGGCAATCCATAGTGATGCTACGCCGCCCGAGGCCGTTATCATCATGCCCGCCACTCCGGAAGCACTGAGAAGCAGGATATCCCGGGGCTTGGAAAATGACGGACTGAATCTGAATCTTCGGAGAAGAAATGCTGCGGCGAATGGGCCCAAGGTATTTCCGATGCCGATAGAGAGGGTCGGAATGATCGGAAGCCCCGTTCCCAGATTGATCGCGCAGGAGGCCGCAAATATGGGTGCGAGCGCGATTCTTTTCAGCCGCAGGATCGCACCAACCGCGATTCCTGAGGGCAGCCAAAGGGTTGTGATTGTGGAACCGACGGCCGGATAAAGCAGTCCAAGATGCCCGGTCACAAAGTAGGCAATTCCTGCCAGCAGTGCCGAGAGGAATCGGCGGGTTCGAAGGGACCTGAGTTCCATGATTACTGCACTAACTCAGTAACTTCATGGCGTGAAGGGCAAAAGCATGCGGGACCGATGCCGCGAGGGATGATTCTTTAACGGCGGCTCAGCCGCCCATCCATTCCTTCGCCCGCTGGAAGAACCCTTTTTCAGCGGTCGCTTCCTCGCCGACGAGTTCTGCAAACTCCTCAAGCTTCCGGCGTTGATCCGATGTCAGTTTTTGCGGAACGGAAACCACGAGCCTTGCGAGAATATCGCCACGCGTGCTGTTGTGATTCACCGAAGGCATGCCTTTTCCGCGGACTTTGAACAGCGTGCCACTCTGCGTTCCCGCGGGGACTTTGAGTTTCATGCCGCCGTCGAGGGTCGGAATCCGGATTTCTCCGCCGAGCGCGGCAATGGTGAAGCTCACGGGCACTTCGCAGTAAAGATTGTCGCCTTCTCGCTCGAAGATCTCGTGTTCCTTGAGGTGGATGACGACGTAGAGATCGCCGCGCGGGCCTCCGCGGATACCGGCTTCGCCGTTTCCTGCGATGCGCATTTTTGATCCGTCGTCCACTCCGGGAGGGATGCGGAATTTGATGCGTGCATTCTTTTCGGTCCGCCCTTCGCCCCGGCATTTTGTGCACGGGCGTTCGACGCTTTGGCCGGTGCCGCGGCAGCGGGGGCAAGTCTGCGAAACCTGGAAAAAACCACGGCTGCTGATTACCTGCCCGCGTCCGCCGCAAGTGCCGCAGCTGACTACTTTCGAACCGGGTTCAGCGCCGGAACCGCTGCAGCTTTCGCATCCTTCAAGCTTGGTCACTTCGATCTCCTTTTCCACTCCGCTCGCCGCTTCATCGAGTGTGATTTGGAGATCGTAGCGCAAGTCGCTGCCACGCTGTTTGGTTTCGCGCTCGCCCCGCCCGCCGCCGTTTCCGCCGCCGAAAAACTGCTCGAAAATGCCGCCCATTCCGCCGCCTCCGCCGGCACCGCCAAACACTTCGCGGAAGATGTCGAACGGATCGTGGGCAGCGCGTCCGCCACCACCGCCCTGCGCGAATGCGGCGTGACCGAAACGGTCGTATGCCGCGCGCTTATCCGGATCGCTCAGAACGTCGTAGGCTTCGCCCAGTTCCTTGAAATTTTCCTCGGCTTGCGAATCGCCCGGATTCTTGTCCGGATGAAATTTCACCGCGAGCTTGCGATAGGATTTCTTGAGTTCCTCGGGACTCACGTCGCGGGCGACCGCGAGCACTTCATAGTAGCAGCGTTTCGTTGCCATTCCGAGCCGTCAGGCGCCTTTCCCTTTGCTTACCACGACCATGGCTGCCCGAAGCAGACGGTCGCGAACTTTGTAGCCCTTTCGCATCTGGCGGATGATTCGGCCTTCTTCCACCGTTTCGCTCGACTCCTGGCCCACAGCTTCGTGCAGATTCGGATCGAACACCGCTCCGGCGGCGTCAACCGCTTCCACGCCGGCGCTGCTCATGAACTCCTTCAATTGGCGTTCGATCATCTCCATGCCGAAAACGATTGGCGATTTCGGGTCGCCTTTACGCACTTCGATCATTCCAAGCTCGAAGTTGTCGAGCACAGGCAGGAGGTCCTCGAGAAGGCCGATCTTCGCGCGTTTGATGTCATCCTCGCGGTCGCGGGCTACACGTTTGCGATAATTCTCGAGCTCTGCCTGATTCCGTGCAGCGGCGTCCTTCCACTTCAATGCCTCGGCCTGCGCGGCGGCGATAGGATCCACAGAGGGCGTCTCCTCCGCGGTTTTCGGTTCATCGTCCATCTTATCAACAGGTTTGCTTTCGGTGTCGGTCATTTTTTTCTGATTGCGATCAATGTAATGTCGTCGTGTTGCGGATGGTCACCAACGAATGCCCGCACTGCCTCCGCCACCCGGCGGACGACTGCTGCGGCTCCTTGCGAGGCGCTTTCCTGAACGGCGCGCTTCATGGCTTCCAGTCCGAATTCTTCTCCGCCCCGGTTGATGGCCTCGGTGACACCATCGGTGTAGAAAACCAGGCAGTCGCCGGGCTCAAGCGCCACGGAAAAGTCGTTGGTAACCCTATTGAATGAACGTCCGCTGTCAATGCCGACGGCCATTCCCGGTGGTTTGATCATCTCAACCGAACCGTCCTTCGCGCGATAAAGCAGCGGTGCATCGTGTCCGGCGCGGACGAGTCGCACCATGTTGCTGCGGCGGTCGAGATGCGCGTAGGCCATCGAAATGAACATGTCCTCCCGAATGTCGGGATAAAGCTGGGCATTCAGCTTCTTCATCACGTCGGCTGGAGATTCCTCGGACGGGGCGAGAACGCGGAGCGCAGTGCGGCACATGGCCATGAGCAGCGCAGCCGGGACACCTTTGCCGCTGACATCGGCGATCACGACTCCGAGCCGGTCGGCATCGATTGGGATGTAGTCGAAATAGTCGCCGCTTAGATAGCGGGCTGGCATATTAGTTCCGGCAGTCTCGAATCCGTCGAAAGCCGGCTCTTCTGTCGGGAGAAGGATCCGCTGGACGTCATTTGCGGTCGCAAGATCCTTTTCGATGAGTTTTTTCTCGGCTGCTTCGTGGTGGAGAATCGCGTCCCAAAGCGAAAAAGCGGACTGTTCGGCCAGCGCTTTGAATGTGTGGAAATGCCCGTTGTCGAATGCCTCGTGATGGCTGTCTCGCGAAACGATGAGCACGCCGAGGTTCTGTCCTCCGTAGGAAAGCGGTGCGATGAAAGCCGACTGGCCGCCGTGCGGACGGGCCGTATCCAGTCGCGAATCTGCACCCTGAAGGAACACAGGTTCTTTTCCCGAATACACCGCGCCCAAAAGACTGTCGCCCGTCCGAACGGCTGTCAATTTGAGCTGGCTCTGGAGCGTGCCCCGGCCGTCTTTTGGCAGGTTCACGAAGGGCGGGCACTCGCTGGAAATGAACGCCGGACGAAGCTGGAGTCCGGCTTTCTCGGAGAGATAAAGCGCGCCGCCCTGGGCTTCCAGAATGCGAATGGCTCCCTCTACGATGCTGCCGTGCAAATCGCCCGGTCTGGTCTCGTGCGTGAGCGCTTCGCCAATGTTGTGGAGGAAATCAAACACGCGGCTCTCCTCGGTCTGGATCTTCACCTTTTCCCGCTGAACTTCGCGGATGATTCGCTGCTGCCGCCGGAACACCCAAACGCTCCAGCAAAGGAGCGATGCAAAAGCCAGGCTCAGCAAAATCTCGGTGAACATGTTTCAGTGATTCCGCAACTTTCGCGGGCGAAACCAATGGTTCTTCCCGGCCGGATTTACAAGCTGTGAATCGCCCTGTTCCAATCCGTCATTTCCCGGTCTGCGGATTGTATTGGCTGAACATTCCATCGAGCGTGGTAACGAGGTTTTCGAGGGCATCGCGATGCCGGCCAGCCGGAACAGCGGTTAGTTCAGTCTGCGCCTCGGAGAGCATTCGCCGTCCGGTCGCGATGGCGTTCTTTAGTGCACCGGTTTGAATTGATTTGGTAACGAGGGTGGCGACCTCTTCGTCGCTGCCGCTCAGGATGATCTGGCAAATCCCGTCCCGTTCCGCGGAATCGGTGTTTTGCAAAAGGTATAGGATTGGAAGGGTGAGTTTGCCCTTTCGAAGGTCGCTTCCGAGCGTCTTCCCAGCCTTGGCTTCATCGCCGGCGAGATCCACGACATCATCGTAAATCTGATAGGCCGTTCCCAACCGCATTCCAAACGTCCGGAGCGCGGTAATCACGGTCGGCGCGGCTTCGTTGATGAATGCGCCTAGTTCCGTGGCGACCGCGAAAAGTGCGCCGGTTTTCATCTCGATGATGCGGTAGTAATCCGGCACCGAAAGTTTCAAATCAAAGCGACGCTGGGTCTGGATGATCTCGCCGCTGCACACATCGCTCGCAGATTCGGCGATGCGGCGCATTACTTCACTGCTCTGGAAGCGGCTGCATTGCTTGAGCGCATGCGCGAAAAGGCAGTCGCCCAGCAGCACACTCAGGCTGTTTCCCCACTTCGCGTTTGGAGTCGGTTTGCCCCGGCGGGTGTCGGCGCTATCGAGAATGTCGTCATGAACGAGCGTAGCTGCATGGATGAGTTCCACGACGACTGCGAGGTCGAGATGCTCGTTCGTTATGTTGCCAGTCGCTCCGCCTGCGAGCAGGGCAAGCGCGGGGCGGAGGCGTTTGCCGTTGCTTTCGATTGCATACGCCACGTATCCCTCGACAGCCGGATCGAACTCCCGCGCCTGCGCCCGGATGCGCTCCTCGACTGCGTAAAGGCCGGAATTGATCAGCTCGAAAGTACGTTTGAGTGCTTCCTTGTAGTCCACGCCGGGAACGGGCCCTGGCGCCGCGGTTTCGAGCTTTGTGAAATTTTTCACAAGGTCACAATAGCGGGCGTTTTTGCGGAAAGTCAAATGCGTTGCTCACCGGGTCGGCGCGCGCTCCGGACGCATTTATTTTTCAAAATCGTGCGCAATGGATCATCGGATTCGCTGCCGAACCCGTAGTGCAGGTGGCGCGTCCAGCCCTCGGCGTGCCGAAATTTTCCGGTGCGTTTGCCGATTGCGAGCGAGAATCCGTCCATGGTATTCAGATAGCTCTCTTGTCCCTGCGTTTTATCGAGCCATTCCTTTTGCGACGCATGGCACGCCAGAGCTTCGCGCTTCAAAGCGTGGACCGATGTCGTATCGACATACAGCTCCGGCGTCACCGGTTCGCGAAGCGGCGTGCACTGCCCGTGCGGCATCGCGTGATAAATGACACATGGTTCAAGGACCGGCTTGCGCTGCGGCGTGGAGCGGTAGTTTGGCACTCCTCGCGCAAACGCAGCCGTCACGGCCAGTCGCGCGGTGATCATGTGATCCTCCATGTAATCGGACAGCGCGTGCGTGAGAATCACGGACGGATTCACCTTGCGAATCACCGAGCAAATTTTCCGGATGTTCCCTTCGGTGTAAAAAACGCAAAGGTCGCTGCAAATCGGCGCGTGCCATTGCGCGCCCATCACTTTCGCCCCGGCCTGCGCTTCTTTACGGCGCGTCGCCGCTGTCCTGGCTGCGGTCATCACGGTGCTTCCCATGTTGCCGTTGGAAACATTCATGACATGGATATCCCAGCCGGCGTCCTTCAATTGCAGCAGGGTTCCCCCCATCACAAATTCAATGTCGTCCGGATGTGCTGCGATGGCGATGGCTGATGGCATCTGGCGCGAATACCCGCCGCAGCTCCGGATTTCCAGTCTGCGATTCGGGGATCTTTGCGCTCGTCAGGACGGGGTTTCGTTGCACAATCGACGAATCATGAAAGCCTCTTCCTTCCTTTTTGCTCTCGCCATGGCTCCAATTGCTCTCTCCGCCGCCGACTACGAGGCGCGCTCGTTCGAGTCGCCTGATGGCAAATTGCCCTACCGCCTGCTTAAGCCAGCGAACTTTGACGCAGCAAAGAAATATCCGCTCGTCGTCCTGCTCCACGGGGCCGGTGAGCGCGGGGATGATAACAAGGCCCAACTCAAGTGGGGAGGGGGACTTTTTACCGATGCAGTCGCACAGGAAAAGTATCCGGCATTCGTCCTCGTGCCACAGTGCCCGAAGGATCGGAAGTGGGTGGAGATTGACTGGTCCTCGCCACAACCAGTCGCGCCCGAAGATCCGGGAACAACTCAGAAGCTCCTGCTCTCCGTGATTGATTCGGTCCAGAAGGAGTTCCCCGTGGATGCCGACCGGGTCTATCTTACGGGTCTCAGCATGGGCGGGTACGGGACCTGGGATTTGATCACCCGCCATCCCGGAAAATGGGCCGCTGCAGCGCCAATCTGCGGTGGTGGAGACAAATCGAAGGCTGCTGCCGCGAAGAGCGTGCCCGTCTGGGCCTTCCATGGTTCGGCCGATGGAGTCGTAAAACCCGAACGCTCGCGGGAAATGGTCGAGGCACTGAAGGCCGCGGGCGCGCCGGTCGCTTATACCGAATACGCGGGAATCGCGCACGATTCGTGGAGTAGCGCATTTTCTGAGCCCAACTTCCTCGCATGGATGTTTGCCCAGCAGCGTGGAACGCCCGCGAAAATGGACCTTGCCACCAGTGCGCTTACGGCCCTTGCGATGCCTGCGACGGAAGTTTTTCCCGGAGCGGGCCCGCTCCAGGTCGGGGATTGGTTTAAGAAGCTGTGGCTCAATAAACGCGTGGAGTTTTCCCGGAACAAGGATCGTGAGAAAGGGGCGATTGTTTTTCTCGGAGACAGCATCACGCAGGGATGGAGTTCTGCCCAAAAGGACTTTGCATCCCGCAAAATCGCCAACCGCGGTATCAGCGGCGATACATCCCGCGGCGTCCGCTACCGATTGAAAGAGGATGTGCTCGACCTGAATCCGATGGCCGTGAGTATTCTGATTGGAACAAACGACCTCGCTCTCGGCGCCACGCCCGAGCAGGTGGTCGACAATATCAAGGCCATCATCGCCGAATTGCAAAAACAAAACCCTGCCGTCCCAATCATCCTCAATCGCGTTATGCCCCGCGGGGGCGAGAACGACTTTCCGGCACGCATTGGAAAGCTGAACGGACTGATCGACGCCCTTGCCGCCGCCGGCAAAAACATCACTGTTTGCGATACGTTTGGCATCTTCAATGATGGCACCGGCAAGTGTAAGAAAGAGGAGTTCCCCGACATGCTCCATCCAAACGGAGCAGGGTATGCCAAATGGAAAACTGCGCTCGAAGAGGCGCTGGCTAAATTGAAACTGTAACCAGCGCGTGCGGGTGTGCGTCTGGCTCCAAAACGATTGATGACCGCCCTCGCCTGGCCATTTCCATACCTGACTGCAGCGACGAATACGTCTGCCGCGGCCGATTTCCCCGCAGACGATGCTGCCTTGGTGCGCGGATGTCTGGGCGGTGATGAACCGTCGTTTGCTGAACTCGTTCGACGTCATAAGTCCCGGGTTTTCGGCACATGTTCGCGGTTTGCGCGGGATTCTCACGAACTCGATGACCTCTGCCAGGAGGTTTTCCTGCGCGCTTATCGGAAGATGTCCGGCTTCCGCGGCGATGCGCCATTTGAGCACTGGCTGGCCACGCTCACGGTGAGCGTTTGCTATGATTACCTGCGAAGGGAGCGTCGACATCGCGAAAACCTTGCGTTCAACGTCGAGACGTCCGACCGGGCTGATGCAGCGATGGAATCCTCCGCCAGCGCGCGGCGGGCGAAGGAGCTTGTCGATTGGGCGATGCGCCAGCTGGAGGCCGAGGACCATTTGATCATCACACTTCTCGAACTGGAGGAACGCAGTGTGCGCGAAATCGCCGCTGTCACAGGATGGGGCGAGAGCAAAGTAAAGGTCAGGGCTTTCCGCGCCCGGGCGAAACTTAAACAGATCATAGAGGACAGCCATGAAGCCTGATCCGCTCGACTCTCTCTTCCGCGCCGCTCGTGAAGCGGCACCGGATACTTCCAGCGCCGAGTATGGTTTCGAAACGCGGCTGCTTGCCCGAATCCGCGCGGAACGCCGCTTGTCCTGGCAGGGATGGGCATGGAGACTGTGCCCGTTTTTTGCGTCACTCGCCGTTGCTGCTGGAGCGTGGTTTTATCAGCACCGCGAAGCAGCACCGGGCGGTGAGAGTTTCTTTGATGCCGTGAAACTTGCCGGTTCCCCGCTGGTTAGTTTTTATTTTTCCAGCGACCCATGAGCGCGATTCGGTCCATTGCACGGAAGTTGAAAAGCGTGGTCATTGTCGGGCTGATTTTCTTCAGTGGCGTAATCGTTGGCGGTATTTTGTCCGGCGCGGCGGTGGTTCGCGATGTGACTACGAATGCCTATGCGTCCGGGCCCGCACCGATCCGGCGATTGCTGGTGCAGCATGCGCGTGAAGGGTTGCAGCTTGACGATGACCAGAAGCATCTTTTTTGGGCCATTCTTACAGAGACGGGTAAGGAGGCTCATGCAGCCACCGCATCCGTACAGCCGGATTTGATCAGGATTCTCGATCGTGCGGAAAGTCGCCTCCGTGAGGTTTTGCGACCAGACCAGACTGACCGCTTTGACCGCTGGATGAAATCAGCCCGCGATAAGTGGCGTGCCGGGCTGATGCCCGATAATGGCGAGACCGAAGTGGCCAGAAAATAGAAGGCGTTACGGCTGCGTGGATTCGGGTTGAACCCGAACACCCGATTGCCGACGGGCCGCTATTTCCGGCGGCGGCGTCCGGCAAGCATCGCGAGTCCGCCCAGCAACAATGCCGCGCTTCCCGGTTCCGGAACGACGAGGGCAATGTCGTTTCCTCCGTGCAGCGAGTTGGTGGCGGAGTCCGCATCGTAGCTGATCGAAAACTCGACTCCGTTCACAGTGAAAGGCGTCCCGGCCGCGGGAATGTTTGCGAATGTGCCGACGACTGCATCCGCACCGTCGTTGATGACAATGAAGAATAGGTCGTTCGCCAGAAATCCGAGTCCAGTGCCGGTCGAGATGTTCAGGTTTGCTCCCGTGATGTCCACGGTTCCGTTTGTAAGGGCATCGGTACCGACATTCAGTTGGTCGTAATCCGTTCCCGCAACCGGGCTCGGTCCGCTGCCATGGGCGAGGTCAACATCAAACGAAGAGCCGGCGAAGAAGGTGACGTTTTTCCCGACTTTCAGGATCCCAGTCGAGTCGCCGGGTGCGATTCGCCCGGTTGCCGCGGTAGTTAGCGCATTTCCTCCCACGGTTCCGCTTCCACTCAAACTTCCGGATGCAATGGTGACATCCGATGTGTCTGTGAGCAGATTGTTGACCGCGAGCGTGCCGCCTTGAATATCCACATTGCCGTTGATGGTTGTGAGTCCATTGAACTTCAGTGTGCCCGCTCCTGTCTTTGTCAGAGCTCCGCCAGCGTCGGTCGGCGCGCCGAAAACGATGTTACCGGTGGTGGCGTTGATCACCGGCGTGAGACCGAGGTTTGAAGCACCAGAGAATCCCACTGAATATCCGTTCGCACCGGTGATGTTGATAGTCGGAGCGGTGCTCGTGAGGCTGCCGAGTTCAATCGTATTTCCAACGCTAACTCCTGCGACGTTCGAGCGATCGACTTCGATAGACGATGCTGCGAGTCCCGCAAGGGTGAGGTTGTTTCCGTAAACGATCGTTTGGTTGCTGCCAGTGCCGTCATCCCAGAGGGCGAGGCGCCCGCTGTCGATCGAGATCGCAGCGGTGCTGAGTGGGTTTCCCGTTACCGGGGGATAAGCGATCAGTCCTTGCGCAGGATTGACGATGAATTGGCCCGTGAAGGTGTTTGCCGGGTTCGTAACGATCAGAGCCCGATCAACGTTATTTGCGTTTCCGTCAACAGTCAGATTCTGGCTTCCGGACAGCGGCCCGGTAATGACGACATCCTGCGAGTTTGCGGGAGTGGTGAAGCTGCGAAGCGCGACCGAAGACGGTGCGGTTACGTTCACGGCTCCGCCAAAGATCCCAAGGTCGCCGGATCGTGTTCCCAGCGTTCCGCCGTTGAGGATGACGTTGTTTTGAAGGGCGAAAGTGTTCGGGGCTGCGACACTCCGTGTGATGAGAAAAGCACCGGGTTCGACTTTGATGGTCCCGGTCCCGAGGGCAGCAGCAGAATGCGCTTCAAGAGCACCTGCGGAGACTGTCCAGTTGCTCGACAGCGTGGTGTTGTCTGCGGTGATGCGTAGTGTTCCCACGCCAGTCTTGGTAATTGCACCGGTGCCGGAAAGGCTGTTTGCCCGGGTAAATTGCAGACCGTTTGCAGCGCCCGCGCCTGTTACGCTGATGGTACTTGCGGTGCTCCCGATGACGAGATTCCGCGTTTGCGGTGCCGCAGCAGTCCACGTCAGCGCACCAGCGCCGGTATACTCGAGGGTTCCGCCATTGAGTGTAACGGTTTGATCCGCACCGCCGATTGCGTCCGCTGTCGAAAACTGAACGGAGCCTTCGCGGATGGTAAAGCCTCCGTTAAATCCGGTGTTCGCTCCGGTCATGACCAAAGTAGCGGCACCTGTTTTTGTCAGGCTTCCGGTTCCGGTTACGAGTCCGGAAAGCGTGATATTTGTTGTGGACTGAATGGTTCCGCCGCTCGCCCCCAATGTTATTGCGCGATTGGTCGCTCCGGCGAACCCGGTGTATTCCAGCGTGCCGCCATTGAAGCTGAGCGTGGTGCCGGCTCCGAGCGGCGACGCAACATTGGAATCGGCCAGCGTATCCACGGACACCGTTCCGCCATTCATCGCGACTTCTCCGGTGAAGGTGTGCGCTCCCCCGAGCGAAAGCAGTTCCGCGCCGGATTTCACGATGGTCGCATTACCCGTGATGGCACCGGGCCCAACGAGCGTGTACGCTTTCGTGGCGTTGTTGATGGTCACAATGTTGGGTGAAATATCACCACCCGTAATTGCGACGGTGGTGTTGATAGCGGTGTCGTCAAACAGCACGTTGTCGCCATTTACGAAATCCGTTTTCACGAGCGGAGAGCCGCTGATGGCCCAGTTCTTGGGGTTTGCGACAATTGCCGTGCTCCACTCAGTGCTGACTTCACCGGTCCAGACCGGGAGCTCAATGGCGGTAATATTCATCACGATTGCGGAATTCAACGTGTCCACGGCGATCGCTGCGGCCTGAACACGATTCGGGAGAGTCCCCACTTTGAAATCCGCCGCGGAACCGGTAAAGTTGCCCGCGTAATCGATCAAAACGTGCTGGCCGATTCCAGGATTCGGGCCCGTCAAATTGAAAGTTACGCTGTTTGCCCCGCCGTTGGCGACGAAACCGTCAGCATTTGTGACGTTGATAATTGCCGGAACCGTCCCTCGCGACACATTGATTGTCGCCGAATCGCCCGCAGTTGCGCCAAGCGTGAGAGTAGGGAAACTCAGCGATCCCGCGCCGCCGACACCGGCCGCAAGGGATCCGCCGTTGGTAACGGTTACCCCGCCGGTGGTCGTTCCGCGTCCGCCGAGTTTGCCGGTTGAATTCACTACCACCCCGGACGTCGCAAGGCTGCCGTCGATCTGAAGCGTGCCGCCATCGATCGTCGTCGTGCCGCCGTACGTGTGAGTTCCCGGAAGTTCGAGCGTGCCGGCGCCGGACTTTACGATGCCGGCAAGATTTCCGGCAATCGAATCAACGACCTGGATTTGTGAAGCGGGCGTTCCGATTGCGAGGCTGCCCGCGACATTGAACGTACGAATTGCACCCTGAAGATCAATTTGCGCTTTGGCGGCTGTCATCACCGCGGTTTTCCCGTTGGTAAATGCGGAGGTTCCGGAAGAAGTCACGTTTCCGCCAAGCCGTACAATACTTCCAACCGAGCCCGCGGCACCGGCGCCAGCAGCGGAGTTCAGGACAATTGTGCCGCCCGACAAAGTCAGTCCGCCAGCGCCGATATCGAGACGGCTCTCATTGGCTGCGGTTGTGGAAGTGCCGTCGATATGAATTGCGCCGGCGCTTACTTCTGCGGCGCTGACAGAAAGCACGCCGCCCCGGTGGGCCAAGGCTACACCGCTTGTGACCTTGAATAATCCGGTCGTGCTGAAGGTTGTGCGTCCGGTGCTGAAATTGCCTCCGTTCAGAGTAAAGTTCAGCACCGTCTCGGGCGCGCCGGGATTCGTCGGATTGACTCCGGGTGCGGTAACATCACCGAAGGTTCCTCCATTCACCGTGACGGATGATGAGTCGGCGATTTGGTTTCCCGTCGTATTTCCCGCAAATCTAAAGGTGGCGCCGGCTTCGACGAGGAGATCTCCTGGGATGGCTGTCGTTCCCGCGGTTTTCCCGGCTACGAGCGTGCCCTCGAAAACTGTGGTGGTTCCTGTGTAGGTATTTGGTACGGCAGCGCCGGTCAGTGTTACGGTTCCCGGTCCGCGCTTTTCAAGCCTGCCTGTTCCGGCGAGCGTGACCGGCACGTTGACGATGTCGCTGCGATTCAAGACCACGACCGAGTTGTTCGTAACGGTTCCGGTGCCAACCGCCCCGTCCGCAATTTCGAGCGTGCCTTCGCTCACGGTCGCAGCCGCCGAAACTGTGCCGGTCACGATGAGTTTGCCCGTGCCGAGCTTGGTAAGAGTGCCGGCTCCCGTAATGGCACCGGACAGTGTCGTATCAGCAGTGCTTTTTACGGTTCCATTTCCGGCGTTCACGGTAATCGCACGATTGCTTGAGGATGTCCCCGTGATTTCGAGTGTGCCGCCGTCGAGTACGATGCTTGATCCGCTGCCGAGTGGACTGTTTGCGCCGATGTTGGCAACAGCAGGAACACTGATCGTTCCACCGTTGATGGTTACGGTGCCGGTGAAGCTATTTGAATTGGAGATCGTCACCGTTGCTGCTCCGGATTTGACGAGCGCTGCATTCCCGGCGATTCCATTCGTTCCGCTAAATGCGTAATTCCGAGTGGCGTTTGAAAATGTGAGAGAGTTGACCGTCACATCCGCACCGTTGATGGTTACTGTCTGATCGGTCGCGGGGACATCGCTAAACACGACGTTGTCATTGGATTGAAATGTCGTCGAAGTAAGGTTGTTCGAATTCAGCACCCAGTTCTCCGAGCCGCCTTGCGCGCCAAGAACCCACGCAGTTCCGAACGCACCGCTCCAAACCGGGAAGTCGAGTGAGTTGATGAGGAGATCCACACGAGTGTCCGTGGTATTGTTGAGCAGTTGCGCGTTAATGCGATTCGGAAGAGTGCCGAGTTTGAAGCCGGTAAATCCGGTGCCGCTAATCGTCGCGTAGTCAATCAATGGAAATGTCACCGGAAGTGTCGCCCCAGGGTTTCCCGCAACGTTGATGGTTACCGTGTTTGCGCCGCTGTTAACCGCGAGTGCGTTCGAAACATTGATTCGCGACCCAAGTGTGACTTCCACGGTTGATGTGTTCGCGGCCGCGGTGCCGAAAGTAAGGTTTTGGAATGCGATATTCCCGATTCCCTGCACGCCTGCCTCAACCGTTGCTCCGTTCCGGATTGTAGTTGTACCATTAATCGTGCCGGTTCCGAGAATTCGACCGTCCACATTGGCAACAGCATTCGCGCCGACGGTGCCAGTAACTTGAAGCCGCGCCGAAGCAGCGACGCTCAAATTGTGATTCGCTGGAAGCGATCCCGAGAGCGCAACAGCGCCGGCTGAAACTGTGGTGGTCGAGTGGGTATTTGCCGCTCCGAGCGTCAGAGTGCCCGTTCCGGTTTTCGTCAGTGTCGCCGCGCCGGAGACGGCATTCGGCAGAGTGTAATCAATTGAGTTCTCAATCGTCACTCCGGTCGCGCCGAGAGCGATGCCCGATGTGCCGAGTGCGCCGGGAGCAGTCACGCGGATCGTGCCGCCGTTGACTGTAATTGGTCCAAAGGAGTTTGCGGAGGACAGTTCCACGGTGCCGGTGCCGGATTTGTCGAAAGCTCCGGAGATGCGTCCGATTCCACCTACCGAGTAGGTTCCCGCGGTGTGGTTGAATGAAATCGCCCCGACGGTAATGTCTACCGGCACGTCAATTGATGCAGTCCCGCTGGGATTTGCACTGAACACCGCGTTCGCGCCAGCTTCGTAGGCGGCGGGATTGGCGCCATCGAGGAAATACTGACTGCCGGACAGGTCGAGCGAACCGTTTGGAGCTCCTCCGGCGGTGTGAGCGAGATTATAAGTCCGAATCGGCAGTTGTGTGAATGCCAGGGAGAGGTCATCGATGCCCATCAATGCATCGGTTCCGGTATCGTTGAAGTTCCGCCAGCGCAGCGTGATAAACTGCCCGGGCGCAAGGGTGAGTCCGAGGTTGCCACTGACCGTAGTAATTGCGGGAGTGGCGAGTACCGCCGTGCCGGGATCGGAGGTCGCGTAGTCAAACGATGCCAGCCTTGTCCATCCGGTGTCGGCGAGCGCTGCATTTGCGGCATAACCGTTTCCGTTAACGTGCGCGGCTCCGCCGAGCGTGAGGTCCGTGATGGCCGTGCCACCAATCTGGTAGAAGAATTGAAATCCATCAAGGGTGTTGGCCGTTGAGTGGGGGGCGTAGAGCTCGCCCTTGTATGAAAAACTTCCCAGTGACAGCAGTGTGGAGGAAGCGTTACGGAAGACGACGCCGAACGCGTTCGCGCCGTAATTTGTAGTCGTCGGGCAAACCGCGAGTGCGCGCTCGGTACCCGTGCCGGCGCTGAAGAGACCGTTGGCTTTCGCCGCGCCCGTCGTGTAGATTGCCAGCGGAAGAGGATTGGCTCCACCAGCCAATGGCGAGAATGTGGTTACGCAGTCGGCATACCATCCGGTTAGCGTTCCATTGTCAGCCCAACTGGACGCAACGTTCGGAAGGAGATCGAAATTTTGGGAGTAGGTGGTCGGCCCGGTGATGGAAATCGATTGCGCATGGGACGCCCCGACTCCCATCAGCATGGTGAGGAGACTCGCGGCGCTCGATTGAAGGATTCGGGCGCTGTTGCGGTTTGAGAGCGGACGACTGGATGGCTTCATATCGATGTTAATAGGAGTGAATTATGTGACGGGAACGTGGGCTATTTTACTCTGCCACGCACTTCGTGCAAAAAAGCGGTTCCGCTCCCGTTTCGCAAGCGTCTTTTCCTGATTCGTTAGGGATTCGTCCGACTTGGATACCCTGTAAAACACGCATCGGCACCCGACGCGAACTTGTCGGGAAAATGTGATTTACTTTCAAAGTCACACGCCTATCATTCACCGCCCGCGACTGCCTCATAGTGTAACGGTAGCACAACAGATT
>SXGQ01725887.1_pt1 | contig 29000 bp, 28 predicted proteins | sample 3178371 | NCBI WGS metagenome assembly SXGQ01 (sample SAMN11356859, study PRJNA531348) | freshwater metagenome | isolation source: freshwater sample F1-20 | place: China: Fuxian Lake, Yuxi | collected 2017-12-25 | reverse complement strand
TTACCAATTTTGGAATCAAGCCAACCTTTGATAATTCAAGTTTAAAACCACTTTTTGAAACTCATATTTTAAATTTTTCAAAAAATTTATATCATAAAAAAATTCGGGTGGAATTTTTAGATTTTATTCGTGATGAAAAAAAATTTTCTTCGATTGAAGAATTAAAAAAACAAATTAAAATAGATATTAATATAAAAAATTAACCTTGTTTTTTTAAGAAAGATTGCCAAAATAATTTTAAAAAAAATTTAAAAATGCAAAAATTTAATATTGTTAAATCTGTTATAGCTGGATTGCCTTTGATTAATATCGACACCGATATGATTATTCCAAAGCAATTTCTTAAAACCATTAAAAGAACTGGGCTCGGCAAAAACCTATTTCATGAAATGCGCTATGATTTAAATGAAAATGAAATAGCAAGCTTTGTCTTAAATAAACCAGAATTTCGTGATGCTAAAATTTTAGTTGCTCTTGATAATTTTGGATGTGGATCAAGTCGTGAGCACGCTCCTTGGGCACTTATTGATTTTGGAATTCAGTGCGTTATTGCGCCATCTTTCGCCGATATTTTTTATAATAATTGTTTTAAAAATGGCATTTTACCGATAGTTTTAAAAAATTCCGAAATTGATGAATTGCTTGCATTTTCTAAGTCGCAAAATAATTCTGCCACTGTGAATTTATTAAAACAAGAAATCCAAACTACCGAAAAAACTTATAAATTTGAAATCGATTCTTTTAAAAAACATTGTCTAATTGAGGGGCTTGATGATATTGGTTTAACTTTACAAAAATCGCAAAAAATTGCTAATTTTGAAGAGAAAAATCGTCAAATCACTCCTTGGCTTTACAATAACTAAATTTATTAACTAAAATTTTTTAACAATGACAATTCTTGCAGGAAAAAAAGGTTTAATCATGGGCGTCGCCAACAACAAATCGATAGCTTGGGGCATTGCCGAAGAGGCACATAAATTCGGTGCCGAACTAGCCTTTACTTTTCAAGGCGAAGCTTTACAAAAACGCGTTGAACCTCTCGCCGCCTCAATTGGCTCTGATATTGTTTTGCCATGTGATGTTACCGACGCTGAATCCGTCAAAAAAGTTTTCGAAACTCTTGAACAAAAATGGGGAAAACTTGATTTCCTAGTTCACGCTATCGCTTACTCCGACAAAGAAGAATTGCGTGGCAAATATCTTCATACTTCTCCACAAAATTTCGTAAATACCATGAATATCTCGGCGTTCTCATTAGTGGCAGTTGCCAAAGAAGCTGAGAGATTAATGATCAATGCAGGTGGCGGAAGCATAATAACTTTAAGTTATTATGGCGCTGAAAAAGTTATGCCACATTACAACGTTATGGGCGTTGCCAAAGCAGCTCTTGAAGCAAGTGTGCGTTACCTTGCGATGGATATGGGTAAAGATAATATTCGCGTTAACGCAATTTCTGCTGGTCCAGTAAAAACCTTGGCGGCGAGCGGTATTGGCGATTTCCGCTTAATCTTCAAATGGAACGAATATAATGCTCCACTGCGTCGCAACGTCACTCTACAAGATGTTGGCGGAGCTGGTGTATTTTTGCTTTCGAGCCTTGGAAATGGCGTTACCGGAGAAACTTTACATGTTGATGCTGGTTATCACGTCGTTGGAATGAAAGCTCCAGACGCACCAGATATCTCTATCGTTAGAGACGGCGAATAATTTAATTTTGAATTACAAAACCCGAAATGTTTATCAATCATTTGCCATTTTTGATTATTATTTCTTCACCCTCGGGAGCTGGAAAATCAACCTTGTGCAAAATGATTGTGCAAAATGATCCCCTTATTCGACTTTCAATTTCTGCCACCACTCGCAAAAAACGTCCACAAGAAATTGCCGGTCAACATTATCATTTCGTTAATCGCGATAAATTTCTGCAAATGAAAAATAATCAAGAATTTTTAGAAAGCGCCGAAGTTTTTGATAATTTTTATGGCACTCCTAAAAAAAACGTTGAGGACGCTTTAAATAACGGACATTGTGTGCTCTTTGATATTGATTGGCAAGGCGCCAGACAAATTAAAGAAAATTTTTCTGCCGATCAAATTGTGTCGATATTTATTTTACCACCTTCGATTCAAGAACTCGAAAGAAGACTTCGTGCTCGAGCCCAAGATCCAGAAGAAGTAGTTCAAGAGCGGATGCATGAAGCTCGCAACGAAATTAGTCATTATCAAGAATATGATTTTATGGTAATTAATGATGATTTAAATGCTTCTTATCAAAAAATTCGTGCCATCATTGAAGCCAAGAGAGTGGCTCGTCAAAATCAAAATGACATTAAAAAATTTATCAATCAATTTTCATAAAAATGCATGATTTAATTCACAATCTTATCGATTCCATAGTTATTTTTATTAATGAAATTGGTTATCTCGGAATTTTTATTGGCATGTTTTTAGAAAGCACAATCATTCCCATTCCAAGTGAAATAATTATGATTCCCGCCGGAATTGCCAGCGCCAAAGGTGTCATGAATATTTATATCGCAACTTTGGTTGGAACTGTCGGGAATATTGCGGGAGCTGTTTTCAGCTATTATCTTGCTTTAACTTTGGGACGAAAAATTATTTTAAAAATCGGTAAATATTTTTTTATTAAACCCGAAACTATCATTAAAATTGAAGAATTTTTTAAAAAACATGGTCCGCTTTCAGTCTTTACCGGCAGGCTTCTACCGGGATTTCGTCATTTCATCTCCCTGCCCGCAGGTCTCGCCAAAATGGATTTCAAATTATTTTTATTATACACTTCGCTTGGCGCCACAATTTGGACTTCAATTCTATCTTTTAGCGGTTATTTAATTGGTGATAATCAAGAATTAATTATTAAGTATATTAAAGAGCTTTCAGTAGCTTTTATTGCTTGTTGTGCATTTTTGTTAATAACCGTTGGTTTTTATAAAAAAATAAAAATTAAAAAATCTTAAAATGGATGACTAATTCCGACACCTAGATTTTCAATGACTTTGACCTTATCGATAAAATCTGAATTAATAATTTTAGCATCGACAAAATTGCGTTTATATTGAAATCTCAAAGCAAAATTTTTATAAAATAAATATTCGGCGCCAACCCCAATAACCGGAGAAACCCTACTTACCCTTGAGTTGCGAGATTTTGTTGAAGTTTCGTACCCAATAATAGGAGAAAATATTAAGGCTTTTGTTTGACTAAATTCATTCGCTTCTATTTGATTATAATTAGCACCAAAAATTAGGTAAAACAAGCCACGCGATTCTTTATCAAAAACTAAATAAGGTTTGAAATCAACGCCGATGGCTGTAGTTTTAAATTCAATATTCGAAAAACTATTTGTGGCGTTAATTTGTTTTTTTTCATTCGTTTTGGAATAGAAACCTTCAATTTTAAAATAATCTTGATTATCGTAACCAGCAAAAAAAGCCATAGTTGAAGTATCCGGCTCGTAATAATCATCTGGATTTTTAGTGCCCTTTGCTCTTATTGATGAATTTTGAAATATAGCCTCGACTCCTAAATAAAATTTTCTATTAATTTTTTCAGCTTTATCGCTATCATTATCGGCAATTTTATGATCAATTTTCATGTCTTGATTTGCATTTTTTTTACCGTCTTTTATCATTTGTTTTTTTTCATTTTGTGCTAATGAATTACTAGATAGCATAACAGAAAATGCAGTGATAAAAATATAGAATTTTGCAATATTTTTCATGTTAATAAATTTAATTTTAATGGGTATTTAATATTTTTTCACATTTTAAAAAAACTTATAGATTTTTCAATTATTAAATTTATTAAAAAATTATTTATCATTTCAAGTTGCAATAAAATTTACGGATTTTATTATCGGTGCTTTAAAAAATAAGCACCACTAAAACAACTTAAATTTAAATTATAAAATGAAACTAACAATCATCGGCACTGGCTATGTTGGACTTACATCAGCCCTATGTTTTGCAAACGCTGGACATAATGTAATTTGCATCGATAAGGATGAAAATAAAATAAAATCTTTACAAAATAAAATCCCCACAATTTACGAAAAGGGTTTGTTGGAAATTTTGATTTCAGCACTCGATAATAAAAAAATTGAATTTTCTTCAGACCTCGCAAAGGGCGTAAAATCCAGCCAAGCGATAATTTTAGCGGTCGGAACTCCGCAAGATGAAAATTCGGGAAAAGCAGATTTATCTTACATTTATTCAGCATCAAAAGAGGCGTCGAAATATGTCGATGAATATAAAATTTTTATCACCAAATCCACCGTTCCCGTTGGCACCAATCATGAAATTAAAAAAATTATTGAAGAAAATTGTGGCGTTAAAATCGACGTCGCTTCTAATCCCGAATTCATGCGTGAAGGCTTCGCTCTCGATGATTTCATGAATCCCGATCGCATTGTCATCGGCGTCGAAAATGACAAATCGCAAAAAATTTTACAAGAAATTTATCAACCTTGGCTTGTTAAAAAATTTCCAGTTTTATTCACCGACATTAAAACCGCCGAGCTTATCAAATACGCTTCCAACGCCTTTTTGATGACCAAAGTTGCTTTTATCAACGAAATCGAAAATTTAGCGACCAAAATTGGCGCCAATATTTTCGATATTTCCAAAGGAATGGGTATGGATAATCGCATCGGATCGGCATTTTTAAATCCCGGTCCCGGAATTGGCGGATCATGCTTTCCCAAAGATTCAATGGCGTTAAATCACATTGCTAAAAATCACGAAGTTAAGCTTTCAATCCTTGAGCAAGTTATCACCACCAATCTTCAACGCTTCAAAGATTCGGCACAAAAAATTCAAGATTTTTGTAAAAAAAATAATAGTAAAAAAATTGCGGTTTTGGGCTTGGCATTTAAGGCTGGAACCGACGATGTGCGTATGAGCCCAGCCATCGAAATTATCAAATATTTGCTCGCCGATAATTTTGAAATTTACGCTTTTGACCCGCACGGAATTGAAAATTCTAAAAAAATTTTTGGCACTAAAATTAATTATTGCACAAGCCTTGAAGAATGTTTTAATTCATCCGATCAAGTCGCGATTTTAACCGAGTGGCCCGAATTTAAAAATATTAAAAATTTTAGTAATTTTAATGAAAAAAATATTATTGATTTACGTTATATTTTGTAAAAAATAAAATTGATAAAATAATTAAACTCGTTAAATTTAATTCAAAATTTTTCTCAAAAAACCAAATTAAATTATGGAAATTTTATCAACAGAATTCGCTGGATTAAAAGTTGTTCAACTCAAGATTTATCACGATAATCGTGGTTTTTTTGTTGAAAGATTTAACAAAAAATTATTTCAAGATTTGGGTTTGCCGGTTGATTATTTTCAAGATAATCATTCATTGTCCGCCTCCAATGTAATTCGCGGATTGCATTTTCAAAATAATCCGTCGCAAGCCAAATTAGTAGGCTGTTTGCGTGGCAAAATTCTCGATGTGGCGGTTGATATTCGTAAAAATTCACCAACTTTTGGCAAATATTTTTCCATCGAATTAAGCGCTGAAAATGGCAAATTACTTTTCATCCCAGCTGGCTTTGCTCATGGCTTCGCCGTCCTTGGCATTGAACCAGCCGATGTGATGTACAAAGTTGATAATCAATTTTCCAAAGAAGGCGATGGCGGCATTCGATTCAACGATCCTGATTTAAAAATCGATTGGCAAATCGCCAATCCGATCATCTCGGATAAAGATAAAAATTTGCCACTTTTTGCGGATTATTTAAAAAATCCTAAATTTTAAATTTAAATTTATGACTAATTCTAAAAATATTTTGGTGACGGGCGGATGCGGATTTATTGGTAGTTGCTTCGTTAAAAAACAAATCGCCAAAGGCAATTTTGTGCTAAATATTGACAAACTCACTTACGCTGGAAGTCCCGCCAATGTTGAAGCGGTTGCCTCAAACCCAAATTATCGCTTCACCAAAGCCGACATCAATGAAACTGCCTTAATTCAAAATCTTTTAAATTATAATAAAATCGATTGGGTGGTAAATTTCGCGGCGGAAAGCCATGTTGACAATTCAATTTCCGGACCCGGAATTTTTGTACAAACTAACATCAACGGCACTTATTCAATGCTTCAAGCCTCATTAAATTATTATAAAAATTTGAGTGCCGAAAAGAAAAATGATTTTCGTTTTTTACATGTTTCAACCGACGAAGTTTTTGGCTCTCTTCAAGAAAATGATGAGCCTTTTAACGAGAATAGTCGCTATCAACCAAACTCACCTTATTCCGCTTCCAAAGCCTCTTCAGACCATTTGGTTCGAGCTTGGCAAGAAACTTATAAATTGCCAACTATCATCACCAATTGTTCCAATAATTTTGGACCATTTCAACATCGTGAAAAATTAATTCCAACCATCATTCGCTCTTGTCTTCAAAATAAAGATATTCCAATTTATGGCAATGGTAAAAATATTCGTGATTGGATTTATGTCGGCGATCATTGCGACGGTATCGAGTTAGCGCTAGTAAGTGGCAAAAGCGGTGAGACTTACTTATTCGGTGGCGAAAAAGAATTACGCAATCTTGAAATCGCTCACAAAATTTGCGAAATTCTTGATGAAATTAAACCAAAAACTGACGACACTTCCTACAAATCGCAAATTAAATTTGTACAAGATCGCGCCGGTCATGATTTCCGTTATGCAATTAGCAATAAAAAATCATTTCAAGAACTTGGCTTCAAGCCTTCAAAATCATTTGACGACAGACTTCGCGAAACCATTGAATTTTTTATAAAAAATTAAAAAATTTATGAAAAAAATCACGATTTTAACTCCTTGTTTTAACGAAGAAGGAAATGTTAAAAAATTATATGAAGAAGTAAAAAAAGTGATGAATGAATCGCTTGCCAATTATGAATATAATCATCTTTTTATTGATAATTGCTCAAGCGACAACACTCTGGCGATTTTAAAAGAAATCGCATCGATTGATAAAAATGTCAAAATTATAGTTAATTCAAGAAATTTTGGATATGATAGAAGTTTCTTCAATGGGTTACTTGCATCAAACGAAGACGCTTTAATTCCTATGGTCGCCGACCTTCAAGATCCACCTGAAATGATTGTTAAATTAGTCAAAAAATGGGAGGAAGGTTTCGATTCGGTTTTAGCAATTAAATCCAATAGCGACGAAAATAAAATAATGTATAAAATAAGAAAATTTTATTATAATATACTTTCATCTTTGTCGGAAATTAAACTTTATAAAAACTTTACTGGGTTTGGTTTATATAGTCGAAAAGTTGTAAATGAAATTAAAAAAATTAAAGATCCTTATCCATTTTTTCGAGGGATTGTTTGCGAAGTTGGATATAAAATTACAACCGTTGAATATCATCAACCCAGAAGATTTAAAAATATTTCTAAATATAATTTTTATCAACTTTATGATTTAGCAATTCTTGGCATATTATCTAACTCAAAAATACCCTTAAGAATTGCCGTTTTTATTGGGGCTTTATCGTCATTTTTTTCTTTTTTAATCGGTTTGGGATATTTTTTTGCTAAATTATTTTTTTGGGACGAAATAAATCTTGGAATAGCTCCAATCCTTATTCTAGCCTCTTTTATGTTTTCGGTGCTTTTGTTATTTTTAGGAATAATTGGCGAATATATTGGCGCAATTTATACGCAATGTTTGAATCGCCCACTAGTTCACGAAAAAGAAAGAATTAATTTTGATTAATTTAACATTTTTTATTAAAATCTTCGATAATTTTAAGTGAATATTCTAAAATATTATTACTTTTATTATAAAATATTTTATACCACTCAACGGTGTTTTTAATCGAATCTTCAATATGCCATTTAGGATACCAACCTAACTCTTTCTTAGCTTTATCGCAATTAAGATAAAGCAAATTAGCTTCGTGAAGTTTATTTTTATCTTTAATAATTTCGATTTTATTATCGCTTCCCCAAATTTCACTAACCATTTTTGCAACATATTCGACATTTTTTTGATCGATTAAATCTGGTCCGAAATTCCAATTTAATAAAGTTTTTTGCTCTTTTAATTCGCACAAATGTTGAGCGACGAGAAGATACCCGTAAAGCGGTTCAATAACATTTTGCCATGGGCGAATTGCGTGCGGGTTGCGAATGTTTGGATTTTTTTTCGCCACTAAATTTTTAATTAAATCGGGAATTAAACGATCTTGCGACCAATCGCCCCCGCCAATCACATTGCCGGCTCGCACCGATGCAACTTTGCCAATTTTTGGATTTGGAATAAAATAAGAATTAGCGTAAGCCGAAACCACAATTTCAGCACAACCCTTGGAATTGCTATATGGATCATGCCCGCCCATTTTATCATTTTCTTGATAACCGGCGATTTTTTCGACATTTTCGTAACATTTATCACTAGTTACAATTATTGTTGCCAAGGCTTTGCCGAAGTTCCTAACCGCTTCCAAAAGATTAACCGTTCCCATCACATTTGTTTGATAAGTTTCGATTGGATTATGATAAGAATATCGCACCAAGGGTTGTGCTGAAAGGTGAAAAACGATGTCTGGTGCAAAATCATTAATGGCTTTTTGCAGTTTTTCTAGATCGCGAATATCGGCAATTTGATGAGTGATTTTATTTTCTAGATTCAAAATATTAAATAAATTTGGATCGGTATTTGGCTCTAAAGCATAACCGTAAATTTTAGCACCAAGACTAGAAAGCCAAAGCGTAAGCCAGCTTCCTTTAAAACCGGTATGACCCGTAATAAATATTTTTTTATTGCGCCAAAATTGTTGGTTTATTTGCATTTTATTTTACCAAACTTTCCACGGAGCGAGATTTTCATTCCACATTTTTTCTAACAAATTTTTATCACGCAAAGAATCCATGCATTGCCAGAAACCCTTATGTTTGTAAGATTTAAGCTCGTGATTTCGAGCCAATTTTTCCAGCGGTTCTTTTTCAAAGACACTTTTTTCATTGGAAATATAATCGATAATTTTCGGAGATAACACAAAAAATCCGCCATTAATAAAAATTTCGGAATTGGTGGGCTTTTCCTTGAAAGACAACACCGTTTCCTCTTTATCGATTTCCAAAATTCCAAATCTTTCAATTGGATTTATCGCCGTAAGCGTTGCCAATTTTCCATGTTTTTTATGAAAATTTATCGATTCTGCAATGTTAATATCGGCAACGCCATCGCCATAAGTTAAACAAAAAAAATTATCATCTTTGACATAATTTTCAATCGCCTTGATTCTACCACCCGTAGATGTATCAAGCCCAGTTTCCACCAAAGTTACGCGCCATGGTTCGCAATTATTTTTATTAATTTTTATCGTCGAATCATCACTAAAATCAAAAGTAATATTTTTAGAATTATGGGCTTGGTAATTGGCAAAATATTCTTTAAAAACATAACCCTTATATCCCAAGCAAATGATGAAATCATTGATGCCGTAATGCGAATATAATTTCATAATATGCCAAATAATTGGTTTATCGCCAATTCTCACCATCGGTTTTGGAATAATATTAGTTTCCTCGGAGATTCTGGTGCCATAGCCTCCAGCAAGTATAACAGCTTTCGTCATAATCAAAATTTATTAATAAGATTAAATATATCTTTGTCAGATATTTTATGTTTTCGATACATAAATTCAGCATCACCAAAAATACCATCAGATAATTCCCTCACGCCGAGGCGATATAATTTTGCTGTCAACTGATTCTCTGCAATAATTTCAGCAATCATTGAACCGATTCCACCATTGATATAATGAGCCTCAACGGTTACAATTTTATTATATTTTTGTATTATCGGAATTAATTCTTTTTGTATTTTTTGATCGATTTTTATAATAGCATAACTACTTATTTTTTTATCGATGGCATTATTGCACTTTAAAATTTCTTCAACAATAGAACCTATTCCGAACACCGCAACTGAATCGTCACCCTTGGAAAGTTGAATAAAATTATCACTTTCAAAATAGTTTAAATTATCAGATAATGAATCTTTATTTTTGCCAATTCTATAATAAATTGGATTATTTTCTAAATAAGATTTATCAAGAATTGACTCAGCATTTTTAACGTTAATTGGTGAATAAATTGATAAATTTGGAAAAACTCTTGTAATCGCAATATCTTCAATCAAATGATGAGTACTTCCTAGATTGCCATATTCAAAACCCGCTCCAATTGCAATTATTCTAACCGGAAGATTGTGCAGAATCGGACCATTTCTAATAAATTCATAAGGTCTAAGTAAAGAAAATGGTGCGATGGTATAAGTAAATGGTATAAAGCCACTTTCAGCTAAGCCAGTCGCGACTCCAATCATATTTTGCTCAGAAACTCCGACATTATAAAATCTATCGGGAAATTTATTAGCAAAATCTTCTAAAACTGAAAAACCTAGATCTGCTGTAAGCAAAACAATTCTCTTATCTTTTGATGCAATTTCTATTAATTTTTGTATAAAATTATTTCTCATCTAATTCTGTTAATGCTTGATTATATTGTTCATTATTCATTGATTTATAATGCCATTCTATAGCATTCTCCATATATGATACTCCGTTTCCACTTACTGTATTAGCAACCAAAAAAAAGGGCTTTGTTGCCATATTATTTTTGTTTTTCAATTTGAATTCTTTTAAACAATTTTCTATTTCTAATAAATTATGCCCATCGCAACTATAAGTATCAAATCCAAAATCCTTCATTTTCTTTTCTATATTTTCAATATTAAGAATATCTTTTGTATAGCCTAGAGCTTGTTGACCATTATTATCTAAAATAAAAATTAAATTTGATAATTTTTGATGAGATGCAAATAATATTGTCTCCCAAAAAGATCCCTCATTGAGCTCGGCGTCACTCAATAAACAATAAATTAATCTTGAAGATTTTTCTATCTTGGCCGCTAAAGCGCAACCCGAAGCAAATGTAACTCCGATTCCCAAGGAACCAGTTGTGAAGTCTATTCCATTAACAATATTTTTCGGATGCCCACCTAATTTACTACCATTTAAACAATAACTATTCAACTCATTTTTTGATATAAAGCCCTTCATATATAACATTATATACAAACTTAAAACGGCATGACCTTTCGATAAAATAAAGCGGTCTCTTTGATTCGAATTAATATCGGAAATTTCTATAATTTTATCGTATAAAACATATAAAATATCAGCAATTGACAATGAAGAACCTATATGACCAGCTTCAGCTTTTTTTGAATGCTCTATAATTAACTTTTTGTAATCCATAAATATAGCATTTGATTATCGATTTTAATTAATTATATCTTTTAATTTCTATAAATTAAAAAAGCATTATTATTTTAGAATTTATTGGTGTATTTTTTGTGTTTATGGCTAACTAAAATTTATTTTAAATCATAAAACTTCATCAATTTTTATCAAGTTTTATTTCTAATTTTTCAAAATTATGAATTTAAATATAATCATCACCGGAGCTTCTGGGTTTATCGGAAGAGCTACTCTTCAATATTTTTATAAAATTTTTCAAGATAAAATTGACGAGTTGGTTTTTCCAATAAGTGCTTCGCAAAAAAATATTAAATTGAGCAATAATTTTTCTATAAAAACTTACGATTATTCGCATAATTTTGATAAAAATAAAGCTTATATAATTTTGCATTATAGTTATGCAACAAAAGCTAGATTAGAAACTTTAAGCGATGATGAATTTAATAAAAATTGTAAAAAAATTAATGATTCATTGCATCAAATTATTAAAAATTATCGCATAGAATCGCTGATTTTTCCATCATCGGGAGCGATTTATAATCAAAACAATTCCTACGCTAAAAATAAAATTAATGATGAATTATATTTTTTAGATCTCTCCAAAAAATATAATTTTAACCTAATGATTCCCAGAATTTTTAATCTCGGCGGACCCTTTATTAATCAACCCCAAACCTATGCTTTAAATAATTTTATTCTTCAGGCCAAAGCCAATAAAAAAATCATAATTAATGCCAATAATGATGTTTTTAGATCATATATTCATGTTAATAATTTAATCGATTTATTTTTTAAATGGCTAATCGATAAAAACAAAGAAACTCCTTTGATTTTTGATGTTTCTTCCTCTCGCAAAATCGAAATTAAAGAATTAGCAAAAAAAATTAGTGAGGTTTTAAAGATTAATTGCGAAATAATTGCGACGAATTATAACTCGCAAAACCCAAGCGATGATTATGTCGGCGATCCTACTAAAATCTTGTCTCTGTGCCAAAAATATCAAATTAATCTTGCCGATCTCGAGCAAATAATTTTAGATACAAATTTATTTCTAAATAATAACCAACAATAATAAACAAAATACAACTATTACTATTGGAAGTTGAGAATATTTAGCATAAATTGATAAAAGTTCATTTTTATAAATATCAACATCAATAATGCCTTTTTCGCTCAATCTAATTTTATCAATAATTTCGCCGAAATGATTGATATTAGCGGTGATACCGGTTTGTGCCACACGAATAAGAGGTCGCGCATATTCAATTGCACGCATTCTCGCGCTTTGTAAATGTTGATACGGTCCCGAGGAAATTCCAAACCAAGAATCATTGGTTAAATTAACAAAAAAATCAGGAATTTTATTTTTATCAATCACTTCTCGCGAAAAAATTACTTCATAACATAGTAATGGATTGAAAGATATATTATTTTGTAAAGAAGTTTTTAGCAAAATCATTTTGTCTCCCTCGCCTTCACTGAAGCCACTTCCGCCTCCAGTAATTTTATCGACAACATCATCAATAAACAAAAAAGATAAATATTTATGAAGCGGAACATATTCGCCAAAAGGCACCAAATGTCTTTTGTCATAATAATTTTGTACCGCATTTTCATTAAAAACAAACATGCTGTTCCAAATTTTAAAATCATTGTCGCCTTTATTTTCAAGGCGTAAAGCCCCGCTAAATAAATAACCACCTCGCGGAATCGCTTTAGACAATGCTTGAATTATCGATGAATTACTTGAATCAACCACAAAAGGAATCGAAGTTTCCGACCAAATTACCGCATCGACCCCATCAAGAGACTTAGAATTTGTAAGCTCAACATGATTTTGAAAATTTTGATATTTTTCGTCGTCAAGCCATTTATCTTTTTGTGCAATATTGGCCTGAACTAAGCGAAATTTTGCTAAATGCTGTAATTTTTCTTGATAATTTTTGTCGATATAAAAAACTCCAAAAACAAAATTAGCAAAAAACAAAAATATTAAAAAAAAGCCGAAAATTTTATTTCTAAAATTATTATTATTTTTGAAAAATAAAATTGGAGTTAAAGAAATTAAGCAAGCAAAAAAACTCATACCGTAAACTCCGAAGATGCTTGAGGCTTGAGCAAAATTGATATTAAATAACCACACATAGCCAAGTAAATTCCACGGAAATCCGGTAAATAAATTGGAACGAATCACTTCAAATATTAACCAAAAAATGCTAAATAAAATAATTTTTTTATAAGCAAAACTTATTGAAAAGCGTTTTATTAATAATTTATATATATAAAACAAAGTGGCGAAGTAAAGAGCCATTAAGGCAGGAATAAGAGTGATTGCGAACGGAATAAGCCAACCATATTTTACAACATCGACTAAAAGAGAATTACAAATCCAATAAATTCCAAAAACAAAAAAACCGAAACAATAAAAAAAACTACGATAAAAAACTTGTTTTAAATTATCCTCTTTATCAATAATTAAAAAGAAAATTGTAATAGAAATTGGGCAAAAAATAAATAAATTAAATGGCGCAAAAGCCAATATTAACAAGCTTCCAACCGCAAAAGAAATTAGATAATTTTTTTTATTTGAGTTAACTTTGGAAAAAATATTTTTCGTAAAGAATTTTTTAGTTTTTTCTAACATAAACCTCGATATCGGATGAAATTTTTCTAACAGAACCTTTTAATTGATATTTTGAATATTCGTTCAAATTTTCTTCTTTAGAAAACCATGAATAAATATCATCTTTTATTTCTTTTTTCTCAACAATAATTGAGCGATTTTCAAACTTAAAATTTTTTAAAAAATAATTTTTAATCTCTTTATCAAAAAATAAATACTCAATATAGCCTACAACACACTTGCTTGAAAGCGTTTCATTAATTTTATAATTATCTACAAAAATTAATTTAGTATTTTTATCTTTGAGCATTTTTTTTATATCTCTAATCAAATAATCATAAACAAAGTTAACTTCGGCATTATGAGTTGGGAACATCATTCGACGATAAGAACTTGTGCTATTCATACCAAAAATCGAAATTTTTTGTGGCATATCCTTATTAAAATAATTAACAATTGGATGAGCTAATTGATGCAAACTATAAAAATTTATTTCATTATCATCTGGATTTGGAGCCTTTGTTTTGTAGTAATAAGCCTTGAAATCATAAATTTTACGAAACTTATTTCTAAAACCTGATTCACTTAATAAGTCACGAAAATTATCTGAGTAATCATGTGCATATAAAAATAGCGAAGCCATTATTATGAAAACCGAAAATTGCGTAAATTTTTCACTAATTTTGGTAAAAAAATATTTTTCACAAATAAAATAAAATATCACAAAAAAAACAAGAGCAACAAAGTTGGAGAGCCAATAATTTAAGCCACTAAACGCCTTAATCATCAAAGAAAAACACGTAAAATAAATTATCAAAAAAACCACGATATTTTTAGTGGAAAATATTTTTTTTCGCGATTCCAAATTAAGTTTTTTATACAAGATTATGAAACTAAAAATTATCATCAACCACCACAAATTAAAGACACCGCTAAATCCAAAAACTACCATTCTAATGCAGTCGGCTTGCGAGAGCGGAATGATTATAAAAAATCCCAAAAAAAATAAATTTTCGGAAAAATTTAAAAATTTATTACGCAAAATAATTAGCAAAATTCGCGTCATAAAAATTAAATTTATAGCACAAAATAAAGAAAATTGATCAATGGTAAAAATATTTTCAACAACTACAACCAAAGATGACGCCGAGAAAATTACCGTAAATATTTTATCAATTTCTTGCATTTTGTAACGACAAAAAATTAATAAAGCACCGAAATATGGCAAAATAACAAACGCCATATTGGAATAAAAATTAGTTAAAAGTTGATCAATGTCGCTATAAGTTCTAAAATAATCACTCCACATCGGCACCACATATTCAAAAAAATTCGGATGGATTTTTTGAATTAAGACAAAATAGGCAAGGCAAATTAAGGCAAAAATTAATTTATCGATTTCAAATAAACAACGAAAGGAGCGACATTTAATTGCCAAATAAATTTCGATGACGACGACAAAAATTAAATAATGCGGTTTCAAGCAAAAAATCAAGCCCGCCAATGTTCCTTTGGCAATTAAATCTCTTTGTTTAAGCGCTTTTTTATCGATTAAAATTAACGCCAAATATGGATAAAATAATATTAAAAAAAAGCTTGTTTTAGTGCCAAATTCACAAAGACGCAAACCATAAGGTCGCAGAAAATAACCTAGAAAAAAACAAATTATTATTAAGTTATATTCAATTTTATCTTGAAAAATTTGAGTTCTTTTCAGATTTTTTGATGCAAAAAAAATCGAAATTAATCCGCCACAATTTACAAAAAACTCCGACATCAAAATCGGACTTATATTAACTGCAATTGAAACTTTGTATTGTAGGGCGTATAGCCACATTAAAATTGGAAAATTTATCTCAAAAATATCGGTAAAATAATCTTTACCGAGGGCTAATTTTTTTCCAACATCCATGTAAACGCCAGTGTCGGGACCTATGTCGGAAAGCGATCGAATATAGATACTCAATAAAAATATTACTCCGCAAATATTCGACAAAGAAAATTTTGAAAAGATTTTTTTTATTATTTTATTTTCTAATGTAAGCTTCAAAAACATCGCTTCTTAAAATTTTTGGTTGAGTTAAATCAATGCCTTTGACCATTTCAAATTCATCGTTATTTAAAAATTCTTGAGTATAATTTGGAGTAAAAGACTTATCTTCTTTTAGCAAATAATGTTGAGTTAAAAATTGAAAATTTTCTAAGAAATATTTTTTTAATTGAGGATTATTTCTAATTATAAATTCAAGATTACTAACTGAACATTGTCGATCATTATAAAAAATAATTATATTATTTTGAGGGTTAACAATTTGTTTATAAAAATCTATTAAAACTTTGTTGTTGTAAATCTCGTTGGGGTTATGAATTGCTGGAAATTTTAATGAATTTGCCAAAATATCATATTGCGAAAACGCGGATTGGTTAATTAATTTTGTATAATTTCTAAATGGATAAGAATCTTCAATATTATCCCCAAAAATAATAAAATTATCGTCATTTTTTAAATTCAATTTTATGATATCAAACATGGCTTTATTATTATGATTTGGAGATTGAAGTTTTAAATGAATTTCATCGGGAGAGTAATTATTGCAAACAGCTCTATAATAATCGCCCAAGAAGCCAATTGTGGCAAAAAAAACTACAAAATTTATCACTTGGAAAAAAAATTTATTTACTCGATATTTTTCTATAAAACAATTAATACTAATTAAGGAACTTATAATCAAAAATAATGCAAAAAGATTATCAAAATATTTTGGATATTTAAGTATTACAAAAACTAACAAAAGAGAGAAAAATATTACGAAAATTTTAACATAAAAATAGTTTTTTGAATCAAAAAAATGACGAAAAAAAAGTAAATAAAATAAAGTCGGGAGTCCAAGATAATAAAGCATCGAGGAAATTAAAGAAAATGTTTCACTCGCCATGAAGCAAAAAATTATTAACGAAAAGAAGACTAACCAATAATGCAAAATAGAAATCTTATTTTGTTTCAAATAATTAACAAAATTAATCATTATAAAACTTAGGCCAAGAGCCGAAAAAATAATTTCTTGATCAATATATAAATTTTCTGTGAAAATAATAAAAATAATAGCCGATAGCAACAATGTTAAACAATTATTTACTTCATTTTTTTTTAAATTTTTTATGTAAATTAAAATTAGCATAAAATATGGCAAATAATTGGTCTCAATTTTATTTAAAATAAACAAATATTTTTTATTTTGATAATTAAGTTTATATTCCGAATAAATTCTCATCATATAAAAAAAATTTTCGACAAAACTAGTAAAAAAAATTGCAATTATTGTTAGATAAAAAATTATAAATAACGCACAAATAAAATTATGGATATCCAACAAGCTCTTGATGTTACGTGATTTATAAACTCTAAAAATTTCAAAGAAAAAAATTAAAATAATAAAATTTGGCTTAAGAGAAATTATTAATCCCGACAATATTCCAAGATAAATTTTTTGGATTTTTTTTAATTTTTCTACGCCGAATAAATAATAAGAAAAAAATGGAAAGAAAAAAATTAGCAAGAACGAAGTTTTGGTCAAAAATTCATTAAAAAATAAAGTTTTTCCTCGGATAAAAAAACCCGCCGTAAAGCATATAATTAGTAGATTTAATTCTAATTGAGATTGAATTTTTTGAGAATTTTTTAAAATTTTATATGACCAAATTAACGAAAAAATTGCTAATAAATTAACAAAATAATCGGCAATAATTATTGGTGACAAGCCCAATAAATTAGAGATTGCAACTGGGATAATTAATAATAAAAAACTTAATGGAAAATTATATTCAAAAAAATCGTGATAATATTTTTTGCCCTCAAAAATTTTTTGAGCGATTTCAAGATAAAGCCCCGAATCTTGCCCAATATCAACCATCGAACGCTTAAATAGGCTTAACAAAATAATTAGAAAACAACAAAAAAATCCGCCAAATTGATTGCTAAAAAATAATTTTAAGAAATTCAAAAAAATGTTTAATTTTTTACTTAAAAAATTTTCAATTTTTCTGCCAAAAAATAATCTATTTTCTTCAACGCAAATAATTGCCATCAAGGCATCAAAGCTCCACTTCATTTCTTTTAATTTTTTATTGATTGTTTTTTAAAACATATTAAAACTTCATTATAAATTTATAACTCTTAATTTTCAAACAATAATGACTAAAACAATTACAGTAGCTTTCGGCGATGGAATCGGTCCCGAAATTATGGAAAGCACTTTAGAAATCCTTAGAGCCTCAGGTGTCGATTTAAAATTCAACATCATTGAGGTTGGGGAAAAAATCTATGAAAAAGGCTTCAATTCTGGCTTAATGCCATCAGCTTGGGAAAGTTTGAATGAAACAAAAATTATCCTAAAAGCACCAATTACAACGCCTCAAGGCGGTGGGTACAAAAGTTTAAACGTGACCATCCGCAAGAAACTTGGCTTATATTCGAATGTAAGACCCGTTTCATCTTTTCACCCTTTTGTGGAATGCAATTTTCCGAAAATGGATGTCGTAATAATTCGCGAAAATGAAGAAGATCTTTACGCTGGAATCGAACATCGTCAAACTGATCAAACCTTCCAATGCCTTAAGCTTGTAACCAAGAAAGGCTGTGAAAAAATAATTCGTTATGCCTTTGAATACGCAACTGTCAATTCAAGGAAAAAAGTCACATGCTTCTCAAAGGACAATATTATGAAAATGACAGATGGCTTATTTCATAAAACTTTTGATGAAATTGCTAAAGAATATCCGCAAATTCAAACCGACCATTACATCATTGATATCGGCTGTGCAAGGCTCGCCTCTAAGCCCGAAATTTTTGATGTAATCGTCACCATGAATTTATATGGCGATATAATTTCCGACATTGCCGCCGAAATTTCTGGCTCAGTTGGGCTCGCCGGTTCAGCAAATATTGGCGATGATTACGCCATGTTTGAAGCGATTCACGGTTCCGCTCCTGATATTTCTAATCAAGATATTGCTAATCCGACCGGCTTAATTCAAGCCTCGGTGATGATGCTTGTTCATTTAAATGAAAGTTTTTTTGCCAATAAAATTCGCAACGCACTCTACAAAACCATTGAAGACGGCATTCACACCGCCGATATTTTTAATGCCAAAAATAGCGTTAAAAAAGTTGGCACCAAAGAATTTACGCAAGCGGTAATTAAAAATCTTAATAACTCACCGAGTCAACTTCCAGTTGCTAATTTTGTTAATAAAACAATTGAAGAATCCCAAAATAACCAACAAAAATCTACTATAAAAATTCAAGAAAAAGATAAAAAATCTTTAATCGGTATCGATTTATTTATTGATTGGAACAAAAATTTTGACGAGCTTTTAAATTTATTAAAATCATTGGAAAGTGAAAAATTTGAGTTAAAAATGATAAGTGCTAAAGGACTTTTACTATTTCCATTAATTGATAAAAACATGATGCCAAATTATGACGGCGACCTTACAACTTTAAGGTTTATCGGCAAAGGGATTTGCGGAAAATCAAGTAATGAAATTTTAAATCCTAACATCAAAATTGAGCATAGTGATATTACAAATTTATTAAATTATTTGATCGATAAAAATATTGATTTTGTTAAATATGAAGGGCTTTATTTGTTTAATGATAAAGTTGCTTTTACTTCGGGACAAGGCGAATAAAATTTAAAAAAATATTATGGAATTTACAATAAATATCGATAAATTTGTTGATACCATTTTCAAAACCCTAACCAGTCCGAGCCTTTATTGGCAGTCTCTCTCGCTGATTTTGTGTTTTATTTTTTCATATTTTTTTTACAGCATAATTCGCCATAATTTAATTCAAAAAATTCTTAATTTATCAACCAATAGTAGAGAATTTAATACTATTTTTAAAAAATATTTTTTACCTCTTTTATTGCCAATTTTATCTTTGTTTTTTTTAATTTTAGGTTATTTTATCTATCAACAATTTTTCAAAGAAACCATTTTATTTTCGACCACCATAAAACTCATTGCGTTGTTTTTCTTTTTGCGAATGATTCGAATTTCATCCAACAGCACTTTCATCACTAACGCTACTGGATTTTTTTTAGTTCCCGCTTTAATTCTTCATATTTTTGGAGCGTTAGATCCTACAATAGTATATCTTGATGAGCTTTATTTTAAAGTCGGAAAAATCAAAATTTCGGTATATATTTTAATCAAAGCTTTCATTGTTTTGCTTTTGGTTTTTTGGCTTTCAAGTCTAATAAGTCGCAAAAGTAAATCATATGTCGATAACAGTAAAAATATTAAATCGAGCACTAAAGGCATCATCAGTAAATTCATCGACATTTTAATTTACAGCATTGTCGCTTTAATAATTTTAAAAACCTTTGGCGTCGATTTAACGACAATAGCAGTAATTGGAGGGGCGGTCGGTGTTGGTATCGGATTTGGTTTGCAAAAAATCGCTTCGAATTTTATTAGTGGAATTATTTTATTATTTGAAAAATCGGTTGAAGTTGGCGATATTGTTGAGCTCGATAATGGCTCTATTTACGGAACAGTTCGCCATTTCGGCGGACGCTACACTTTAGTTGAAGCAAGTGACGGTAAAGAAATTATGATTCCGAATGAAGAATTTATTATAAACAGAGTTACAAATTGGACCTACTCTAACAACCGCGCTCGCATTGAAGTTCAAATCGGCATCGCTTATCAAAGCGATCTAAATAAGGCGAAAGAAATTATGCTTTCCTGCGCAAAATCTCATAAAAGATGCATCACATATCCCGAACCAGAATGCTTCGTTACAAGCTTCAATGATTATGACATTACCATGACCTTATATTTCTGGATCAATGATATTGTTGATGGCAGAATGGGTGCCAAAAGCGATGTTATGATCGATATTTTTAATAATTTTAAGGAAAATAATATTGAAATTCCGTTCCCGCAAAGAGAGCTTAAAATTATTGAAGATATAACAAAAAATGATCCAAAAATTACAAATAAAAATAAAATAAAAGCCACAATTTTGAAAGACGAAAAAGATTTTTAAAGATGAATTTTATTCAAAAAAATTTGTGGTTTGTCATTTAATAATTCTAAAAAATTATCACTGATTTTTTGATTTATTTTTTCAACTATTTCCAACTCTTCTTTGCTAAATTTTGACAAAACATAATCAGAAATTTCATAATTTAAATGTTCTGGCCTGCCAATTCCCAAGCGGATTCGAGAATATTCATTGCCAATATTTTCATCAAGCGATTTCAAGCCATTATGTCCGCCATTACCGCCACCGATTTTATATTTAATTTTGGCAAAAGCCAAATCTAAATCATCGTGAAAAATTATAATATTTGATAATGGAATTTTATAAAATTTTATTGCTTCGACAACTGCCAAACCTGAGAGATTCATAAAAGTTTGAGGCTTTAACGCCAAAACTTTTTTTCCAAAAATTTCTCCTACAAAAAAATTGCTTTTAAATTTTTTTCCTTGTGAAATCAATTTGTGTCTTGCAATAATTTTATCAATTAGTAAAAATCCAAAATTATGACGGGTGTTTTCATATTCTGCACCGCAATTACCAAGACCAACTAATAAATACATAATTTGCTTTAAATTTATTTTAAAAATTATTAATTAAGTTTTTTATAATGAGCCATAATTTTTTAAAAACATTAGTATTTTTTTCAATATTAATTTTCCCTTCTTGCACAAAAAAAATTCGACAACCTTATATTATTTCTGATTATTTTGATATTCAACAACTTGAAGAATATGATCATCAATCTTGTGCAAATTTGAAATTAAATTTTGATAAATCGCAGAATGTTGAAAGTAAGCTTTATTGGCATTGTAGATTATCATTTTCCAAATATCATCTCGAAATTAATCCAGTGTTTCCAAGGCAACAAGAATTCAATCAAAAAATTACCGATTTAATCGCCAAAATTTCCATAAAAATTTCTCGTAATCAAGAAACAAATATCGAAAAAGCAATTAATAAAATTGATGAAAAAGATCATCGCCAATGCAATAAAATGGGCTATTATCCCGATGCCAAGGATCAAGCAAAAATCGAAGAATATTATTTATGTCGCAAAAATCTTATTGAGTTAAATTACACAGAGCTCCCTTTCGGCAATAAGAAATATGCAGAATATCAAAATAAATCATATAATATTGCCTTCGTTATCGATAAAAGAATCAAAGAATCGATCAAACAAAACCAAGAAAAACTTGAAAAAAATCCCGAATGTTCAAGCTTTAGAACATATAGCGATGATTTTGAAAAATGTGTAAAAAGTTTAGATTTATACAAAAAATGCCTTGCGGAATCGAATGTTAAAATTCTCGAAAAAGAAGGTTCGGAAAAAATTATTTGTCAAAAACAGGCTTATGTTAGATTTAACGATGAGATGATTAAAAATGATGAAAGAGTTGATTTGGAAATAATAAACCGCAATAAAAATTCTGATAAACAGAATAAACATAACTTTGAATCAAACGGTATTAATGAAAAAGATTTTATTGGCAAAGTTCTCAAAAAAAAGGATGAAAAGATTTTATCTGAACAAGATGCTTTAGAAGCTAGAATCAAAAAATGGGAAGAGGAAGAGGAAGAGGAAAAGAAAAAAGGAAATAAAATACAAAATAACAGCAACAATATTTATAGCAAACATGAAATTGCAAGATTGAGAAGAGAATTTATTTCATCTTGCTTGAAAATAATTGATGCTGATTTGTCGATTTATAAGAAAAATATTTACGAAAAATGCGAAAAAATCAAATATTTAAATTAAGATTTTAATCTTTTTAAAATATAATCTTCGACCTTTCTAAATTCTTCTTTTACTTGTAGAAAAATTTCAATTTTTTTATCGCTATCGAAATCAGAACTCTTTTGAGAAACCTCAAGAATTCGCGATAATGGAAAGGCTCCGATTGAAGCCGAAGAGCCTTTTAAAGCATGAGATGCCATGTACCAAGAATTATTATCTTCATCTTTTAGAGCCTTGTCTAATTTAGAAATATTATATTTTGAATTATCTAAAAAAATTTCAAAAAGCTCTTTTTCAAAAGACAAATCATCGCCGATAATTTTTCTTAAAAAATCAATGTCGATCGAATTTTTATTATCATCTAAACTCATAATTATCACTTCAAATAAAATTTTAAAAACTGGGTAATCAAAAAATAATGATTGATTTGAACTAATCTATAGAAAAATAATAATTCCAAAAAATAATTTATAAATCGCTTCAAAAAATATGTAAAAAATGAGAATTTTAATTCTTAATTCTTAATTTTTGTAACAGCTGATCAGTGTCATCCCTAAGTAGCTCAACCTTGACTTCAGTAGTGCCGTTACCTTTGAACCCAAGGAGCTCAGCCGCTTTCTCAGAAACGTCAATTATGCGATTTTTAGCAAAAGGACCGCGATCATTCACTCTTAAAATTTGCGATTTACCATTTTTTAAATTGGTAACTCTAATTAACGATGGCAACGCTATTGTCGGGTGTGCCGCCGTTAAGTCTCCCATATTGTAAATCTCGCCATTGGCAGTTTTTTTGCCGTGAAAATCTGCACCATACCATGAAGCGGTGCCGATTTCTTCAAAACTTTCATAATCTTGAGGAACATATGATACACCAAATGCAGTGTAAGGTTTACCTATTTTAAAATGCCCAGAATAAACTCCTGATTCAAGAAGATTATCTCGATTAACTTCACGCTCTCCCGAATATTCAGCAAGCTCGTCGTCAAGCTCATCATCGACGGTTTTAAATTCAGAATTGCGTCTTAATCCGTTTGATGAAAATTTATTTATCTCGCTATCTTTTATTTTATAATTACGATAATTTTCGGTATTATAACCGTAATCGCTTGGCATAAAATTTAATGGTGTTTTTGAGATTGGTAAGCCCGCCTGCATTGATTCCGACGGCTTTATCTTTCTGGCAAATCCCTTGCCCGCATTAACAAATTTTCCTTCAAAATTTCGTGAATAACGTTTTTTATTTTTGTAGGATGAGGAAGTCGAGTCATCAAACGCACAAGAAGAAATTGTAAGCAGAATAATAATCAAAAAACTTAGTAATTTATTCATTAATTTTATTTTTATAGTCATAATTTGATATTGCCACATTATATCTTAAATTAATAATATCTTTAAAAGCAAACTCTTCTTGATTAGAAGATTTAAATTCATTTTTAGTGATTAAAAATATGCCATATTTGGCAAATAAATTTGAAAATAATTCATTACCAAAAATCCCCAAAAGACAATGATTTGAAGTTAAAAAAACTTTTTTCTTAATATTAAAATCTAGATCATTACATAGTTTTTCAAAATCTAAAATTGAACAAAAATGAATATTGGGAGTCTCGTACCATTGATACGGCATGGTTTTATTTACGGGCATTTGTCCTTTGAACATTAAATAAAAACGATTCATAATGTGAGCAAAATTTGGCAAAGAAACCACCGCGTAATTTGCAATTCTAAGCATTTCCAATAAAATTTTCGGCGGATTTTGCGTCGCCTGAATTGTTTGACTCAAAACCGCGTAATCAAATGATTTATCTGGATAAATTGATAAATCATTTTCGGCATTGCCATGAATCACCGAAAGCCCGCGGATGATCGCTTTACTAACCTGCTTATGCGAAATTTCTAAACCACGTGCATCAATATTTTTAGAATTTTTTAAAAAATATAATAATTCGCCATCGCCACAACCAATATCAAGAACCTTGCTATTTGGATTAATAAAATCAGCTACAACCTGTAGGTCATAACGAATTTTTTGTGCGTTAAAATTTTTATTATTTTGCATCATTTTAAGCAAAAATATTATTACTTTTTAAAAAAATATAATCCCGATTAAACTTTAACAAATTTATTTTTCAATCAATAAACCGTTTATTGTTTTTTCAAGAATATCATTCTTTAATAAAAAAGAATCATGTCCACCATTACTTTCAATCACAACCGAACTAACATTAATATTGCAAGCACTTAATGAATGCGTTAGCTTCTTGGATTCACTAGGCGGAAACAGCCAATCATCGGAGAAAGAAATAATGCAAATCTTGCAAGATTTATTTTTTGCGAGCTCAACAAAAGCGCCACTTAAATTGCCGTTAAAATCACTTTCTAAATCAAAATAATCAACGGCGCGCGTGATAATCAAATAAGAGTTCGGATCAAATCTTTCGACGAAACGATTGCCTTGATAATGTAAATAATTTTCAACTTCAAAATCTCTTTTAGCACTAAAAGAAAAACCCGCTTTATTATTTAAATCGCGTCCAAATTTTTTCTGCAACGAAGCCTCAGAAAGATACGTAATATGTGCCGTCATCCGTGCAATCGCCAAACCATTTTTTGGAAATTTTTGATTGATTAAATAATCACCTTCGCACCAATTTGGATCGCTCATAATCGCTTGCCTTCCCACTTCGTGAAAAGCAATATTTTGTGGCGAATGTCGATAAGAACTTGCCATCGGAATTAAAATTTTTACTTTATTTGGAAACAAAACTCCCCACGCCAAAACCTGCATTCCGCCCGTTGATCCGCCAATCACCGCATGCAATTTAGCAATGCCAAAATGCTCGATTAATAAATTTTGCGCTCGCACCATATCGTGAATTGTCAAAAACGGAAAATTATTGCCAAATGGTTGTTTACTTTGCGGATCAATTTCCTTTGGGCCAAACGAGCCCATACATCCGCCGATTACATTTGAACAAATCACGAAAAATTTATCGGTATCAATCGCCTTGCCTTTACCAACCATAAAATCCCACCAACCATCTTTTTGGATAACGGGATTGACGCTTGCGACATATTGATCTCCCGTTAAAGCGTGGCAAATTAAAATAGCATTCGACTTATCTTCGTTAAGCTTTCCGTAACTCTGATAGGCTATTGGAAAATTTTCAATTTCTAAACCTGAAGATAATTTTAGTTGAGAATTTTGTGCAACATTAATAACATCGCCAATTTCAAATTCTTGATTTAAATGACCAAATCTTGACTTAACTTTCATTAAATTTTATAAATAGAATTATTCTTAAACCTAAATATTAAAAACCAATGAGCGAAAATCAACAAAATAAAAAACTTGCTTTGTTTCGCGAGCAAATCGACGAAATAGATTTAAAAATTCTCAATCTCTTAAAAGACCGAATGGAAATTGTTAAAAATGTTGGCGAGTTAAAAAAATCTTATAATGAAAAATTTTATATTCGCGCAAATCGCGAAGCCGACATGATCAAAAACCTCGTCAATCTTGCTGACAATAAATTCCCAAAATCAACAATTATCAATATTTGGCGTAAAATTATAACTAGCGCCAACATGAGTGAACAAGCACTGCGAATCGCTATTCACAATCCGAGAAATATCACCGATTACACTTATTTAGTTCGCGAATATTACAATAACGATGTGCCGATTTTCAATTATGATAGTGCCAATAGCGTTGTTGCGGAACTAGAAAATCAACAAGCACAAATTGGAATTTTCGCCCTCCCCGATTCAAATGAAGACTTTGATAAAAAAGAAGATACTAAAGAAAATTGGTGGATTTCTCTCGCTAATAATCGCATTGGACTTAAAGTTTTTGCCAAAATTCCTTTCGTTGAATTTGCACAAAAAGATAAAAATTATAATTCAATTCAACTCGTTGCCGTCGCGATTAAAGAGGCAGAAAAATCAATCTCTGATAAGACTTTAATCACAATTGAAACTGGCAAGGAAGTCAATAAATACGCTATTATAACGGCATTTAAAGAAGTTGGTCTCGAAGGTAAAATTTTAAAATCCACGCAAGTAATGCAATTTGACGGAATTAAATTTCACCTAATTGAAATTGAGGGTTTTTATCTCGAAAATGATGCTGTTTTTAAAAAAATTTCTCAATCAAAAATTAAACCTTTCATTAAAGTTTTGGGTCATTTTGCTCAAACTATTTTAATTTAAAAACTCCGCTTGACTTCACAAGACAATTTATTTTACAATAGATAAAGTTAACAAAGCTTTATCCTTTTTAAGAACGTCAAGTTTTTGAAAAATTTTCTAGGCAATTTTTAATTTAAAAATCCTAAAAAACTATTGGATATCAAGCGTTACAACCTTCAAAATCATGACTAAACGTATTAACGCTAAGAAAAAACTTAGTAGAAAATTAGGCGGAAGCCTTTGGGGTCAAGCTAAAGATTCCTTTACCAAACGTAATTATCGCCCTGGACAACATGGAGCAGCTTCGAAAGGACGCACCAGCGACTACGGAGTTCAGCTTCGCGCCAAACAAAGAATGAAATTTTACTACGGCAATATTTCTGAAAAACAATTCCACAACACCTTCAAACTCGCTTCAAAAATGAAAGGCGATGTGAGTGAAAACTTCATCGGAGCCCTTGAAAGCAGACTTGACGCCATCGTTTATCGTGCTAATTTTGTGCCAACCGTTTTCGCGGCTCGCCAATTTGTAAACCATAAACATGTTTTAGTTAATGGCAAACCAGTTAATATTCCTTCTTATCGTTTAAAAGTTGGTGATGTTGTTCAAATTCGTGAAAAATCGCGCAAATTAAATATTGTGATCGATGCAATGCAAAAAATGGAACGTGACGTCCCTTCTTATCTTAAACTTGAAAAAGAAAATTATTCAATAAAATTAACCGAGAAACCAACATTTGCTGAAGTTCCTTACGCTATTGAAATGGAACCTCATCTTATCACGGAATTTTATTCTCGATAATTTAATTTTCACACCACAAACCATTCCCATTTTTGAATTTGCGATCAAAATTATTCACCAAATTTCTTCCAGATTTTTTATAAACTAAAAAAGCTTTGGCTCTAGCTCCCCTTAAATTAACAAGTAACCTGTTACCTTTTTTAGAGGTTATACTCCTAAAATTTTAGGAACACTCGGAAGGCTTCATGCTTTAGCCCGGTCTAATCACCCTCCCCTTGCGGGCTTGCACCCCAACATTTTATGAAAATAATTACAAAACTTACGGGCTCTAGCTCCCCCCTTGAGGGCTTACACCCCTACATTTTATAGAAACACTCGCAACGCATACGGGCTGTAGCTCCCCCCTTGAGGGGGAGCTACAGCCTGAAGCTTTTCCGAGTTTGTAGGTGTGCAAGCCCTTGCGGGAGGGTAAAATTTTCTACAAGAAAATTTTGGGAGGGGGATTGGATCGATTATTTAAAAAAGGAACCTGGTACCTTTTTTCTCCGGGATGGGATTAGAAAAAAATATTCGTATATACTATATCACCGCTATAGCTTTCCAAATGGCTAATTCTATATTTATTTTTAATAGATTTGACTATGTAATTTGCATCATAAATTATGCCACCACTTTTTGGTTTTTTTTTAAAACAAACAATAATATTAGATGTTGTTGGTTTTTCAACTAGATAAGTTTGACCTCCGTTGGTTATAGAATTAACATTTACCTTTCCATACATATTTACAGATCCAGTCGAAGAAGTTGTTTGTGGAGTAGTAAAAGTGCTATAAGAGTTTTTGCTATCGCTAGATACAATTGTAAAATATTTAAAACCGTTTTCTAGGGCAATTTCAGCACTTCTGAGCAGTGCAAAATCAATTGTTTTTCCTGATTTTGTGTATCCATTTCCTTCAAAATCTACTCTAAAAATATTGTCACTCAACTTAGTATCGGAATAACCTCCAGTAAAAGAATTTTGTTGATAAGAAGTTGAACAATTTGATAGAAAAAAAACAATTAAGAAAATTAAAAATAGCTTATTCATTTTTATCTAAAAAAATTAACTATGACGAAGCCTTGCGTTAAAATTATGAGCTTCTTGATTATTTTTGATTTGGTTGCGGGTTATTTGCGTTAAAAAAATAGCCTAAACGGCTATTTTTAGCAAATAACGGGATAATGAGCGAAGCGAAGCAATCCCTGGGGCGAGTCGTCTTCGAAATCAAAATTACATTTTGATTGAGAAAAGCGACGAAGCATTAGGAAAAACAAAAAAAATTCTCAAAAAGGCGATTTCTTGATTTTACTTT
>SXGQ01329346.1_pt1 | contig 29009 bp, 28 predicted proteins | sample 3178371 | NCBI WGS metagenome assembly SXGQ01 (sample SAMN11356859, study PRJNA531348) | freshwater metagenome | isolation source: freshwater sample F1-20 | place: China: Fuxian Lake, Yuxi | collected 2017-12-25 | reverse complement strand
TGTTTCTCGCTGAAATCGGCGACATGCCCTTTGATTTGCAAACCAGGCTGCTGCGTGTGCTGAGCGACGGCCATGTGTACCGCGTCGGCGGTCATGGCGCAGTGAGAACCAATGTGCGGGTGATTGCTGCCACGCACCAGAATCTGGAGCAAAGGGTCAAGGAGGGTGGCTTTCGGGAGGACTTGTTTCACCGTCTCAATGTGATTCGCCTGCGCCTGCCGGCCCTGCGGGAGCGGCGCGAAGACATCGCCATGTTGACCCGCCACTTTTTACAGCAGAGCGGCTCGCAGTTGGGCGTCGAGTCCAAGCGAATATCAGACACTGCGTTGGCCTGGCTGGGCCAGTTTGCTTTCCCGGGAAATGTGCGCCAGCTCGAGAACATCTGTCACTGGTTGACCGTCATGGCACCCTCGCAATTGATCGAAGCCAAAGATCTGCCCCCCGAGATCGGCGTCTGTGCAGAGCTGGCCCCGCCTCCCCTGCTGTGGCCTGATGGGGCGGCAGCACAGCCGCCCATTCTTGTGCAGGCTCTGTCACTCGCCACCGCGCCGGCACCCCCCGGCGGGCAACTGCTTGCGGCTGGCTGGGAGCTTGGCCTGGAGGCCGATGCAATGGCCCTGCTAGCAGGTACGCGCGGAGATGTCTGGGAAGAGCTCAGCCGCCGATTTGAGTCACGCCTGATCCTAGCTGCCTTGGCCAGCACCCGGGGGCGGCGCATTGAGGCGGCCAACAAGCTGGGCATTGGGCGCAACACCATCACCCGAAAAATCCAGGAACTCGGCCTGGAGTGAGGTTTGACTGAAGGCCGTTGGCCTGCAACCAGCGTGGCGCTAACCTCAAAATCACCCCGCTGTTTGGACGTGGTTTGGACAGACCTAGATGTTGCACTTTGTGAATTGCCGCCCGGTTTTGATAACACCCCACACCCCCATGATGTTGGGTCACTGCTCCGACCACCGCTCAGCTGCACGGGCTACGGCTGGAATAGGCTACGGCTTGCCATATGGCGATTAAAGCCATATACTCTAACACATGGCAATACAACAAACACCGACCCCTAGGCCGACTGCTCGCGTTGGATGGAATAACCGTTCACAGACAGTCACCATGCCTCTGGAATATCGATTCCCAGATTCTGTTCGTGAGGTGTTCATTCGTCGTGAGGGAGAAAGTGTGGTCTTGACACCGCGTCCGACCGATTGGTCTGGCTTCTTTGCGTCAGGCATGACGGCCTCTTCAGACTTCATGGTAGAACGCGAACGCATGCCAATTCAGGAGCGAGCGTTTTGACGGGTCGACTGTTCATGCTCGACACTGATACCTGCATATTCCTCATGCGAGGTGAGTCCCCTGCGCTAGCGGCTAGGGTGCAGTCGGTGCCTCTGCAGCAACAGGTGATGTCGGCGGTGACGTTTGCCGAACTGACATATGGTGTGCAGGCTTCAGCGGCCGCGAAGCGAAAACAGAACCAATCGGTTCTCGATAGCTTGGTCTTGCACCTGGCTGTGCTGGACTGGCCTCAAGATGCGGCGAAGCATTACGCCGAGATCCGTGCGGATTTGAAGAAACGTGGTGCCAAGCTCGGTGCCGCTGACCTCATGATTGCCGCACATGTGCGAGCGATGGGCGCCATAGTTGTCACAAACAATGTAAAAGACTTCGAGCGAGTGAAGGGCCTAGAAGTCGAAAACTGGACCAAGTAGGCAACCTGGGAGTCACCATGTTGGCACCGGCGCCAAATTGACCCAGTGGCCGATTTCATATGACCCAGCGAGATGACCTCGAACCCGTTGGTGGGCTAGGGATAGCGGCTGCCAAGGGTGGGTCAGTCAAAAGTCGGCGCCTGGGTCAAATCTGTGTTGGCGCGAACACACCGGCTCGCAGCGCGACATAGGTCACGCGTACAACTCAAGCAGAGCGTACATGCGTTGGTGGTACTCGTCACTCAAGACGCCGATGCACCACATCAAGCGGCGCCAAGGTTTGAGGTCGTTTTTTTAACATGCGCCGCACCGTCTCCCTGCTCACGCCAGCCAAGCCAAGCCCCTGGCGGGCTACCCGCTCCAACTCGACTACCGTCCAGCGTTGCCTGCCCGCTGGAGGTGTTGAGCACGCCAAAGCTGTGACTCGCGCCTCTGCATCTGTGTCGTACTGGCGAGGACGCCCCGAGCGCTCCACATCGAAAAGTGCCAGATCCACACCCCCTTGTAGGTATGCCGCGCGCGTACGCCACACGGCGGTGCGACCAACCCCAAGCACATCCATGATCTGGGACTCCGGCACGCCTCGGTCCAGGCTTGACAGAATATGTGCGCGGTTCACCTCCCGCGACTGGTGGAGTCCCTTGGCTCGGATCCCTTCGACGATCGAGCGAGCTTCCTCGCTCAGGTGCAATTCCGTCTGGCGCATGACAACTCCCGCGAATGCCAGTTGGCAACATAGAGAGTTTAATCATGTTTCGTTATTTACGTGTTAGAGTACTAGCGTGATCACCACTGGCGCGTGATCGCTGGGGCGCTCGTTGCCTCGCGGGGCGCAGTCTATATGGCAGCTTTGCACCAAGGGTTTGAGCGCTTGGCTGACCAAAATATGGTCGATACGAAGGCCCTGGCCACGGCGAAAGCCAAAGTTGCGGTAGTCCCACCAAGAATAGTTTTTCGGCGGTTGCGCAAACAGCCGAACTGCATCATGCAGGCCCAGGGCGATCAGTGCGCGCAGGTGGTAGCGCTCTTCTTCGGTGCAGTGAATGCTGTCCTGGAGGCCAACTGGGTCCCAGACGTCGGCGTCGTCGAAGGTGATGTTGAAGTCGCCCATCAGCACCAGGCGCGGATGCAGCAGAAGTTCGGCGCGTACCCAGTCACGCAGGCCCTTGAGCCAACTCATTTTGTATTCAAATTTATCGCTGCCGGGCTCCTGTCCGTTTGGAAAATAGCCCCCAATCACCCGTATCCCGCCCAGATTGGCGCTGATCACGCGCGCCATGTCATCTGAAAAGCCGGGGATGTTGCGCACCACTGCGGTGACTGCTTGCCGGCTCAGCAGCGCCACCCCGTTGTAGGTTTTCTGGCCAAAGCACTGCGCCTGATAACCGGCCTGGGCCAGCGCCTCAAACGGAAATTTGTCGTCAGTGAGCTTGAGCTCTTGCAGCGCCAGCAAATCCACCGGATTGGCTGCCAACCAGTCCAGCACCTGCGGCAAGCGCACAGCTAAAGAGTTCACGTTCCAGGTGGCAAGTTTCATGGTGATCCATCAATCGACGCAAAAAATTCAAAGCAGCGCAGCCGTAACAAGCGCCTCAATCCAGCAGCGAGCCCAACCCTGTTGCATTGTCTCGCCAAAATCAAGCCAGCAACACATGGCTTAGCCTTGGCCTGCCGCACCCTCCAACCAAGCGGTCTATGCCGCGATTGAGCAAAACCCCGGCATCAGGCAAATATTTTTGGTCAATGCGCTGCGCGGCATCTTCCCGCTGGATCCCGAGACCGGCTTTATTGCCGGGACAGTCACTGAGGCGATGATCGACGACAAGGTGCTGCGCTATACCTAGGCTATCGCACCTTGGTTGGCGGCCGGCCGGCGGGTCGTGTTCGTCAAAGACAGCCCCACCCTGCCAGACCCCGACAGCTGCATCTCTGGTGGCATGACGCACCATGATTTCCTGAATCGATTTTTCTTTCGTCATGAGAACCAGCGTTGTCAGCTGCGCCTGAGCGAACATCTCAGCGGCACCCAGGCCTACCAAAGCCTGGTTGAAAAACTCCAAATTGCCAACCCCACTTTGCAGGTCTTTGACCCGCTGCCCCTGTTATGTGACGTGCCTAAAAACCTCTGCACTGTGGCCTACCAGCGCCAATTTTTATACAGCTACGGCGACCATATTTCCGACTTTTCAAGCTCCCGGATCGCCCAAGAACTGATCCTGCGCCACCCCCACCCCGCGGCCCGAAGCGGGTCGTGATTAAAACCACGGGGCTGACGAATTTGCACCTTTGCCGGCCGTGGCGGCAGGGACTGCCGGGTCAGGGCTGAGACCGGATTTTTTGCAAGGTGACGAAGCTGAACGCCAAGCCATTGGCAGAGACCTGTGGCACACGGGCGGTCTCTAGCCAGGTGTTGTCGAACACCGGCGCCTGGGCATCGCCGGCAAAGTCTTGCTCGATTTCTGTCACGTGCGCCGAGCTTGCCAGGGGCAGAGCTTGGGCATAGATGTCAGCCCCGCCGATCACCCAAACCTCGGCATAGCCTGTGGCATGCTGCACGGCTTGGGCCAGCGAGTGGGCGCCAATGGCGCCGTCGGCTTGCCAATCGGGCTGCCGAGTGACGACGATATTGCGCCGGCCCGGCAAGGGGCGAAACCTGGCTGGCAGCGAATCCCAGGTTTTGCGCCCCATGATGACCGGGCAGCCCGAGGTCAGGCGTTTGAAGTGGGCCAGATCTTCGGGCAGGTGCCAGGGCAGGGTGTTGTTGTTGCCTATCACCCCGTTGGCGGCGCGGGCCAGGATCAGGCGCAGCCGCATGCCGCTCAGACCGCCACCGGCGCCTTGATGGCCGGGTGGCACTGGTAGCCAAGCATCTCGAAATCGTCAAGCTCATAGTCGAACAGCGAGGCCGGCCGGCGTTTGATGTGCAGGATTGGCGCGGGCAGCGGCTGTCGCGAGAGCTGCAAGCTCACCTGCTCGCTGTGGTTGCTGTAAATGTGGCAGTCGCCACCGGTCCAAATAAAGTCGCCCACGGCCAGGTCGCACTGCTGTGCCACCATGTGGGTCAACAGGGCGTAGCTGGCGATGTTGAAGGGCACGCCCAAAAAGATGTCAGCGCTGCGTTGGTAGAGCTGACAGCTGAGTTTGGCTGGCTCACCTGCAGCGTTTGACGGCGCGACATAAAACTGGAAAAAAGCGTGGCAGGGCATGAGTGCCATCTTGTTGAGTTCTGCCACGTTCCAGGCGCTGACGATGATGCGGCGCGAGTCGGGGTTGGTTTTGAGGGTCTTGATGACTTCGGCAATCTGGTCGATGTGGCCGCCGTCAGGGCTGGGCCAACTGCGCCATTGCACGCCATACACAGGTCCGAGCTCGCCATCTGGGCGGGCCCATTCGTCCCAGATAGAGACGCCACGCTGCTGGAGCCAGAGGTTGCTGCTCGAGCCACTCAAAAACCACAGCAGCTCGAGGATGATGGACTTGAGGTGCACTTTTTTGGTGGTGACCAGCGGAAAGCCTTGCCCCAGGTCAAATCGCATCTGGTAGCCAAACACGCTGCGCGTGCCGGTGCCAGTTCGGTCTGGCTTGAACACGCCGTGGTTGGCCACATGGCGCATCAGGGTTTCATAAGGGGCTGGCACTTCAACTGGGCTCATGCCTAATGATTTTAGTGGCACGGCCGCCTGCTGACCAACGCAACGTGCATCAGATCCGCAGCACCCGGTTCGGGTTCATCAGCCCCTGCGGGTCCAGTGCCTGTTTGATGGTGCGCATCATGACCAGTGCAACCGGCGATTTGTGTTGCTCCAGGTGAATAAGCTTCAGGCTGCCCACGCCATGCTCGGCAGAAATCGAGCCGCCAAACGCGTGCACTGAGCCAAACACCAACTGATTCACCTGCGCTTCATGGGTTTGCAAAAAAGCCGCCGCATCTGTGCCTGCCGGGGCCTGCACGTTGTAGTGCAGGTTGCCATCGCCCATATGCCCAAAGTTGACCAGCCGAACGCCAGCAAAAGCCTGCTCCAACAGGGCATCTGTGGCGGCCACAAATGCCGGAATGCGCGACACCGGGATGGAGATGTCGTGCTTGATGTTGACCCCCTCGGCCACCTGTGCCAGGGGAATGCTCTCGCGCACATGCCAGAGCTGACGCGCCTGTGCCAGGCTGTCTGCCACCACGGCGTCAGTGACGCAGCCGTCGGCCAGCGCGGCTTCAAGCAAGCGCTCAAATTGCGCACGGGCGTGGGCTTGCGATTCGTGGTCCGAGTTTTCAAGCAGCACGCACCAGGGGCTTTGGCGCCAAAGTGGCACGCGCAATTGCGGCACATGACGCTCAACCAGGCCGAGGGCAAATTGCCCCATGAGCTCAAAGCCGGTCAGGCCCGCGCCCAAATGCCGGTGCGCCAGCCCCAGCAAGGCCAACGCCTGCGGCAAAGACGGCACTGCGGCCCAGGCCGTCAACCGGGCCGCTGGCAATGGGTAGAGCTTGAGTGTGGCCGCCGTGATGATGCCCAGGGTGCCCTCGGAGCCGATCATCAGGTTGCGCATGTCGTAGCCGGTGTTGTCCTTGCGAAGACCTGACAGACCTTCCCAGATTTCCCCCTGGGCGTTGACCATTTCGAGCCCCAGGCAAAGCTCGCGGGCATTGCCGTAGCGCAGTACCTGGGTGCCGCCGGCATTGGTGCCCAGATTGCCGCCAATAGTGCAACTGCCCTCAGCCGCCAGGCTGAGCGGAAATAAAAAGCCCGCGGCCTCAGCCCGCTGCTGCAGCGCCGCCAATACGCAGCCGGCCTCCGCCGTGATGGTCAGGTTGTTGGCGTCCAGATCACGCACCTGGTTCATGCGTTGCAGGCTGAGTACCAGTTGGCAGCCCGAACTGTCGGGCGTGCTGCCAACCACCAGGCCAGTGTTGCCACCCTGGGGCACGATGCTCAGGGGCTGCTCCGGGTGGGCCTTGCGCTGCGCGATACAGGCCCGCACAACGGCCGCCACCTGCGCCGTATTGCCCGGGCGCAGCACCGCCATAGCACGGCCATTTTCTCGCTTGCGCCAGTCTTGCTCCCAGGCACTGAGGTCGCCATCGGTCAGCACATGGGCCGGGCCCAGCTCAGTGCGGAGTTGGTCGAGCAGGTGCTGCATGGCTCAGGCCGCTGCTGCAGCGGCACGCAGCCGCAGGCGCACATGCAAGGCGCAGGCTACAAACAGCAGCAAACACAGGGTGGTTTCCAGCAAACCCAGGTAATTGCCCGGGGCTTTGTCGCTCCAGGCCCGCACCACGCCCTCGGTAAAGTAAAGCCAGACCAGCAGGCTGACCCAGCGGTAGGTGTACATGCGGTTTTTTAACAGGCCGGCCAGTGGCAGGCACAGCGGCAGCACCTTGAGCGCAAGCCATGAGCCGCCCGGGCGCAGCGGCGCGAGCACCAGTTCCCAGGCCAGCCCCAAAATGATCAGGCCCAGCAGGCTGCCTACGGCCAAAGCGCGGGTGAGGTCCACCGAAGCGGCGGCGTTTTGGGGTGTGCTGCTCATGGGAGTGGCATCATAGCGGCCATGAACCCGCCCCCTCTGCCGCCTGACAAATCCCCCACGCCTGCCACTCTGCCCCGGCCTTTGGTGTTACGCGGCAGGTACGCCACTTGGCTACGCACCCTTGGCGAGAGGCTTGCGGCCTTTCCATGGCGCAGCAGCGCGCAAGCCCTGCGCCAACGCTTTCGCGAGGACCGGCTGGGCTTGACCGCCAGCAGCCTGACCTTCACCACCACCATTGCCTTGGTGCCCCTGATCACTTTGGCCCTGGCCGTCTTCACTGCGTTTCCGATGTTTGCCAAGTTTCAGGATGTGCTGCAAAAATGGCTCATCGAGAGCCTGATTCCAGACAACATTGCCCGCCAGGTGCTGGGCTACCTGACCCAGTTTTCCGGCAAGGCCAGCAAGCTCGGTACTGCCGGCTTAGCCATTTTGTTGACCACTGCACTGACCCTGATCTTCACCATAGACCGTACGCTCAATGGCATTTGGCGCGTGCCCCGGCCGCGCCCGTTTGCGCAGCGCGTGCTGGTCTACTGGGCCGCACTCACGCTCGGGCCGGTGCTGCTGGGCCTGAGCTTGAGCGCCACTTCTTATGCGCTGTCTGCCTCGCGTGGGATCGTGGGCGTGCTGCCCGGCGGCCTGGGGCTGCTGCTCGATGTGGTGCAATTTTTGTTGATGGCCTGGGGCATGGCGGCCATGTACTACTACATTCCCAACACCCGAGTACGTTGGGACCATGCTTGGATTGGCGGCCTGTTTGTATCCGCGGGGTTTGAAATCGCCAAGAAATTGCTCGCGGTCTACCTCAGCAAGCTCTCAACCTATGCACTGGTTTATGGGGCTTTCGCCACCTTGCCGATATTGTTGGTCTGGATTTACCTGGCCTGGTTGATCGTGCTGCTCGGCGCAGTGCTGGTGGCCAGCCTGCCGGGATTGCAGTCGGCGCTGCCGCAACGCCAGCCGGTGCCGGGCCTGGATTTGCAACTGGCACTGGAGGCCCTGCGGGCCCTGAACCAGGCCAGGGCCAGCGGCGCGCGGGGGTTGTCAGTCGCGCAATTGGCCGGGCAGTCGGGTGTGGCCGTAGCCCATATGGCAACGGTGCTCTCAACCCTGCGAGGTCTGGACTGGATTGGTCAGCTCGACGAGGCGCAGGATGCACTAGCCCCGCGCCAAGTGCTGCTCGCCAACCCCGACAACACCCTGCTCGCTCCGCTGCTCGACGCCCTGCTGCTGCGCCGCGAGGCAGGCACCGAGAAGCTGTGGCACAGCAGCCAACTGTCTTTGCTGACTTTGCAGCAGGCGTTTTAGTCTCGCAAAAATAGCCCAGATGATTGCTTGGCTGGCGTGGGCAGTCCAAGCAGGTGCTGGCATGCCACGCCATCAACACCGATCAGGCCAGCCTGGCATTGGGCTACTCAGCGGCCCTCCCCCCCGGCTTGCGGCCCCTCACCTGATGAGGGCGTCCTGGATCCCTGCTTTGGCAAGGATGAGCAGGGGCAGCTTAGTTGGTGAGCAAAAAACCAGTCAAGGCCGACAGCATGGTCTCTGGTGTTTCATGCATTTGATGGTGTCCGACGTCCAGCATCACCACCCGGCCATCACGCGCTTTTTGAACCAGTGTCTGAGCGGTTTTTGGCGGCGTCATCTGGTCTTGGCTGCCCAGCACAAACAGCACCGGGCACAGCACCCTGTCCATGGCGGCCTCAGCGCCGGTGTACCGGTCGCAGGCCAAAAAGCCGGTGTGAAACAGGTTGACGCTGCGGTTGCTGGCCAGAACCCGCCGCCCCAGCGCCAGCGCGGCACCGTACACCCAGGTGCCCGGCCCCAGTGCCGAGGGCGGCGGTGCCAAGGTGGACCGCGAAAACACATTGACCATGGTCAGCGCCTTCATCGGCTCATGGAGCGAGGCTTCCAGCAGCGCCGGCGACACCTTCATGGGCGCAGCCACCCCCACCAGCACCAGTTGCCTCATCCGCGCTGGCGCCCGGGCGGCGGCCTCCAGCGCCACCAGCGCGCCAAAGCTGTGGCCGACCAGCACCGCCTGGGCCAGACCGGCGGTGTCGAGCAGCGCCAGCACGAAGTCGGCGGCGGCCTCAACCGTGGTGGGCGGCTCGCCAGCGCTGCGGCAGTGGCCGGGCAGGTCAATGGCCAGCACATTCCAGCCATGGTGCGCCAGGTAGCGCGACTGCAAAATCCAGACGCTGTGGTCGTGCAGCACCCCGTGAATAAAGACGATGCTGGGCTTGGCAGCATCAAAGGCCTTACCGCCGGTGTAGCAGTAGGTCGGGTGGCCGTTGACGGTGAGGAGCATGGCGTGAGACTCGGCAGTCGGGTTCAGTAGTCCGTTGTCAATCGGCCAAGCCAAGGGCCAGGACTCGCTCAAACGCATCAAGCACCTCATCTACCTCGGCCTCTCCCATGGCAGTGGAGACACAACTCAGGCCTCGATGAGAAATGATGACCCCGGCCGCCAGCAGGGCGCGGTGCAGTCGGTCAAGCCAGTCAAAGGCAGCCGCATTCTGCGGCACGCTGCGGTAGTTCTCGATGATTTGATCGGTGGGCACGATCTGGAACAGCGAACCATCGCCAGCAGCCTGCGCCTTTTCCCCGGCCCTACGGAAGATCTGATTCAAGCCGTCGCGCATGCGTTTGCCCATGGCCTCAAGGTGTTGGTATCGAGCTGGTGTCAGTTTTCTGAGGGTGGCCAAGCCTGCTGCGGCAGACAATGGATTGCCGCTGTAGGTTCCACCCGAGATCACCCGCTGGCCGCTGCTGGCCGGATTCAGCAGCGAAAGAATGTCGGCCCGGCCCCCAACTGCACCAATAGGCAGGCCCCCACCAATGATTTTGCCAAACGCTGTCAAATCTGGTTTGCCGCCATATCGGCCCTGTGCTCCTGCCTCGCCAAGGCGAAAGGTGATGACTTCGTCGAAGATCAGCACAATGCCGTACTTGCGCGTGATCTGATACAGGAACTCGAGAAATCCCGGTGCTGGCAGCGCCATTCCCGCGCGGTTCGACAAGGGTTCAAAAAGCAGTGCGCTGATCGCGTGCCCGTGCTTGGCCAGCAACTGTTCGACGCCGCTCTGATCATTGAACGGCATGACCAGCACTTCTTCGCCGACCGAATGTGCCAGCCCACCCGAGCTCGGTATGCTCTGCGGTGCCTGAGCGTCACCCCAGTTGGCCGGAGTCGACGAAAAGCTCATCTGAACATAGTCGTAATAGCCGTGGTAAGCGCCCTCGAATTTCACGATCCGGGTGCGCCCGGTAAAGGCTCGCGCCAGCTTGATCGCCATCATGATGGCTTCAGTGCCCGAACTGCGAAAGTGGATTTGTTCGACCGAGGGCACCCGATCGATGAGCAAGCTGGCGAGCGCGATCTCGGGTTGCGCGGGCTCCGAGAAACTGACACCGCGCTGGACTTGATCGATGATCGCTGCATTGACTTGCGGATCCGAATGACCATGGATCAGTGCGGTCATGTTGTTCAGGCAGTCAATGCGCTCGTCACCATCCACATCGGTCAGGCGGCAGCCCTGGCCCGAATGTGCATAGATCGGCCAGGGCTTGAACAGATAGTGCAGGCGCGAAGTAGCACCCGGGATGAGTTCAGCGGCCTGCGCGTGCATCCGGACCGTGACCGAATCATGGTGCAGGTACCGATCGGTGCGCACTCGGGTAAGGGTATCTAAATTCATCATTGCTCCTCAGAAAATTGTTCATTTTGAAGGATGCACCGCGATTCACACCAAATGGCCCAGCCCGCCGAGTCGGTTGAAATCCACTTAACCAAGGTTGTCTACGAGGCGCACCTGCGGTGCTGTTTTCACGCCAGCTTTTGCGCCGCCTTGAGCGCGCGCTTGAGGTCGTCAATCAAATCATCGGGGTCTTCCAGGCCGATGCTCAGGCGGATCGTGCCCTGGGCAATGCCGGCGCCCGCCAGCGCCTCGTCGCTCAGGCGGAAATGGGTGGTGCTGGCAGGTTGGATCACCAGGCTGCGGCAGTCGCCCACGTTGGCCAAATGGCTAAACAGTCGCAGACCTTCCACAAAAGCTTGGCCCTGTGCCCGGCTGCCCTTGAGGTCAAAGCTGAACACTGAGCCAGCGCCGCGCGGCAGCAGCCGTTGCGCCAACGCATGGCTGCTGTGGCTCTGCAGCAGCGGGTGGCCCACCCGAGTCACCAGCGGCTGCTGGTTGAGGAATTCCACCACCCGAACGGTGTTGCTCATGTGGCGCTCCATGCGCAGCGGCAGGGTTTCAATACCCTGCAGGATCAGCCAGGCTGAGTGCGGGCTCAGGCAGGCGCCAAAGTCGCGCAGGCCCTCGCGCCGGGCCCGCAGCAAAAAGGCGCCCACGGTGGACTCCTCGGTGAAGACCATGTTGTGAAAACCTTCGTAGGGCGCACTGAGCTCGGGGAAACGGTCCGAGGCGCCCCAGTCGAACGAGCCACCATCGACCACGATACCGCCAATCACCGTGCCGTGGCCGCTCAGAAACTTGGTGGCCGAGTGGTAGACCAGGTCGGCACCATGTTCAAACGGCTTCATCAGCCAGGGCGAAGTCAGGGTGGAGTCCACCAGCAAAGGCACGCCCGCCTCGTGTGCAATAGCCGATACGGTGGGGATGTCAAGCACATCCAAACCCGGGTTGCCCACGGTCTCGCCAAAAAAAAGTTTGGTGTTGGGGCGTACGGCGGCGCGCCAGCCATCGATATCGCCAGGTTTGACAAAGGTGGTCTCGATGCCAAAGCGTCGCAGGGTGTAGTGCAGCAGGTTTTGCGAGCCGCCATAAAGTGCCGTGGAGGCGACGATGTGAGAGCCTGCCCCCATCAGCGTAGCCACACACAGGTGCAGCGCCGCCTGCCCGCTGGCAGTGGTGATGGCGCCAATGCCGCCTTCAAGCGCCGCCACCCGCTGCTCCAGAACGGCGTTGGTGGGGTTGCTGATGCGCGAGTAGACATGGCCGGCCCGCTCCAAGTTGAACAGCGAGGCTGCGTGTTCGCTCGACTCGAACACGAAGGAAGTGCTCAGGTGGATCGGCACGGCGCGCGCGCCAGTGGCCGGGTCGGGCGCGGCGCCGGCATGCAGGGCGAGCGTGTCAAAGCCGGGATCAGAGTAACCAGACATAGGGTAATTGCGCTTTCGCTGGAGGAGTTTGTCGGTTAGCCTCGGGGCACATGGGTGAACATCCGGGCCCGATTGTGGGCTATATTTTGGGCTCAGACAGCTGTTTTCGGGCGCAACTGCCCGGCTCTGGAGCATAAAAAAATGAAAGTCAGCGATATTTTGCGGGTCAAGGGCAACACGCTCTTCACCGCCACTGCCGACGAGCCGCTGGTCCGCGCGCTCGACTTGATGGCCGAAAAAGATATCGGTTCACTGGTGGTCATGGGCCATGGCGAACTGGTGGGCATGCTCACTTTTCGGGAGGTGATTCAGGTGCTGGTGAAAAAAGGCGGCCATATAGGCGCCATCACCGTGCGCAGTGCCATGGATGATGCGCCCATGACCTGCACCATGGCTACCGAACTCGACGAGGTCCGGCGCATGATGTTGGAGCGGCACGCCAGGTATATGCCGGTGATGGACCAGCGCATGCTCATGGGCGTCATCAGCTTTTACGATGTTGCCAAGGCGGTGGTTGAGAGCCAGAATTTCGAGAACAAGATGCTCAAGGCCTATATCCGCGACTGGCCGCAAGACCACCCGAACAAAGCCGGCCACTGATGCCCCGGCGCTCGGGGATAATCCCGCCCCATGAGCGGCAATACCTTTGGACAACTCTTTGCAGTCACCAACTTTGGTGAATCCCATGGGCCAGCAATAGGCTGCGTGATAGATGGCTGCCCGCCTGGCCTGGCCCTGTCTGAGGCCGACATCCAACCCGATCTCGATCGCCGCCGCCCCGGCACCAGCCGCTTTGTCACCCAGCGCAATGAGCCCGACGCGGTCGAGATCCTGTCTGGGGTTTTTGAAGGCCAGACGACCGGCACACCGATTTGCCTGCTGATCAAAAACACCGACCAGCGCAGCAAAGATTACAGCGCCATCGTGCAGACCTTTCGGCCCGGCCATGCCGATTACACCTATTTCCAGAAATACGGCATCCGCGACCCACGTGGCGGCGGCCGCTCGTCGGCGCGTTTGACCGCGCCCATGGTGGCTGCTGGTGCGGTGGCCAAAAAATGGTTGTTCGAACAGTACGGCACCGTGGTGCGTGGCTGTATGGAGCAGCTTGGCGACTTGCCGCTGCACTTTGAGGCCTGGGAACATGTGGCCAACAATGTTTTTTTTGCACCCATGGCCGATGTATCGGCGCTGGAAACCTACATGGATGCGCTGCGCAAATCAGGCGACTCCTGTGGTGCCCGCATCCGGGTGATGGCCTCGGGCGTGCCAGTAGGACTGGGCCAACCCCTGTTTGACAAAATGGACGCGGACATCGCCTACGCCATGATGGGCATCAATGCCGTCAAGGGGGTCGAAATTGGCGCCGGCTTTGACAGCGTGTCTCAGCGCGGCAGCAGCCACGGCGATGCGCTCTCGCCGCAAGGCTTTTTGTCGAACAAGGCGGGTGGCGTGCTCGGCGGCTTCAGCAGCGGGCAAGACCTGGAGGTATCGATAGCCATCAAGCCCACCAGCTCCATCCTCAAGCCGCGCAGCTCGATCGACACGGCTGGGCAGCCCACCGAGGTGGTTACCAAAGGCCGCCACGACCCCTGCGTGGGCATTCGGGCAACCCCCATTGCCGAGGCCATGCTGGCGCTGGTGATCATGGAGCATGCGCTGCGCCACCGGGCCCAGTGCGGCGATGTGCGCAGCAGCCTGCCTCCCATTGCCGCGAGTGCCCCCACACCACAGCTGCATGGCTGAGAAAAACGCTGCCCCGTCGCTGATGATTTTGGAGGCAGAGGTCGAGGTATCAGCCATCCGCGCCCAAGGGGCAGGTGGGCAAAACGTCAACAAGGTATCGAGCGCCATCCATCTGCGTTTCGATATCAAGGCGTCCTCCTTGCCTGACGACGTCAAGGCCCGACTCATGGCCTTGGCTGACAGCCGCATCACCAAGACTGGCGTGCTGGTGATCAAGGCCCAACAGCACCGCACCCAAGAGATGAACCGACTCGATTCTTTTGTGCGCTTGCACGAAGTTGTCAACAGCGTGGCGCTGGCGCCCAAGGCCCGGCGAGCGACTCGGCCTACCCTGGCCGCCCGCCGCCGCCGTCTGGAAGCCAAAACCCAGCGAGCGCAAACCAAAGCGCTGCGTGGCGCCATAGAAGACTGAACAGGCAGCCAAAGCGAGGACAATCTGTGCTTTGGCCACCACACGCGGCCGCTGAGCACGGGGCATTGCCGGCAGGAGGAGATGAGTTTGGCTATTCAGTGGTTCCCCGGTCACATGCACCTGACCAAAAAAGCCATTCAGGCGCGCATCAAGTCGATCGATGTGGTGGTTGAACTGCTGGACGCCCGCCTGCCCGGCTCCAGCGCCAACCCGATGCTCGCCGAGCTCACCGGAAACAAGCCCGGGCTCAAGCTGCTCAACAAACAGGACCTGGCAAACCCGACTCAGACCGCTGCCTGGCTGGCCCACTACTGCAGCCAACCCGGCACCCATGCGCTGGCGCTGGATGCCAGCGTGGCCGCCCAGGTGCGGGCGCTGCTGCCGGCCTGCCGGGCCCTGGCGCCCGGCCGCGGTGGCATGGCCAAGCCGATGCGGGTGCTGATTTGCGGTATTCCTAATGTCGGCAAGTCGACCTTGATCAATACCTTGACCGCCCGGCGTGCCGCCAAAACCGGCGACGAGGCCGGCATCACCAAGCTCGAGCAGTGCATCACGCTGGCGGATGACTTCTATCTGTACGACACACCTGGCCTGCTATGGCCACGCATCATCGTAGCCAAAAGCGGCTACAACCTGGCCGCCAGCGGCGCGATCGGGCGCAACGCGTTCAGCGAGGAAGAGGTGGCGCTCGAGTTGCTCGATTACCTCAAGACCCACTACCCGCAGGCTTTGCAGCTGCGCTACAAATTGGCCGATGCTGCGGCTTTTACTGAAGAAGCTTTGCTCGAGGCCATAGGGCGACAGCGCGGCGCACTGCAGTCGGGCCAGCGGGTCCAGCTGCAAAAAGCGGCGGAGATTTTGATTCATGATTTTCGGGCTGGGGCACTGGGCCCACTGACCCTGGAAACTCCGGCAGAATTTTCCCAGTGGCTGCTCGCCGGGCAACAACTCGACGCCCAACGTCAGGTGAAGAAAGACGCTATCGAGCTTGACCGTAAGATTCGATTCAAACAAATCCCCCGGCCGGATACGGTTTCCCAATGAGCCGGATTCTCCCCTTGGGTCTGTTGCTGCGGCCCAAGCAAACCGACCCTAAGCCCCTGATCATCTACCATGGTCGCAGCTGCCCAGACGGCTTTGCCGCAGCCCTTGCGGCCTGGCGCTTCTACCAGGGGCAGGCCGAGTTTCTGGCGCTAGAGCACGGTCAGATCACTGCGGTGCATGAGCTGCCCGACCTGCTGGGACGAGCGGTCTATATTCTTGATTTTTCATTTGGACGCGAGCTGCTGCGAGCGGTCGAGGCGAGCGCGGCTCAGCTGGTGCTGCTTGACCACCACAAAAGTGCGGCCGATGGTCTGCAGGGTTTTGACTGCCGCTGTGGCCTGGTGTATTTCGATCTGAAAAAATCTGGCGCCAGGCTGGCCTGGGACTTTTTTCTGCCCGACACCCCCCTGCCCGATTTGGTGCGCCATGTCGAGGACCGAGACCTCTGGACCTGGCAGTACCCGCAGAGTGCCGCTTTTTTGGCAGCGCTGGACATGGAGGCTTTCGATTTCCGCCGCTGGCATGAGATTGCGAATTTTGGTGCAGCCGAGTTGGCCAGCTATGTGGCGCGGGGGCAGGCGATGGCCGACAAGTTCAACAAACTCGCCGCCGACTTGACAGAGTCAGCCCGGCCGGTGGTGCTCAACGGGGTCAGCGGTTTGATGGCCAATGTGCCGGGCGTTTTCCACAGTCAGATCGGCAATGCCTTGTCGCTCAAAAGCGGCACCTTTGCCCTGATGTGGTCGGTTGACCGGCAGGGCGAGGTCAAAGTTGGCTTGCGCTCGCAGCCGGGCTTTGACTGCATTCCCCTGGCCGCGAGCTTTGGCGGTGGCGGCCATGCCCAGGCCTGTGGCATGCGCCTGCCGTTGCAACGCCTGCCCGAACTCTTGGCCGGCGGCCTGCAGGCCGATTAAGGCAGGGCTCGGCCAGAACTGCCGAGCCGCCCAAAGCGACAGCTTTCGCCCGCTGGGCGAGCATTACCAGCGCACCTACAGCCTGGTGGCCAGCCAGGCGCAGGCGCAGTGGCACCCGGTCTGATTCAGGACGAGCCGTCTTTGGCCAGAATTAAGTTCACCCGCATCTCCAGGCATTCGCTGCCTGCAAGACCCAAGCGCTGGCAGGCAGCGGCATCGCTGACCCGCTGGTAGGGCCTAACCAGTGCCTCGCGAACCCCAAACACCGCGTCGCTGTCCAGGTAGGGGTCTGCGGCGTCGAATAATTCGGTCACCAGTTGGCGGTAACCCGGCGCCGAAACAATCAGGTGGAAATGCGCAGGCCGCCAGGGACTGCGCCCGGCCAGCTGCATCAAATCAGTCCAGACCGGCCCATCCGTGGGGATCTGGTAGGCCACCGCGCGTATCGTGGCGATTTCAAAGCTGCCGTCGGCCTCAACACGCAACTGGCAGCGCAGGTTGTCGCGGGGCTGTAGTGGGTCAAGCTGCCAGTACAGGCCGTTGGCGGCGTTTTGCCAAAAGTCCAGGCTTGCATCTGGCAGGGGTTGGCCCTGCGTGTCGCTCACCCGACCGCGCAGCAGCACGGGTTGTCCGGAGTTGGCGCCAATCAGATTGGCTGGGTTGGTCAGCCAAGGCGAGCCCACCGTGTGAAAAGGCCCCAGCACGCTGCCCGGCGTTGCCCCCGGCTCGCTGGCCAGCAGGTCAACCAGGCTGGACAGACCCATCACATCCGACAACAAAGAAAACTCGCTGCGGCTGTCGTCCGAGATGTCGCCGACCCGGTGCAAAAAGGCCAGCAACCCGCGCCACTCGGTATGGCTGAGTTGGACCTCCCGCGCAAAATTATGCACCTGCTTGAGCAGGGTTTGCACCAACAGCCGCTGCCGCTCATCAGGCAGACCCTCAAAACTTTTTCTGGCGGCCTCGGTGATTTTTTCCAGGGTGATGTTTTTCATGCTCGGACCGGGTTGGACAACAGGCCAAGCTGGTCAATCTCGACCTCGATCAGGTCGCCAGCTTTTAGCCAGACCGGGGGGGTGCGGGCGTAACCGACGCCGGCGGGCGTACCCATCACCAGCACGTCGCCGGGCTCCAGGGTCATGCAGTCCGACAACAGGGCGATGGTTTGGGCCACGCCAAACATCATGTCTGAGGTGTTGGCACTTTGCATCACCTGCCCGTTCAGGCGCGACTCAATGTGCAGGTTGGTGCAGCCCGGCGGCAGCGCGTCGGCGCTGACCAGGCAGGGGCCGAAGCTTCCGGTGTTGTCAAAGTTTTTGCCAATGGTCCACTGCGAGGTACGGCGCTGGTAGTCGCGCAGCGTGGCATCGTTGAAGCAGGCATAGCCAAACACCGCCCCAAGCGCATCAGCCTGCGCCACCCGGTGGGTGCGCTGGCCGATCACCACCGCCAGCTCGGCCTCAAAGTCGAGCTTGTCTGACACAGCGGGCAGCCGCAGCGCCGCCCCATGTGCAAGCAGCGAGGTGGCGCAGCGCAGGAACAGCGTGGGGTAATCGGCCACGGTGTTGCCGCCCTCTTTGGCGTGGTCCAGGTAGTTGATGCCCAGGCAAACAATCTTGCCCGGCCGCGGCAGGCAGGGCTGTAGCGTGATGTCGGCCAGGTCAGTCACGGGTTTGCCGGCAGCCGCTGCGCCCAACTGCGCCGCCAGCGCTGGCCTTGCCGCGCATTGCTCGATCCAGCCTTGAAGCGTAGCTGGCAGGTCTGCGCCCAACTCGGCGTGGTCAACCACGCCGCCCTCCACCCACAGGCCCCAGCTGGCTTGTTGACCAACTAAATAACTGGCGTATTTCATAGCTTGCTCTTGTTCCGGTTTTTATTGAACTGTGATGTCGAGTTCGCGTATGAGGCGTCCCCATTTGCCAACTTCGCTTTCGACATAGCGCTTGAGGGCCGGGCGGTCCATGCGTGCGGCTTCCAGAGACAGGGTCTCAAAGCGCTCTTGCAGGGCCTTGGCGCCAAGCGCTTTGTTTATTTCGGTGTTCAACAGATCCAGTACTGCAGGCGGTGTTTTGGCCGGTGCGAAAACCGCGAACCAGGTGTTGGCCTCAAAGTCTTTGTAGCCCAACTCGGCCACGGTGGGCACGTCTGGCAGCGCCGGGCTTCGCTTGAGCGACATCACGGCAATCGGCCGCACTTTGCCAACCTTGGCAAAGGGCACGGCCGGCGGCATGGAGGTTGAGGCAATCGGCACCTGGCCGCTCACCACCGCGTTGGTGGCCGCAGCGGGCTGGAAAGGCACATGGGTGATGTCCACCTTGGCAAAGCCGCGGAACAGCCACTCGGCGCCGAGTTGCGTGGTGGTGCCATTGCCCGATGAGGCATAGGCCATCTTGCTGGTGCGGGCCAATGCCAAGAGCTCGGCCAGGTTGGTGGCCTTCACATCGGGGTGGACATACAGCAGGTTGGGCGTGAAAGCCGCCATAGCCACGCCCTGCAAATCATTCACGGCGTCATAACCGGCATTGGTGAAGAGCTTGGGGTTGACCGCATAGGCCACGCTGTGGAACAACAAGGTGTAGCCGTCAGCCGGGGCGTTCATCACCCCCACCGTGGCAATATTGCCACCCGCGCCGGGCTTGTTCTCTACGATCACGGTTTGCCCCAGGGCCGCAGTCAGTTGCTCGCCGAGCAACCGTGCCACGATGTCGGTTGAACTGCCGGGCGCAAAGGCCACGACAAAGCGAATTGGTTTGTCTGGAAAAGCCGCCTGGCTCGGCAATGCGGAAAACAGCACGCTCAGCAGCGCGAACAGGTATCGCTTCATCGTAGGTCTCCAGAAAACTGTCGGGAGTTCACTTTAATCGATAAAGAATTATGAAAAAGAATTTATCGATAAACTGACACTGAGCTTTGCTGACGCACCCTAGTCGGAAGCGAATCGAATTAAAGAAGCCCTGTGCCAACCTATAACTACGAATGCTCCCACTGCGGCGGCTTTGAGGCCCGACAGTCCATGGCTGACTATGATCGAGCAGCCCCCTGTCCGGCCTGCGGCATGCTGTGCGCGCGTGCATTGAGCATGCCGACAGTCATGGGTGCGAACCGTTCCACCGTGCCCGCAACCGATTTGCATGCAGGCGATGGCAAGCCAAACTACCGCCGACTACGCCACCCCACCGCCTGCCCTTGCTGCCCGGCTGTTAGTCAGAGTTAAAACTAGAAAAAAACAATGCAACTGCACACAGACCAGTCCAAGAAAATTGGCAGCGCTCGCTCAAAAGAGGGATACACCATCGGGGTAAAGACTGGGTATTTGCTCTCGGTCTGAGCCGGTCATAAAACCAGAAGGCTCGCGATTTGAAGACGCCCATGCCTTCGTGTTTGACAAAACCTAGCCTACCCGCCCCATGCGATACCCGGTGACCATCATCGTCATTGCCCAATTGTTCGGCACCTCGCTTTGGTTCTCTGCCAACAGCGCCGCTGACGATTTGATTCGCAGCTGGGCTATCACACCGGCAGATATCGGTACGCTTACCAACGGCGTACAACTGGGTTTTATTGTTGGCACGCTGTTGTTTGCCCTGAGTGGCCTGGCAGACCGCTTTGCAGCCAGCCGAATCTTTGCGGTGTGCGCGGTGCTGGGTGCTGGTTTTAATGCGGCCTTCGCTTGGCTAGCCACAGGCATGGCGATTGGGCTGCCGCTGCGCTTTGCAGTCGGTCTGTCCCTGGCTGGTATTTACCCCCTGGGCATGAAGCTGGTGGTCAGCTGGGTGCCGGCCCAGGCCGGGCCAGCACTGGCCTGGCTGGTTGGCATGCTGACCCTGGGTACTGCCTTACCGCATGGCATTCGTTGGCTGGGCGGGTTTGCATCCTGGCAAGCCCCCCTGACTGCAGCATCCTGTTTGGCATTGGTGGCGGCAGCCATGATTCTTTGGCTGGGTGACGGGCCGCACCTCAAGCGCCGGCCTGGGCCTGGACCCCTGCACTTGGGACGCCTGCTTGCGAGCTTTTCGGTGCCGGAATTTCGTGCCTCAGCGCTGGGCTACTTCGGACATCTGTGGGAGCTCTACACCCTCTGGACTCTAACCCCCGCGCTGGTGGTCTTGTCTGGGCTGGCGGCTCCTGCAACGCCACAGGTGTCGGGTTACACCTTCTTGATCATCGGCATCGGTGCCGGTAGCTGCGTGCTGGGCGGCTGGTGGAGCAAGCGCATCGGCAGTGCCCGCGTGGCCGCGCTGGCACTCGGGCTGTCAGCCCTTTGCTGTGCACTTTACCCAAGCTCTGCGCACTGGCCGGTTTGGGCAAGCTTGGCTTTGCTCTTGGTCTGGGGGGCAGCTGCGGTGGCAGACTCGCCTCAGTTTTCAGCCATGTCGGCGGCCGCATGCCCGCCAGAAGTGATGGGCAGTGCCCTGGCCTTGCAAACCGCCATTGGCTTTGCGATCACCATGGTCTCCATTCAGCTTGGCACCTACTGGCTGAGCAACTGGGGCAGCGGTGTTGCCTGGCTTTTGCTACCCGGCCCGATACTGGGTCTGTTCGGATTGCGCCGATTGTGGTGGCGCCAACGGCTCTGAAATCAAGCCGTCACGGTGGCGTACCATTCTGCGGACTAAAGCTGAACCCAAAAGGTTTTACCATGCAACTTAAAGCCAGAAGAAATTTAATCCAAGCCGGTGCTTTATTGGCCTACTTGCCAGCTTCGGTCTTCGCCTCTGATCAAAGTAAGGGCCCTGAAATCGGCTCTGCCATTGGCTGGTCACAGGTCAAGCTGCTGAACGATGACATCTTGAAATCTTCGCAGCTCAAAGGGCAGGTTCTGGTGACTTACTTTTGGGCCAGCTGGTGTCCGTTTTGCGCCCAACAGACGCCCGAAATCGACAAGCTGTCTGCCAGTTTTCAAGGCAAGGGGCTCTATGTTTTAGGTGTGTCGGTTGACAAGGATGTACTTGCCGCAAAAGCGCATCTGCTGAAAAATCGATACACATTCCCCTCAACTTGGCTAGACCCACAATCAAAATCTGAACTAAAAAAACCTGCTGCAGTGCCGGTAGTGATGGTCTACAACAAGGCTGGCCAGTTGGTGCAGATCGAGAAGGGGCAGATGTTCCCTGAAGATATTCAAGTCCTGTCGCGTTGGATTTAAAAATTCACACATCACACCTTAAACAATTCAGGCCAACACCGAGTCTGTGTTTCTGAACTACAGCCAATAACTTGAGCGCCATGCTGCCGGGCTGTATGCTGCCGGATTTCCACATTTGAACGTAAGCAATGGTCTATGAACCCCGTCCTTCCCCTGAGCTCCTGAGCGAGGTACACCTACGGCTTTCCAAGGGAGAGCCCGATGGGTGAGAAAAAATCGCAGTGGCTGGAGCACTTGAAGTGGCAGCGACCGGTGCCCGGCGCGCAGGGCCAGCTGCATGCGGTCACCCCTAATGCAGTGCACGTCCTGCAGGAAGGCAAGGGCGAGTGAGTGGCGGCCGCCATCGTGGGGTTTATCCAGGCAACGGCACAGGTAAGAGCAGGCGCTGGCGCGCTACCATGCGGTCATGACTGTCCAACTCCAGAAAACTATCCCCGCCAGCGCCGTCGCCATCACCGTGGTGGACGGCGCACGCTTTGCGCAACTCGCGCCCACCCTGCCGGCCGCGACCCGGCAGTGGTTGCAGACCGTCGGGTTTACCGGCGTCCCCGACAGCCATGCCCTGGTTCCGGATACACAAGGCAAGCTGTCACAGGTGTTCGCAGGTGTGGCCCGGGCGGACCATCCGTTTGCCTTGTCCGCCTTGCCGACGGCCTTGCCGCAGGGGCGTTACCGCCTGTCCGAGCAGGGGCTGGCGGTGCCTGCCGAGCAGGCCGCCATGTCCTGGGAGCTGGGTGCCTACGAGTTCGACCTGTACAAGCCACGGCGCCGTGCTGCCGCCCAGTTGCTGCTGGCCCCCAGCCCGGACGCCCAGCGCGGCGTTGCGCTGGCCACCGCCATGGCGGCCACGCGGGATCTGGTCAACACACCGGCCGAACACATGGGCCCGGAGGAACTCGCCGCAGCCGCGCGCATGGTGGCCAAACAACGCGGTGCGAAATTCCGCCAAGTGGTGGGTGACGCGCTGCTGAAGCAGAACCTCCCCGCTATCCACGCTGTGGGACGCGCCAGCACCCGGGCACCCCGCCTGATCGAGCTGACCTGGGGCAAGGCGCGGGATCCCCTGCTCTGCCTGGTCGGCAAGGGGGTGTGTTTCGACAGTGGTGGCCTGAACATCAAGGGCGCCGAGGGCATGCGCCAGATGAAAAAAGACATGGGTGGTGCGGCCAACGCACTCGGGCTCGCAGCGCTGATCATGGCGTTCAAGCTGCCCGTGCGCCTGCAGGTGCTGCTGCCCACGGTAGAGAACGCCATTGCCGGTAATGCCTACCGGCCAGGGGATGTGTTCAAGACCCGCAAGGGCCTGCACATCGAAATCGGCAACACCGACGCCGAGGGCCGGGTCATTATGTGCGACGCGCTGGCGTATGCCTGTGAAGGCAAACCGGCCCTGGTCATCGACCTGGCCACGCTGACTGGCGCGGCCAGGGTGGCATTGGGCCCCCAACTGCCGGCCCTGTTCTGCCGCAACATGGCCACCGCGCGCCAGTTGGTCGACCTGGGCCTGCAACTGGACGACCCGCTGTGGCACATGCCGCTGTGGGAGCCGTATCGGGCTGGTATAGAGAGCCCCATCGGCGACATTGTGAACACCGGTCGCAACGCGATGGCCGGGGCAATCAATGCGGCCCTGTTTCTGGAGTATTTCGTGCCCGAGTCGCAGGACTGGCTCCATATCGACCTGTTTGCCTGGAACGACGGCGCGCGTGCTGGTCGGCCGGTGGGGGGCGAGGCGCAGACCATCCGTACCTTGCTGGCCTACCTGGAGCAACGTTTTGCGTTCGGAACACCGCCTGCGGTCAAAAAATCCGTCCAAGCCAATTTCCAGATCAAAGCCAAGGGTTTGACCGCCACCGCTCAGCCCAGCACAGGCAGCCGTAGCGCCCGGTGAACACCATACAAACACCCTGCCCTCAGCCCGGTAGAACAGACACTTTTCTGGCAGTCGTTTCGGATCTTTTGACTCTACGGGGTCAGTCAAAAGTTGTCGCCTGGGTCAAATCTGCAGTTGCAAGAAAATCTGGCCAGCCCTGTCCGATCGATCACCATCGACAAGGTGATCCGAGACGCGTTTGGCTTGGAGCAGAGGCGCGTGCTACGCTGAATACACAATGTGCGGGCCTGGACCGCGGTTTTTTTCACCCGCTGAGCCCCCCAGGAGCCAGCATACAACCGAGCTGAAAATGCCACTTCATCCTTACCTGCAGCAACTGATTGACCTGGCCGCCGCTGCCGGCGTGCCATCCTACCCTGAGATGGCCAGCATGGCCGAGGTGCGTGCCGCTGCACTGGCCGGCAATCCGCCGCCGCCGCAGCCGGTGCCCGTGGCGAAGGTGCGGGAAGTGGCCATTCCGTCCGGGGGCGGCCCACTGCCAGCGCGCATTTACACCCCGCCCGGGCCAGGGCCACATTCGGCGCTGGTGTATTTTCATGGCGGCGGCTTTGTGGCGCTTGGCCTGGATTCGCACGACGGTATCTGCCGCTACCTGTGTGCCGGGTCGAACAGTGTGGTGGTGTCAATCGATTACCGGCTCTCACCCGAGCACCGTTTTCCGGCCGCCGCCCATGACGCCCTGGATGCCACGCGGTGGGTGGCGGACCAGGCCCAAGCCTTGGGCGCCGATCCCCGGCGTCTGGTGGTGGGTGGTGACAGCGCAGGTGGCTGCCTGGCTGCCGCTACGGCGATGCACTTTCGCGATGCCCGTGGCCCCGCACTGGCTGGGCAGCTGTTGCTTTACCCGGTGACCGACCACCCGTCTGGCACGCCCGACGCTTACCAGCGTTTTGGGGCAGGCTTTGGCCTGACAGCGCTTGCGATGCGCTGGTTTTGGGACCAATACCTCGCTGCGCCGGAGCAGGCTGCCGATCCGCTCGCCTCGCCACTGCGCATGGTCAGCTGCGCCGGACTGCCGCCGGCCTATGTGATGGTGGCCGAATACGACGTGCTGCGTGACGAGGGCGAGGCCCTGGCCCGGCGGCTGGCGCAGGCCGGTGTGCCACTGCGCGAACGCTGCAGCGTTGGCATGAACCATGGCTTTCTCAAGCATGTGGGCCGGCTGCCCGAGGCTGCGGCAGAACTCGACGATGCCTGCCTGTGGCTGCGCCAGGTTACTGTCGTGGGTCAGTTGTCAGGCACCTAACACTTTGACCGTATGGTCAATATATCAATCCGAGCCAATCTTCGGATACCAACGGTCATGCGCCAGGCAGCACGGGGCTGGGTGTCTGGCTGTTCTTGCTGGCAACCGGTTTCGAAATGGTGGCCAGGCGCGGGTTTGTCCGGCTGCAGCAGGATATGGAAAAACTGGGTTTGGCCGACGGTCACCGTGCATCGGCGTGAAGAGCCCGCATAAACTGTAACTTTGACTGGAGCGTTGTATGAAACTTGCAATGGTGTCCCGCCCACTGGCGGATTCTGATCTCCGCCTGGCCCGGCAAATGGGCATGAGTGATGTGGTCAGCACCGTGGCTGGTTTGTCGATGGCGCCGCAGCGCGAGCAAGGCCCACCCCTGGCTTACGAGGACCTCTTGGCCATGCGCCGTCAGGTGGAAGCGCAGGGGATGACCTTGTCGGTGATCGAGGGCTACCAGCTGTCGGATCGCATCACCCTTGGCATGCCGGGGCGAGATGATGACATCGCCAGCGTGTGCCAGAGCATCGTCAACATGGGACGCGCCAGCATCCCGGTGTACTGCTACAACTTCATGGCCGTGTTCAACTGGCTGCGCACCGCTTTCGACATGCCTGGTCGTGGCGGTGCGTTGGTTACCCAGTTTGATGCACGTGACCCTGCTGCCAGGGCCTTGACTTATGCCGGCGAGACCACTGATGAGCAAATGTGGGACAACCTGGCTTATTTTCTGCAGAGGGCCATGCCCGTGGCCGAGTCGGCCGGCGTGAAGCTGGCCCTGCACCCCGATGATCCGCCGATGTCTCCGGTGCGCGGTCTTGCGCGAATTCTGCGCGATGTGGCGGCCTTTGACCGGGTGCTGGAGATGGTGCCTAGTTCCAGCAATGGCATCACCCTGTGCCAGGGCAACTTTGCCGCTATGCCCGGAGTGAATATTCCTGATGCGATTCGGCACTTCGGGCGTCGCAACAAAATCTTCTTTGCCCACTTCCGGGACATCCGGGGTAGCGTGCCGCTGTTTGAAGAAACCTTTCATGACGAGGGCAAGACCGATATGTTCGAAGCCATGAAGGCCTACCACGACATCGGCTACACCGGCCCCTTGCGGCCAGACCATAACCCGACCATGGAGGGAGAGCGAAACGACGAGCCTGGTTACATGATTCGCGGGCAGATTTTTGCCGTGGGTTATATGAAGGGCCTGATTCAGGCGGTGCGGTCTCAGACTCAGGCGATGTGAATGGACATGCACAAACCAACCATATTGACTCGCATTTCATCAACTTGGTCTTGAGCTTGTCCGCCAAAGCGCGAGGGGTTGTCAAACGGCGAGCTTGCCGAGACGGCCGGATTGGTATGGTCAAAAATATCACTTTGGAGTCTTAAAGCGCTCTGATCGAAAGATGAGCAGGCCAGAAATAGCCAATAAGAAAATACCCGCCCATCCAAGCACATTGGGCACTTCATCCCACACCAAATAGCCTATGAGCAGTGCAAACAGCAAACCGCTGTATCGAAACGGTGCCACCAAACTCATTTCACCTGAACGCATGGCCACAATGAGCAAGTAATAAGCCATACAGAGAAACAAGGAAGCGCCGAAAAGTAAACCAAGCGATATGGTGTCAACAGGCGTCCATCTTTGCGTGAGCGCAATCCCGCCAGCCGCCAAGGCTACAGAAACTGCGGTTGACAGCGTAATGAGCAGTGCAGGCACATGAAGGCCAATGGCCCGTGTGAGCGTGTCGCGCACGGCATGAAACAAAGTGCCCAATACGGCTAGCCAGACGTAAACATTGAAACCCTCTGAACTGGGTTGAACCACCAACAACACGCCACTGAAGCCGAGCAAAATGAGCAAGCCTCGTTGCACCGCAACCTGTTCTTTAAAAAAAACAATGGCAAACACCGTGATGAACAGGGGAGAGGAAAGGTTGATGGCCGTTACATTGGCCAAAGGCAGGTGAAAGACGGCTGTTAAGTAGGCGAGTGAAGCCGCAGCATCGACAGAACTCCGTATCCAAAGGCGCTTGTTCAACATGAGGCGCCAGCTTTTGAGATGGCCCATGGCTTGCGCCATGATGAGCACCAAGGTGGTGGTCATCAGGCCCCGAATAAAAATGAGTTGGGGGCTTGGCAATGTGGCACTGACTTGTTTGACCAGTGCGTCGTTGGCAATAAAAAACGCCATGGCCAAACTCATGGCCAAAATACCGCGACGGTTGTCAGCGTGCATGAAGACCTTTCAGGGTGACCACAATAGGGTCAGGAAAAAATCCCGTATGGTCAAAATATCAATCCGAGCCAATTTCCAGAAAAACACTGACATTTTGACTGTCATAGCAGCATGACTTGCAGCGGATGGTGCTACCGTTTAAGGGCCGGGTACGAGGTGCTGTTGATCAAACTTTGGCCGAAATCGAGCGTAGCCTGAAGTGTCGTTTATGCTTACTGCGACAAAACCCAATGACTAGGCAGGCCGTCAGACCAAAGGCCACTAGGGCCTACTTCGCCAGACGTTGCAGCGCTGCTTCGATTTCTGTGCGGATTTCCTCTTCGCTGTTGAGGGGCTCGGTAGCGTCAGCCATCGGCGTGACAACATTTGTGACCGGATCCCAGTCGACGGCACCATAGATTGCCGGCTTGCAGGTCTTTCGTAGAAATTGGTCGTAGGCGTCGCCGCTGGAATAGTGCCAGAACTCCCACGGGTACTCGACAAAACCACAGTCGCGCATCAATGCGGTGATTTTTTTGCGATGCCTCAGCCCTAAGGCCGAGACAAACGGCGAGTCCATCGGCGTTAGTTCCGATAGCTCGATGTACGGACCACCCCGGTCGACTTCGAGCGCAGGGTCATTTCGACTCATCACCGAGATATCGATCGCACTACCGGACATATGAGTCGCGAATTTGGGCACCGTTGCTACCAACGCGCTACAGCGGCGGAACATGAACTCCGGGCTCGGAACCTTGCCACCTAGTTCCCACATGACTCGCTGCAGCACGGCATCGAACACCTTCGGCGTCAGGCCGAGGTACTTCTGAATTTCGCGGGTCCGATAGCCATCCTCGACGCGCAGCACCCAGCCCAGTTCATTCATTTTTTTGGCCGCGCCCAAAAACTTGGGAATTTGACCTTCACGCAAATAGAACAACCGGTCTAGGTCGTTGACATGCTTGAGTGACGAAAACGCAACGACGACATCGGCCTGCTCGGTCGCCTCGCGCAACGAAACAAACGGCTCACCGCATTCCACTACCGGGTAGGGCAGGATGCTTTCAAACATAAATGCGTAAGCCGCTTCGAGCTGCTGTGTCCAATAGGCGCGCCGCACCACCTCGTCAGGTTGCATATTAGGTTCCTGCAAATTAGTAGGGGAGTTATCAGTAGCGTGAGGTTAACCACTTTTGTTTGCAGTGGAGGCCCATACTGACTTAGCCTGGCAATCAATTTTAATTGGTGCCGATTGAGTTCTTTTTTTCTCATTGCTGTTTAATTTCCAACGTTCAATCTTCTTGCAGGTTTTCGATTTTTGGCACCAGCGCAGATTTGATCCAGACGCTGACTTTTGGCTGACCTTGTGTGCTCAAAAAACCCGTACGAAGCAATTTCAAGATCAAGGCTCCGGCGGCGCGTTCCGAAACGGGTTGAACCCGGTGATCAGCATCATCGCCAGCAGCACCAGCGCGCAGCCGGGCAGCATGCCGGCCGTCACCGGCTCGCCCAGAAACAGCCCGCCCCACGCGACGCCAAAGAGGGGAATCATGAATGCAGATGAGGTTGAGGCACTGGCCGGTATGACGCGCATCAGCCGCATGCTGACCCAGTACATGAAGCCGGAAGTGACGATGCCGAGCACGCCAACAGCTAACAACGCGTCTGGGGTGGGCTGCATGGCGGGCACTGACGCGCCCATCGGCGCCAGCAGGACGAGCGCTGCAGCCACATGGACTGCAGCCGATACGGACAGCGGTTGCCAAACGAGGGTCGCGCGTTTCATGAGAATGGCGCCTAGCCCGTAGCTTGCGGCCGCAATGGTGCAGAACAGTGCGGCAACGATCACATCCGTCGTCACGGCAACAGGCCCCAACTGCACCAGAAGTATGACGCCGGCAAATCCCAGCGCGCAACCCAGCAGGCGCCGGCCCGTCAGACGCTCTTCGCCCGCAGCGGCAGCGCCGATCACGCCGAAAAGTGGGGCGGTGGCATTCAACACGGCAGAGTAGCCTGAAGGCAGCACGACTGCGGCCTTGTTAAACAG
>SXGQ01824820.1_pt1 | contig 29026 bp, 33 predicted proteins | sample 3178371 | NCBI WGS metagenome assembly SXGQ01 (sample SAMN11356859, study PRJNA531348) | freshwater metagenome | isolation source: freshwater sample F1-20 | place: China: Fuxian Lake, Yuxi | collected 2017-12-25 | reverse complement strand
CATCAACTTCTCAAAAGGTTCCATATAGAACTTGATGTCAGAGAAAGCTCTAACCTGTGTGCCGTCTCCGAAAATAGAAAGAGGTTCATTGTTCATAGCTTTTCTAATCCAGATTCCGATTACGTTACGATAACGATCCCAAATGTTTTGATAAACTCCTACAACGTTGTGAGGACGAACAATGCTGTATCGCAATCCAAACATTTCATGAGCAAGCTTTAGATCCATCTCAACTGCGTATTTTGCAATTCCATAAGGATCTTCTGGCGTCGGTAATTGATCTTCTGTAAACGGAGGATTGCCTACTCCATAAACGGCCATTGATGATGTGAAGATTACCTTCTTCACATCATGATTGACGCATGAATTGATGACGTTAGATGATGCTAATACGTTGTTAGTGTAATTGTAGTTTCTTATAAAGGGGCTTAATCCTTCTGCGGCATATGCAGCAAAGTGAAAGACGTAATCAGGCTTTTCTGCATTAAAGATTTCGTTTACGCTTTTTGAATCAGTGAGATCCAACTTATAAAAAGTAGCTTCATTTGGAACAGAATCCTCATATCCGCCGCTTAAATCATCGATTCCAACGACATGATGTCCTTTTTCCAATAGATAACGAGAAAAGTTTGCACCTAAAAGACCAGCAATTCCTGTGATTAATACTTTCATTTTTTCCTCACGTAAGCGACTCTAAGAAATCTACAACTCCGTCAATAGAAAATACACCGCTCGACTTTAAATTATTTTCTTGCTCAAAAATTAATGTAGTTCTTTCATTTAAATTCATAGAAGAAATTAATCTTACCTTGTCCACTACTGATCCAGATCCACTAACTGTCCAATCTTTTCCTAGTAGTCCTGGAATTAAAAATTCTTCAGGAACAAGCCCTGGGACGTTGGAAGCTATATTTTCTACATATCTAGGAGATGCAAATCCTCTCAGCGCATATTCAGGCTTAGTTATATGTGTCGTACAAATGAATGAATTTAACTTTTTCATAGATTCATAGAAATTAAGCCTCTGTGCAAATGCGATGCTAGTGTGCGAAGATATCAAGTTTTTAGGAGATTCTCTCTCAGGGGATACTTCCAACCAATTACCATGCACCGTCGTTTGAATTCCTAAACTCCTAAGACCATAAGAAGGTTGTGAATAATACCTTTCAAAAGCCTGGGGGCGTTCATAATTGTTGCCTACATATCCATATTCAAATGAAACTTCATTGACAGGTAAAAGTTTTTTCCAATCCGTCCAAAACATAAGACGTTCTCGTTTACGAGTCAAATTCCTGGGATCAAATGCTGGATCCGCGATGATTGCTTTAGGCAATGCCATTTCATCAGAATCAGTCACCTTATAGTCACAATCCCAAATTACGACAGGAATCTTTCCATGATAGTAAGATAAAAGTTCGGTCTGTCTATCAAGATCTGGCTCAAACTTTTTTGGACCAGAATTTTTATAGGTTGGCCATCTCCACTCAACAAATAGAACGTCTAAATCAGGAAATCCTGAATCGTAGTTTATTCCAGGATATTGAGTTGACTCTCTTCGTTGTTGAAGAGCATACACGTCGTGACCTCTTTGAACCAAATGATCAACCATGATAGGGCGACCATACCGATGGCCGTCTGGTGTCTTTGCTTCTTTTGATGCTTCAAATGACTCACAAAATCCCCAATAACTAATTCCTATTTTCATACTATTCCTTTTTAGCAATAAAATCTAGAATGGTCTTGATTTCCCAATCAATGTTTTCAGAGTCGACACAAAGGTGTAAGGTTTCACACTTTGTCCACTTTATGAACTCTGCATATGTATCGGAAATTTTTTGCATGGCTTTTGAATCAATGTCGTGCATGTCGTCATGAAATCCTTCATAAGAAGTCCTATAAGGAACAATGATCTTGACACCAATGCCTGCAGCCAATGAATCGATATAATGCAAAGCCTCATCATCAGTTGAACGATTGTACACCTTAGAATATACCCACTCTGATGGATATGATCGATCTAGGATGGTAGAATGTCCTGTCATTTTTAAGAAGTTATAAAAGTAGGGGTCACCGTATTTTAAAGCGTTGGCGAAGTAATTCGGGTCATTTGAAAACGCTTTCCATTCAGATTCGTTTTTAAAATATGGAATCAAAAGTCGCTTGGATAGCTCTTTCGCCATCTCTGTTTTACCGACCTTGTCAGAACCATCAAATAAAACTACTGTTCCCATAATACCTCATGATTCAAGAACTTTAACCTTCTTCATGAAGGTTTTATTACCATAACCATCAACGGTGATCTCTGAAATACACACGCTGTATTTTGGAATCTCGGTTGATCCATCCCACCCCCAGCAGAATATGCGATGGTTTTGACCACCTAATCCAGTAACGGTCAATAAGAGATAAGGCTTTCCTGTCTTCGTTTTCTTGGGTTTTGCATCAGATACGATAAACCAGTAAATGTCGCTGTCTGAAAGATCATCAACGGATTTAACGTTTTTAGATTCTAGCTTTTGAAGGATATCATCAGGCATCAATACTGAAGCGTTGAATGATCCTAGATACTTAATGCTGTTGTCGACCATCTCTGACCTGGTCCATTCATCCATATCTGCTGTCTCAACCAAAGATGATTTGAATGCTTCCATTCCAATCAAATGATTCTTCTTGGAAAACTTTTTAATATCTGTGTTTCTATTAATCAAAACCTCGTTCATTTGTTTGTATCCATTGAATGTTTTATCATATCCGATACAATCCAATGAATCGAATGCCTTAATTGCAATCAAAGCCTCTAGTGCACGCTTGTTGAATTTAGAATGTTTCCATGATCCATCTTCATTCCAAAGCATATCTTCCACGGATTTATACGGTCGATTTTCCATGATTTCTTCTACCGCAGATTCTCCAACACCCTTGCATGAAAGGAAGCTTGGCATGAAGCGTTTACCTTCAAGGATCGTCCAACTCTTCGTTGCATAGTTGATGTCAATGTTGACGATCTTATATCCCAACGCCTTGACCTCAGAGAATGCCTTCGCGCGCTTTTCGTCATTGCCTGACATTGATTCAAGGTAAGCGCAGAGCCATTCCTCTTCGAAATAAGTCAGAAGCCATGCGCAATAGTAAGAGTCAATTGCATAAGAAACTGCATGAGAAGCGTTAAAACCGTATCCTGAGAAGAACAGCATCTTTTCATACAACTCATCTGCAACCTTTTCAGGTATTCCATTTTTCATTGATCCGTTAACGAACTCTTCTTTTGCCTTACGAGCTTCAATCGCAGCATCATCTTTCTTTGATGCGGAACGTTTCATGATGTTTCTACGGATTGTATCTGTCTCTGCCTCAGGAAAGCCAGCTACAATAGAACACAAAGCCATAACACTCTCTTGAAAAATAATACAGTTATATGTGGGCTCCAAAACTTTTTTTATTAATGGATGTTGATAGTCAATATCGCCTGGATTGTTTTTTGCGTCAAGATATAGTTTATCGACCTTTGCGGCGAGAGGACCTGGGCGATAGATCGACGTCAACGTCGCGATTTCGATTATGTTCTTAGGCTTTGCCTTCATGAAAAGTTTTTGTGCACCTGGTTGTGTGCATTGAAAAACTCCTGCAAATCTTCCTTCATGGTAAACATATTCATAGACCCTTTGATCATTTAGATCGATATTCTTCGGGTCCATATGTTTATCAAACCATGACTTGATATCTTTAAATGTTGGATTTGAATTACCTTCTCTACGTTGCAAAATCAAATGAATACAACGTTCAATAATTCGTAACGTTTCAAGACCCAGCAAATCAAACTTAATCCAGCCAAACTCTTCTAGGTGTTTATAATGCATACCTTCGACCCATGGAGTTTGAGGTTCGCCACGGGCGAGAATAAGAGGCATCTGTTCTGCAATGTTTTCAGATACGATAACGCCACCGGCATGACGCCCAAGAGACCTATTTTGTTTAAATAGAATCTCAATTGGTTCTGCAACTTCAGGATGAGCTGCAATAAATGATTGCATCGATTTTGAATATTTCATTGCGTCTTCATACGTCAACGTAAATAAATTCTTATCGACGCCTGGTTTAAAAACTTCTTTCTTTACATCGTCCTCTACAGGCGCTAATGCTGCATTTACTTCTTCAAACGGAATATTATAAAACCGCGCAACGTCCTTAATAAGGCTCTTTAATTTAAACGTATTGTAGTTTGAAATTGGAATTACGTTATTATTTCCAAACTTTGCGCGAAGAAGATCGATCAGTTTGTCTCGATCGCCAATATCAGAATCGACGTCGGGCGCGCCTTGTCGAGCCGGATTCAGAAACCTAGAAAATGATAAATTGTACTCAATAGGATCCAGGTTTGTAATGCCAAGAACATATGCGACCAACGACCCGGACGAACTTCCTCTTCCAGGACCAGTCAACATATGCTCGCGGGCGATATCCATTATCGCCTTCATCGTCAAGAAGTACCTAGAGAACTTCTTACCCTTAATGATTCCTAGTTCATATTTAATACGCTCGATGTATGCTGGTTTATCATCGAGTCCCCGCCAAACAAGCCCTTTTTTGCAAGCATCAACCAACGCCTTATCCTCTGTCATTCCTTCAGGAATCACATAGGAAGGAAGCTTCATCTCTTTGTTGGGATGAATGTCTCCAATTTCGTTGTGGACGATGTCATGTGTGCGCTCAACTGCTTCACGAACGACGTCATCATCATAGAACTTCATCTCACCAGCGGTCTGGATATAAGAATCCCAGACCTGAGAAGCGTTCTTTGGATACAACTCACACTTAAGATCATCCTTAGACTTTGGAAGCTGGTTTGGGTCAAAGTTTTGATAGTTCAACCACCCAAGTTTCTTATAGATCTCACGTTCCTTCCAGTTATCTGGTCGAGCATAGTGAGAATCGCACGTCACAATCAGCCTGTCTTCTAGAGAATTCCTCTTTGCGAATTCGATGATCGCACGGTTGACAAGATGCTGAGCAGGAAGCTTGTTAAACTGAAGCTCTAGACATACGTTATCACGACCTAGAGCGTCTGATAACTTGTCATAGGTATTACCCATCTCGAGTAGAGCAGCTTCCATGATCGACTGATCATCAAGAAGCTTGTAGGAAAGGTCCTCAAATTTTACTCGTTGAACCTTTGAGAACACATCATATGACAGCGGCCCTCCTAGACATGCGCTCGAGACCATCAGGTGACCGCCTTGAGCTGCTTCCTTCAGCATCCTGTAATCCACTCGTGGGAACCTATAGAAGCCCTCCAAATAACCCCGAGAAACTAGATGGAATAACCTCCGTAGACCAATCGAGGTTTTTGGTAGGACAACCAGATGATGCCGGCGCTTCACTGGATCATTATATTTTCCTGACTTCGTCTCTTCTTCGTTCTCAATGGTGAGAGCCGCTTCATCCGTGCCGATGTCGGTCGTCTCATCATTACCGTCGACAACGGCTGTCAGAGGTGTAAGGATAGACTCGTCTTTTGCAGGCTTCTCTTTTGACTTTTCTAGATCGTGGCGCCACTGTTTCAGGTCAGGATGTACGTACATCTCGCATCCAGGAATGAACTTAAAGTTCTTGCCAGATTTACGAATCTTTTCTGCGTGAAGATACGCATGGCCAAATCCATTCATGTGTCCGTGGTCTGTCAATGACCATGCGTCCATGCCATTTTTTAGAACGTAATCGATGTGTTCTTGAGGGTAGTCAAGTCCATCAAAGGTTGAAAATCCAGAGTGACTGTGAAGGCCTACGAATCGTGAAGGGACTTTTTTGCTCATTCAAATACATTTTATCACACGCCCATCAAAGATTACACGACGTTTTATTCCCATTCAGAAATTTTTGTTGAATATTCATTTGAGATTTTTTTATACTCATCGAAATCTATTACAATCAGCTTAATTCCATATTCTTCTATAGCTAACCTAACTTTTTCTTTTGCTTTTCCAACCCAAACGCCTTTTATTTCATAATATATTTCTTCTGAGGGGAGATAAAAATCTGGGATGTATGAGATTCCGGAGCTTAAAAGAAATTGTCTTGGTTCATATACCCAAGATTTTCCTAGAAAATTTAAATACCTTGCAAAATTTGCTTCCCAAGAGCTTCTGAAATAAATCCTTAAATCATCTCTATACCCTTGTTTTGCAAATGAAAATTTTGCAGCAGCCTTAACGTATTCGTCACGTTGAGTATGATGATAAACCCCGTACTTTCTCAAAGAAGTTTCTTTAGTCTTTTCAGCCATAGTGCCGTCTGACCATCTACCCTTCATCTGTTGCGAAAGTTTTTCTCGATGTTCTTCAGTATTTGGATTCCATCCTGACTCATACTTCTTTCGAAGAGATTCAGAAAGCTTTTCATTTTGTGAATCTGTTCGAACGTAGCTGCCAGCTTCTCTTCTAGTTTTCACCATACTGGTGTTGATGCAAAGTTGGCATCTTGTGACCATTTTCTTCTTTGAAGTATCTTGAAATTTTTTTTTGCAATCAACGCAAACTTTTTCAAGCGGTGGGTAATCCGTCAATCTAGATTTTATTCTTAACTTATAAGAACACTCTTTTGAGCAAGCTCTTTTATTCGGTTTTGAAAGTTTCAACTTTTCAAATTGAAATTCTTTATTACAATTTTCGCAATTTGTAGTTACTAACATATTTTACCTCAAGAGTAAATATATAGGACTACATGCGCATACGGGTTTTTCAATTTTTGCACTGACAAGATTCTAAAATGAAAAAGCCTCCCCGTGAGGAGAGGCTTTTATTTCAAGTAAGAACCGTCACATCACTTGTGCTGCAATCAAACATCCACGGGCAACTGCGTGAAGAGGGTCTGCTGCATGACGAACTTCCTTAACTGGGAGTGGGAATCCGTTTGCCTCAAGCTTCTTGGCAAATAGATCCACAAACCCCTTGGCCTTAGATGTTCCTCCGGCCACGACGACGGGCAGTGGATCTTTGAACTTTGGAATGGACTTGTGGCCTTCCATTGAAGATGCCAATTGCTTCGTCGTGTAATCGATAAGACGATCGTAATATGAAGCAACTGCAGCAAGAACTTGATTGTCATTTGGTTGACCTACAGTAAAATCTCCGTTTTCCTTCTCGGCCTGAACGATAGAATCAGGTTCTCCAGTTGCAACAGCAGCCATGCGATCGACCCAGTCACCAGACTTCGTTGTAGAGAATGTAACGACAGGTTCACCATTGAGCATTACGCAAACGTTGACCATACCAGCGCCCCATGATAGAGCCACTCCAGTATAATCATCCTTTTCTAGTTCAGAATAGCAAAGAGCTTCGGCCTCATTTATTGCACGAGCTGAATATCCAACTTCTGTAAGAAGTTTGATGATTACGTCTTCGTGGTATCCGACGTCGAAATCTTCATCTTCTTGGTCAACAGGTTGAGCAGGTATGCAAAAGACAAGTTTTTCCCCTAATTCTGGTGGAGTTCCTGCAACTTCTTTTAAGATATATGTTAGAATTCTACGAGCATCTTTTTCTTTTGAAGAAACGACACCCTTATGCATCGGTCTCTTGGCAGAATCATTTCGTTCGACAGCCTTTTCAATCGCGTCTTTTCCAAGGATGATGAAAGAACCATCTGCATCTTTAACGAAAGTTTTTCCTGCCAATCCCTTTTCAATCATCTTCGTCGCAATCGGTGTAGAAGGTTTAATGACATAGAAAGCGTCGCGAAAATCTTTGTATGTAACTTTGCCTTTTGCTGTCTCTTCAGCAAGAACTATAAATGATGTGCCTACATCTAAACCTTTAGCCATGTTTTTCTCCCTAATTTATATACTATCTATTCTTTTTCAACATTGAAAGCTTGGAAGCTGAAGCCCCTACGTCGTCTTCGACCGTTGACGAAGTTCCAAGATCTTTACCTTTTTTCTCTAATGAATTTGTAGAGATATCCGTAACGAACTTCTTCTCATCAATTTCTACAATTTTTCTTTGTTTAGCTTCTGGGTTAAAGAATGAACCACGAGGATCTATCCTTGGATCTCCAAGATTGCTCTTCATGGTAATCCTACCAACAATAAACCCTAGAATAAATGCTGTACCATACAACAAAATATTCACAGCTACAATAGATGATTCCATCATGGATAATCTATGTATTCATGATATTTAATTCTGTGAACAAGAATTTAGAAAAAACAATCCTAGAAATGTTTGGTGAGCCAATTGGCAAAGTACCTGGAATTACAATCGTTGGAGCAGTAGGGGTAAGAAACATGGGCGAGGATGATCTCGGTGATGTTTGTCCGTCTTGCGGAATGATGTCAGTTGATGGACAATGTGCATGTCCTCAAAACAGCATGGAACCTTCATGCGAAGGTTGCGGCATGACAGCTTCACAATGCTCATGCCCAATGAGAGATGTTTGCCCAATGTGTGGAATGATGCCTCCTGCTATTGATAGACCTTGCGGATGTGCAATGACTGAAGCAAAAAAAAAAGCAAAAAGGCCCAAGCAAAAAAACAGCAAAAAAGATCTTAAAAGGTGCTGATACATTCAAAGAGAAAATGAAGAAGGTATCAGGATGGGCTGAAAATCCTGCCGCTGCAGCAGCGTGGATGATGCATCGTGCCACAGGGAAATGGCCACAAGAAAAATGATTAAAAATTAGACAGATTTACCATGGGGTCTATTTTCAATGACTCCATTGGATGTCACTGTAACAAACTTTGCTTTTGATCTTAATTCTCTAATTGTCTTTGCACCCGAGTATGAAACGCCAGATCTAACTCCTTCTAGCAAATCATTGAGAGTATTCAATAAAGATCCTTTATAAGGTACCATCGTTGATTCACCCTCGACGACTGATACCTTGCCTCTCCATTGAATTTGAGCTTCTCTTGAAGCCATACCACGAAACTTTTTAAATAAGTTAATTCCCAATGGTTTATTCTGGTAAGTTAGACCATGAGAATCGACAAGATCGCCTGGAGATTCATCATGGCCTGCAAGAATTGATCCAAGCATAAGCATGTCAGCTCCAGCAGCAAGAGCCTTGACAGCATCACCACTATTTCTAATTCCGCCATCAGCAATGATATAGACGTCTCGATCAGACTTTGCACAATCCATGATCGATTGTAACGTAGGAATACCGTGACCGGTCCTGATACGAGTTGAGCACATGGATCCGCCTCCTACACCAACGCGAATAGAATTTGATCCCCAATCAGCAAGATCGTTGAACGCTTCAAGCGTCGCTACGTTTCCTGTCATAATATGAACTGAGTCACCAAACTTTAGTCTCATCTCTTTTAATGCAAGCTTCATCGAAACATGATGACCATGAGCAACATCAATACAAAACGCTCTACACCCTGCTTCATACAAAGCATGGGTTCGTTCTAAATAATCGCCCGTCGCTCCAATTGCAACCATTACGTTTGGATTAGCTACTGATTGACACTTTGTGACCGTTTCAAGATATGTTTTTACAGCGCTTTCAATCGTGCAGTATCGATGAAGAACACCAAAACCTCCCATTTCTTCAATCACAGCTGCTGCCGCTGGGCTGATGACCGTGTCCATCGGAGATCCAATAATAGGACATCGAAGCGCAGAATGAGCAGGAGTCAACCTAGCTTCAAGGTCGTCGAATCCTGAAACTGATAAATCTATGTTTTTTCTCGTTTCAATTTCTGAATACTGGGGAATCAAAAGAACGTCATCAAAGCATAATGTTCGTTGCATATTGCCTAATGATATACTAAAGATTTAGTGTTGTATCATTCGTTTTCTTCTGAAACAAATCCCCAGTCACCACGCATCCATGCATCCATCTCTTCACGAGTGACTCTATTATGAGCTTCAGAAAGAGTCTTCTTGGATTCCATCATACCATGTTCCATGGAGTGTTCCTTACCCATAAGATACCCATGGACTTGTTGAAGATTTTCATGAGCAACAGAAATGTGATCTTGAACCCATCCAGGCAATTGATCTGACGGATTTAAAATATCGCAAACATCCTTTGCCATTTCTTTCATGGAATAAAGACGTGACTTAACCATAGACCCTTCATCATCATGTGGGTCTTCTCCGTGAAGGAAACGTTCAGAGATTTCAGGATGATCCACTTTATCATCAGCATTATAACCCCAATCGCCTCTCTTCCACGCTTCAACCTCATCAGGAGTGATTCTTGACATTGCTTCATTTACGATCGATTCACTATGATCTGTTGATTCATCAAGTTCAGCTTCAAGATCGGCAAGTGAAGCCGTCTTCAAATGATCTGGAATTGTTCTATAAAGTTTAACATCAGTCTCTGGATCTGTTTTATCAGCTAGGGCATCCAACAAATCTTGTCGTGACATCTTGTGCTTTGGGCTAAGTTCTTCTTGCTCCATCTCTTGGACGGCTTCACGGATTAAATTTCTTAAATTTTTCGTTGTAATTTTCATAACGTTCTTACTTGTAAGATTGTCGTATCAAATCTCTATTGATGCTTTAGAAATTGCGTCGCACAAAGCCTGCGCATCTTCAACATTGAGATTAATAGAGAAAGAATTTCCGAAAGAAATTGAAACTGAATAAGGGTTCGGTCCTTCTTGAACAAAAACAGAATATTGCTGTCCATTGTCTGTGTCTTGAACTTTCATGTAAGAGTCAGATGAAGCTTCTGCAAGGATAGTTGCGTTTTTTACTTCTTCTTTGATAATTTTTCTAAGCTGAGCTGTAGTGATTTTCATGTCATTCCTCATGGTCTTTCTGGATATATACCCTGAATACAAATTATTGCCTTTACGCCTCCAAGATCGGGAATGTTTGGAAGGTTGAAGGTATTGATACCATCTCCGCCAAACCTGTTTCCTAATAGAGAAAATAAGGCTCCGTTTTGTTGCGTCTGTAATGTAGAACCGTCACAAGGCATCCATCCTTGAGGGATAAAGTTTCCTGCGAAGTACATGATTGTTGCTAACATTGAATCCATGATAAATTTCTCAAATTAAAGGCTTAGAAATTCTCTGTTTCAGTAAGTATACGTGGCCTTCATGAACATCTGCAATTCCTTCGAGCATGTTTGAAAGTCCTGAAGTTAGAAGACCGCAATCTTTCAAAGCACAAATTACGTGATCAATAACCTTAATAAAATTCATTTCAGCCATCAAAGATTTTTTAGCTAAATCCGAAGACTGAGGAATCATACTTGCTGATCCACTTCCACAGATTAGCTTAAGGACTTGAGAATTAACCAATTGAAGGTCAACGTTTCCAGTGCACCCCAGACCTATTGCTCTCTCTGCAACCGCATCGACTTCTTTTAACGTACCTTCATAAAGCCTTTGGAACAACAGATGATCTCCGTAATAAGGGTCTCCCATTGCCGTCCAGTGATGATTTTGATGAAGAGCATAAAGATACTTGAGATGGACAAGCAGCACTGAAAGAGATGCATAAGGAGTTCCTCTCCACTCTGCAATCATATTATCTGTCATCACCGACAAGTTAGGTTCTACTGTAAGAACGATTTCCATCGATTCAACTAATTTCTTTTTCATCACTTAAGCTCCACCTTGAATGTAATCTTATCTATTGAATCAGGATGAGGAGCCCAAGAAATCTTGAATGGCTCACCATTCATTTTTTGTTTTTCATTCCAACGCTTCGTGTATGCATCAAGAGCGACCTCGTCGATTCTTCTTGGAGCACCCTTATGTGGTAAAGTACATGAAACAGGTATTTTTCTGACATTTAACCCTTCTTCAATCTTAAACTTCATAATTGAAGAAGGAATCTCAGCATATCTAATCTCAAATATTAAATTGCAACGATCAATAAATAACTGAGGAGATAGATTCTCATTCATCATATCCTCAATTGGATCATTTGAATTAGCATCCTGAAATTCAACTCCTTCTTTAATTTCAAGATATTCTTGTCTTGCTTCATCATGCTTCTTTAATAGCTCTGACATTTTATCCATCAATTTGGATGGATCTATCGAAAGCCTTGTTGACGCCCTTGCAGAAGAACAAAATTGTTTGACAGCAGATGATTGCCACGTAGTGTCCAAAGTTCTTGCATAGTCTTGAATTAACTTTCTAGCAACGCTTTCATACCAATCATCGCTCAGCATATCTTCATTTTCATGATGAGCAGCACCGTCAAGAGCAGAAACTTTTTCTTGCTTTTTCTCTTCGAACAAATCGTTAAGCGCAACGTCTTTTGGGAATTTTTTTACAGCTTCTTCTAATACTTCTCTCTTTGCCTTCTTTGCCGCGGCCAATCGAACGCCAGCAACAGGATCAAATAGCAAAGTTGTTGAAGCATTTTCTGGTAAGACTCTTGCAACAAACTTTCTTACCTCATGAGACGCATGAGACGACATGCATAATGCAATCTTACGAGAAAAATTTACCGAACCTCTTCCAGTATACTCCATGATATCTAAACGTTCGTTGGCAGCTTCTACCAAAGATTCTAGATTATCGTTAACAACGACAGAGGGGCCAAAGACTCTTTTTATTTCATTACAAAAGGCTTCGGAATATTGCTTTTCCTGCAAAGTTTCTTTAACGACTTTCTGTAGATCAGATAACTTCAAACGCATGTGTAAAAAACTCCTAGCATAACTATTCACTTCGATCGCAGTTTTTGTAAACGTCAATTAATAACTATGTACTAACAAACATCGACCAATCTTCATGCCATGCAGTTGACTTAGATAAATCCCAAAAATGAAGTGCTGATGGTTCAACCGGTCTTTTAGAAAGTTTCATTCCGACTTCTTCAAGGGTCTTTCCACCTTTTTTTCTATTACAAGCCTTACATGCAGCAACACAGTTAAACCATGTCGTTGGACCACCTTTACAAACTGGAATTACATGATCTACAGTAATTGAAGAATAACTTAATTCTTCAAAACAGTACTGACAACTCCATGAATCTCTATTGAACAATACTTTTTTTTGAAATCTTGGAGGCTTTCTGTCTATTCTTCTAACGATATAGTGTTTAAGCCTTAAAACAGCAGGAAGCTTAAAACTGTTTGAACATGTAGAAAACTCTTCATCCCAATAAGAATATTTTCCTGTAGCTCCAGTTTGTGGATCTGCTCTTCCACTTAACATAAGCTTTATTGCCCTCACTTCAGTAATAAACTGAAGAGGTTCGCCGTTTGAATTTAACAATAGCGATCTTTTCATAAACCGCCTCTTAATAATTAAACCGATATTAAATTTGCTACCTGCGGATTTCCGTAAATTGCCTTGCCAACTTTAACATTTAAGTTATTTAACAAGTCATCGTCATAATGACTATGAACGTGACCAGACAATATAGTAAACCTAACATGAGGATATGTTTTTGCCGCAGACATTAAAGTATCACCAATGATCTTTGACGTGTACCATGGCAGGATATCGGTAGAAGACATTCCTTTATACTTTTCTGCAGCATTAAAAGTTTCTTTAAAAGGAGGAACATGCGTCATTACAACAATATGATCGCTACTTTTTATAACTGATTTAATAGAATTTGCAATATGGGTAGCAGCCATCTGCGCTAATCTTTGAGAAATACCGATGATGACGTTTTTATTTAAAAGCTTTCCAGCATATGAAGATCTTATTGCAGAATTAAAATCTGCGATTTGCAACCAATCATTCATCAACAAAGAATCGCTGTGTGGATTTCCATTTTGCGCATCATACCATCCATCATGACCTATAAGATAAGCACCATCTCTTAATTTGATATAAGGAATGCTGGACATGTATCTTAAAAATGATGAACTATTGCAATGATTTACAACGTTTCTTCTAACTATTCCGATATTAGAACCATAATAGTCATGATTTCCTAAAACGAAATAAATGGGTTTTTGCAAGCACTCTTCTAGAACTGACAAGTGCTGGATTAAAAAGTTTGATATTGAAATATCACCAGTTATCAATACGCCGTCGCAAGATTCACATGATTTTGATATCGCCGATATCTTGTTAGATACATCACCTGCCATGTCTAGGTGGATGTCTGTCATCCATGCTAGCTGCATCGAACAACTCCTGTCTTTGTCTTTCTCTCTTCATCGCATTTATCACAAAGAACTTTTATCCATCTAGATTTTCTTTCTTCGCCTGGACACCCACATCCTTCGCAAATACGATAAGTCATAGACTCGGCCATACGTACCATGCCTTCAACTACATCATCTCCACCGTAATAGTAAAAACGAAGAGTTCCAAATTTTTCTTTCACTTGACTAGCGACAACTTGAAATGTCTCTTTTTCTTCTTCATTAATATCCTTGGATTTCCAATCAATATATTCTTGAATTTCATGGCAGAGGATATCGATGACATCAAACCATCCATCATCGCATTCAAATCCCCACGCCATGGGCGTTTCCATGATGGACCCATCTCTGTTCTTGAAGATCTTTGGATATTTCTCACAAAGAACTTTATCTAATTCAGGTGTCATATAATAACATATAACACCTGAAAGAAAAATTTACATTAATAAATTTCAGCCTGAAGCTTGACCGGCTTCACCAACAGCTGCTGATAATGCTGCCGTAACAATTCCTGAAGCTTGTGCTTTTGCTTCTTCTTCAGACTTACCACTCTTTACTAACTTTTGAATAATTTCTGCTGTCTGCTTGGTTATTTCAGCCTGTAAAGAAGCCTTTAAAGAATCTGCTGCTGATTGAGCTGCTGCCTTTGATGCATCATCTGCGATTTTGTCAATTGCAGCTTTTCCAGCCTTCGCGGCATTGATCATGGGAACTGCTGCTGATTTAACTGCATCCATTGCAATGCCGCCAACTGCACCAGCCGCTGATTTTGCTCCAGCACCTACGCCTTTGATGGCTGCCTTTAAACTATCAAAAAGACCTTCTTGCATGACTTGTTCTGCAAGATACATCGCTCGGCGCTCTGACATTAATTGTCCAGCCTTAACTGGCGTAGCTCTAAGGTATTCTTCTTTAATAATTTGACGAAGTCTAGATTCTGTTATGTTCATAAAAATCTCCAATAATTGGTACAATTAATTATATCTTAATAAACAAAAAGGCTCGATAAAATTATCGAGCCTCGAGCATTACCAATTAACGATACAACTTCTAAGTAGAGACAGGAATTTTTCTTGCTGAATTTTCTTTCTTTTTCGGCAATAAAACTGATAATAGACCATCTTCAAGTTTTGCGGAAATTTCAGATTCATCGACTTCAGATTTTAAATTGTAGATGTATCTAAATTCTTTTCCATGTCTGGATTTTCCTGAGACTTTCAATGTTCTACCTTCAACAGTCACGTCAACATCTGTCGCTTTGACGCCGGGAAGTTCAATTTTGATTCCTTCTTCATCAATTGTATCTGCCCTATGTCGAAGACTTGTAGTTTCCAATTCATTAAAAACCTTAAAGGGATCAAATAAATCAAACGCAGGTGTACGTGTGGCATCATAGTACCTAGTAAACATTTCTATTTCTCCTTGTAGAAATCGGCGGATTTTTTATTTCCGCCGTACAAGAACATGATAATTACTGTTTTTTAGTTGAAAAGGGGTAAATGAAAAAAAATCAATATCCGCTTTTAATTCTATCAACGTTTATTTTTCCTTTTTTCATGTATGCTTCATGCAATTCATTCATTGAAATCCCGCTGCTGATCGCAATTTCAAAAAAGTAATGTAATGCATCGACAAGTTCTTCAACATATGAATCATGATCAAACTCAGAAACTTCTGTCTCACGATGATCTTTCGAGTTTTTTAACATCATGTTGGCTTCAAAAAGCTCATGCATACATTCATGAGTAATTCCTTTTAGAAATTTTTGTCCGCTCTTTGAAGAAACATCAACAGGAAATTCAGGAAAGTTCCTTTTGTTTTGAAGGAGCTTCATAAAATCTAATTGCTGCTCCCACATTTCTTGTAACTTATCCATCTTTGTCCTCATCAATAGAAAACCTAGCAATAAAAAGTATTGCAAAAGCAATCGTAGAAATTACGACAGGAATGGTCATGTCAGTTTTCAAAAATTAGCTTTGGAACATCAGAGTCTTGAGATTGGCTCTTTAACTTCTCTGCATCTTCTAGATACTTCTTGTGTTGAGCTTCAACCATCTTTTCATATTCTGGGCACAACGTCATTGTTTCTGGACTTGATTCATCAACGGTCAATCTAACTTGACGCATTAGATCAGCACCATCTACGCCAAGAAGCACAGCCTCTTGAAAGATTTGAATGAAACGCATCGCGACTGAATCTGAAATCTTATAGCTCATAATACCTCTTTATACATTTACAACAAATATTGCTTTTGTATCATCGAAAGTTTTTAATAATCTTTTTTGACCTTAAAACATCACAAATTTGTTTTGAAAGTTTTTTCTTATTCTGTTGACAATCTAGAACAGTACTGACCGTCGAATTATAAGATGCCCATAATCCATAACGAATTCTAACATCGTTTTGAAGGTCAGAATCAGCTTCATAAACATCTTCAACTTCATGAGGAAATGATTTACCTAATAAGATGAACGTATGATCCGGCTGCCGAAGGTGGCTTGATAGTTTCGTAGTAAATTCTTCTGATACGCCCGAAGCGCCGCCGTACACTATCGTAGATAGGCTCCATCTATCAAAGATGATAACATCGTATTGACTTTCAAGATGAGGCAATTCTAGGATTTGAAAAATCTTTCTATTTAAGAATTGTAATACTTGAAATAATTTTGGGAATTTTTTTGCGAGGCCATTTTGAAGCATCCAATATACAACTCTATATGTTATAGCTGACCTTATTGGAACTTCAACAATAGCAGAAGTCACACCATAGCTGATAAGATTTTCACGTAAAAGTTTTGCTTGAGTGGCTTTTCCACATCGATCAGCACCTTCTATTACGATAATTTTACTCATTATTTTTCCCAATAAACTTCTTCACCACGTCGATAAAACTTTAGAAAATCTTTTTTTGAATTTTCAACGAAGTGTTTATCTTTTATTACAACAAAGTTGTTCGGCAATAAACCAAATTGCCCATTCTTTAATTCTATCAAATTTAATGGTTTATGTTCAGCTGGATATCTAGAGTATCCATCTTCCCAATCAATGATGATTCCTGTATGGCGACCTTCCATTACAAATGGCCGAAAGACTTCACAGTCTAATCCTTCTAGGTATTTAGAATGAAAAGTTTCGATATGTTCTCCCATTGCTGTCCATGGCATTAGATGTTCTCTTGGAATAGAAAAGTCTTCTGTCGTGGACATAGCGTGAATAGGAAGTCCACTCCAGTGTGCGCCAGACTCGAGAAAGACATGACACATAAGCGTCTGATACTCTCTTGAATATACGGCATGCCAAATTGCTTTTGTCACGCCAGAGGGCATGCTAGGGCCTAAAAAACTATTATTAACATTAACATAAACATGAAATGGTAAATTTGCATTTCTACTCATATAAATGAACCTCTTAATTTATTATCTATCGTTAAGCCGAAAGAATCCAACGTTGCTTGAAATGCTCCTGTTTCTTGAACCAATTCCAACATTTGTTTCGCAACATCTTTGATCTCTACTTGTGCATGTTCAGAATATCGTAAACGAACGAAATGAACAAAACTACGAAAGTTAAACATAATATCTGCAGTAATTTGATTTCCATAAGGAAGGTATAGACGTGCAGATTCCTTTGCACGTTTACGGTTCATTCCTTTTCGGACAAGCCTTTCCAAAGTTGAATGGTACTTTTGTAAGCTTGATTCTAGATGCTCAATATAAGCTTCACGTTCTTCAAGATCCCAATCAACTGGGACATAGTATTTGTCTTCCTTAAGTTCTTTATAACGCGCTGATTCGGCATTGATAGAAACGCCAATTCGATGCTTAAGAAGATGGATATGAGAAGCTATGTCCGTTGTTACCAGAAAGTGAAGTGAGCTCTTTTCGAAAGGTGTTTCATGTCCATTTTCAGCTAACATTTTTAGTAGCTTTGGGATTCTACCTTTTTTTTCTTCAGTCAAATCCCTCGACGTTGAAGTCCACGCAGAAAGAGCATGAATTTCATCAGACCCATAAAAACCAATCAATTCAACTTTGTTAGGTTGCTGAGGCATAGTAAAATATTATAAATTGTAATGATCAAATGAATAAGAAACGTCTAACTGTCTGATCGACGATGTCTTTAAGATCTTCTTTTAAATTCTTCATCGATCTAATTTCTTCTTCCATGTTTGAAAGAACAGCATGCATTTTTGCGACTTTTTTCTTTAAATCCAAAGGTCCTGATGAAGTAGAATTAATATGCATCTTGAAGTAATGTTCTAATTCATCTTTACAATATTTTGAAGCCATAAAAGGCTTCATCTTCATTGCAGCAGAGCAGATTTCATCAACTGCATATTGAGGAATTTCCCTAGCATAATTCTCACGAATTAGTTTTCGCAGATCAGCAATTTTTATTTTCATAAAAACTAAATATTACTCAACATTTGCTCCATCCACATGACACGCAAGTAACGCATCCTTCTTTGTAAATCAAACCTTCGACTCCGCAAGAAGAACAAGTCTTGTCTGATTGAGACTTGGTTCCATCAGGAATGTAAGTCTTTAGAACTCTAGAGATTGCCTTAGAGAAAGATTGCAACCCACTGTGCTTATCCTTTTGCAACTGTTCAACTGCGTATTGAACTGGTACACCGTGGCGAAGAGCCAACGACAACGTCCTTGTCATTGCACCGTGATTGGGGTTTGCAAACAACTCAACGACATCCTTGAAGAGAAGATGGTCATCGTCTCCAATTGGAATCTGAAGATTGTAGGTCGCTACACCATCTTTCTTGCCATTCTTAATAAGACGACCTGTTTTGGCCTTCTTTGGAACCTCGACGTGTTGAGACAATCCGCAGAAGATCTCATAAGGCTTATCGGATAGCCTACCAACCAATACTAGGTATGACTCGTTGTCATTTCCTGACCTCACGTTAATTCTATGAATATCGCATGTTAGTTCTTTTGGTCGTTTTGGTGCATGGCTTTCTACCATCGTTTCCGGTTGGCCAGAAGTGTCAATCTTCTTCTCTTCCTTCTTCGTCTCGGCCACAAGGACACCGGTTCTGCAACCATCGCGATAGATGGTGACACCCTTACATCCAGTCTCCCAACCCTTCATGTAGATGTTCTTAACAACGTCGACAGAAGTTGAGTTTGGAATATTGGTAGTGTTAGAGATAGAGTGGCAGATCCATTTCTGAGCTGCCGCTTGTAGATCTACCTTGGCAACCCAGTCGATCTCATTGGCTGTACCGCCATGGTATGGAGACTCTGCGACGTGCTCCTCTGTCTTGTGGTTGACCTCCATCCACTTCTTGAAAGCGTGGTGGTAGACCATAAACTCTTGCCACTTGTCACCGAGCGGATCGACGAAGTCGACCTTGGTGTTTGGATCATCACCGTTGACCTTCTTGCGGCGCTTGTAAAAGAGCATGAACGCAGGCTCGATACCAGAAGTAGTTTGCGTAAGAACAGACACAGAACCAGCCGGCGCAGTCGTCGTTAGAGCGATGTTTCGGCGACCATGCTTCTTATAATCCTTTACGAGGTCGGGGTCTGACTCGAGGATTTGTTGGATGAATGGATGCTTCTCCTCAAGCTTGTGAGAAAAGACTGGGAATGCACCACGCTCTGCAGCCATCGTCACTGTCGAACGATAGGCAGATAGAGCCAAAGCCTTATAGAGAGACTCTGTCATCTGGATAGAAACCTTTGAGCCGTAGACGAATCCCATAGCAGCTAGAGTATCGCCTAACGCTGTAATTCCTAGACCTGTTCTTCTGCCTCCTAGAGCAGCTGATTTAATCTTATTCCAAAGATCGAGCTCACTTCGTTTTACTTCTTCAGGTTCAGGATCTTTTTGGATCTTGGCGATGATCTTTTCAACTGCCTCAATTTCAAGATCGATTAAGTCATCCATTAACCTTTGCGCTTTGACGGCAACATCCTTGAAGCGCTCATTGTCAAAAGCAGCAGCAGAAGTGAATGGATTCTTGACAAACTTATAGAGATTGACAAGAAGCAATCTACAAGAATCATATGGTGAAAGAACGATCTCACCGCATGGATTTGTAGACGTAGAACGATACTCTGGATATGCTTCCGTAGGTGTGCGCTTCTTTACTGTATCCCAGAACAAAAGACCTGGCTCTGCAGATGCCCATGCCGCCTCAATAATCTCATGCCATAGTTGTTTTGCATCGACCATTTCTTCAATTGAGTGCTTTGCATCTTTCTCTACCGGGAAACGAAGTTGAACTTGTGTACCGTCCTTCACGGCCTGCATAAACTCGTCAGTGAGTCGAATAGAGATGTTGGCACCAGTAACCTTCTTAAGGTCTCGCTTGATGTTGACGAAGGTACGGATCTCTGGATGGTGAACATCGATGGTCAACATCAAGGCACCACGACGACCTCCTTGAGCAACCTCACGACAAGTGTTAGAGAACCTCTCCATGAAAACGCCGATACCATCGGTGGTACGAGCTGCATTGGCTGTGACGATACCCTTCGGGCGAATTGTAGAGATGTCGAAACCAACGCCACCACGACGCTTCATGATCTGAGCTTGTTCTTGGTCGGCCTTAAGAATACCTGCATAGGAATCGTAAGGTGACTGAATGACGAAGCAGTTTGACAGCGACTGATACTGAAAATCATTACCAATCGCAGACATAGGAGAACCTTGGGGAACAACTGGGCCTAATCCTCTAGATTCCTTTGCAAGCTCTTCAATAGACATCCTGTCTCTTTGTGCAATGTCGAGGTGTTCGACGTCTGCTAGCAAGCAAAAAATCTCTTTTTCTGAAAGAGGATTAGGATACTTGGCCTCGATCCTAGCAAATTCGCGGGCGAGGCGACGATGCATGTCGGAAGGAGTAAGTTCTAACAGATTACCGTCAGGCGTTCTGAGAGCATATTTTGAAACAAACACCGAAGCTGCTAATTCATCACCTTTAAAATATTTTAAAGAAGCTTGATAGGCTTCTTCATGCGTAAATGTTTTCATATGTTAAAATCTCCGGACTTAAGTTGTTTATCAGTTATTCTAATCAAAACAAGATTATTTTTCAAAAACCACTCATCTTGTTCTCTATCTGTTAACCATTTTTTGTGTATTACCTTGTCTTGTTTATTTTTGTATTCTGAAATTATTTCTATAGGTCTATCAAGCCCATGCCAATAAACACCATCAAGTTGAACATAAAAACTTTTATCTTTACAAGAAACAAAAAAATCTATGGGCCATCTATGAATAATTTTTTGCCTCTCTACATTTTCGATTCCGTATCTTTTGCAAAGATATTCATAAAGTTTTTCTTCAGGCTCAGATTTTAAGAAAGAATTATTTTCTTTCATTGTTGAATATCTTTTTTTTACAATAGAATTCCAATCTAGTCCAGCAACAATTTCAGGAACTTTCATTGGACTTCTAAACCCATATTTTTTTTCAAAAGTATTTAAACGCTTATCAATAATTTCAGCATTCTGACTAATGTTTTCAACACCGTATTTTTCTTGACAGGTTTTTTTACTTTTTTCTTTAACTGTTTGACTCATCATAGGATATTCAACACCTAAACGAAACAAATTTGTTTGTTTTCTTTTTTCCTGTAACTCTTCTTTTTTTTCAAGATAGGTTAACTTATTTTTTTCTGAAAGTTTTTTTCTTACTTCTGCAGATGATGAAGCAGCATTTGTCCCATACTTTTTTAAGCACGTTTCTTGCGTTCGCTTTTTTACTTCAGAAGATTTTGAAGGAGTTTTCACTCCATATTTTTTTATACAAGTTTCATCAGTAATTTTTCTTAAAATTCCATCTTTTAATGATTTGTTCGTACACTCTCTGTTGTGAAAATGATGCTCTTTTAAAAGCTTCTTTTTTTGCTTTGAAAAAAACTCTATTCCACATTCGTCACATCTAAACAACCAACCAGCATCTTGTCTTTCAGGATTTAATATCATACAACGATAAATATACTGTTGTATACGAAAACAGATGACGCAAGCTCATCCCCGTTGAAATATTCCAATGACGCCTTAAATGCTTCATCTCTCGTGTATTTCATGATGCTTCTCTTATGTGTGGAAAAGTAATTATATAACATTCATTTCAGCGCTGTTTGACTTTTGTGCTGAAAATTCACTCTTTAGCTCACGCCACTTTGCACGTAATGCTCTTTTTTGAGCTTCATCATCAGATGAAGCTGTTACATCAGGTGCATCAGCTGCTCCGACTATCTCGAATTGGCTGCGCGCTGTATTAATTTTTGCAGGGAATACTAACCCATCTCTTCCTGCACGATTCTTGGCAACATATAGCCTACCCCATCCTGATGCCTTTTCATGCGAACGCCTAGAGACTGAGATAATGAAATCGCAAATCATGGCCTTTCCATAAGCTTCTGACATATTCGTCATGTCAATAACTTCCGCGTTCGCACCTTCTTTATTGGATTGTGAAGCAGTCCAAATTGGGATTTTATATTCCATGGCCAGGCCTCGAAGCTCTTCGTAAACAAGCTTAAGTTCATGGCGTAAAGAATCGAATTGACGTGTTGATCTCATGATATCAGCATAATCGATAATGATGATGTCAGGCCTGAATCCTTTTAAGTCTAAGCGTTCAATATGTGATCGAATTGTAAAGATAGATGCCGTATTTGTAGGATATTCCTTGATGAATAGTCTTCCTAATCCTTTATTATTATCGTAGAACTTCTTGACTTCTTCTTTATGATCCATCACCTCGTTGGAATCCATGTCACAAAGATTTGAATCATAACGAATACCGACTGCGGTTTCAGACAATTCAAAGGTATAATGAAGAACATTCTTTCCATGCCGAATTGCATTTGCGCCGATCATCGTCAAGAAATGCGATTTTCCTGATCCTGACCCGCCGACGACACAAAGTAGTTCTCCTTTTCCAGAACCTCCATTTAATAATTCTTTTTTATCCAGTTCTGGGATACCTGTTGGGATTGTGTCTCTTTTTAGACGAGTAAATCTAGCATCCATTTCATTAAAAAAATCGTGACCCACAGATGGTGCAGTTCCTACTTGGACTGCTTTCTTGATTGACTCAACAATGGACTCATACTTGTCAGCCTGCATTTGATCGACGGCATTCTCTAATGCTGCCTTCAATGCTTGTTTTCTGCAAAAATCAAGAGACTTTTCACGAACAAATTGAAGATCGCCTGCATCAGGGTTTGTCTTCATTCTTTGAAGATAATCGATGATTTGATCTCGAAGGATGACGTCTGTACCTGTCTTAAGATCTTCTTTTATGATTGTCGCAAGAAGTTGAAGAGTAGGAAAAACTTTATATTTTCTAGAATAAGAAAAATAACGATCTGCTAGAAACTGGAGGTACTTCAACTCGAAGTATGAAGAATTAAAAACCTCTGTCATTTGTTCTGCAAACTTCCAATCCGTCAACAAAGCTTGCATGATCTTTTCTTGAAAAGACTTGCCATACGTACCAAATGTCGGGGTCGTGTTTTGTGTATTCATAAGTTCACTGAATCAATGATTAACAACAAGAGGCTTTAGATCGTAAAAAAAGCTTTCTATATCGAAGCCTTCAATTCCTTCTTTAACCAATGCTCGAATTAGTCCCATCCTATCTACGTGGGGATTGAATGTATCGATAACATGTTGCACCTTTGAAACTTGATCAGCGGACAACATGCTACCGTCAAGATGAACCAGTCTCCAATTTCTCTTAACGTCTTCTACGCTGTCCATGATGCGTCGATAAATAATGGACTCGTCGATTCTGGATTGACAAAAGTCAAAAACTTCTTGCAAAATTAGTTCTTGTTCTCCTGCCAGAATTGGTATTTTAGAAGAAACCTTTTTAAATCCAACTCCTTTCACACCGGGAACATTATCCCCGGGATCTCCGCAAATTGCTTTTGCAATCGCAAAATTGTAAGTTTTTATTCTGTACTCTTCAAAGACATCATCTGCGTTGACGATTTTCTTTTTATGCAAACTATAGATTTTCGTCTTGTCGTCTAAAAGTTGGTACATGTCCTTGTCAGATGACACGATGATCTTATTTTCATTCCTAAAAGGACCTCTACATAAATGTGCAACGACATCATCACCTTCGCAATCAGAAACGTAGATCTGACATACAGGAGTTGACTTCAACATGTTAAGAAGAGTTATCAACTGATGTTTTCTATTTTCTTCAGAATCTGGTATGTCGTCGCCGTAAAACCTGTTTAACTTTTCAGGGCGGCGTCCTAGCTTGTATTCTGAATACAAGTTTCTTCTTCTTTGCGAGCCGCCACCTTCCCATGTGATGTACACTCTTGAAGGTTGTATTTCTCTGCAAATACGTTGCATAGATTTTAGAAAGCCGATGCATCCGCCCATCGGCTCTCCATTTTTGTTCATTGTCGGATACGCAGCCCAACTTCGTAAAAATAAATTTTGGGCATCAATTATTAAAATCGGATGTTCAGAATTCAAGCTCAAACTCCGGTGCTACCAAATCCACCTTCGCCACGAACTGTATCTGTGATTGCTTTTGCCTTTTGAAAAATGGCTTGAAAAATTGGGAAAAATAGAAGTTGTGCAATCCTATCTCCTTTTTTAACAATAAAATCTTCATTACCTGAATTATGAAGAATAACCTTCACCTCTCCGCGGTAATCTGTATCTACTAATCCAGGAGCATTCAAGACCTGGATTCCGTTCTTTGCAGCAAGACCTGATCTTGAACAAACCATGGCTCCAAATCCATTTGGAATTTCAAGTTTAATTCCAGTTCCAACAACGAATCTGCATCCTGGCGGAATGATAACATCATCTGCAGATTTTAAATCACATGCTCCAGATCCTGGTGTTTGATAAGCAGGTATGTTTGATTCATCTTCAGTTAGAATTTTTACCCAAATTGGATTTGTCACGCGTTCACTCATCTGATCCTCCATCGTCGGAAACATTATCATCGATTTCATTTGCATCGGCAGCTGGCCCCGTTGTTAACGTTAACGCTGAATCTATGACTTCCATGATGAAAGGTTTGTACGTATCATCCTTCATGAGAGATCCAAATTCAGATTTATAGAACTTCTTTTCTACCACAACCTCGCCTGTCTTTTCATTGACAACGCTTAGTTCTTTCCAAGCACCTTCGCCAGAGACGTTGATAACATGACCCTTTCTCTTTACTGGGCCATTCTCTTTGCAATGGGATCTACACTCATCAAAAAGATATTCATCTTCTACAATACCTTTACCAAAGATGATATCAAATTCCATCTTTCTGAAAGGCGCGGCGACCTTGTTCTTCTTGATCGTGACAGTCGTGTGAATACCAATTGGATTACCGTTCTTATCTTTAACTTGATTTCCGCTACCAAGTCGAATACGAACCGAAGAATGAAACGGAATGGCCTTACCTCCAGGAGTAGTCGTCGGATCACCATGCATTACGCCAATAGCGTCTCTAATTTGATTAATGCACAACAACGTTACGTTATTCTGTCCAATAACTCCAGTGATCTTTCGCATTCCCTTGGAGATAGCGCGAGCCTGAAGACCGATCGAGTTTTGCTCGTATTCGCCATCTAGCTCGGCCTTTGGTGACGTCGCTGCAACAGAATCCCAAATGACGAGAATAGGAACGTTCTTCTCAATGATTTGCTTTGCTTTAAGGATTGTGGATTCGATGATAGCGAAGACTTCTTCCGTGCAATGTGAATCACAGTATACAAATCTTTTACGAACATCGATGCCCATGTCGGCAAGCTTCTGAACGGGAACAGAATTTTCTGTATCGATATAAACGACTAGACCGCCTTGCTTTTGAACTATAGAAGCAGCATGATATGCCAAGTGAGACTTTCCGGAAGAAGGAAGACCAGCGATTTCTATAATTCTTCCTTCAGGATACCCACCACCTAAGGCATTTCTAATTGCATAATTTAGTTGAATAGATCCGGTATCTATCCATCGTTTTACAATTGTAGGAGCATCCATTTCCGCTAAATTATAGGCGATTCGAGTTCCGAATTCTTTATTGATGTCCCTGATTAGTTCTGCGGCAAAATCAGCCTCTAATTTTTTTGATTTAGCCTGTGAAGGATCTGTTTCTGAATTTCGTTCGCCTTTAGCCATTTTTCAATTTCCTCATCAGTTATTCTATAAAGCGTCACACCGTTTGTTTCAGCCCACTGATCTTGTTCTCGATCTTTATAAAATGTTTGCAAAATTCTTTTATCTTTAGAAGATTTAAACTCTTTTATTAGATCGATGGGTCGATCTAATCCATGCCAATAAACACCATCGAGTTGAATATAGGAATTTATTGGAGCGATATAAAAATCGATTGTCCATCGATTGTTTAACTTCACTTGTTCAAGTACATTACTTTTACCAAAGATTGAAAATAATTCATCTTTTAGTATGATCTCTACTTTTGAAGACCATGTTCCTGTGTTGTTTTTCTTTTTTGTTTCTATGGATTTTTTATAAGCAGCAGACCAATCAAAATTTTCTTTTACAGAAGAAATTTGCATTGGAAACTCCACTCCATATCTTTTCAAATTCGTCTTTTTTCTTTTTTCAAGAGAAGATTGTTTCTCTTCTGGTGATTTGTTTTTTATTGTTGCAATTTCTTTTTCTTTAATTTCTTGAGATTTTGCAGGATTATCTACACCGTATCTTTGCATACATGTTTGTTTGGTTTTTTCTTGAATCTCTTTAGATTTTCTAGGATTATCTACACCAAACTTTTCAATACAAGATGCTTTTATTTTTTCTTTTATTTTGTCAGCCGCAAAAACATTTTCGCATCCGTATTTTTCAATATTAGTTTTTTTTATTTTTTCAGCTATTTTGCCACCTGGGAGTTTTGCAAGTCTAGTGCATTCTTTTGAACAAAAATGCAAATCATTATTAATCTGCGATTTGCAACGCTTTTGTACTTTCTTACATTGATCACACTCGACTTCAAAACTTGTTTCAGTTAACTGAGAAATAATCATACCACTATGTATGCAACACCAATAAAAAAGTGCCAAAGAAATTCTTTGGCACTTTAACAACGCGTACTTAAATCACTCGTCGCCCATGAGATCTGCGAACGCATCATCAAGGGATTGTTTCTTTGCAGAATCATCATCCTTCTTTGATTTCTTTGCGGCAGGTTTTGTGTCAGAAGACTTAACCTCTGCAACAAGATCATCCAGCGCATCAGTTGTTACAACGCCTCGAGACATTTCAGGAGTTGCATCAGCTGCAGATCCGCCATTGAGCCAATTGTTGAGAACAGTTTCAATTTCCTGTGTCGACTTCAGACGATACATGTCATCGATGTTTGGAATTGAATTAAGCCATGATTCCATCTGCTTTGAATCCTCATGAAGCTTAGATGGCCTGCGGGCTGGATCAACGGTCGTATCGTTGAATTGCTTGCCTGGTTGCTTCGTGATTGAGACTTTTAGATCGAAACCTTCCGTGGGCGAAAGGATGTCACCGACCTCCTCATCAAGGAAGAACCCAAGCATACGCTGGTAAACCAGCTTACCGAATGCCCAAACCTGGACTCCCTTATCCTCTTCGCCACGAACGACAACAGGAGCATAGCAGCGCATCTTTGGTTGCAACTTCTTTGCAAGATTGCGATCATCTGGCTTTCCGCTGCTGTACAGCTTACGAATTAGATCGTTGATTGGATCTGGCTTACCGAATTGATTTGGTGCCAAGATACCTGCGTTGTCGCCGATGTAATAGAACCATCGTTCTGCAAATGGTTGACCATCCGGCGAATTCTTCCACGGCAAACAACGAATCTTATGCTCACCGAGACTTGGCTTCCATAATTGGACCGAAGAAGTCTTCCTCACACCTGAAAGCTCTGCAACACGACGTTTAATTGCTTCTAGATCAATTGCCATAATATTTTCCTTTTCCTTATCCGTTTCCTATTCCTAACCTGTGGCAGGAATATCACCCTGCACCGTGCAGGTAGTTGTACCCTACCACGTACCTTTATATGTGTTCAACGTTTAAATTCACGATCAACTTGGGTTCTTACGCTTCAGATTCTTCTTACGCTTCTTTGATCCCATGATCGGAGAATCAGGACTCATACCAAGGGGCAGTGTAAACCCCTGAATAGCACCGACTCCGCTGAATTCTTCAAGTTCCTCATCCTCGTCCGCGGCCTTTTTCTTTATTGATCTTTTTCCATGATCTTGGCAGACGAGCTGTTGCGCTGCAGGCCGATTCTCTTCTAAAATCTCAGAAACAAGAATCCTTATGTAATCGCGTAACTTTTCGTCCATAACGATTAAATATCATCAAGGAGTCCAAGCTCCGCCGACTTTTTCTTGCATCGTAGAAATATAATCTGATGTCATGACCGCAAACACCAATGGGTTCGTCTTCAGACAATAAGGCTTATTCTCATCCAAAACGAATCCGTCATTGAGTAAAATAGAAAGATATTCATCTGTCTTTAGCTTAAGACCGAATGCCTGACACATGTTAACACTTCTTTGAGGGGTAGACATATATTGCATGTCTTTATTGTGTTTATAAAACTCGCCTAGCTTTTCACGATGCCATTCAGAATCTTGTATGACATAATAATCAGTCACTGATCCGTCATCATTGGCCAATCCGACCTTGCCAATGTCATGAAACAAACAACTGATGATAAGAGACTCTTTTGGAACGTCCCAACCATAAGCCTTAACAAGCTTCATTGCATTAGAAAGAACACGCAGCGAATGGTCGACAAGACCACCAACCATACAGTTATGAAAATCTAGTCTGGATGAGGCGGGACAAATTGCAAGACGCTCTCCCAAAGAATCCACAAGATTTAATGCTGATTGTGATCGGTCACCAAGCTTCTCGCATAGTGATCTAAATTTATCAAAATTCGCAGCAATTTCTTCAGGAGTTAGTTGTCTCTGTTTCATT
>SXGQ01747508.1_pt1 | contig 29042 bp, 29 predicted proteins | sample 3178371 | NCBI WGS metagenome assembly SXGQ01 (sample SAMN11356859, study PRJNA531348) | freshwater metagenome | isolation source: freshwater sample F1-20 | place: China: Fuxian Lake, Yuxi | collected 2017-12-25 | reverse complement strand
CGGGTGGTGCAAATGGAGCCCGGGCCGATACCGACCTTGACAGCATCGGCTCCGGCCTCTACCAGGGCCAGCGCGGCGGCGCCGGTGGCAATATTGCCACCCACCACGTCGATGTGCGGGTAGTTTTGTTTGACCCAGCGCACCCGGTCGATCACGCCCGTGCTGTGGCCGTGTGCCGTATCGACCACGATGGCGTCAACACCGGCGCGCACCAGGGCCTCGACCCGTTCCTCGGTGCCCTCGCCCACCCCAACCGCCGCACCCACGCGCAGCTTGCCCTGCGCGTCACGCGCGGCATTCGGGAAGCTGGTTTGTTTGGTGATGTCTTTGACAGTGATCAGGCCCTCGAGCTCAAAGGCGTCATTGACCACCAGCAGGCGCTCAATCTTGTACTGGTTGAGCAGCACTTTGGCCTGCGCCAGTGTGGTGCCGTCTGGCACCGTGACGAGCTTGTCGCGGCGGGTCATGATTTCACTGACACGAAGCTCATAACGGGTCTCAAACCGCAGATCTCGTCCGGTCACCAGGCCAACCACCTGCGCGCCTTCGCAGACCGGAAAACCAGAGACGCCGAGTTGCTCGGACAGGGCCACCACCTGGCGCACCGTGTGCTGAGGGGTGATCACGACCGGGTCACGCAACACACCAGACTCGTAACGTTTGACCCGGGCCACCTGCGCGGCCTGATCCTTTGCGCTGAGATTTTTGTGCACGATGCCCATGCCGCCTTCTTGGGCAATGGCAATTGCCAAGCGGGCTTCGGTCACCGTGTCCATGGCGGCTGACACCAGAGGCAGGTTGAGTGCAATATTGCGGGAAAAACGGGTGGAAAGCGAGGCGTCCTTCGGTAGGACTTGGGAGTAAGCTGGCACCAGCAACACGTCGTCGAAGGTGAGCGCTTTGCCGATGAGGCGCATGTACAGGCTCCAAAGCCGCAAATTGTACCCCTCGGGTCGGGGCCCTGTGAGCCTTCAGGGGCTGAGCTTGAGCTTAAGCCACTGCCCGTAAGCCGGCGCCTGTTTAGGCCAGTTTTCGGCCCGGTTTACCAGGCGTATGCCCTGGTGCAGCAGGCTGGCGGCACGGATCACGCCGGCATGGGTGATCCAGACCGCATCTTGGTTTTGACGACGGTTGGCATCAAAGACCAGCGCCACGCGCTGCATGACCTCGGTCACGCTCTCGCGCCCGCCAAAGCGGTGCGGGCCAAAGTCCGCGACCCAGGCATCAACAGCGCTTTTCGGAATGGCGCTCCAGGGCTGGCCCTCCCAGCAACCAAAATCCATCTCTGCCAAATGGGCACTGATCTGGTAATTCAAGTCTGGGCGCAGATGCACCAGGGCCTGGGCCAGTTGCTCACATCTTTTGCGTGGTGATGAAAGCAGCGCCAAGCCCGCAGGCAGTTCAGCAGCAAGGGCCTGTGCAGCTGCCAGCGTGGCCGGGGCCTGGGAAGCCACATCGCTGGCGCCATAGCAAACCCCGCTCGGCAGCAGCACCTGGGCATGGCGCACCAGCCAAAGCATCATGGATCGGGACACCGCATGCGGGGTAGGTGATGTGCTGGGTTCAGAGCGCCAGGGCGAGGCCAAGGTAGAAAGCCAGCTCACACATCTGCTGTGTGGCGCCCAGACAATCCCCGGTAAAGCCCTGCAGCCGCCGCCAGAACCAGCGCGCCATCACCACAAAAGCCAGGCCCGAGACAATCAGCCCTCCCAAAATCGACAGGCTCAGGGCGAGGGCGTCCTCGTCCATGGCCCAAAAACCATTGGCCTCGGCGCCCAAAACTGCTAACGCCAGTGCCAGCCAGCACCACAGCAAGCCGGTGCAAAGCCCGCCCAGGCTAAGGGTCTCGGCCAAGGGTTTTGATTTAGAGCCAGCCAGATCGCCCACATGGGGCATCAAACGTATGAGCAGCAAAGGCCAGGTGCGCGACACCACATGGCCTAAAAACAGCGCCAGGCACATCAACTCCGAGCTGATCGATCCAAGCAGGGCCAGCAAGGCTACTTTGCCGAGCAGGGCCAGCGCGACGGCAATGGCACCAAAAGCGCCAACCCGGGAATCCTTCATGATCAACAAGGCACGTTCACGCCCCAGCGCGCCGCCCAGGCCGTCCGCCACATCTGCCAGGCCGTCTTCATGGAACGCGCCAGTCAGCAACACGCCGGCCGCCGTGCCCAAAACAGCCACCACCAAAGGTGCCAGCGGGGTTTCTGGCAGCAGCAGCAGCAGCAGCCAACTCAGGCCCGCCAGCAGGCCGCCCACCAGCCAGCCCACGCCAGGAAAATGCCCGGCACTGGCGCGCAGCATGGCTGGGCTGAAACCCACCCACTCAGCCAGCGGCCCGGTCACCGGTATGCGGGTGAAAAATTGCAGCGCCAGCAGGTAATGCCGCAGGAAACGACTCAAGGGGTTCATGCTGCAACGGCAGTCGTGACCGACTTTTCTGCCACGCCAGCCGACTCGAAACTGGCCATCTCGCGCAGAATAGCGTTGGCCGAAACCAGCAGCGGCCAGGCCAGCGCAGCGCCCGAGCCCTCGCCCAGACGCAGGCCCAGGTCGAGCAGCGCCTGTACCCCCAGGTGCTGCAACATGAACTCATGCCCCCGCTCGCCCGAGCGATGGGCAAAAACGCAGCGCTGCAGCACCAGCGGTTGCAGGGCATGCGCCACCAGCACCGCAGCACTGGCAATAAACCCATCCACCAGCACCACCCGCCGTTCGTGCGCAGCCTGCAACACCGCGCCAACCATGGTGGCGATCTCAAAGCCCCCCAAGGCGACCAGGGCCTGCAGAGGCAATATCGCGCGCTCGTGGCGTGCCAGGACATCACGCAGCACAACGGTTTTGCGTTGCACTGCAGCCGCGTCCAAGCCGGTACCCGCACCGGTGCACATGGCGATGTCCAGGCCAGTCAGGCGCGCCAAAAGCAGGGATGCAGCTGAGGTGTTTCCTATGCCCATTTCACCCAACAGCAGGGCGTTACCCGGCAGGCCCTGCACCACCGCAACCCCGTGGGCCAGTGCCTGGGCACACTGGGCCTCTGTCATGGCTGGATGCAGCGACGAGTCTGCGGTCCCCTGCCCGGCGCCCTCGGCCTTGCGCACCAGCAGGCCGGGTCGTTGAGTGCCGGCGGGCAGGCCAGCCAAAAAGTCGTGCTTCACACCGCAGTCGACCACCGTCAAGGCAATGCCGTTGTGGCGAGCCAGCACGCTGACCGCAGCGCCACCGGCTAAAAAGTTCTCGACCATTTGCCAGCTCACATCGCTGGGATAGGCCGACACCCCTTGGGCTGTCAAGCCATGGTCACCCGCAAAAACCACCATCTGTGGTAAGACCAGTTGCAACGATGCGCTACCCAAAATCTGGCTAATTTGCAGGGCCAGCAGCTCCAGGCGCCCAAGCGAGCCCTGGGGCTTGGTTTTTTGGTCCAACTTGTGTTGCAAAGCCTGGGTCAGCCCGGGGTCGGCGATATCAGCCAGCAAGGGCAGAAGGGACGGGTTTGCAATCATGGGTTAAAGGCTTTCAGTTGCACTTGCGCTTGGACAGCTCGGTTGAATCAAACCAGCCAGAAAATCAGGCTGGAAGTATCTACCAATGTAGTCGGCCAGGCCATCAAACACCGCATCAAGCGTGGGCAGGGCCTGGTTGCCACCTGGGTCAAACAGGGCCTGCAGCGCAGCGGGGTCTTCAAACAGGCCGTGCAAATACAGCCCCAGCACGTTACCAGCCGGGTTTTGCCAGGCCAGCCCGCCGGGCGTGGCCGGCTGGGCTAGCACGCCGGCCTGGGCCAGGCCGGCGTGCTGCTGCGTCTGGCCGTGGTGGATTTCGTAGCCGCTCACAGCCACGCCACTCAGGCCGGCCCAGGAGCCCTGAACCGGCCCAAAGCTGGCCTGCGTGTGGCGCACCGTCTTATCCACCTCAAACACCGTCACCAGCGGGAGCAGGCCTAGGCCTGGCGCATTGCCGTCAATGCCGTGTGTATCGATCAGCGTCTCGCCCAGCATTTGCAAGCCGCCGCAAATGCCCAGCACCGCCCCGCTCTGCCTGGCAAAAGCCGCGACTGCTGCGTCCAGCCCCAGGGCCCGCAGCCAGGCCAGGTCACCGCTGGTGTGCTTGGAGCCGGGCAGGATGATCCAGTCACGCCCCGGCACAAGGCCAGCCAACTCCACCGCGCTGCGCACCCACTGCAGGCGCACCCCGGGGATATTCTTGAGCGACTGGAATTCGTCCAGGTTGCTGATGCGTGGGTAAGCGATGACGGCAATCGTCTGGAAAACCGGAAGCGCAGCGACAAGCGTGGGGGCGATAGCCACGACCGGCGCCGGGCCGCCCCAAGCCGGTCCAGCCCCCTCGGGGGGCAGCGCAGTACGCGCAGCGACAAGCGTGGAGGCGATATCAAAAACGCCGTCTTCTTCGGGCAGGCCGTGCTGCCACCACATCGGCAGCGTGGCCACGGTGGGGATGCCGGTCAGGTCCTGCAACATCTGCGGCGCAGGCGCCAGCAGGGCGGCGTCGCCCCGGAACTTGTTGAGCACAAAGCCGCGGATCAGGGCACGGTCAGGCTCGGGCAGCAAAGCCCAGGTGCCATACAGGTGGGCAAAGGCGCCGCCCCGGTCGATGTCGGTCACCAGCAGGCAGGCGGCACCGGCGTGCTGCGCAACCCGCATGTTGACGATGTCGCTGGCCGAAAGGTTGATTTCGGCCGGAGAGCCAGCGCCTTCGATCACCACCACGTCGTTGTCGGCCATCAGCGCATCCAGCGCATCCGTGATGTGGGGCCAGACCCTGTTGCTGCGCTCGCGCCAGGGCATGGCGGTCAGCGCTGCATCCACTTGGCCCAGCAGCACCACCTGGCTGTGGGTGTCGCGCTCGAGCTTGAGCAGCAAAGGGTTCATGCGCACATCGGGCACCGCACGGGCAGCCAGCGCCTGAAAGTACTGCGCACTGCCGATCTCGCCACCCGCCACCACACGGGCGTTGTTGCTCATGTTCTGCGCCTTGAATGGCGCCACCTTGAGGCCCTGGCGCGCGTAGTAGCGGCACAGGGCGGTGGTGAGCCAGCTTTTGCCGGCGCCGCTGGTGGTGCCCAGCACCATGACGCAGCGGGCGGTCAACCCAAACCCCTGATCACGGCATAAACCATAGCTAAAACCGCCGCTGCCATAAGCAATAGCAAGGTTTTTTCTGAATAGGCTACAGCATGTACGGTGTCGGCTGCCTGCGCCTCCCGTCCGCCGGCGTTGAGCCGGTACACCTGCGGCTTGCGCAGGGTCACGCCCAGCACCAGCGCCATCGCCGCCATGGGCCAGCCACTGTTGGGCGAGGGGGTTTTGCCGGCTTCTGAAGGCAGGGCGCTCGCCAGTAAAAGGCCACGCCAGCCGGCGCCCAGCAACAGCAGCCCCGCCGTCAGGCGCGCCGGCAGCCAGCTCAGGACGTCGTCCACGCGCGCCGCCCACTTGCCGGCCCACTCCCAGCGCTGGCCCCGGTAGACGCCGCGGTAACCCCACATCGCATCTGCGGTATTGGCAAAGCGGTACAGGGCCGCACCCGGCAGCCCCAGCAGCACAAACCAGAACAACGGCGCCACCACCGAGTCGTTCAGGTTCTCAGCCAGCGATTCAATGGCGCTCTCACGCACACCGGCCTCGCTCAAGGCGCTGACATCCCGGCTGACAAGCCAGCTCAGGCGCTCGCGGCCCGCCGGCAGCGACTGTTGCAGGGCCAGCCCCACCGCCTGCACCTCGGTGCGCAACATGCGCCAGGCCAGCATAGGCTTCAGGGCCAGGCCCAGCAGCAAAGCGGCCAGCACCGAAGGCATTGTCATGGCCAGTTGCTCAATCCCCAGCGCTACTGCAATAACCATAGCAGCACCACCAAGCCAGGCCAGGGCTCCAAGCCAAAATGACCGGTGATCGGGGCCATCAGGCCGCACCTTGCGCTGCACTTGCCGACCGGCCCAGCCTAAGTAATTGCCCATCCATACCACCGGGTGCCAACGCACCGGTGGCTCGCCTAGCCACCGGTCAACCAGCAACGCCAGCAACAGCGCCGGCAGGCTCAGCAGCGGCACATCAGTCCTCAATACCGCGCTGCGCTGGCACACCGGCGTTGAAGGCGTGCTTGACCTTGGTCATCTCGGTCACTGTGTCGGCCAGCTCAATGATCTCAGGCGGGCAGCGGCGCCCGGTCAGCACCACATGCACATGGGCCGGCCGCTGGCGCAGGGTCTGCAGGACATCGTCCAGGGGCATCCAGCCGTAAATCAGCGGGTAGGTAATCTCATCCAGCGTGACCATGAAATAGGCACCACTCAGGATGGCAGCGCTGGCTTTTTGCCAGCCATCACGCGCCAGCTGGGCCGAATGTTCCAGGTCCTGGCTTTTCCAGCTGAAACCGTCACCCAGGCCCTCGATCGGGATGCCCAGCTGCTCGAACATGCGGTGCTCGCCAAACCGGGCCGAAGGCACTTTCATGAACTGAAAGATCTTGACCGCCTTGCCCCGCCCATGCGCCCGCAAGGCCAGGCCGAAGGCCGCCGTGCTTTTGCCCTTGCCGTCGCCGGTGTTGACGATCACCAGGCCACGGCGTTCGCCCTCGGATTTCTCATAGGGTTTTTCGGTGGGTGGGGTTTCAAGCTGCATGCGTGGTGGTCCGGTTCAAAGGGGCGAGGTTCAGGGAATAGCCGGATTCAGCGCGAATTCGCGCCAGCCCGAGACCTGACAGCCCTGGCGCTCGTAGCGGCCTTCGCCGCCAAAAATGATGCGGGGCGGCAAGGTCGCCGTGTCGGCCAATGCGGCCCACTTGTGCATGGCCTGCGGCCAGTCTGATGCAAACGTAGCGCCCGATTTGACCTCGATGCCCTGCAGACCTTGGGGCGTCTCCAGCAGCACATCCACCTCTTGCCCTACGCTGTCGCGCCAAAAAAAGAGCGCGGCATCCTGCCCGGCATTGAACCGGTTTTTGACAAGTTCAGACACAACCCAGGTCTCAAACAGCGCGCCCCGGGCCGGGTGTGTCTGCAGGGTGGTGAGGTCGCGCACGCCCAGCAACCATGCCATCAGGCCGACATCTAAACAATAGAGCTTGGGCGTTTTCACCAGACGCTTGCCAAAGTTGCGGTGGTAGGGCGGCAGGCGGAACATCAGGTAGCTGGTTTCCAACACCGACAACCACTTGCCCGCCGTGACCGCCGAAATACCGCAGTCGGCACCGAGTGCCGCCAAGTTGAGCATTTTGCCGGAGCGAGCGGCACACATCCGGACAAAGCGGTGAAACTGGCTCAAATCCTGAACTGCCAGAATCTGGCGCACATCGCGTTCGACGTAGGTCGCCACGTAGTTGGCGAACCAGTCGTGCGGCGACAACGCTCGGTCGTACAAGGCGGGGTATCCCCCTTTGAGCAAAGCGGCCTCCAAGGTGTCGGGCAAACTGCCGGGCCCCAACTCGGCGCCGGACAGGGGCAGCAGTTCAACCCGCCCCACCCGGCCTGCGAGGCTTTGGGTGATGCCCGCGAGCAGGTCAAACTGGGCAGATCCGGTCAACACAAAGTCACCCATGCGCCGGCGCTCATCCACCTCCAGCTGAACCCAGGACAACAGCGCCGGGCAGCGCTGCACCTCATCAAGCACAGCGCCCTCGGTGAAGCGCGCCAAAAAACGCTTGGGATCAGTGTCGGCAAACTCGCGCTCTTCCGGGTTTTCCAGAGAGACATAGGGCTTGTCTGAAAACAGGGCACGGGCCAATGTGGTCTTGCCAGACTGACGGGGTCCTGTAATCGCCAGCACCGGAAAACCGGTGGCCAGTCGCTGCAAGGTCGCGGATAAGTGACGATAAATCATTTTACAAATCGAAGTTAATAGTTTCGATTTGTAATTATGACATGTTCTTCATGAACATCAGGCCGCCACTGGCAACGCCACCCACTGACCCTGCAGGGCATGGATGGCGATGCGGTGGTCAAACACCTGCTCCAGGGCGCGGTGGCTGGCGGGGTCGGCGCATGGGCCGTGATGGACCAAACGGCCACCGGCCAGCACCAAAAGGTCGTCGGCGTGCAAGGCCATCGAGATCTCATGCAACACGCTGACCACGGTCTGACCCTGGGCCACCAGGCTGCGCACCAGAGCCAGCCAGTCGGCCTGGTGCGGCGGGTCCAGGTTGGCCAGCGGCTCGTCCATCAGCAGCACCGGCGCCTGTACCGCCAGGGCTCGCGCCAGAAGCACACGCTGTCGCTCGCCGCCCGATAGCTGGCCCAGCGCCCGCTGCCGCCAGTCCCAGGCTTGCGTTGCTTGCAGCGCCTGCTGCACTGCGGCGTGGTCAGCAGCGCTGGGCGCGCCCAGCCAGGGTTGTTGCGGCAGCCGGCCCAGCATCACCACGTCCAGCACGGTGAGGTCGTCACCCGACGATTCGTTTTGCCCCAGCCAGGACAGCTGCACGGCGCGCTGCCGGCCGGTTAGTCTGGCCAGCGGCTGGCCCAGCAGCTGCACCTCGCCGCCGTGCGGCAGCAGCCCGGCCAGCACTTTGAGCAGCGGGGATTTGCCGGCGCCGTTGGGCCCGAGCACGCTGGTCCAGCGGCCGGCCGGCAGGGCTAGGTCAATGCCATGCAATACCTGGGTGTTTCCAAGACTGGCCCTGATGCCACGGGCCTCGAGCGCTATGATATTGGAAGCATTGGCCATATTACAGGCTCCGTCCGCTGGCGCTGTTGCGGTGCATCAGCCAAAGCAGGTAGCCGCCGCCCAGCACCGCGGTGAGCACGCCCACCGGCAGTTCCTGCGGCGCCATCAGGCCGCGCGACAGGATGTCGGCGCCCATCAGCAGCATGCCGCCCATCAGACTGGCCAGCCACATCAGCCGGCCGTGCGTGGTCTTGGCGACCGAGCGCACCAGGTGCGGCGCCGCCAGCCCGACAAAGGCGATCAGTCCGGTCTGCGCCACCGCAGTGCCGGTGGCCAGCGCCAGCACCGCCACCAGCGCCAGCCGCAACGGCGCTACCGGCAGGCCCAGGCTGAGCGCGGTGGCCTCGCCCAGGCTCAGCCCGTCCAGCACCCGGCCAAGTAGCCAGGCCGCCAGCACGCACAGCCACCACACCGACGTCATCAGCGCCAGCGAGGTCCAGCCGACAAAGCTGGTCGAACCCAGCATGAAGGCCTGCATCGCCTGCAGTGAATCGGGCGAGAGCAGCAGCACCAGCTGCGTCAGCGCGCCCAGCACCACCCCCACCACCACGCCGGCCAGCAGCAAGCGCAGCGTGTGCTGCACGCCGCGTGACAGCGCCAGCGTCAGCAGCACCGCCAGCACCGCCCCGGCAAAGGCGGCGCCAGTCAGGCCGAGGCGCACCAGCAGGCTGCCGGAAAACACACTTACCACCGGCCCGCCGTTCATCATGCTGCCACCCAGCATGCCGGCGTTGCCGCCCAGCGCCGCCAGCGCCAGCGCCACGCCCAGCGAGGCGCCCGAGGCGCTGCCCAACAGGTAGGGGTCAGCCAGCGGGTTGCGAAACAGGCCCTGCGCCACCGCACCGGCCAGGCCCAGCAGGGCGCCAGCCGCCCAGGCACCCAGGGTGCGCGGCAAGCGGATCTCGCCCACAATTTGCCGCGCCATGGCGGTTTGCTCCGGGTCTTGCATGGGTGCCAGCAGGGGGCCAAGCAGGTTCTCAAACCCGGTGCTGCCCACGCACACGCCCAAGCCTACCAGCAGCAGGCTGATCAGCAACAGCAGCCCCGCTAGGGCCGACGGGCGCAGGTTCAAGGCCGGGCCCCCGCTGCCAGTTGGGGGGCCTTGTCGGTCAGGCATTGCGCCATCAGCCGCGCGGCTTCGGCCATGCGCGGGCCAGGGCGCACCAGCACATTGGCCTGTTCGGCCGGAAACACGCAGACCCGGTGCTCACGCACGGCGCGGATGCTGGACCAGCCCGGCCGCTGGGTCAGGCCATCGGCGCTGTCCTGCCCGACCATGATCAAGTCCGGGTTGGCGCGCACGATGTATTCTGGGTTGAGCTTGGGGAAAGGGCCGAGCTTAGCTGGCACGATGTTTGTCACGCCCAGGCGGGTCAGGGTCTCGCCGATGAATGAAGCCTCGCTGGCCGCGTACGGCCCCTGGTTCACCTCAAAATACACCCGGGTGCCACGCAGGCGCGCCGGCAGCGACTGGGCCGCCGCCGACACACCGGCATCGATGGCACGCCAAGCCCACTCGGCATCGGGCACGTCCAGCAGCTGGCCCAGCTTGAGCATCACGCGCTGCACATCGGCATGGGTTTTGGGCTCCAGCGCCATCACCTTGATGCCCAGCGCCTCCAGTCGCTCGGCGGCGCGCGAAGATTTGGCCATCAGCACCACATCGGGCTTGAGCGCGACAATGGACTCAATGTTCGGGTCCAGCCCGCCGCCCACCTGCGTCAGTTTTTGTAAACTGACCGGGTAATTGGAATAACGGTCCACCCCTACCAGGCGGGCGCAGTGGCCGAGCTCGCACACGGTCTCAGTCAGCGAGGGCAGCAGGCTGACAATGCGTTGTGGCGCCTGCGCAAAGCTCAGCGTCACGCCCCGGTCGTCGCTGACCTGCAGCGCCTGCGCTGAGGCGGCACCCAGCCAGAGCAGCCCCAGCAGGCCGCGCCAGAATGTTGGCAACAGCATCAGGCGGGCGCCTTCAGGGTAAGCGGCAGGCCCGCAGCCATCAGGGTGACACGCGCGCACACCTCAGCCACTTGCTGGTTGAGCCGGCCCAGGGCATCAACAAAGGCCCGCACCTCAGCGCCCATCGGGATCACCCCCAGCCCAATCTCGTTGCCGACCAACACCAGTGGCCCGGGCGCAGCGGCGATTGCTTCCAAAAGTAGAGCAATAGCTTCAATGCTGGCAAGGGCTGGCGGCTGATTTGGCTCTGAAGATGGCAAGTCCTTGGGGTGCATAGGCATCAGCCAGTTGGTGAGCCAGAGCGTCAGGCAGTCCACCACCAGCAGGGTGTCGGGTCGGCTGTGGTCTTGAATGGCCTGTGCCAGCGCCAGTGGCTCCTCCACCGTGCGCATGCCGGGCACGCGGGCCATCCGGTCAGCTCGGTGGCGAGCAATGCGCACCTGCATTTCAGCGTCCCAGGGCTGCGCGGTGGCTATCAACACGGCCTGGCGCCCGTCGTTACCCGCGAGCCAATCGCGCGCCAACAGCTCGGCCCGGCGCGACTTGCCGCTTTTCTGGCCGCCCAGGATCAGCTCGCTACGGGCTAGGCTCAGCAGCTCAGCCATGTTGCTCGGCCCAGTGCATCACGATGCGGTGCAGTGCCGCCACCCCATCGGTCAGCGCCGCCGGGCCGGGTTGCAGGATGTCGGGGGACTTGATCTCAAACAATTGCTTGTTGCGGACCGCAGACACATCGCCCCAGCCCGGCCGGGCCGCCACCTTCTCATGCCGAAACTTCTTGCCGCACCAGGAGCCAATGATGATGTCGGGATTGCGTAGCACAATCTCGGCGCTGTCGGCAATGATGCGGTTCTTGCCCAAAGATTGGCCGGCCAGTTCGGGAAAGCAGTCGTTGCCGCCCGCCACGCCCAGCAGCTCAGAGACCCAGCGGATGGCGCTGATGTGCGGCTCGTCCCACTCTTCAAAATAGACCCGGGGTCGGCGCGGCAAGCCCGCCGCTGTGGCGCTGATCTGTGTCAGCTGCTGCTGCATATCCCTAATCAGCGTCATGCCACGCTCGCCCTGCCCCACCATGGCCGCCACCTGGAACATCATGCCGAAGATCTCAGTAATGCTGCGCTGGTTAAAGACCGTGACCTGTACGCCCTGCCGGATCAGAGCTGACGCGATATCGGCCTGCAGGTCAGAGAAGCCAAAAACGCAATCAGGCTCCAACGCAAGGATCTGGTCGATCTTGGCGCTCAGAAATGCACTGACCCTGGGTTTTTCTTGCCGCGCCCGCCGTGGCCGGACGGTGTAGCCCGAGATGCCCACAATTCGCGACTCTTGCCCCAGCAGGTACAACCACTCCGTGGTCTCCTCGGTCAAACAAATAATGCGCTGGGGGCCTAAGTCAGGGATCAGCATCAGACACTCACCGAGCCCAGGTCAAGCCCGCGTACAGACTGCGTCCGGCGCTGGCATAGCCTCGGGCCAATTCGTATCCAGCATCGGTGGCATTGTCCAGCCTCACCAGCAAGGTCAAATCCTTGGCAACCTGGCTTTCGGCGCGCAGACCCAGCAGCGCATAGCCGGGCAGTTCGGTGGTGTTGCCGGCGTTGTTGTAACGCAGACCAGAGGCTTGCAATTCCGCGCCCACAGCCCAGCCCCGAACACGGGTTTCTGCGGCGAGCTTGCCGTGCTGTTGAGCACGCCGCGCCAACAGCTTGCCGGTGACGCTGTCGCGTGGGTCTTGAAAGTCGAGTGAACCGCTCAAGGTCACGTTACCCATCAGATAGCGACCGGTCAAAGTCATACCCTGGTAGCGCGCCTTGGCTGTGTTGGCATAGCAACCTCCGAAGTCGGGATCGTATCTCGGGTCAGATGGGACATTGGTCGGGCATGTGCCTTTGTTGCCTTCATATTGGATCAGGTTGGACACATCGTTTTGAAATACCGTTAAGCCGAAGGCTCGTGGGCCTTCAGCATAGTTCAGGCCAAGGTCAATATTTCGACTGGTCTCCGGCAGCAGATCAGCGGCACCATAGGGACTGAACCGCTGGTACAGGGTCGGTGCCCGAAACGCTGTCCCCGCCGAAGCCTTGGCTCGCCACTGGGGCGTGAACGCATAAGCGTAGCCAGCCCCGCCGGTGGTCTGTGGCCCGAACACACTGTCGACGTCATGGCGCAGGTTCAACTGCACTGAGTGCCGATTGGCCGCCCAGCCGTAGCCCAGAGCCAACGCGTTCTGGAAATGGCTGGTGTCACGGGGTGTGGTCTCGCTGTTTGACAACTCATTGTCCCGCCGCTCCAGCGTCCAGGTGAGCACATGGCCCTGACGGCGGTACTCGTTCTGGAATAAATAGCCAGTCATATTGGTCACTGTCAGGTCGGGTGAAGGCAAGGTCTCATACCGGTCTTGCGACCGGTTCACGCTGACGGTACTGCTGTAATCTGCCGACCATTGCGCGTGCCAGCTCAGTGCCGAGGTCTGGAGTTTCTTGAGAGTGCGGTCATCCACATTGATGGCGCCAAATTGACCGTCGTACTGTGCGTTGAGCTGGCTGCTCAGCACCGAGAGATCCAAGCGATGCGAGGGGTTCAGTTCAAGCCCGACACGAGCCGCCAGCGACTCGCTGGTATAGCCATCGTCATCGGGATTGCGAGACTGCATGACGTTAAAGCCTTTGCTTTCTTGGCGAACCAGGCTTAGCGCGTAGTCCCATTTGCCTTGCGAGCCACTGACACCGGCTTCGGCCTTGGTCGAGCCGTAGGTGCCCAGGCTCAAACCGACATAGGGCGAAGCCGGGCCTTCGCCTTTGCGTGTGAAGATCTGAATCACACCGCCAATAGCGTCAGAGCCGTAGACGGCACCCGCTGGGCCGCGAAGGACCTCAATGCGATCAACCTGCGCCAGGGGAATGACGTCCCAGCTTGCCCCACCGGTACCCTGAGAATCGACACGCACGCCATCTATAAAAACCGCTGTAAAACGGGTCTCGGCGCCCCGCAGGTAGACACTGGTGATGCCCCCAAGACTACCGTTGCGCGCCATTTCAACACCCGGCAGGCGGGCCAGCACATCACCTAAGCCGGCGGCACCACTGCGCTGGATCTGGCCGCGATCTACGATGGTTACATCAGCAACCAAAACGGTCAAGGGTTGCAAGACCCTGGTGGCGGTCACCACGACCTCGGGCAGCGTGGCCGTCGGGGTTGGCGCTGCCGTTTGGGCAGAAGTCGGCAGCACACAGACGAGCGCAGCCACGGGCACGGCAATGCGTGCATACAAAAAATACAATTTCATAGAAGTAATACCCGAACAAAAACCCTCACCGTCTTCCCCGACAGTGCATGGGCATACCGGCTTCACGCAGGCGTGAAGCCACTTCGTTGGCCGGTATCCGGGCTGGTGGAACAACCTCCATCGCCTTCCCAAATGCGTGTTCAAAGCACTCAGTGACCATGATGAAAGCGGCGCCTTGTCGGGCGCGTCCACTTACCGTTGCGGGGGCAGCGCAGGTTAGGTGAGCCACATTGGCCGGCACCCTCCTGCTTCCCGTTGAACTGCGGTATGTGAACCACACCGCGAGCACCTACGACTGGCATCATACCTTAGGCCAGCGCCTAACTCTACAATGTCCGACCTATGCTGAGTCAATCCCAATTCGACCAAGTTGCCGATCGGATAGAGCGCCTGCTGCTGCGGCATCAAGAGCTGCAGCGCACCAATGCGCTGCTTGGCGCACAACTCAACAGCGTGACGGCGGAACGCGATTCGCTCAAGTCTCGCCTGAGTGCGGCTCGCGCCAGGGTCGATGCACTGCTAGAACGTCTGCCCCCACCCATTGATCAGAACCCAGAGCGCAGCAAGGCATGAACCGGCTCGAGGTTCAAATCATGGGACAGAATTACCTGCTGGGCTGCCCGGAGGGTGGAGAAGAGAACCTGCTTCTGGTAGCCCAACGGGTTGACCAAGCGATGTGCAAAATTCGGGACCAAGGCAAAGTCAAAGCGCGCGACCGTATTGCTGTATTGGCCGCACTGAACTTGGCTGGCGAGCTGCTTGAACTGGCACCAGGCCATCCAGCGCCACCAACAGCGCCCGCAGCAGCGCCAGGCGCCCAAGCAGAGGGTCCGCTTGAGCAACAGGCGCAGGCATTGTTATCGCGCCTAGATGCAGCCCTGGCCGAAGACGGTCAATTGCTCTAAAAAAGTCGGTGTGTGAGCCGCGCTCGGACGTACCTGCGGCCTACAATGACAATGTCTGCAGTGCTCGCCGGGCTTTATATTTCCTTGTACCAATGCTCTTTGAGCGCGGGCTTGGAACATTGCTTCACAAGCGTGACCCTCTCGCGTCAGAGGGACCCAATGTGTAGCTGACCTCGCCCACCTGAACCCTGGTTCAGGATGCCGGTCCGGTGGCAACTGCAGACAACCCTGATTCAAGCACTGGGCTGCACTTGCTCAAAACCAAAAGCCAATGAGCGCCAGCTTATGAAACCACGTAAATTCATTTTGGTCGGATTTTTTCTGCTGCTGGCCATTGCAGCGCTGGCTTACGCAAACCGCTTTTATTTTTTGCAGTACTCGCTGGGCATCTACAACGCCATCGCCTATCCCCGGGACGAAGCGCATCCAGTGTCTTGGGAGCAGGGTCCGGCCAGGCCGGACAAGCCACTCTCAGAGCGGCCGCCCAACATCATCGTGATCCTGGCGGACGACCTCGGCATGAATGACGTCACAACCTACGGGGCCGGGCGGTCCGCGCAGGGGGTTTCAACGCCGGGCATAGACGCCATTGCGCGTGAGGGGGTTCGTTTTGAGAGGGGCTACGCGGGCGCACCCATCTGCACGGTATCCCGGGCGGCTCTGCTGACCGGGCGCTACCCCTGGCGCTTTGGACTTGAATTCACGCCCACGCCAGGCGCAATGGCCAAGGTCGCGGGCGAGCTGTTTGGCAACGAACGCGCACTGCGCCCACTGATACTCAACAAAGACTCGGCAGCAAAGGCAGTGCCCTTCGACGACCAGGGCATGCCGCCATCTGAGCAAACCCTCGCCGAACTGCTCAAGCCGCGCGGCTACCACACCATGCACATTGGCAAATGGCATCTGGGGCAGTCGACTGCGATGCGGCCCAACAACCAGGGCTTTGACGAGTCACTGAACATGGAGGGCCTGCTCTATTTGGACCAAAACGACCCGGGTGTGGTCAATGCCAAGCAAGATTTTGACAAGGTCAGCAAATTTCTGCGGGACAACGGCCGGGCCAGCGTCAGCTTCAATGGCGGCAAGCAATTCAAGCTGCCGAAGTACATGACCGACTACTACACCGACGAAGCGCTCAAGGCCATCCGCAGCAACAAGAATCGGCCATTTCTGCTCTACCTTGCACACTGGAGCCCGCACACGCCATTGCAGGCGAGCCGACAGGACTACGACGACCTGGCAAATATCCCGGACCACGGCCGACGCGTCTATTCGGCCATGGTGCGCGCCGTTGACCGCAGCGTTTCACGGGTGCTGAAAACCCTGCAAGAAGAAGGCCTGGACGACAACACCATTGTCATTTTTGCCAGTGACAACGGCGCGCCGGCATATATCGGACTGCCCGAAGTGAACCAGCCCTACCGGGGCTGGAAACTGACCATGTTTGAAGGTGGCTTGCGGGTTCCCTATGTGGCCAAGTGGCCCGGGCGCATACCAGCAGGCAGCCGCTACGCAGCGCCGATTTCCAACATTGATTTGCTGCCCACCCTGCTGGCAGCTGCCGGGGCCGCGCTACCCAAAGATCGCGTGATTGACGGGTTGAACCTGCTGCCTTTTATTGCCGGCACCAAAACCGAGATACAGCCGCCAAGGGCCCTGTTTTGGCGCGATGGGCCGTACCGCGCCGTGCAAGAACAGGGCTGGAAACTCATCGTCTCCGAGCGGCCAAAAAAGAATTGGCTGTTCGACCTGAACCGGGATCCGACCGAGCAAACCAATTTGGCGGCGCGCGATTTGCAGAAGTTGGCGTATTTGCAAAAGCTGCTGCTCAGCCACCATGCCGACATGCCACCCCCGCTGTGGCCCTCGTTCCTCGAACTATCCGTTGAAATTGACAAAACAACGAACCAAAAGCAACTGCCCGATGACGAGTACACCTACTGGAACAATTGACTGAAAACTCCTTGGGAGTCATCGTCTGGATCGCTGTTGAGAAGCCGTGTTGGAGCGAGGCTGGAAAGCCGCTTCACTGAGCATTGCGCCGCAAGGTCGGCAGGCCCACGCCGCTGGCCTCAAAGCCACCGTCCACAGCCAGCGTCTGACCGTTGATGTAACTGGCTGCCGGACTGCACAAAAAGCCCACGCCGTTGGCGATCTCTTCTGCGGTTCCGTAGCGGTTCAGAGGAATGGTGTCGTAGTAGTCGCTGCGAATCGCCACTGTGTGCACCAGTTTGGACATCTCGGTGTCTACCGGCCCGGGCGCAATGCAGTTCACTCGAATGCCTGCATTGCCGAGTTCGATCGCCTGCTGCTTGGTCAGGTGGATGATCGCGCCCTTGCTGGTGCCGTAGGCCACCCGCATCGTGCTGGCGCGAAGACCCGAAATTGACGCAATATTAACCACGGCTCCACCGCCCGTGCGCAACATCGCTGCCGCACAGGCTTGGGTGCACAAAAAGGCGCCGTCGAGGTTGGTTCCCATCACATAACGCCAGTCGGCCCAGGTGGTGTCTTCAATTTTCTTGAAAACCGCAACGCCTGCGTTGTTGACCAATGCATCGATGCGACCGAACCGCGCCACGACAGCCGCCACCGCAGCATCCACCTGCTCGGGTTTTGACACATCGGTCACACAGGTGAGAACCCGCTGCGGGTCAGCCAGCACGGTGCCGGTCTGGGCCAGCGTGTCTGAATCCTTGTCAAGCAGCGCTACGCAATAACCATGGGCCAGAAACCAGCGCCCACAGGCCAGCCCAATGCCTCGAGCGCCGCCAGTGACCACTGCGACAGGTGATTGGGAATCTGTTGATGCCACGATGTCTCCTCGGTTGTTCGCTTGATTTTTTCAGATTAATTTTTGCTTTCCACCGAGATTGTCCATGAGGCGCACCTGCTGAGCTGCTTGGATGCAGGCATCGCAGCTCAAAGACGCCAGCGTCATGCTGGCGAACTTGGCTACCGGCAAGGTTTGAGCCCACACCCAGGGTTTTCCCGGGGGGGGGGTTGCGGCCTTTGGAGGCTTGCAATAGTTGTCTGTATGCAAACTAACAATCTGTTTTCAGCAGACACGCCCATAAATACACGCCTTTTTTTTGCGGCCTTGACTTTTGCCGGGCAGCACTGCCCAGGGCGCACCGGGAAGGCGCCAACATGAGGCCATCGCCGGTCTCCTGCACCATCGACCTGGGGGCGCCTGGCAAACACATCGGGCATCTGGCCATACCCAAAATCACCAACACGGCGGGCTGGGCCAGCACCTTCATTCATAGTGCCTCAGTTGCCAATGGCAAAGGGCCCACGGTGCTGGTGCTGGCAGGCAACCACGGCGACGAGTATGAGGGGCAGATGGCGGCCATGCGCCTGCTGCAGGAGCTTGCGCCAGACCAAGTTAGCGGCAGGGTGATTGTGGTGCCGGTGCTGTCACCCACCGCCTCAAAAGCCAACACCCGTAACTGGCCCTCGGGGGCCAATTTCAACCGCTCATTCCCTGGCCGACCGGATGGCCTGGAACGGCCTGAACAATGTGCTGCGCCATGTTGGGGTGCTCAAAGGCCAGGTGCAAACCCGGGCTTCAATGGGCCTGCCTTTCGCGGTGATCATCGATGGCCGTGATCCGGGCAACATTGTGGTCGCTCCTGAGGACGGCATGTTTGAGGCGATGCTGGAGCCGGGCGATCCGGTGCTGGCCGGCGAACCGGTTGGGCGCTTGTGGTTCATGGACAGCCCAAAGCGACCTGCCGAACTGTTGCGCTCACCGGTTAGCGGCATCGTGGTGGTCACCAAGGCGATTCCGATCACCGAGCAGGGCGATTGTGTTTTTGTGGTGGGAACACCCATTGACCGGGCGGCGTTGCTCTGAGGCTCGAGTTGCCTGGCGCCAAAGTGCCAGCCCCATTGCCGGATCGATGGGCCCTGGCCCATGCTGCGGGCAGCCCTCAATATCCGGCTTTGGCGCCTGGCCTTTTTTTGGTGAAAAGACCGGCGCTGCGGCTACCTTGGCGCGCGAAACGCTCGCGGCGTGCAACTTTGGGATCCACCTTCAGCGGGCGGTAAATCTCCACCCGATCTTGGTGACTCAGGCGCTGGTCCAGCGCCACTTTGCGGCCCCATATACCCACCGTCAGGCCAGTTGGCTCGAGCCCATACCTGCCAGCTAACAGGCCGCTGGCCTGAACTGCCTGCCACACCGTGCTACCGATGGGGAGTTGCAGTGGCAGGTCCAACACCTCGCGCGCTCTGGGCGAGTAGACCAGCGTGATATCGATCAGGCCCTCACTCGCCATACACCTGAGCCGCCCGTTTGACGAAGGCGTCCACCAGGCTGTTGGCAATTTTGTCGAATACCGGCCCGATCAAGCGCCCCAGCGTGATGTTGTCAAAACCGTAATTCAGGGTTAAGGAGACCCGGCAAGCCCGCTGCGAGCCATCGCCCACAGGCAAAAAATCCCACACACCATCAAGCTTGGAGAACGGCCCCTTCACCAGACCAATGGTCACCTGGCGGCCGGGATCATGCTGATTGCGGGTGGTGAAGGTCTGCCGAATGCCACCAAACGACAGGCCAAGCTCGGCCGTCATGCCATCGAGCTGGGTGCCCAGCACCCGGGCCCGGTCGCACCAGGGCAGGAACTTGGGGTAAGACTCGACATCGGTCACCAATGCATACATTTCGAGCGGGCTGTACCAGAGCAAAACTGACTTGGCGACGGTTTTCATAGAATCGGAGGCGGGATTGTAGACAGGCCTTGTTGGCATCTGCCACAAAACCACCTACCCCATGGCCAAAAAACCCGACTCCACCGCCCGCATTGCCGACAATAAAAAAGCGGCCTACAACTATTTCTTTGAAGAGCGCTTTGAGGCCGGTTTAGTGCTGGAGGGCTGGGAGGTGAAATCCCTGCGCGAAGGCAAGGTGCAACTGACCGACGGCTATGTGGTGATTCGCAACGGCGAGCTGTTTGTGATTGGCTTGCAGATCAATCCGCTCAACACCGCTTCTACCCACATCAGCCCGGACAAGGTCCGAACCAAAAAACTGCTGATGCACAAAGAGGAAATCAAGCGGTTGATCGGCAAGGTGGAACAAAAAGGCTACACCCTGGTGCCGCTCAATTTGCACTGGAAAGCGGGCAAGATCAAATGCGAAATCGCACTGGCTAAGGGCAAGGCAGAGCATGACAAACGCGACACCATCAAAGACCGCGAGGGCAAACGAGAGGTCGAGCGGGCCATGAAGGGGCGCAACCGCTGACGGTGCTGCGGCCTCAGCCCAGGCCGCGCAGCGGGTGCGCGGTGGGTGGCCAGGGGCTGACAAAAAAAGGCGCCACCATCTCGGGCGTGACATCTTCAATATGGGCCGGCTGCCAGCGGGCTTGGTGGTCTTTGTCGATGGCCATGGCCCGAATGCCTTCCACTGTTTCGCTGCTGGCGCCAGAGCGTGCCAGATGGCGTGTGAAAAAACAGTGTCGGACCAGGTCTCGCTCCATGCGCAAATCCTCGGCCAGGCTCAAGCCACGGGCACGCCTGATCTGCTCCAGCGCCACATGCAGCATCAAGGGCGAGCGCAGGCGCAGGCTGATTGCGGTTTGGCTGGCCCATGCGCTCGAGTCAGCCTCCAGAGCAACCATGATGGCAGCCAGTGATTCGAGCGAGAAATAGGCGTCTACAGCGTCGAGCGACAGGGTGTTGTCCGCTGGCACGGCAAGCTCGTGCGCGGCCAACCAAGACGCCAAGGCCTGTGGCGCCGACCAATCCAGGTCAGCCAATGCGGCCCAAGCGGCCGGCAGTGCTTGGGCCGGAAAATAATTGTCTGCCAAACCCAGCGCCACCGCAGGGCCCGCTCCCAGCACCTGCCCAGTCAGTGCCAGCCACTCCCCTGCGGCACCCCTCAAGCGACTGAGAAAATAGCCGCCACCCACATCGGGAAACAGGCCGATGTAGGTCTCAGGCATACCCAGCTTGCTGCGCTGTGTGACGATGCGCATGCTCGCGCCTTGGCTGATACCCATGCCGCCACCCATCACAATGCCATCCATAAACGCCAGGTAAGGCTTGGGGTAGGCATGAATCAGGTGGTTGAGGGCGTACTCCTCAGTAAAAAACTCCTCCAGAACAGGATCGCCAGCCAGCGCCGCCTGGTGAAAAAACCGGATGTCGCCACCGGCGCAAAACATGCCAAACGGACCCTCGCGCCCCATCCCACGGATGGCCACAGCGGCGATGTTCGGGTCATCGCGCCAGCCCAGCAGCGCGGCCGTCAGTGCGCGGATCATCGGCAGCGTCAGGGCGTTGAGAGCCTTGGGTCGATTGAGCGTTAAAAACCCCACCCGGCCCTGTATCTCGGCAATGATCTCCGGACAATTCCACATACCAAACCCCTCGCATTTTTCAACCTCGCGGATTGTGCCTCGCAGGCATGCGCCTTGGCCCGAGGCATCCGATAATTTATCCATGACCACCCCGCTTTTATCCATGCTAGGCCCGTCGGGCAACGCAGCTGCAGCGCCACGTTTTGGATTTTTACTGATGCCCAATTTTTCATTGATTGCACTCAGTTCTGCAGTCGACCCGCTTCGCTTGGCCAACCAGGTGCTGGGCCGTCGGGTGTTTGACTATGTGACCATTGGTCTGCGGGCCGAGCCCGTGCTGTCAAGCGACGGTATTCGGCTGCTGCCAGATCAGGCCTTGGGCGATTCAAGTCAATTTGATACCGTCTTCGTCATTGGACCCAACCCAATTCCAAAAACTGGTTTTGGCGAGATCTCGCGCTGGCTACGGCGGCTCGCAGCGCAGGGCATTGCGCTAGGTGGCATCGACACGGGTTGTTATTTTTTGGCCAAGGCCGGGCTACTGCAGGGATACCGTTGCACCATTCATTGGGAAGACCGGGAGACGCTGCTCGAGGAATTTCCGCAACTGCTGGTGTCGAGCCGGCTGTTTGAGATCGACCGGGACCGCTATACCTGCAGCGGCGGCGTCAGCCCGCTCGACCTGATGACTTTTGTGCTCCGCCGCCCACCCGGCAGCCGGGCACTGGCGCAGCAGGTGTCGGATTTATTGGTGTCAACCCAGCGCAGCCCCGATGAGAATCAATCGCTAGCGATGCGCTACCGCTACGCCAACGTACCCGAGTTGTTGCTCGAGGCGCTGGAGATCATGGAGAGCAATGTCGAGGAGCCCCTTAGCCCGTCAGAAATTGCCGACTACCTGAAAATCTCGCGACGGCAGTTGGAGCGGCAGTTTCGCGAGTTCCTCAACACCGGTCCCGCCCGCAAGTACCTTGAGATTCGCCTCGCCCGTGCTCGACTGTCGGTGCTGCGCACCAGCCGGCGGATTGACGAGATCGCCAGTGCCTGCGGCTTCGCGTCGGCTGCGCATTTCATTGACAGGTACCGAGCCGCTTTTGGCAACAGCCCCCAGGCCGAAAGAAAAGCTTTGCTGGGAGCACGTCAGTAGCGCATTGCCTGTGTGTCACTGGCGCCAGGGGTATCGTGAATGCGATATCGTATGTCGCAAACAACACCTTGGAGCATCCAGGCTGCCCCTAAAGTCTAGCTTCATCACGCCGCTCTGTCCAACCAAGGAATCCACGATGATCAAAAACATGCCCCATCTGATTCGCCTGCGCAACGGCGAACGGGTGCAAAACACTTTCTCGGCCCAAGAATACGCCCAGCGCATGGCCAAAGTGCGTCAGCTAATGCAAAGCAGTCAGCTCGATGCGGTGCTGTTCACCTCCTACCACAACATCAACTATTACAGCGACTTTCTCTTTTGTTCCTTCGGCCGTTTCTACGGCCTGGCAGTCACGCATGACAAGACCACCTTGATTGCCGCCAACATCGATGGCGCGCAGCCCTGGCGCAAGGGGGTTGCCGATGACATGCTGACCTATACCGACTGGCAGCGGGGAAATTATTTTCGCGCTGTTCAGGCCTGTATCCCTGACAAAGGCCGGGTGGGCGTCGAGTTTGACCACTTGCCAGTGGACCGGCTCAATATGCTCAAAGCGGCGCTGCCTCAGGTCGAATTTGTTGATGTCGGCGCGCCCTGCATGGCGCTGCGCATGGTCAAGAGCGCCGAAGAGATCGAGTTCATCGCCAATGGTGCCCAGGTTTGCGACATCGGGGCCGCAGCCTTGGTGGCTGCCTTGAAAGAAGGCGTGCCCGAGCACGAGGTGGCGCTGGCCTCTACCGACGCCATGGTGCGGGAAATCGCCAAGCGCTACCCGCACACCGAACTGATGGACAGCTGGACCTGGTTCCAATCAGGCATCAACACCGACGGCGCACACAACCCGGTCACCACCCGCCGGGTGCAACAGGGCGACATCCTGAGTCTGAATTGTTTTTCCATGATCTCCGGTTACTACACGGCGCTGGAGCGCACCCTGTTTTTGGGCCATGCCTCGGATGCTCACCTGAAGCTGTGGCAAGTCAACTGCCAAGTGCATGACGAGGGCAAAAAACTGCTGGTCCCGGGAGCCCGTTGCGGCGACATTGCGCGCGAACTCAACAAGATTTTTGAAGCGCACGACCTACTCAAGTACCGCACTTTCGGCTACGGCCACTCGTTTGGCACCCTGAGCCACTATTACGGACGCGAAGCCGGGCTGGAACTGCGCGAAGACATTGACACCATCCTGGAGCCCAACATGGTGATCTCGATGGAGCCCATGATCATGCTGCCCGAAGGCATGCCGGGCGCTGGTGGCTACCGCGAGCACGACATCCTGGCGATCACCCCCGAGGGCAATCGCAACCTGACTGCTTTTCCCTACGGTCCGGCACACAATATCATCAAGGCTTGAGCCGGGCGGCAGGCCCCCGACCCTGAGGCAGGACTTCATGCAACATTTTTCTATCTGGTCATTGCTGCGCAATGGCATGTCGTACCACGAGGGCTGGCAAAAGCACTGGCGCTCACCCGCGCCCAAGCGCGAGTACGACGCCGTAGTGGTTGGGGCTGGTGGCCACGGACTCGCCACCGCCTACTACATGGCCAAGGAACACGGCCTGCGCAACATTGCCGTGGTGGAGCGGGGCTGGCTGGGCGGCGGCAACACCGCGCGCAACACGACCATCGTGCGCTCGAACTACCTCTGGGACGAGTCGACCGCGTTGTATGAGAAAGCCATGAAGCTCTGGGAGGGCCTGTCGCAGGACATCAACTACAATGTAATGTTCAGCCAGCGCGGCGTGATGAACCTGGGCCACAGCCTGCAGGACATGCGCGACATCGAGCGCCGGGTCAGCGCCAACCGGCTTAATGGGGTGGATGCCGAGGTGGTCAGCCCAGCCCAGATCAAAGAGATGATTCCTTTCATCAACCTCAACACCCGTTATCCGGTGCTGGGAGCCTCGTTGCAGCGCCGTGCTGGTGTGGCCCGGCATGACGCGGTGGCCTGGGGCTACGCCCGCGCCGCAGACGCCTTGGGTGTGGACATCATCCAAAATTGCGAAGTGACCGGCATCCGGCGCGAGAACGGCGCCGTGGTTGGCTTGGATACGGCGCGCGGCTTCATCAAGACGCCCAAGGTGGCGATCGTGGCAGCGGGGCACTCCAGTGTGGTGGCGAGCCTGGCTGACATTCGGCTGCCAATCGAGAGCCACCCGCTGCAGGCCCTGGTGTCAGAGCCGCTGAAACCGATTTTCCCCAACGTGGTCATGAGCAATGCCATCCACGCCTACATCAGCCAGTCTGACAAGGGCGACCTGGTGATCGGCGCCGGCATTGACGCCTACACCGGCTACGGCCAGCGTGGCAGCTACCAGACTATCGAGCACACGCTGCAGGCCATTGTTGAGATGTTCCCGCTGTTCTCGCGCGTGCGCATGAACCGGCAATGGGGCGGCATTGTGGACGTGTCGCCCGACGCCTGCCCCATCATCGGCCTGACCCCGGTCAAGGGCCTCTACATCAACTGCGGCTGGGGCACTGGCGGCTTCAAGGCCACACCAGGTTCGGGTTGGGCCATGGCACACACTGTGGCACAAGACCGGCCGCACGCGCTCAATGCCGCCTTTTCGCTGGACCGCTTCTACACCGGCCACCTGATTGACGAGCATGGCGCAGCGGCCGTGGCGCACTGAACCGGAAGCCCACCATGCTACTCGTTGAATGCCCGTATTGCGGTCTGCGCGCCGAAACCGAGTTTGCCTACGGCGGTGAAGGCGGCATTGCCCGCCCGCTGCAAACCGAGACCCTGAGCGACGAACAGTGGGGTGACTACCTGTTCATGCGCAAAAACCCCAAAGGGGTGCACCACGAACAATGGCGCCATGCCAGTGGTTGTGGCCGCTGGTTCAATGCGCTGCGCGACACGGTGAGCTACCGCTTTGAGGCGGTCTGGAAAATCGGTGAGCCCGCACCTGCGGCCCATAAGGCCCACATGGCCGATATTGCCCCCAAGGCCAAGGAGCCAACATGAGTGCCACCCACCGTCGTCTGAGCGCGGGCGGGCGGGTTCAGCGCAGCACACCGTTGCGTTTCACATTCAATGGCCGCAGCTTTGAGGGTCTGGCCGGCGACACGCTGGCCTCTGCCCTGCTGGCCAACGGCGTATCTCTGGTGGCGCGCAGCTGGAAATACCACCGCCCGCGCGGCATTTTGAGCGCCGGCGTCGAGGAACCCAATGCCCTGGTGCAGTTGTTTGACGGCGACCGCACCGTGCCAAATGCGCGCATGACTGAGGTTGAGCTGGTTAACGGCCTGAGCGCACAGTCTATCCACGCCACGCCAAGCATCGAGTTTGACCTTCGCAGCGTGAACGGCTGGTTTTCACGCTTTTTGCCGGCTGGCTTTTATTACAAGACCTTCATGGCCTCCCAAAAGGTCTGGCACTTTTTTGAGCACCACATCCGCAAGGCCAGCGGTCTGGCTGAGTCGCCGCGCGAGGCGGACCCTGACCACTACGACAAGCGCTTTGCCTTTTGCGATGTGCTGGTGGCTGGCGGTGGGCTGGCGGGTCTGAGTGCGGCGCTGGCAGCGGGTGCCTCGGGCGCGCGTGTGATCCTTGCTGATGAACAGGCCGAGCCAGGCGGTTGGCTGCTGTCCAGCGATGCCATGGTGGACGATCTGCCGGCTACCAAATGGGTTGAAGATGCCTTGCGCCGGCTACGCGCCATGCCCGAAGTCAAGGTTCTGAGCCGCACCACGGTATTCGGCTACCAGGACCACAACTTTTTGACGCTGGCCGAGCGCCGTGGCGACCACCTTGAAGGCGGTGTGGTGCCGGTGCGCGAACGGCTTTGGAAGGTGCGGGCCAAACAGGTGGTGCTGGCCACTGGCGCCCATGAGCGTCCCCTGGTCTTTGCCAACAACGACCTGCCTGGTGTGATGTTGGCCTCTGCCGTCTCGACCTATATCCGGCGTTACGCCGTGCTGCCGGGTCGGCAGGTGGTGGTGTTCACCAACAACGACAGCGCTTACGACGCGGCTCTTGCTCTGCACCAGGCTGGTGCCTCAGTGACCGTGGTGGACGCCCGGGTTGTGCCCGATGGCGCTCTCTGTGAACGGGCGCGCGGCCTGAGCCTGCCGATTCTGGCCGGCCATGTGGTGGTGGAGGCGCGCGGTGGCCGGGCGGTGCGCGAAGTAAATATCCATCGGCTCGATGGCCAAGGCCAGCTCGAAGGTGGCGCGGCCACCCTGCCCTGCGACCTGCTGGCAGTTTCGGGCGGCTTCAGCCCGGTGATCCACCTCCATTGCCAGTCCAGCAGCAAAGTGGTCTGGAGTGATACGCTGGCCTGCTTTCTGCCAGGCGCGGCGATGCAGGCCCAGCGCTCCGCCGGCAACTGCCGCCAACCCATGGACCTGGCAGACTGTGCCCAAGACGGCACCGCTGCCGGCTTGTCCGCTGTGATTGCCGCAGGCCTGGCAGCGCCCGCCGTGGCGTCACCTGTCACCCCAACTCTGGCACCCGGCGCCTTGCGCACCCTGTGGGAAGTACCCCACCCCAAGCCCACCAGCCGCGCGCCGAAGAAGTTCGTCGATTTCCAAAACGACGTCAGCGCCAGCGACATCCACTTGGCCGTGCGCGAGGGCTTTGAGTCGATCGAGCACGTCAAGCGTTACACCGCCATGGGCTTTGGGACCGACCAGGGCAAGACCGGTAACATCAATGGCATGGGCATTGCTGCCCAAGTGCTGGGACGCACCATTCCCGAGGTCGGCACCACGACCTTCAGGCCTAACTACACGCCGGTGACCTTCGGCCTGGTAGCAGGCCATGAGCTGGGTGATCTCTTTGACCCGATTCGCACCACGGCGATCCATGACTGGCATGCCAGCCATGGCGCCTTGTTTGAGGATGTCGGACAGTGGAAACGGCCTTGGTATTACCCCCAAGGCGGCGAAGACCTGCACGCAGCTGTCGCACGCGAGGTGCTGGCGGTGCGCCGCAGTGTCGGCACGCTGGATGCATCGACGCTGGGTAAGATTGACATTCAGGGGCCGGACGCCGCCGTTCTGCTGAACTGGCTTTACAGCAACGCCTGGTCCAAGCTGGACGTTGGCAAATGCCGATACGGCCTGATGCTCGACGAAAACGGCATGGTGTTTGACGACGGCGTCACCGTGCGGCTTGCCGAAAACCATTTCCTGATGCACACCACCACCGGTGGCGCGGCGCGGGTGTTGTCCTGGATGGAGCGCTGGCTGCAAACCGAATGGCCGCACCTGCGGGTCTACCTGACCACAGTGACAGACCACTGGGCTACCACGGCGGTTGTTGGCAGCAAGGGGCGCGACGTGTTGCGCAAGCTCTGCACCGACATTGACTTTGACGATACCGCCTTCCCCTTCATGTCCTGGCGCGAGGGCACGGTGGCGGGCGTCAAGGCCCGGGTCATGCGCATCAGTTTCTCTGGCGAGCGCAGCTATGAAGTGAACGTGCCGGCCGCCGATGGTTTACAGGTCTGGGAGGCGATCCACGCCACCGGTGCCGAATACGGCATCACGCCTTACGGCACCGAGGCCATGCACGTGCTGCGCGCTGAAAAGGGTTACATCATTGTCGGCCAGGACACCGATGGCTCGATGACCCCGATTGACCTGGGCCTGGGTGCCATGGTGGCCAAGACCAAGGATTGCCTGGGCAAGCGCTCGCTGACGCGCTCCGACACCGTGCGGCCAGACCGCAAACAGCTGGTGGGTCTGCTGACCGACGACCCGCTGGTGGTGCTCAAAGAAGGTGCCCAGATCACAGATTGCACCGATTTGTCGCAGCTGCCCGTGCCCATGATCGGTCATGTGACTTCCAGCTACCTGAGTCCAACCTTGGGTCGCTCTATCGCCATGGCGGTGGTCAAGGGCGGTCATCAACGCACGGGTGAAACCGTTCATGTGGCGCTCAGCAATGGCACGACGGTGCGAGCGACGATTGGCTCGACCGTGTTTTACGATCCTCAGTCGGAGCGCCAGAATGCTTAAAGTTCATCAACTGCCGCCCTTCCCTCCCACCAGCCAGGCGTCAGCCTTGCGGGTGAGCCAACGTCACATGGCGGTGGTGAATCTGCGCGGCAACTCGCAGGATCCAGCGTTTGTGCACGCGGTACAGCAGGCGCTGGGGCTGGCCCTGCCGGTCAATGCCTGCACCACCTTGGTCAATCAGCGGCTGCGCCTTGTTTGGGTGGGGCCGGACGACTGGTTTGTGATCGGTCCGCAGGGCGAGCAGGCTGCGCTGGCTGCTGCCTTGCGCCTGGCGCTGGGCGATCAGCACGCCGCCGTGACCGATGTCAGCAGCGGCTATTTTGTGGTCAGCCTAGCAGGACCATCGGCACGCGACTTGCTAGCCCAAGGCTGTCCAATGGACTTTCACACAAGCGCTTTTCATGCGGACCAAGCAGCTACTACTCATTTTTTTAAGGTCGGCATCACCTTGTGGCAAATCGGCGATGCATCCGGGTTCGAATTGTTGGTCCGACGCAGCTTTATCGACCATTTCTGGCAACTGGCAACGACCGGCGCGCGCGAGTTTGGCATTATTGCGGCGTAGTCGCTGACCCAGGACACGAAACAGTCACAATCCGGGGCTCGTTACATTAAAACCTCGCACCAAAACGATGCCATGAAGCCACCCTTCGTCCGGTTCGATGATATTGAGAAAAGCTACGACGGCAAGCAGCTGGTCGTATCTGACCTCAACCTGGACATCGTCGAAGGCGAATTCCTCACCCTGCTCGGGCCATCGGGCTCAGGCAAGACCACCACCCTGAT
>SXGQ01645565.1_pt1 | contig 29042 bp, 25 predicted proteins | sample 3178371 | NCBI WGS metagenome assembly SXGQ01 (sample SAMN11356859, study PRJNA531348) | freshwater metagenome | isolation source: freshwater sample F1-20 | place: China: Fuxian Lake, Yuxi | collected 2017-12-25 | reverse complement strand
GTTTCTCACCTTGTTAGCAAAGGTTATCAAATCATAACTAGGAATTATAAATTCAATCGAAATGAGATTGATATTGTAGCAACATTTAATAATCAATTGATTGTTGTAGAAGTAAAAGCGCGCCAGACTTCAGAAATTGGAGAACCTTGGATGGCGGTTACGAGAGCGAAACAAAAAATTATAGTGCAAGTAGCTAATCATTATGTTCAGACCAACCACATCAGCATAGATACTCGCTTTGATATTATCTCCATTGTCCATAATTCATTTCGAACGAAAATTGAACATATAGAGGATGCTTTCACAGCATCTTAGTAAATTTGTTGTATGAAATATTTTGTAATTTTTATAAGTTTATTAGGTTCAAATTTATTTGCTCAAAAAAACACCTTTGATTTTAAGCAAAAATTCGATGAGCTCTTCACATCATATACTTCAACTAAAAATTACAATCCAAATTTAACCTATAATCCAAATTGGTTTTACGGTTGGGGATTTTATCTTTTATCAGACATTAGAATGTATGAAGCAACTGGAGATTATTTAAACTATTTAGATCCAATTATCACTTATTCGTATGAAATTCAATCGAAAAATAAACCAACTAAAAAATGGTATGATGAAATTCCAACCTCACAACTTTTATCCTATTCAGGTCAAGTTTTAAGGCCAATGGCTGAATTTATCATGTTGGTTAAGAAAGATACAACACTTCAAAAAAGAAAAATTTCAAAATCATTTTTTGAAGAACATAAATTGATGAATCAAAAAATAGATTCTAAAAAGATAGAAAATTATTTAGATTACTGTATTTGGTTAGAAAAGCAAGTAGTTAATGATGTAGATTATTTAACTGATCTGCATTGGTTAGACTTTGAAAAGGGTTTTACAAAAGATTTTTCTGGGTGGAGTTTAAGTTATAAAATGCCTGCAGAATTAAATATTCAAGCAGCATGGGTGCCTATTTTTTATTGTCTAAACGAAACTACAAAGAACCATAATTATTATTTAGAAAGGGGTAATACAATTAGTCAACTATTTAAAAATCAATTATCTATTTATGAAATTAAAAACAGCAATCCAAGAATTCAAAATTACACTTGGTTTCACAATTTAAATCTTGCTAAAAAAGGTGGAGATTTACTTTATAGAGAAGACGTCAGTCATGGAGCGGTAGATTTATATATTCCGCTATATTCTTATCAAATAAGTCCAACTAAAGTTTTTAATTTACTCGACTTATATCGATTTAATAAAACATTTACATATAATATTTACGATAGAATTAACCAAACTGGTTTTAGAAATAGTGTATATGGAATGAATGTTCCAAATTCAAATAAATACCAGTTACCTCCACAAGAATATACAATTGCAACGACAAATTCAGAAAAAGTCAATGTCAATTTGAATGATAATTTTTATTCTCTTGGAGAAATACTTCCATGGATTTCTTTATATGAATTTGAATCAGAAAATGATTCACTTACATTATATTCAATTTTAATAAACCATACGGAAAGCTTATTGGAAAATAATGCAAAATATGTCCCTAAACAATGTCCTCAAAATTTTTCTACCGATCATTTATCAGGAGCACAAGCATTATATGGTTTATCTGAAATTGTAAAAGCACAGTGGATTAAAAATGGATGGTCATCAAATTATTGTTCTATAATTCAACGAAAAAATGAAATTGAAAACAATATTGATTTGGAAGAATCTATTACTTTAAGTAATGATAGTGAATTAATAGATCTCATAGGAAATAGAATATATATTCCAATAAGCAACATTCAATCTGGAGTTTATTTTCAATTTAATAATGAAAAAGAAACGTTTAAAAAAATTGTCTTATACAAATAAACTTAATCCTACAAATAATATACTTCCCTCTATCAATCCTGAATAATAAAATTCATTTCTAGTTGTTTTTATACCCAAAATCAGGAACAAGGAAATCAAAATTGAAAAAAGAAAAAAGAAATTCAAGATCAAATAGGGTTGAAAGTAAATCGCCAAACAAGCATACAATAACATCAAACTAAAACTCATCATTTTTGAATTTTTTACTCCAATTACTTGAGGAATGGTTCGCTTATTCGGATCATCGTATTTTAAATCTCGAATATCAAATGGAATGGTTACAGCGACCACATAAAAATAATGAATCAGGACAAACATCCACTTTTCGAATTCAAAAATTTGTTCATTCAATAATTCAAATACACCCAATGCGATTACCCATATAATCGCAATCAAATGAATTTTTAAATAAGGGGTGTCTCTTAAACTTTTTGATTTAATTTGATAAACATATAAAATACTGATTATCAATGATATAAATAAAATTAAGGGCGATATGAAATTCCAATTAAATAGTTGAAAAAAACTATATAATGCGAGTGAAATACTAACTAATCCGATGAAAAACAATTCTTTTTTATGTGACAAAACCCATAAAATATGATTTGTAGGATGTGGTACTGTTTGGGTAGATTTTATGAATCTTTGGATATTATACGTTAAAAGTGTACTCGAAAAGACGAAAAGTCCATACCAATAAGGATTTGGGATGTTTAATTGAATACAAATTCCTAAACATAAAAAACCAATAGAAAGACTGACTAATAAATTAGAAAAAACTAAGTGCTCTACTCCTTTTATAATTTTCTCTTTCACACAATTTGTTCTACGACTCTTTCGACCGAAATTTGCTCAATACATTGACAAGGTTTCCCTTTTTTACAGGTCTCACAATTTTCATCATTAACAAGTATTCTGACGTTTACTCCCAATGCTTTCCATCTTCCTGGATGAATTGGTTTTCTTGGAGAAAATAATCCTACTGCTCTTCGATTTAAAAAACCTGCAATGTGTAATGGTCCTGTCGAACAAGCAACAAGTGCTTCACATCGTGAAATAAAATTGATTAATTGATGCAATGTCAATTTACCTGAAGTGTCGATAATATGATCGTTAAAATGAATGGCAGAACGAAATTGTTCTCCTTCTTTTTCAGTTCCTGTGAAAAATACGGTGTATCCTAATTTCTCTAATTTTAAGGACAAGGCTCTGTAATTTTCTAATCCCCATTCAACTGCACTTCCTTGTGATTTAGGATGAAGAATAACCGATTTTTCATTTGAATTTGTCAACTTTTTGATAATAAACTCAGGTAATGTCTCAACTGGTGCTTTAAAATTAGAAGTCATTTGATTTAATTCATCCAAAGATGGAATCTCTTCCAAGCCAAAAGGACGCAACAATTCAAAATTCAATTGAGCTTCGTGTAAAGGTGATTTTTTACGGGTAAAATTCAATCTATGCGAACAAGTTAAAAAGTGAAATGTTCGATGTGATGTCCCTATTCTAAATTGTATTTTTGCTTTCTTCGCCAAAGCGGCTATTTCTTTTCTAGGAAAAACGTGAACAATAGTATCTGCTTGTAAATTTTTTAAAGCGTCTACTCTAAGAACCGTTGGTAAATTTTCAAATTCTTTCCAATCCACAAATTCATCTATACCAGCAAAACTTTCAACAACAGGTTTCGTGTATGAATTACCTAAAAAAAGAATATAAACCCCTTTGAAATTGTTTTTAATCCAAGCACATAAAGGAAGTGTAAGCATCACATCTCCAATGCTATCTGTTCTACTGATTATGATTCGTTTATTTGTTAAATCTATGGATTTCATATTTATTATTTGGTTGAGACGCAATTAATTATTTGTTTGAGACGTTATTAATAACGTCTGTACGAATACGAATTAAGGTCCGTAATTTTTTATATTTTACAAAGGTTGCATACGCCGAAATTCTACAAATTGTGAAACCAGCTTTTCCGTCTAAAAATCCTTTTTTGATAAAATAATCCTTGATAAACTTCACCACCGGACTAAAAATCAAAACAATAAGTGGTGCTTTTTTACCTTTTTGAAATTGGGCTTTTGCTAAAATATCAGTAAAATAAGTTACTTGTTTGTAATGATCTTCTCTAGTGTAGTAACTATAATGTAAAATATCTCCTTCTAATTGTTTAGTAGGTTCATTTTTATCAAACAATTCATATTTATCGTGTGGATTATCACCCCCCCATTCTCCTTTTCTTGAATCCCAAAGTCGTAATTTTGTATCAGGATACCAACCACAATGATGAATCCATTTTCCACAATAATTCGTAAGTCGATTCATTGAATACCCTTCGTGTGTCCAATTTTCTTTGACTTTTAAAATGGCGGATTTTAATCGATCATCCAATGCTTCATCTGCATCTAGCGATAAAATATGTGGGTAAGTTGCTTGCGTGATTGCCCAATTCTTTTGTTCGATATGTCCATCAAAAGCATGTTGAACAAATTTCACATTAAATCGACTACAAATTTCTTCGGTTTTATCCTTTGAGAAAGAATCCACAATAACTATTTCATCTACAACATCTTGCAGTGAAGTCAAACATCGTTCAATGTTTCTTTCTTCGTTATATGTGATGATAACAGCTGAAATTTTAACCATTTCTTTCTGTTTTAATTTAAATGGAATATCCTATTTTACTCTAAGTTCTTGTCCTACAGTAATAATTTCTAAATTAATTCCTGGATTCAATTCCATTAATTGTTGTTGCGTCAAATTGAATTTTTGAGCAATTTTAATTCCTGTATCTCCTTCTTTTACTTCACAATACTTTTTCGCTGGTACAACAGGTTTTGGTTTTGCGACTACTGGTTTTGCAACTACCGGTTTCACTATTTTTACTGGATCTACAACAGCTGATGGAGTAGTTTTAGTTGAATCAGTTGTAGTGGTTGGTGTTACAATTTGAGGAATTTTTAAATGCTGACCTGTATACAAAACAACACTTTTCATATTATTCGCTGTCAAAACCTCATTTACCGTTACGTTGTATTTTGCAGCAATAATTCCTAGTCCTTCCCCTCTTCTTACTGAGTGAACAATATACGTAATAATAGGAGCTACAGGTTTCTCTTTCACTGGAGGCACCACTTTAACCGGTTTTTCTTTCGGAGTTTTTGCTTTAACAATTGGTTTAGCATTATCTCCACTCACTTTAATAGGTGATTCAGAAGAGGGAATACCATCCGTTGCGGTACTATCAGCCAAAGTAATAGCTGAATCTACAGTTACAGGTTTTACTGGTTCAGGCAAAAAGATAGATTTTTCTAAGGTGTATAATTCTTTTTCTAATGAAACCACTTTTCCAATTTCTTTAATTGGTCCTGTAATGCATTGTTTTGGATTAGAATAAGGTATGTATCCTGTTTTATATACTGGATTTAACGTTTGAATTTCATCTATGTCCCAACCTGTTAATTTTGATATAGTTGACATGTGAATACCATCGTGTAAACAGATCGTATCCAATTGACCATAATTCCATTTTGCTTCCATTGGGACAATGTTATGCTCAGCATGATACGTCAATAAATAAGCCGCTGCTATAAAATTTGGTACATAACCTTGTGTTTCAGCTGGTAAAAAAGGGCGAACTTCCCAATATGTTTTTTTACCGCCTGAACGACGAATTGCTTTGTTTACGTTACCTGGACCAGCATTATAAGAAGCCAATGCTAAATTCCAATCTCCATATATATCAAATAATTTCTTTAAATAACGACAAGCAGCATCTGTTGCTTTATCAGGATCCATTCGCTCATCGATGTATGAATTTTCATTTAAACCATAATATAAACCAGTTCTATACATGAATTGCCATAAACCCAAAGCACCAGCTCTTGATTTAACTTGTGGACGTAAACCACTTTCAATTACTGCTAAATATTTTAATTCGATTGGTAATCCATAATGCGCTAATTTCTCTTCAAACATTTCGAAATACAAAGCCGAACGACCTAAAACAACTCTTGCGAAACTTCTTCTTTTTTCTGCAAAAAACTTAATAGTCGCTAAAGCAGGAGGAGCACAATCCAATTGGAAAGGACTCATTGCATTCATTTTTTCTAAACGTTGACAGTAAATTGAATCAGCAAAACGAGGAATTTGTCCGGGTTCGTAATTTAATGCATTGATGATTGAATCATAATTACTTTGATTTGCAAAATCAGCATAAAATGCATTTAACGATTGTTCAACTGTCTCAATAAAAGGATCTTTTACAACAGGAGGCTTTTTCAATGTATCTTTTACTTGAGATACAGCAATTAAGCTTATTAAATTAAAAAATAGTATAATTAAAAACCTGTTCATATAAATTTTTCTTAAGCTATCTCTGTAAGATAGTGTGAGAAATTAAATAATTCTTTCTCTTTGAAATTATCAGCCATCACTTGAACTCCGAAAGGCATTCCGTTGCTATGTTTTCCCAATGGCAAAGAAATAGCTGGATTACCAGTAAGATTAGCATGTACTGTAAAAATATCTTGCAAATACATTTGAATAGGATCTTTTAATCCATCTAAAGGAAATGCTGTTGAAGGTGTAGTTGGCAAAATCATTAGGTCAAATTTTGACATAATTTCATTTGTTTTATCTTTCAAAATTCGTCTTACTTTTTGAGCTTTTGTATAATAAGAATCATAAAATTCATTTGATAGAACAAATGTTCCTGTCATAATTCGACGTTGAACTTCTGGACCAAATCCTTCACTTCTTGAATTGATGTATGTTGCTTCAACACCTGCAGCAATTGGGCTTCTATGTCCATAATGCACGCCGTCAAATCTTGATAAATTTGAAGAAGCTTCAGCCGTTGTTAACACATAATACGTTGGAACCATGTATTGTAAATAAGGAAATGAAACATTCTCAACAGTATGTCCATCTTCTTTTAATTTCTGAATAATTGATTCCATTTTTTGAAGCACTTCAGGATCAACTCCTTCTGTCTCCAAACTTTCAGCCAAAACAGCAATTTTTAATTTTCCTAGTTTTTCGATTGAAGTATAATTATCAACTGGTTTTGATGAAACAGTGTTATCGTATTCATCTTTCCCAGCCATAATTTCTAACAATAGAGCTGCATCATCTAAACTATTTGTGATTGGTCCGATTTGATCAAAAGAGGAAGCATAAGCAATCAAGCCAAAACGACTAATTCTACCGTAACTTGGTTTTAACCCAAATGTTCCAGTAAAAGATGCTGGTTGACGAATAGAACCTCCTGTGTCACTTCCCAATGCAACTGTACAAAGATTCGCTGCTACTGCTGCTGCTGAACCACCTGAAGAACCACCAGGCACTAAAGAAAGATTCAATGGGTTTTTAACTGGTCCGTAAGCTGAAGTTTCATTTGAACTACCCATTGCGAACTCATCACAATTTAAACGTCCAATGATAACCGCATCTTCGTCAATTAATCGTTGCACAGCAGTTCCTGTATACAACGATTCAAACCCTTCTAATATTTTTGAGGATGATGAAACTTTATGGTCTTTATAACAAAGGTTGTCCTTTAATCCAATAACCATTCCTGCTAAACGTCCTGCTTTTCCTTCGCGTATTTTTACATCTACACGGATAGCTTGTTCACGCGCACTTGTTTCGAACACTTCTAAAAAAGCATTCAATTCTGATTGTTTCTGAATATTATCTAAGTAAAACTCAACAACATTCAAAACAGATTTACCCGAAGAAAGGGCAGACTTTACTTCAGCAAAAGTTTGATACATCCGTTAACTTCTTTTTACTATTTTTTTTCGTCTTCAGTTTTAGATTCTTCCCCTTTTGAAGCATCTTTGAATTCTTTCATTCCTTTACCTAGACCTTTCATTAATTCTGGAATTTTTTTACCACCAAAAAGTAATAATACGATTGCTAAAATCAATATGATTTCTGTAACTCCTAACTTTCCCATTCTATTTTGATTTTACTTATAAAGTACAAAGTTACTTAATTATCATGAATTGGACGATTTTAGATTCCATTAAGTGTTAAAAAGTTAAAAAATAAGGATTGTTTAAAACTTTATAAAAGCAAAAAGCCACTTATCTTTCGATAAATGGCTTTCCATTGTATTTTAAAAAATTATAACTTACGAGCAACTTCTGTTTCTTCGTATGATTCAATTATATCTCCTGCTTTGATATCGTCGAATTTGTAAACATTTAATCCACATTCAAAACCATGTTTCACTTCTTTCACGTCATCTTTGAAACGTTTTAATGAACCTAATTTACCAGTGTGGATTACGATACCATCACGAACAACTCGTATTATTGAGCTTCGTTTGAATATACCTTCTGTTACGAAACATCCTGCAATTGTACCCACTTTTGTAATATCAAAAGTTTCACGGATTTCAGCTGAACCAACGATTTTCTCTTCAATATCTGGAGAAAGCATTCCTTCCATCGCCGCTTTAATTTCGTCAATTGCTTTGTAAATTACAGAGTATAGACGAATATCAATTTGTTCTTGATCAGCTAATTTTCTAGCTGCAACTGACGGTCTAACTTGGAAACCAATAATAATTGCATCTGATGCTGCAGCCAAATTGACATCCGCTTCAGAAATAGCTCCAACTCCTTTGTGTACAATTTTAACAGCAATTTCACCAATAGATAAGTTTTGTAACGAATCTGATAATGCTTCGATAGAACCATCCACATCTCCTTTTACGATAATATTCAATTCTTTGAAGTCTCCGATAGCCAAACGACGACCGATTTCATCCAATGTAATATGTTTCGTAGTACGAAGTCCTTGCTCACGGTGTAATTGCTCACGTTTAGTAGCAATATTTTTCGCTTCTTTTTCATCGTTCAATACGTGGAATTTATCTCCAGCACTTGGCGCACCATTAATACCTAAAATTGAAACAGGTCTTGCTGGTTCAGCTTCTTTTAAAGATACACCATGCTCATCATGCATTGCACGAACACGACCATAGTTACGTCCCACCAAAACAACATCTCCAATACGTAATGTTCCAGCTTCAACCAAAATATTAGTTACGAAACCTTTCCCTTTATCTAAAGAAGACTCAATAACAGTTCCGATTGCATTTTTATTAGGATTAGCTCTAATATTTAAAATATCAGCTTCCAATAATACTTTTTCAAGTAATTCGTCTATGTTTAAATTTTTCTTTGCAGAAATTTCTTGACATTGGTATGTTCCACCCCAGTCTTCTACTAAGATATTCATTTGAGATAATTGCTCCTTGATTTTATCAGGGTTAGCACCATCTTTATCTATTTTATTTATTGCGAATACCATTGGTACTCCAGCTGCTTGTGCATGAGAGATTGCCTCTTTCGTTTGTGGCATCACATCATCATCCGCAGCAACAATGATAATTGCAACGTCAGTTACTTGAGCTCCACGAGCACGCATCGCTGTAAAGGCTTCGTGACCAGGTGTATCTAAGAATGTCATTTTACGACCATCTTTCAATATCAAAGAATAAGCACCAATATGTTGCGTAATTCCTCCTGCCTCACCTGCAGTTACATTTGCATCTCTAATTTTATCTAATAATGAAGTTTTACCGTGATCGACGTGACCCATTACCGTAATAATTGGTGGACGAGCGATTAAATCTTCTTCTCTATCTTCTTCTTGTACAATTGATTCTTGAACGTCAGCACTTACAAACTCAGTTTCAAAACCAAATTCTTCAGCAACAATTTGAATTGTTTCTGCATCTAAACGTTGGTTAATAGAAGCAAAAATACCCAATGACATACAAGCAGAAATTACCTGTGTGGATTGAATATTCATCATTGCTGCTAACTCAGAAACAGTTACGAATTCAGTCAATTTTAAGATACTTAATTCTAATTCTGCCTCATCTGCCTCATCTTGACGACGTTGCGAATTTATATCTCTTTTAACTTTTCTATTCTTAGACGCTTTTGATTTACCTCCTTTATTAGATAAACGAGCTAATGTATCCTTAATTTCTTTTTGGATATCACGTTCGTTAATCTCAGGTTTAACAAATTTATTTCCAACTCCTTTATTGAAATTTGCAGCTCCTGGCCCAGGACGGTAATTAGCTGGTCTTGGCACTCCTCCAGAACGAGTTGTTCCCGCTGGATGGGGTGTTCCTGCTGTTCCTGGTGTTCCTGCTGCTACTCCTGCTGAAGAAGGTTTTGTAGGATCAATTTTCTTGATTCTTTTTCTTTTCTTACGAGGATCGTTTGGATTTGCTGGTCTTCCGTTATTATTACCTGCCGGTTTAGGTTTGTTAACTGGTAACTCAATTTTACCTAAAACTGTTGGTCCAGATAAAACTTTACGTTCAACTCGAATTGTTTCGATTTCTTTTGGAGCTACTGGCTCTTCTGGTTCTACAGCTTTCGGTTCAACCTTTGGTGCTTCCGCTTTTTTGGCTTCCACTTTAGGAGCTGAAGTTTGAGTTGGAGCAACGTAAGGAGTTTTCTTAGGTTTCTCGTATTTCTTTTTATCAGGACGCGTTTTTGTGTTCAATTTGTCTAAATCGATTCGACCGACAACTTGAACTTGAACATCTCCTTCTCCAATTGTTACTGGTTTATGTGACTCAGTAATAGAAGCCGGTTTTACTTCTTCTGTCTTTTTTTCAGCTTCTGGCTCAGCCTCTTTAACGGGTTCCGCTTTAGCTACAACAGGAGCCGTATTTTTGATTTTATCAAAAGCTGCTTCATCTACATCATCTTCGTCATCTACAGTAGGTGCTTCATTTTGCCTTGTATCACGTATAGAAATCGTTTCGCGTTTCTCACGTTTTACATTCGTCATTTTAGACTGTTCTTTGATTGTTTGGTCCGCTGCAAATTCACTTTGAAGTAATTCATAGTGATTACCCTCCAATTTTGTGTTAGGATTGTTGTCAATCTTCACACCTTTAGAGTTAAGGAATTCAGTTAATGTAGCAATTCCTACATTTAACTCCCCTGCTGCTTTTCCTAATCGTATTGATTTTTCGGCCATAAAATTATGCGTCCTTTGTATTAACTTATTTCTTTACTGTTATGTCTTTCCTAAATGTGCCATATTTGATTAATTATCAAACTCTGCACGAAGGATTCTAAATACCTCCTCAACTGTAACTTGCTCTAAATCTGTACGTTTAACTAGGTCTTCAACTCCTAATTCTAACACTGATTTAGCACTATCACAACCGATTGCTTTCAATTCATCAATGATCCAGCTTTCAATTTCATCTGCAAATTCTTCTAAATCTACATCTTCAACATCTACTTCACCATCTCTATATACATCTAATTCATATCCAGATAATCTACCTGCTAATTTGATGTTATGTCCTCCACGTCCAATTGCTAAAGAAACTTGGTCTGGTTTCAAAAACACTTTTGCACGTTTTTCTTCCTCGTTGATTTCCACTGAAGTAATTTTCGCTGGTGAAAGCGCTCTAGTGATAAACAATTGTGGATTATTTGTATAATTAATTACGTCAATATTTTCGTTTTTCAATTCACGAACGATACCATGAATACGAGAACCTTTCATTCCAACACAAGCTCCAACTGGATCAACTCTGTCATCATACGATTCAACTGCTACTTTCGCTCTTTCTCCTGGTTCACGAACGATACGTTTAATTGTAATTAAACCGTCGAAAACTTCAGGAACTTCTAACTCAAATAAACGCTCTAAGAATTCTGGAGCAGTTCTAGAAAGAATAATTACTGGGTTACTGTTACGCATGTCTACTTTCGCAACAACTGCACGAACAGCTTCTCCTTTTTTGAAATAGTCAGAAGGAATTTGCTCAGATTTAGGCAACAATAATTCGTTCCCTTCATCATCGATAACCATGATTTCTTTTTTCCAAACTTGGTAAACCTCTCCAGTAACAATTTCACCAATTTTCTCTTTGTAAACTTTGTATAAATTGTCTTTTTCAAGTTCCATAATTCTTGAAATCAAATTCTGACGTAAAGAAAGAATATTACGACGACCGAAATCACCAAATGTAAACTCTTCTGTTACCTCTTCACCAATCTCAAAATCAGGTTCAATTTTAGCAGCATCAGATAAAGCGATTTCCGTATTTGGATCTTCAACTTCACCGTCAGCAACTATTTCTTTATTTACAAAGATTTGAACATCCCCTTTATCAATGTTTACGATAACGTCAATGTGCTCATCTGTATTGAATTTTTTCTTCAACATCGCACGGAAAACATCTTCCAATACATGTTGCATCGTATTTCTATCGATGTTTTTTAATTCTTTGAACTCCAAAAATGACTCAACTAATTCCAAGCTATTCATACTGTTCTATTTAATTTAAAATATAATAACAATTTTTGTTTCCTTTATACTATTCAATGGAAGTACGATTTGTTCAACTATTGTTTCTTTTTTCTTTTTCCCTTCAATTTTTTCAATTCTTGAAGTTTCAATTTCGATTTCTGTCTCAGAAGCAGCTTTTAAAATTCCTTCTATCTGAGCCCCATCGTTTTTAATAACCTCAACTGTTCGATCAACGTTTTTAACATATTGAGCTAATACTCTTAATGGTCTGTCAATTCCTGCTGAAGAAACATGTAATTCGAAATCAGCTTCTTCTCTATCTAAATTGTGTTCAACATTTCGAGAAACAGCCATACAATCTTTTACCGAAACTCCACCAACATGTTTGTCAATTTCGATGTTAATTTGGTTCGTTTTAGAGATAGATAAATCAACTAAAAAAAGCCCATTGTCCAACTCGGCAAAGCGCTCCTCAATTAACTCTAATACTTTTGTTTTACTAATCATACGTTATAAAAAGAGGGGACAATCGCCCCCTCAACTATTCATTTTATTTATAATGATAGTGCAAATATAGTTATTTTTTTCAATATTACACTATTTATCAACAATTAAGGTTAATTTATTTTTATGAGAAGTTAGTATTAAGCACTATTTATTTTTTATAAAATGTTTTTCCAGCTCTTTTAATATGCTCTTCTAATTCAGGCGATTTTAAAGAACTAAAAATAGAGATATCAAATAAATAGGGGGTGTTTAAATCATCTATTTCTTGTAATATAGTTGATAATAAATCAGATGAAAGTCCTTGACCAATAAGAGTTAAATCTACGTCGGATCCTTCTCTAAAATTTCCTTTTGCTCTAGAGCCATAAATTACAACCTCTTCAATTTCAGTATGTTTTACAAACACCGAAGTAATAGATTGAATAGTTAAATTAGTTAATCCAAAATTCATATTAGCGAATTCATTTTCAATTGAAACTCTTTAAATTGAGGGAAATATATTGTTATTATTTTTAAAAATTCCTCTTCTAAAATTGTATGTTGATAAGTATGAACGGTTAGATTTCTACTTTCGATCATATCCATCCAAATCTGACCATTTTGAATTAATCCTTTGTTAAAAGCTTCTCTTGTTGCTGTTCTAGATCCAGTAATGTTTTGAAATCCTTCATATTCAAGGTAATCTTTTAAAACTTTCCAAGCCAATTCATGCGTAAATTCGAATCGTTGAATAATACCTTCTTTGATAATATCAATAGGATTCTCTCCATTCGTTTCAATAGCTTCTTTTAATTGACTCAATGCTATTTGAAAATTTGAAAAGCGTTGTTCCCATCTGATATCCTCTTCCATTCAAAATAAAATTAATTCAATGTAAAAATAAAGAAAATGGTTGAAATTTATAAAACAATGGTTGTTTTTAATCTTTATATTTCATAATCTGAGGTATTTTTCGAACTTTGTAAATAAAATGCTAGTCGAAATCCAAGATAAAATTGTTTCTACTCAAATTTTCGAACGAAAGTTTGTGTGTGATTTAAATGCTTGTAAAGGCGCTTGTTGTATACACGGTGATGCAGGCGCTCCCTTGTCTATTGAAGAGGCTTCCATTATTGAAGATGATTTAGAAAAAATCATTCCTTTTATGCGTCCTGAAGGAATAAAAGCAGTAGAGGAAATAGGTGTTTTTTATATGGATCAAGACAATGAACCAGCTACGACTTTAGTAAACGAAGAAGAATGTGCTTTTGTTTATTTTGACGAAAATGGAATTACCAAATGTGCTATCGAAGCAGCTCATAAAGCAGGGGCGACGGATTTCAAAAAACCAATCTCTTGTCACTTATACCCAATTCGATTAAAAAAATTCAACGATTTTACTGCTGTAAACTATGAACAATGGGATATTTGTTCTCCTGCATGTAAATGTGGGGAAGAATTAGATGTACCCGTTTTTCGTTTTTTAAAAGAACCGATTATAAGAGCTTTTGGAGAAGATTTCTTTCACGAATTAACGGTTGTTGATGAGGAGTTGAAGAAAAATGAAGGGTAATTGATAATTGAAAATGGGGAATTGAAAACTGAAAATCTCTAAAGAAACATTTTTCGATAGCAATTCAAATAATTTAATTACATTCGTTTTTATAATCAAAATTAAATATGAAAACATCAATTTTACTTTTTTTAGGGATCCTTTTTAGTTCTTACAGTTTTTCTCAAGTTTCGTTTGATAATGGAGAAACGTATTACACCGATTCTTCTGAAACAGTACTTTGTAATGGTAAATTCAGAAAATTTTATTCTGGTTATAAAATCAAAAGCTCTGCTAGTTTTAAAGCAGGTAAGTTAAACGGTGATTTTCACGAATATTTTGAAAATGGGTTAACTAAAACTGCAGCACATTATACATTAGGCTTGTTAGACGGTGAATACTCTGAATATTACCCAGAAATTAATGTAATGAAATTTAAAACACATTATTTAATTGGTGTGAAGCATGGTGAAGAAACTACTTTTGATGAAGTGGGAGAAAAAATTAAAACTGTGTTTTACGAAAACGGTGTTTTAAAAGAGTAACTACTCCAAATTTATGAGAAAAATTTTCGCCTTTGGTTTTATAATGTTTGTAGCGGTAATTATCGCTTATTACATGACATTAAACACCAAAAAACCTCTGCCTATTTTAAATCCTATTGAGTTAAATTCTGAAATGGTCGACTCTAGCCTTCAATCAGTTGGTCTTGGACATAAAGTTGGTCAATTCTCTTTTTTAAATCAAGATGGTGAAACAATCACCGAAAAAAATGTAAAAGGTAAAGTCTTTGTGGCTGAATACTTTTTTACTACGTGTGGAACAATTTGTCCGAAGATGAACGCTCAAATGCAACGTGTTCAATTGGCTTATAAAGGAGATTCCGATTTTAACATCTTAAGTTTTACCGTAAATCCTGAAGTTGATTTGGTACCCCAAATGAAAATGTATGCTACCTCTCATGGAGCAGTCAAAAATCAATGGCATTTTTTAACAGGAGATAAAAAGGATTTATATTCTTTGGCTAGAAAATCATTCTTTGTTTTAAAACCTGCTGAAGCTCAAAATTTAGGGGATGCAAAAAGTGATTTTATCCACACCAATAATTTTGTTTTAATCGATAAACAAATGAGAATCAGAGGGTATTATGAAGGTACTCAACCTCATCAAGTTGATCAGTTGATTAAAGATATTGGTCAGTTACTTGAGGAAAAATAATATTCTAGACACTTAGACCGTTCCGATAAATCGTCACTTATAGACAATAGACTTCGACGTGAGCTCAGTCGAACGTCCGCTTCGTTCAAAGACTTATGAATAATGTGTAATGAGGGATCAAGTGCAAAAGTTGGGGATTGAAAACAATTCTACATCAATTGTAAAGATTAATTTAACTTTACTAATCAAACTTAGATTATCAATCTCTTACTTTTTCTTGATAAAAAGTAAGCAAAAATCAAGGTTCTTTCTAAGGAATTTTTCACTTCATTTAGTTTATATAAAATCATCAAACATCGCTAGTGAAGTGAAACCGCACGTAAACACTTTCCTTCACGCTCTTTTTCGCTGAAAATGCGAAACGCGATTACGGAAAAATTTACAGCTAATTCGGTAGAAAGACCAAATTCATATTAGTGCTTCGCAAATACATTTCTATTTGGTTCAAGAATACAATACCAAAAATTAGTCTCCACCTTTTTGTCTTGATCCGAATTAAGACTATAAGATTCAATACTTATTTCTACTTAGTTTGTAAGTCTTTTAGTTCCTTTAGGAACGGTCTAATGTCTTATAGTCTATTGTCTCTTTCACCTTTTTAATTTCTGAATTATTCCTGTAGTTGAAAATCCATCTACTAAAGAAATTGCTTCTACGCTTCCTCCGTAACTTCTAACTACATCTGAACCTACAATGTATTTCTTTGAAGATGAATCTGTTTCATTTGGGTCGTAATCTGCTCCTTTTACTAAAACATCTGGTTTTAATTCTTGAATTAACTCTAGTGGTGTGTCGTTATCGAATAAAACAACCATATCAATAAAACCCAATGCTGAAAGGACAAATGCTCTTGCTTCTTCAGGGTTTACTGGGCGATCATCTCCTTTTCCTAAACGTTTTACTGATGCGTCTGTATTGATTGCTACCACTAATTTATTTCCTAAATCAGCTGCTTTTGAAAGATAGGTTACGTGACCTTTGTGTAGAATGTCAAAACAACCGTTGGTAAAAACAATTTTATCGTTTTGTAATTTCCATTTTGCGATGCGTTGAACTGCTTCAGTTGTTGTCGCTAACTTGTTCTGGATGTATTGAATTCTTGCCATTTTCTTCTGTGAAATTTTTCGGTATTAAAACCAATGAAATTAATCCTAGCACAATCATTAAAATTGTTTGAGATAGCCATATAATCCAGCCTAAAGCTGTACCTATTCCTAAAGCTTGTTCTGGATAGTCTTTTCCAATATAGAATGCTACAACTAATCCGACTAATACAGGATAAGTTCCTATTCCTCCATTTGTTAAAACTATTCCTACTGATCCTGCTATAAATCCCAAGAAAATTCCAGATATAGGAAAATCATGTGTTTGCTTTAAAGCGAAAAATGGAAGTGCAAACATTAACAAATAAGCGATCCAAATAAATACGGTGTGACCAATATACGCCAATGGAGATTTTAACTTGAATATTGAAAATAAACCGGCAAATACATCTTTTACAAATCCAATGATTTTTAAACGCAATGCTTGTTTTTTAATGAAGAAGTACATGGCTGCAATCCCTCCTAAAACGAACACTGATAGAATAACCATTTTCCAAGGGAATCCTCCTCCATTAGTAGGTTTTCCTCCAAAATCATACTGTTTTATTTGATCGATAATCGCAAAGAAATCATCATATCCAATATATGCTGTAAATGCCCCTAATGAGGCTAAAATAACGAAATCTACTGCTCTTTCAGCGATAATTGTACCAAAGGAAGTTGAGAAAGGTACTTCATCCGAACGGTATAACATGGCTGCTCTTGAAGCTTCGCCTGCTCTTGGAATGGTTAGATTAATTAGATAACCTATCATTATTGCGTGGTATCGATGCCAAAATTTAGTGGTATAACCTAAAGGTTCTAATGCATATTTCCAACGATACGCTCTTGAAAAAAAAGCAAGTGAACTAATAATTAACCCTAATACAATCCAAAAATAATCGGCCTCTTTTATTGCTTTATAAAATTGAATTTCATCTTTTGGTGACATACTTGTAAATGAATGCCATATTAAGTATGCTCCTAAAAATAAAGGTAAAACTGTTTTTACAAGGGTAATTATTAGTTTTTTAGACATTAGTCGAGAAGATTTGTTTCTTCGTTAGGGAAAACCAAACTAGGTTTAAATGATTTCGCTTCTTCAAAATCCATGTAACCATATCCAATTATTTTAATAAGGTCATCTTTCGCAACACGACGAGCAGCTGGACCATTCAAGCAAATTGTTCCACTTTTACGATCTCCTTTAATGATGTAGGTTTCAAAACGTTCTCCATTATTAATATTGACGATTTGAACTTTTTCACCTTCAATTAAATTTGAAGCATCCATTAAATCTTCATCGATTGTAATGCTTCCGATATAATTTAAATCAGCCTGCGTAACTTTTACACGGTGAATTTTGGATTTTACTACTTGAATTAACATCTACTTTAAATTTCGACTGTAAAATTAATGATTAAATTTCTCTTTCCATCAAATACGCTGCAAGTTGCAACAGGGGTAATTTTTGTTTTTCTGAAAGGGAAGTTCTGTGAATTGCCTCTTTTGCGATTGAATAATGATAATTCATTCGTTCTTTACACGCTTCTCTCACTCCTAATTCATTGAATAAATTTCTGACAGAACTGATTTTTAAATCTAAATCTGTTTCGGTTAACAAATTCATTAATGTTTCTTTCTGGCCTGAATCTGAAATTTCAAAAGCTTTCAAAAGCAATAATGTTTTCTTATTTGAAATTACATCTCCTCCAACTTGTTTTCCAAATTTTTCAGGATCTGCATATAAATCTAGAATATCATCTTGTATTTGAAATGCAATTCCAATTTGTTGACCGAATTCATATATTAAATTTCGATCTTCTTTAGAAGCACCTGCGATGATTGCTCCCATTTCCAAAGCACAACCTAAAAGCACTGAAGTTTTAAGTCGAATCATTTCAACATATTCTTCTATTGCAACATTGTCTCTGCTTTCAAAATCCATGTCAAACTGCTGACCTTCACATACTTCTACAGCTGTTTTATTTAACAAATGCAATAAATCTGGTAAAACGGCTGCGTCTTGTTTCGCTAATTCTTGGTATGCTTTTACTAATAAAACATCACCCGATAAAATAGCAATATTTTGATTCCATTTTTCGTGAACGGTTACATGCCCTCTTCGTAGAGGTGCTTCGTCCATAATGTCATCGTGAATCAAGGAAAAATTATGAAATAACTCAACCGAAAGTGCTGCAGGAATAGCGTTATTAAATGATTTGCCAAAAGCTTCTGCTCCTAATAAAGTTAAAATAGGACGCATTCTTTTTCCTCCTAATAAAAGGAAATAACGTAAAGGATCGTATAAATTATTCGGAGTTTGAGGAAAATCAATCTTCGAAAGAGCATCTTCAATAACAGCTGAATAACGATTTAAATCTTGCATCAATCTTTTGCTAAATTCATTAAATAGCTTCCGTAACCACTTTTAACAAGCGGCTTTGCTAATTCAATCAATTGTTCTTTATTAATATATCCATTTCGGTATGCAATCTCTTCGATACAACCAATTTTTAAACCTTGACGTTCTTCAATTACTTGTACAAATTGACCAGCTTGCATTAATGACGGGAATGTTCCCGTATCTAGCCAAGCTGTACCTCTATTTAAAATTGCTACCTTTAATTGGTCTCTTCTTAAATATTCTGCATTTACATCTGTAATTTCGTATTCCCCTCTTGCTGATGGTTTTAGGTTTTTAGCAATCTCTACAACACTGTTGTCATAAAAATACAAACCAGGAACCGCATAATTTGATTTTGGCTTTTCAGGTTTTTCTTCGATAGAAATTGCTTTCATATCTTTGTCGAACTCAACTACACCATATCTTTCGGGATCACTCACATGGTATGCGTATACTACACCTCCAACAGAATCAGCATTTTCTTTTAATAGATTTCCCATTCCTACACCGTAGAAAATGTTATCACCTAAAATCAACGCTACTTTTTCCCCGCCAATAAATTCTTCTCCTATAACAAAAGCTTGAGCTAATCCATTTGGTTCGGGTTGTTCAGCATATTGAAAATCACAGCCTAATTTTTTACCATCACCCAATAATTTTTTGAAATGCGGTAAATCGTGAGGAGTTGATATTATTAAAATCTCTTTTATTCCTGCACTCATTAAAACTGAAAGAGGGTAATAAATCATCGGTTTATCATAAATTGGCATTAACTGTTTACTAATCGCTAATGTCAAAGGATGAAGTCTCGTACCTGATCCCCCAGCTAAAATGATTCCTTTCATACGTTATTGATTTTAATCAAGTGTCTTTTCTAATGTTTCAATTTGAAGATTATCTAATTCAATATCTTCTTCTTCATCATAAATATCGAAAAATGGCTCTTCAAATGATTTTGTTGTTGCTTTTCTTTCCAATGTTAAAAGTAAAGCTGGAAGAATAACCAAGTTAGTAGCCATACCGACCATAATTGTTAAGGAAACTAACATTCCTAATGCTTTTGTACCACCGAATTGAGAGAAAGCAAACATGATAAATCCAAAAAACAAGATAACAGAAGTATAGAAAATACCTAAGCCTGTTTCTCTTAACGATAATAAGATAGCGTGTTTAATATCCCATTTATGAAGTTTCAATTCTTGTCGGTATTTGGCTAAGAATAAAATAGCATTATCAACTGTAATACCCAATGCGATACCAAATACTAATAGGGTAGAAGGTTTTAATGGAATATGACACCATCCCATAATTCCTGCCGTGAATAGCAATGGAATAATATTTGGAATCATAGAAATAACGATAATTCTAAATGATCTAAACAATACCGCCATCAATGCTGATATAGAAAGTACAGCAAATACTAAACTTTGAATCAAACTGATAAATAAGTATTGAGTTCCTGCAGAAACAACTACTGATGTTCCTGTAAATACTAAATCATAATATTCGTCATCTATTGCTTTTCTTAGTTTTTTATTAAATCCAGGTTTGTTCACATATGTTTTTACTTTTTCTGGATCTAAATCAAATTCCATTTGCTTATCTGCATTCCCGTTACTTAAGATAGCTGTTAAACCATTGTAAACAGATGGATAAGTATAGATGATTGAATCAATACAGTCTTTTTTACCTTGTTCAACTTTAGCATATAATCTTTCGATGTCTTTTTTATCTGGATTTAAGATTCGTTCAATTTCCGCTTTTAGTGAATCCACTTTTTTAGCAACAACATATGAACCTAAATCTTTCATTTGAGTTCGGATTCTCAAAGTTGTTGTAGCTGTATCAACTAACTCTTTTAAAGATAAATTTCCTGCATTGGCATTACTTAAATCAAATTTATCAATGTAGTGTTTCAAACGAACTTTGTCTCTGTTTGATATAATTTTGTATTGGTCTTTGTCATTTCCATAATACGCCATATTGATCACTTTGATCATATCAACCAACGATAAACTTTTTGAGAACAATGAATCTTTAGCAAAGATCTCTTGAATTTCTTCCACTTTGTAAAGCGTTTCTTGTTTAAAAAGTCGACCTGGTTGTTTGTAATTGATTGTCATTTCAAAAGGAATCGCTCCTCCGAAACTTTTCTCTACAAAACGTAAATCTTGTGTAATTTGATGATCTTTTGGCAAATCTCCAGTAACATTTCCTGTTGCTTCGATTTTTGTCATTCCGATGATACTAAAAATCACCAAAATAATGGAAGATATATAAATAATGGCTCTTCTGTATGTTACCCAACGAACGATTTTCTCGATGAATCCTTGAGAATAAACTCTGTATAAATGTCTTAAGTGACGTTCTTTTGGTTTTTTAGAGAAAGATGCTAAGATTGGAATAATACAAATTGAAAGTACAAATACAACCATGATATTAATGGAAGAAATAACACCAAATTCCATTAATTTCTCTGAACTTGTAAATGTACAGAAACCTACTGCAGTTGTTAAATTCGTCAAGAAAGTTACCGCTCCAATTCTTCGAATCATTGTGTACAACGCACGGATTTTATTTCCGTGTTTAACTACCTCCTGATGGTATCGAGTGATGAGGAATACACAGTTAGGAACTCCAATTACAATCATCAATGGCGGAATTAATGCCATCATAATTGAAAGGTTGAATCCGAATAAACCGATACTTCCTAAAGCCCAAATTACAGATATAAATACAACGATATTACATTGCATTACCACTCTAAAAGAACGGAAGAATATATATAACAATAAAGAAGATGCAAAAATAGATAAGGCAAGAAAGAAATACATTTCTTTGATAATCAACTTTCCTACAACAACGCGAATATGAGGTAATCCTGCAAAGTGAGGGCGCCCAAAATATTTCTCATATTTTGTTGCTAATTTCTCAATTTTTAAAACGACATCTGATTTCTTTTTATTGGCAAGAAACTTCTCATCCATTCCAATCAATAACAATGAAACATTACTTGAATCGTTGTATAATAGCTTGTTATAGATTGGATTATGTTTGATTTCTCTTTCGATTGAATCGATGTCTTTTTCTTTGAAAGTTAAATCTGAAAAAATACGTTTGATTTCGAATCTATTTTCTTTGATGTTGTTGCGAATTGTAAAAAGTGTGGCTTCAGAAATCACATTTTCAACACCATCATATTGTAAAATGGAATCTCCTAATTCTTTCCATTTCGTGAAATTAGTTTCTGTGTAAAGTGAATCCGTTTGTATCGCAATTACCAATGTTGATCCATCTTCTCCAAATTCTTCTTTGAATTTTAGATAATCTGCTTGTGCTTGAGATTCTTTCGGTAAAGTATTTCCATAACGGTTATCAATCTTTAGTGAAGTCACCGCATAATAACCGAAAAACACAGTTAAAATGGTGATTATACACAGAATGAATAATCGATTTCTTAATATTAAACTTGCAAATTTACGCCACATATATTGAACTAATCAAATCAAAGTAAGTAACAAAGTTAATCAAATAAGCTAAAGGTTTTGGTTGAAATTGCTCAAAAATCACGAAAGATGTTAAAAGTAAATTGTTTGTAAGGATGCCTTTTGATCTTATTTCACTTTTTGATCTTTTAAATCGGTAGCTAACCATTCAAAAAATTCACGGTACCAAAGTAATCCATTTTGAGGACTTGTTACCCAATGTCCTTCTTCCGGAAAATGTAAATATTTACTTCTCAATCCTTTTAATTGAGCAGCTTGAAACGCTTGCATTCCCTCACTTTCAGGTACTCTGTAATCTACTTCTCCGTGAATGACTAAGATCGGTGTATTCCATTTATCGACCATTTTGTGGGGGCTATTTTTCTCATACAATTCTTTGTTTTTTTGATCCCAGTAGGGACCGCCAATTTCGTTGTTTGCGAAAAACATTTCTTCCGTTGTTCCGTACCAACTTTCTAGATTAAAAAGTCCGCAATGAGATACAAATGTTTTAAATCTGTTTTCGTGAACTCCCGCTAAATAGTAAACTGAAAAACCACCATATGAAGCTCCGATTGCTCCCATTCTTGTTTCATCCACATACGGTTCATTTGCAGCATTGTCGATAGCTGAAAGGTAATCTCTTATCGGTTGACCACCCCAATCTTTCGAGATAGCATCTTGCCATTCTTGACCAAATCCTGGTAATCCTCTTCTGTTTGGAGCAACAACAATGTAACCCTGAGAAGCCATCACCATAAAATTCCAACGATATGAAAAGAATTGACTAACAGGACTTTGAGGACCTCCTTGACAATACAATAATGCGGGATATTTTTTACGAGCATCAAAATTTGGAGGTAAAACCATCCATACTAACATTTGTTTCCCATCAGTAGTTTCTACCCAGCGTTGCTCAACTGTTGGTTTATCTAATTTCTTTAAAATGTCTTCGTTAAATTCAGTAATTTGTTTGATTTTCGATTTTTTCAAAGAAACTTTAAATAAATCTGTTGGAGCAATCATCGATTGTTGTCCGGCAATTATTTCATCTTCAGCGACTGCCAAACTCAAGAAATCAAACGTTCCATTTGTTACTTGACGATGGGTATTTAACGCTAAATCAACTTCGAAAATTTGTTTAGTCCCTTTGATTGCAGCAATATAATAAATGAATTTTCCTGAAGGATGCCATTGAAATTGATCTACAATAACATCGTTATTGAGGGTAACATTTACATCTTTACCAGAAGATAAATCACGGACAATTATGTCATTTTTTGCTGCTTCATTTCCTTCAATAGCCATTGATAACCAAGCCATTTTTTTCTCATCGTATGAAAAAGAGGGATTTACATCATACCCTTTGTTAGAAGTTGTGATATTGACCGTCGTTTTTTTAGAAATTTAATATTCATAAAGGTCTGAATTTGTACTAATTGCAAACTCTTTACCTCCTAATTTCTTAGATGTATACACAATTGATTTACAATCAGGCGAATAGCTAAATTGGTCAGATCCACCATGAGGAGGCAAGATTCCGTCGAAATTTTCACCTTTTAAAATATCCGTTCCATTTAACTCAATCGCATCATTTTCAATTGAATGAACAAACAAATGACGTTTTTTAAAATCGTCGTAATGATCCCAATGTTTGTACATTAAATCTTCTTCGATTCGTGCATTTGAAAGCGCTAAATCAGGATATTTTTCTTGTAATGTTTTTCTTGTTTTTACCGCTTGAATGGTAATTATCGATTTTTCATTCGGAGCAATTTTAAATCCTTCTAATTCAATATCAACAAAACTCGACATCTTCATTTTATCTTCTCCTTCCAAATTCATCTTCCAAATTTGAAGTCCGTCCGTTTCTTTGGACAAAAACCAAATGGTATTATTTTTTCCCCATTGCGCTTCCATTTCAGAAAAAGGAGTGGTCGTTAATTGCTTTACTTTGTCTTTTTTAATATCGTAAACAAAAATCTCGTTGTTTCCTTTATTCGTTTCCATTTCATAGCTTTTCACTTCGAAAAGAACGTATCTTCCATCAGCAGAAATTGATCCTCCGTTTACTCGTTTTAATTTCCACATTAATTCGGGTGTAAGTAATTTTTGAGCCATGGTAAAACAAGATAAAATCAAAAATGATAACGCAATAAAAATTTTCATTATGTATGAATTTGAGAATGAGGTGTGAAAATAGTAAAATTTTCTTAGACGTTAGATTTTTAGACAATAGATGCTAGACATTAGATTTTTAGATTTTAGACATTAGACTTGATTATAGTATAATTTCAAAATGTCTAATAGTTTCGTTTACGAAACGGTCTAACTTCTAAAAGCGAAGCGATCTAATGTCTTATTTCGAAAGTTAATTATTAAATTTACACGCATTAAAATAGAAAGGTGACTTTCGCTAAATTTTGGATTATGAAGAATTTCTCTACAGCTTTTATTCGTTTTAATTGGATTGCTTTGGTACTGATCTATTTAGTAGTAATTGCGGGTAGTTTTGTTCGTATTACTGGAAGTGGAATGGGCTGTCCGGATTGGCCAAAATGTTTCGGTCAGTGGGTGCCGCCAACGCAAAAAGCTCAATTACCGATCGACTATAAAGATATTTATGCTCAAAAGAGGGCTGAGAAAATTGAGAAATTTGCCAACTTGTTAGGTAAAATTGGGTTCAAAGATGTTTCTCAAAAAATTAAAGAAGACAAATCGCTTTTAGTGGAACAAAATTTCAATGCGAAAAAGACGTGGACAGAATATGCGAATCGATTGGTTGGTTTTTTAGCTGGGAATGCTTTGTTAATTGTATTTATTTGGATATTAGCCTATTACAGAAGAAGGGATTTAGTTCTTTTAGCTGGATTTAATTTACTATTTATTGGATTTGAAGCTTGGTTTGGATCGATAGTAGTTGCAACAAATTTAGTTCCTTGGACGATTACCGTTCATTTATTTTTCGCGTTAGTAATTATTGGTGTTCAATTAGTTATCATTCGAAAAATAAGTGCGAAACAATCTCAAAATTTAATCATCGAGCCCACTTTAAAATGGTTGATTATCATCTGTTTTATCATCACCTTCATCCAAATGTTTTTAGGTACACAGGTAAGAGAATACATTGATGAGTTAACAAAACAAGGTTTTGGTAGAGAAACGTGGTCAGATAAACTAGGAATTGCGTTTTTAATTCACAGAAGTTTTTCTTGGTTAGTACTTGTGATTCTTATTTTCATCGCGTGGAAAAACGAAAGTTCTCAAAAATTACCAATCCTAAGAACCTCTTTTATTGTTTTAGCATTAGAGTTGATTTCAGGTGTTTTATTAGCCTATGCAAACATGCCAGGATTGGTTCAAACGAGTCATTTGGTTTTTGCGACTATTTTATTGGGTACTTTAGGAATGGCTGTTTTGAGGGTTAGAAGTTCTAGCATTGGTGCAGTGAAATAAATAATTTTTAAATTCTATTTGTTTATACGTTTTCGATATTTTATGTACTACACCAAACTAATCTATTTGCCTTAATATTTTAAATTATACTATTCTATAAACTCTCTATAATGAATTTAGGTCATTAATTTTTTATATTTGTGTTGTTATGAAACATATAGAAGTGGTTGCAGCTGTTATTATACACAATAATAAAATATTATGTGTTCAGCGTAACCATAATAAATTTGATTATATATCATATAAATATGAGTTTCCAGGAGGAAAAGTTGAATTAGATGAAAGTCAAGAGCAGGCAATAATTCGAGAAATTCAAGAAGAATTAAGTTTGAAAATCGAAATTGAAAAACACCTAATTACAGTCAATCATTCCTATCCTGATTTCAAAATTACAATGAATACCTTTTTGTGTAATTGTGTAACAAAAGATATTATTTTAAATGAACACATAGATGCAAAGTGGTTAGAAATTGGAGAATTGTCTAATTTAGATTGGGCAGCTGCAGATATTCCAATTGTTGAAATATTAAAAGAAAACTAATATGATTCAGAATATTTCAGATTTATCAAGAAGTATCCAAACAGGTTTTATTGATTATCAAATACAATCTAAAAAAGATTATCGTCCTGAACTAATTTTAAATAGCAAAGAAAAAGGCAAAAAAGTTCTCACTACAATAGAAAAAGAACTCAGATCATGTGATGAATTCTGGTTCTCAGTAGCATTTTTAACTTCAAGTGGTTTTGCTACCTTAGCAAATGCATTAAAAGAACTTGAAGAAAAAGGGGTAAACGGAAAAATTTTAGTTTCTCAATATTTGAATTTCACACAACCAGAAGCCCTAAAAAAAATAAGTCAACTTAAAAATATAGAATTAAAAATAATGACAAAAGGAGATTTCCATTCAAAAGGTTATCTCTTTAAAAACAATGATATATATAATTTAATAATCGGTAGTTCAAATTTAACTCAATCAGCATTATGCACAAACAAAGAGTGGAATTTAAAAGTTTCTGCATCATCATCAAGTGAATTAATTTATCAAACAATCGAAGAATTCGAATCAGAGTTTAAGAAAGCTACTCCTGTTACTCGAGAATTTATAATAAAATATGACTTATATTATAGAGGTCAATTTGAATATAATAAGAAAATATTAGAACACATATTGCCTGAAAAACAAGATGTTATCTTACCAAATCAAATGCAAATAGAAGCATTAGAAAACTTAAAAAATCTTAGATTAAGAAAAAAAGAAAAGGCATTACTAATTTCAGCTACAGGTACTGGTAAAACATTTTTAGCTGCATTTGATGTATTACAATTTAAACCTAAAAAGTTGCTTTTTATTGTTCATCGATTAACAATTGCCCGTGAAGCGATGAAGTCATTTAAGAAAATTTTAGGTAATGATATAAAAATGGGAATATATTCAGGAAGTGAAAAAACACTTGATGCTGATTATATTTTTTCTACTGTTCAAACTATTTCTAAAACTGAACATCTTGAAGGTTTTTCAAAAGAAGAATTCGACTATATAGTTATAGATGAAACGCATAGAGCTGGTGCTGAATCATATAAAAGAATCATAAATTATTTCAATCCATCCTTTCTACTTGGAATGACAGCAACTCCAGAAAGAACAGATGGATTAGATATATTTCAATTATTTGATTACAACATTGCTTTTGAGATAAGATTACATAGGGCATTAGAAGAAGAAATGCTATCCCCGTTTCATTATTATGGTGTTACTGATATTTCTATCAATGATGAAATAATTTCAGATAAAACTGATTTTAATTTATTGACTTCAAAGGAAAGAATAGATAAAATTATTGAAAAATCAACTTATTACGGATGTGATAATGGCAATTTAAGAGGTTTGATTTTTTGTTCTCGAAAAGAGGAATGTCATATACTATCTAACGAATTTAATAAAAGAGGATTTCAAACCATAGCTTTAACAGGAGATAATTTAGAAAATGAAAGGTCTGAAGCAATTCGTAGATTAGAGACGGAAGAGAAATCTGATAAACTTGATTATATTTTTACAGTTGATATTTTTAACGAAGGGATTGATATCCCTAAAGTTAATCAAATTATCATGTTAAGACCTACCCAATCAGCTATTGTATTTATTCAACAATTGGGAAGAGGATTAAGAAAAGTAGATTCTAAAGAATACTTAACTGTTATAGATTTTATAGGAAACTATTCCAATAATTTTCTTGTTCCAATTGCTTTATACGGTGATACATCATATAACAAGGATACTTTAAGAAATTTAATCTCTACTGGAAGTCAACTAATTCCTGGTACATCAACAATTAATTTTGATAAAATCACTAAAGAAAGAATATATGAAGCGATAGATACAGCAAATCTACAATTGAAAAAAGATTTGTTAAATGATTATAATAATCTAAAATATAAAATAGGGAGAATTCCAATGATGATGGATTTTATTACCCATGGTGCTAGAGATCCATATACATTCGTTTCCTATTCAAAATCGTATTATAATTTCGTTTGTGCTATTGATAAAGGGTTTACTGCTCAATTAAATACTGAACAAATTAAATTACAAGAATTATTTTCTTTAGAAATCAATAATGCTAAAAGAGTAGAAGAATCATTATTATTAGATGAATTATTATTAAAAACTCAAATTTCAAAAGTAGAATTTCAAACAATTATCTTTAATACTTATGGATATCAAATTGACGATAAAACAATTGAATCCTGTATTAAGAATATAAATTTTATATTCGTTCGTCAAAATTTTGATATTATTGAATTAAACAAAACAAATATTTCTTTATCAAATTTCTTTAAGAAATCTATTTTGACAAATCAATTTAAATTGTTTTTAAAGGACAGTATTGATTTTGCTATTAATAATTTTAATGATGGTTTTAAAATTAAAAATTATACAAAAGGTTTTTTAATTGGTAATAAATATTCTCGAAAAGATGTATGTCGCATCCTCAATTGGGAATTAAATGAAGAAGCAACCGTTTATGGATATAAAATTAAAGATGGTTCAGCACCTTTATTTGTAAATTATCATAAAGCGGAGGATATTTCTGAGTCTACTAAATATGATGATGGATTCATAAATAATTCAGAATTTAAATGGATGACAAAATCTAATAGAACATTAAATAGC
>SXGQ01368388.1_pt1 | contig 29043 bp, 28 predicted proteins | sample 3178371 | NCBI WGS metagenome assembly SXGQ01 (sample SAMN11356859, study PRJNA531348) | freshwater metagenome | isolation source: freshwater sample F1-20 | place: China: Fuxian Lake, Yuxi | collected 2017-12-25 | reverse complement strand
GAAGGCGACCTTCCGGTCGTCGCGCAGAGAGTTGATGAAGTCGTTGGTGAACTCTTCGGTGGAGACGTATTTGACCCGCATACCTGGGAAGAGACGCTGAGCGTAGTTTCCCGCCGCGTGCAGAAGATGGGTTTTTCCGAGCCCGGACTCACCCCAGATGAACAGCGGGTTATAGGCCCGGGCCGGGGCCTCGGCGATCGCCAGGGCCGCCGCGTGGGCGAACCGGTTCGACGCGCCGATGATGAAAGTGTCGAAGGTGTAGCGGCGGTTGAGGCTGGTGTCGGCCGGCTCGCCTTTGGTCTCGCCGCGGGACCGTTCGATGAAATGGCTCGGCCAACTGTCCGGGGCGGCTGTGGAATGCGGTTCGGCTTCGAGCGCGTCGAATTGGGCGCTGGTCAGCGGAACGTCGTGATCCGGGGATTCATCGGCCCCGTGTTCCGGGGCCGGCTCGATCCGGACTCCCAGTTCCACCCGCTGGCCGAGGCGGCGACTCAGTGATTCGACGATAGGTGTCCGCAGGTGACGTTCGATCTCGTTCTGAACGAAGGGGCTCGGGACGGACAGCAGGGCGAAGCCCTCGGCGATCGTCAACGGCCGGACGAGTTTGAGCCAGGCGCGCTGCTGCGGAGTCAACGGAGGGTCCAGCAACGAGCCGTTGAGGTCGGTGACTACCGCACTCCATACCGAGGCGAAGTCGGAACCGTCGCTCACGCGACCTACCCCCTGGTTCGAGCTTGGGCAACGCATGGGTGGGTCCCCGGCGAAACTGTCCACATAGTTATCCACAGATGTGTACAGGGGAGTAGGACGTCCTTGGGTCGCAGCATATGGGCACTAAGTGTGTTCGGGCAGCTAAACCGGCGACGAGTCGGTCGGGTCCCTGCCCATCGCAGAAGCTAACAGGTTTCAGCGAACGTGCCAACCGGAGGGGGCGATTGGGTGTCCGGGGGTCTGCCCGTTCGCGAGCAGTGCGGTTTGACCTGCGCAAGCGACGTCAGTACCCTCGAACAGTCGCCCAAACGTGGTGGCACGGCTGCGACCGGCTTGTCGGGACCGCGCCGGTTCGAGCGGAACTTAGCAACGGCAGTCGCGGATCCGGGGATGTACTTCATCCGCGGACGCGCCCGCCAGACGTGACAGGAGAGTGCAGCCGTGGCCAAGGGCAAGCGGACCTTCCAACCGAACAACCGGCGCCGTGCGCGGGTGCACGGTTTCCGGCTGCGGATGCGTACCCGCGCCGGCCGTGCCATTGTGACGGGCCGCCGCCGCAAGGGCCGCCGCTCACTGACTGCCTGACCCACGGGTCACACGGAGTGCTCCCGGCTCGAAACCGGATGACACGGTCTACGGAGTTCAGCCACACCGTCAAGCACGGGGTGCGGGTGACGCAACCCGATCTCGTCGTCCACGCCTACCGAGATACCGACGACGACAACTGCCGTTCAGCCGGTAGCCCGGCTCCCCAGGTCGGGTTCGTGGTGGCGAAGTCGGTGGGCAATGCCGTCGATCGGCACCGGGTCGCCCGGCGGCTCCGTCACGTCGCCGCCACGATGGTCGACGAGCTCGACCCCGCCGACCGGATCGTCGTGCGTGCCCTGCCCGGTAGCCGCGACGCACTCTCGGCCCGCCTTCATCACGAACTGCGCGCCGGCCTGAAACGTGCACACGCTTTGATGGACCGCCGCCGGTGACGGCGCCCGGCCAGGTTCGCGGCCCGATCGTTCGCGGTGTGATCGTTGCGATCCAGTTCTATCGCCACATGATCTCGCCGCTGCGGATGCCCTCCTGCCGGTTCGTCCCGACCTGCAGCCAGTACGCGGTTGACGCGTTGACCGAATACGGGCTGGTTCGCGGGACGTGGTTGAGCATGGTGCGGCTGATGAAGTGCGGTCCCTGGCATCGCGGGGGATGGGACCCGATACCGGAACGACATTCCCACGCCGGCAACGGCTTACAACCGGAGATCAGGAACGCGAATGTTTAACTGGTTCAGCCTCGACTACATCTACTACCCGGTGTCGGGGATCATGTGGCTCTGGTACAAGCTCTTCGCCGTCTTCCTGGGGCCGAGCAATTTCTTCACCTGGGCGCTGACCGTGATGTTCCTGGTCTTCACCCTCCGGGCCCTGCTGTACAAGCCCTTCGTGCGGCAGATCCGGACAACCCGGCAGATGCAGGAACTGCAACCGCAGATCAAGGCGCTGCAGAAGAAGTACGGCAAAGACCGCCAGCGGATGGCGCTGGAAATGCAGAAGCTGCAACGCGAACACGGCTTCAACCCGGTTCTGGGATGCTTGCCGATGCTGGCACAGATTCCCGTCTTCCTCGGCCTCTATCACGTGCTGATGTCCTTCAACCGCACCCAGACCGGCTTCGGCCGGTTGGGTCTGTCGGTCGAGGAGAACCGGTCGCTGGGGAACTACTTCTTCAACGCGACCGATGTCGGGCACTTCCTGGATGCCAACCTGTTCGGTGCGCCGATCGGTGCGTCGATGACCCAGCAGCACGGCTTGGCGGCCTACACCGAGTTCAGCCGGCACGCGGTGGCGGCCGTCTCCATTCCGTTGATGATCCTGGCCGGTGTCGCGACGTACTTCAACAGCCGCGCGTCGATCGCGCGGCAGAGCCCCGAAGCTGCCGCCAACCCGCAGACCGCGCTGATGAACAAGTTGGCGCTCTACGTGTTCCCGCTCGGTGTCGTCGTCGGCGGTCCGTTCCTGCCCATCGCGATCATCATCTACTGGGTGTCCAACAACATCTGGACCTTCGGTCAGCAGCACATCGTCTTCGGAAAGATCGAGCGGGAAGAAGAGGCGAAAAAAGAAGAAGCCATCGCCCGCCGCTCCGCCAACGCTCCAGCCCCCGGCGCCAAGCCGGTCAAGGGCCGCAAGGCGACCGCCGGGGACGGACCGGCCGCCCCGGCCGCCGGCGCAGGGGGAGCGGAGCCCGAGACGTCGGCGCCAACCGAGGCCGAGACACCGAAGGCGACCACCAACGGGAACGGCGGGCCACCCGGGCGCACTCCGCGGCCCGGTGCGCGGTCGAAGAAACGCAAACGTTGATCCGGGGGATTCCCGGTGAAGAGGAGAAGCCATGACTGACATCGACGAACAAGAAGCCGTCCAGACCCAGGTCGGGACGAAGGAGGATCGCCTGGTCGCCGAGGGCGAGATCGCGGGCGACTACCTCGAGGAACTGCTCGACCTGCTCGACTTCGACGGTGATATCGACCTCGACGTCGAGGGTGACCGGGCGGTCGTCAGCATCGACGGCGGGGAGGACCTCACCAAGCTCGTCGGCCGGCGCGGCGAGGTGCTCGATGCGCTCCAGGAGCTCACCCGTCTGGCTGTGCACCAGAAGACGGGCGAACGAAGTCGGTTGATGCTCGATATCGCCAACTGGCGTCGCCGGCGGCGCGACGAACTCACCGCGCTCGGTGACAAGGTCGCCCGCAGGGTGGCTGAGGGTGGGCAGCGCGAGGAACTCGCGCCCATGACCCCCTTCGAGCGCAAGATCGTCCACGATGCCGTGGCTGCGGTGGACGGGGTGCATAGCGAGAGCGAAGGCGTCGAGCCGTCCCGCCGCGTCGTGGTGTTGAAGGACTGAAGTTACATCCATGTAGTTCAGGCGGCCGAAGGAGATGTTTCACGTGAAACATGGCGCGCCGCCGGCTCCGCCAGCCGCCGCGGACGTGTTCGGCGAGCGCTTGGAACTGGCAGCCGCGTACGCGGACTTCCTGGCCGGGCCCGGCGTGGACCGGGGGCTGCTGGGTCCACGGGAAGTCGATCGGTTGTGGGACCGCCATATCTTGAATAGCGCGGCCGTCGCCGAGCTCATCGAGGATGGCGCGAGGGCGGTCGATATCGGTAGCGGCGCGGGACTGCCCGGACTTCCGTTGGCCATCGCGCGACCGGATCTCGAGATTGCGCTCGTCGAACCGATGCTGCGCCGAACTGAGTTCCTTAGCGAAGTGGTGGGGGCGCTGGGCTTGGCGGTCGACGTGGTGCGTGGCCGCGCGGAGGAGAAGCCGGTGCGGGACCGGTTCGCGGGGGCGGATGCCGTCGTGTCACGAGCGGTCGCCGACCTCGGCAAGCTGGCACGGTGGAGTATGCCGCTGTTGCGTGCAGGGGGACGAATGCTGGCGCTCAAGGGGGAGCGGGCCGGCGAGGAGGTCGCCGAGTGGGAGGCCCGAATGCGAACCCTGGGCGCGACGGAGGTCGGGGTGGTGAGATGTGGACAGGCCTATCTGAGCCCCCCGACGACGGTGGTGCTCGCGGTACGTGGACCGTCCAGAGTTCGCCGGAACCGTACGCCTGAAAGGAGACGGTCATGACGGGTCCGGCAGACCGCGGGAATGTTTCACGTGAAACCTGGGTGCAGGGCGGGGACACTGATACGCCGATCGGCGCGGCCGCCGAGCGAGCGATGCAGGTGTTGCATACCGCCGCGGGACGACTGCCCCGGCCCGAGCGCCGCAGAGTTTTCACGGTTGCTAATCAGAAGGGTGGCGTCGGGAAGACCACCACAGCGGTGAACCTCGCAGCCGCCCTCGCCGTCCAGGGTCTCAAAACACTGGTTGTCGACCTCGACCCGCAGGGCAACGCCAGTACCGCACTCGGCATCGCCGATCGGCATTCGGGGACCCCGTCGTCCTACGAGGTACTCCTTGGGGAGATCCCCTTGCGCGCCGCTATCAGACAGAGTCCGCACAGCGACCTGTTGTATTGCGTACCGGCCACCATCGACCTGGCGGGCGCCGAGATCGAACTCGTCAGCATGGTCGCGCGGGAGAACCGGTTGCGCAACGCGTTGGCGGAGTTGGACCAGACCGACTTCGACTACGTCTTCATCGACTGCCCGCCGTCACTCGGACTCTTGACCCTCAATGCCTTGGTGGCGGCACCGGAGGTGCTGATTCCGATCCAGTGTGAGTACTACGCACTGGAAGGTGTCTCCCAACTCATGAAGAACATCGAGATGGTCAGATCGCACCTCAATCCGCAATTGCGGGTCACCACCGTGGTGCTGACGATGTACGACGGGAGAACAAAACTCGCGGACCAGGTCGCCACCGAGGTCCGCAGATTTTTCGGTGACAAGGTTCTGCACACCGTCATCCCGCGCAGCGTTAAGGTTTCGGAGGCGCCCGGGTACGGTACGACGATCATCGACTACGACCCCGGATCCAGGGGTGCCATGAGCTACCTGGACGCCAGCCGCGAGCTGGCTCACCGGTCGGCCTAACTGGGAGGGCAGGGAATTCATGTCACAGGCGTCGCGGCGCAAGGGCGGCCTCGGCCGCGGTCTGGCATCGCTGATCCCGACCGGACCCGCCGACGGGGGACCGCGTCTGGGTGAGGCAGCGGCTGATGTCGTGATCGGCGGTGCGGTCGCGGATGCGGGAATCGGCGCGGTCTACCGGGAAGTTGATCCGTCAGCCATCGAGCCGAACCCTCGGCAGCCGCGCCAGGTCTTCGACGAAGAGGCATTGTCCGAACTGGTGCACTCCATCCGGGAGTTCGGACTGATGCAGCCGATCGTGGTTCGCGAGGTTGCCGGAAGCCCGGACGGACCTCGCTATCAGTTGGTGATGGGGGAGCGGCGCTGGCGCGCCGCCCAGCAGGCCGGTTTGACGGTGATTCCGGCGATCGTTCGCGAAACGACGGACGATCATCTGCTTCGCGATGCGTTGCTGGAGAACATCCATCGCGCGCAACTGAACCCGTTGGAAGAGGCGGCGGCCTATCAGCAGTTGCTCGACGAGTTCGAGGTCACTCACGAGGAACTCGCGGGCCGCATCGGGCGGTCACGTCCGGTGATCACGAACATGATCAGGCTGCTCCGTCTTCCGATCCCCGTGCAACGCCGGGTCGCTGCCGGCGTGCTGTCGGCGGGTCACGCACGGGCGCTGCTCGCTCTGGAGTCCGGTCCCGAGGCCCAGGAGGAGCTGGCCGCGCGCATCGTGGCAGAAGGCCTGTCGGTGCGCGCCACCGAGGAGGCGGTGACCCTGGCGAATCGCGGCGACGGCAAGCCACCCGGGCCGCAGCGGCGCAAGCCCATCCAGATGCCGGGACTTCAGGACGTCGCCGAACGCCTGTCGGGGACCTATGACACCCGGGTGACCGTGAGTCTGGGGAAGCGTAAGGGCAAGATCGTCGTCGAGTTCGGGTCGGTGGATGATCTCCAGCGCATTGTGGGTCTGATGGACCCGCGCACCGCGAAATAGTCGGACGCAATGACACCCGGGTTTTACGTCACTGTGACGGAAGCCGAGATGATTCCCGTCCCGCGATGGAGATCGGGAGTGAATCGCGTTGAGCGACAACGGATTTCGTCGTCAATCGGGGTTGGCGAATTCCGGGAACCCGGTACTGGCCTGTCACGGGCCGGTTCTCCTATCCTGGGAGGACCGCGCGCGGCGCGGAGAGTCCGGGGAGACTGAGTGTCCGTTCGCATCAGTGGGCTGCGGCTCGAGGGGTTCGAGCAGCTACCCAAGCACGCCCGGCGCTGCGTGTTCTGGGAGGTCGATCCGGCCACCCTCGGTGGCGAACACCTGCCGGACCCGGAGTTCGAGAAAGAGGCGTGGCTGTCGATGGTCATGCTCGAGTGGGGATCCTGCGGTCAGGTGGCCATCCCCGATGACGAGACCGCCGCCGATGACGAACCCTGCCTCGGCTATGTCCTCTACGCCCCGCCGGGGGCGGTCCCGCGGGCGCAGCGGTTTCCCACCGGGCCGGTCAGCCCGGACGCGGTGTTGCTCACCTCGATGGGCGTGGAGCCCGGTCAACCCGAGGGCCTGGCCGAGCAACTGCTCGGCCACGTGGTCAATGAGTTGGTCCGCCGTGGAGTGCGGGCTCTGGAAGCCTTCGGACGCACTCCGGAGGCCGCCGGGATGAGTGAGTCCGGCGCGGACCCACGGTTGCTGGCGGCGATCGACGCCGTCGGGGATTGTTCGGTGGAGATGTGCATGATCGACGCTGACTTCCTCACCGGGGTCGGCTTCACGGTCGTCGCACCGCACCGCTACTTTCCGCGCCTGCGATTGGAACTGAACCGGGGCCTGGGATGGAAGGCTGACGTCGAGGCCGCCCTGGAGCGGTTGTTGGAGAGCTCCCGGCTGCAGCAACCGGTGGGCGCGTCCTCGGGGGACTAGACGGCCGGCCGACCTTCGACGGTCTGCTCGTGGGCGAGCAACTCGGCGAAGGTGAATGTTCCGGTCGGACGGTCGTTCTTTCCCAGCAGGTAGAGCCGCTTGACGGCAGCCAGGATGCCCTCGGCCACCGCGTCGCGGCACTCCCTGGTCACCAGCAAAGCCCGATCATGCGGGCTGGTGATGTATCCGACATCCACCTGGACGGTCGGCATTCGGGTGAGCCGCAACAGGTCCCAGGTGCGGCCATGGGTGCGGCAGTCGGGTAAACCGGTGCGCGCCACCACTTCTCGCTGGATGAAGTCAGCGAGATTGCGGCCGATGGTCGACACCGACCCGTGTGCGCTACCGAAGTAGAACGAGGCCACGCCGCTGGCCACCGGGCCGGGTTGGCGCTCGAAACGCAGGCTGATCATCAGGTCGGCCCCGACGGTATTGGCCGTTGCGGCGCGTTCGGCGTCTGCCGGGCTGTGGTTGACCGGCCGGGAGAGGAAGGTCTCCATCCCGATCGCGGTCATCCTGCCCTCCAGCCGGCTGGCCAGGTCCCAGAGGATGTCGGCCTCGCTCATCGGGCCCTGGGCACCGTTGACGATCAGACCGTGGTCGTTGCCGCCGCGGCCGGGGTCGATGATGATCCGCTTGCCCGACAGCCGGGGACCCGACAGCCGAACGTGCTCCTCCTCGCGGATGGCGTGCAGCGAACCTCCGGTGACGCGGGAGCCCAGGAAATACAGCGAGCGCAACGTATCCGGTCCGCAGATCCCGTCCGGCGCGAGCCCGTACTCGCGCTGGTAGGACATCAGCGAATTGTGGGTCTGCAACCCGAAATAGCCGTCCACCAGAGCGGTGTAGAACCCGAGGTCCTGCAGCCGGGATTGCAGGGTTGCCACGTCATCGCCGTACATCGGCGCGCCGAACTGGTGTGCCAGCGTCCGGGCCCCGAGTCGGTAGGAGGCCTCCCGCAACGCGCGATAGGTCGCTTCGCCGACCACACCGTCGACGAGCAGTCCGCGTCGCTGCTGGAAGGCGCGTACCGCGTGGTCGAGTTTGCCGTCGAACACGTCGAGCGCCACGTGTTTCCCAGTGGTCAGGTCCTCATCGGGGTTTTCCAGCAACCCCAGCGCCGCGAGCGCGGCCCGGATCTCGACGACCGCGCCACCGCGGTCCCCGCGGCGCAGAGCATCACCGGCCGCGCTGCGCGGATCCCAGGCAGAACCGCCGGGGCCATGGCCGGGACTCGACATGACAAGCATTGTCGCAGAGGGGCGACGCTTTCCGGAAACGGATCCGACGGATCGCCGGTCACGAATCAGTGTCCTCCGGCGTGTTGCGCCCCGCGCCTACAGCACGTCGGAGAGCTCTCTCAGCAACGCGGGCTTGCTCTTGGCGCCCACGATGCGCTTCACCGGTTTGCCGGCCTTGAACAGGATCAGCGTCGGGATCGACACCACCTGGAAATCCCGGGCGACTCCGGGATTGGCATCGACGTCGATCTTCGCCACCGTCAGTACACCGGCCTTCTCCTTGGCGATCTCCTCCAGCACCGGAGCCACCATCCGGCACGGCCCACACCAGGTGGCCCAGAAGTCCACCAGGACCGGTGTCTCACTGAGCAGCACCGACTCGGCGAAGTCTCCGTCGGTAACGGTCACTGTGCTCATGGCTTGGCTCCAATCATCTCAGCGGTGCCGGATTCGTCGGCGGCCTCGTGCGGATGAGCCAGCCAACGCTCGGCGTCGATGGCGGCCGCGCACCCGCTGCCCGCCGCGGTGATGGCCTGACGGTAGGTACGGTCCACCAGATCGCCGGCCGCGAAGACACCCGGCAGTGAGGTGGCCGTGCTGCGATCGCGTACCAGGACGTAACCCTCGTCGTCGACGTCGAGCACCTCACGCACCAGTTCCGACCGCGGGTCATGGCCGATGGCGACGAACACTCCCGTCACCGGCAGGGTGGACTCCTGTCCGGTGAGCGCATCGCGCACCCGCAACCCCGTCACCGTGGTGTCGCCCTCGACCCCCAGCACCGTGGTGTTGGTCAGGAAGGTGATCTTGTCGTTGTCACGGGCCCGTTCCAGCATGATCTTCGAGGCGCGGAACTCGTCACGGCGGTGGACCAGCGTGACGCTGCGCGCGAAACGCGTGAGGAACGTCGCCTCTTCCATGGCGGAATCCCCGCCACCGATGACGGCGATGTCCTGGCCTTTGAAGAAGAAACCGTCGCAGGTCGCGCACGAACTCACGCCGCGGCCCAGCAACTCCTGCTCGCCGGGAACGCCGAGGTACCGGGAGGCGGCGCCCATGGCCAGGATCACCGCGCGCGCGCGATGCGTCTCGCCGCCGGCGGTGACGACCTCTTTGACCGGGCCGTCCAGCGACACCGACTCCACATCCTCCATCTGCAGGTCCGCGCCGAAGTGAAGAGCCTGCTCACGCATCTCGTCCATCAGATCCGGGCCCTGGATGCCGGAGCGGAATCCGGGGTAGTTCTCCACCTCGGTCGTGGTCATCAGCGCCCCGCCGAAGGAGGTGCCCTCGAAGACCAACGGATGCAACTGCGCCCGCGCGGTGTAGATCGCGGCGGTGTACCCGGCCGGGCCGGAAGCGATGACGATGACGTCGTGCAGGGTGTGGTCGTTCATACCGGCCTTTCTGGGCGAATCACTCGTACCAACAACAGCGTAGGCGTGGGTGTTCCCGGTTGCCCAGTGCGGGCATCAGGGCTCGGGGGGTGCGGTCACGGTGATGGACCGGGCACTGGTGGGGGTGCTTGTCGACGGGTCGGATCCGGCCAGACACGCGACCGCGCCCAGGCCCAGGGCGCCGGCCACGGCGGCCGCCCCGATGGCCACGACGATCATCTGGGGCGCGAGCGCCACCGGTGGCCGGACCGCGTGGGCCGCCCGCCGGCCCCGTGGCGGGCCGGTCACGCAATGGTCGGTCGGCGGCTGTTCCACCAGACCAGTGTGCCGCTCACCGAGAGTCCGGTCCGTCCAACAGCACCGCGAGTCGCGCGCGGGCACGCGCCCGCCGGCTCTTGACCGTCCCCTCGGCGACGCCGAGCAGCACCGCGGCCTCGGCCACCGAGTAACCGTGCAGGTCGACGGCTAGGACGGCAGCGCGCTGCCCGGGCGGCAGCGCCATCAGCGCCCGCCGCACCTCGATGGCGGTGTCGACCTGGTCGGTGCGGTCCCTGGTTGGGCCGACGTACTCGTCCTCGAGGGCGATAGTGGGGCGAATCGCGTTGTGCCGGTGCCGATCACGGCAGGCGTTGACGACGATACGGTGGAGCCAACTGCCCACGGCGGCGTCGCGTCGGAACCCTCCTGCGCCGCGAAACGCCGACAGCATGGCTTCCTGAACGGCGTCTTCGGCATCGGCGGCGCTCTGACCCGTATGGCGGGCCTTCCGGTACAGACGGGTTCGGTGTCGGCGGAACAGTTCCTCAAAGGCCCGGCGATCTCCTGCCACGTGGGCGCGGAGCAATTCGTTGTCGCTGGGGCCGGCGGCCGGGTCTGCCATCAGGGGGACGGTAGCCAGCCCGTCGCCGTCCGGCACTTCACCCCGGGCGGGGGCCGATCAGGAAGGGAAGCCGCTCAGGACGCCGCGCGGACGCTGACCTCAGAGACGTCGGTGCGGCTCTTGCCGCCGGTCTGACCCAGGGTCGAGATCCACACCAGCAGGTAGGACGTCGGGGCCGCCTCCGGAACCTTGATGGTGTTGGTACCGGGCTTGAGCAGGGTGGGCCCGGTCAGCAGGGTGGTGTCGTCCAGGCTGGACGGGTTGGCGGAATCGGCTGAGCGGATCTGCACCTGAGTGCCGGTGCTGGAAACCGCTACGGTGACACTTCCCACCTCGGTGGATGTCGGCAGTTGCAGCATCAGGCCGACGCCGTTCTTGAAGTTCGGGAACGGGACCGTGTCGGTGTAGGTGTCGGTCGGCCACGCCGTGGCCGGGTCGCCATCGATGGCCAGATCCGCGAGGTCGGGAGCGTCCGCGCCGCCCTCGGGTGAGAACACCGTGGCCGCAACGGGTTTCACGACAGACCCGGTTGCACCGGCGTCAGCCGAGGTGGTCGGGGTGTTCAGTCCCAACTGCTCGCCCTTCAGGGTGCCGTCGGTATCGCCGAAGATGCGCCCCAGCAGTGAAGCCAGCACGACCAGGGTGACGATCAGGACGACGGCGGCCACCCCGCCGCCGATCAGCAGATTCCGCCGCCGCTGCGCCTGCGCTTCCGGGTCGGACGGGCGGGGCGCCGGGGGGTTCGGTGGGGAAGCGGTGGTCGGGCTGACCGGTTCGATCAGATCGGTCCGGTCGGCGGCGGCTGTCGCCTGCTGCAAGAGATGCAGCAACGTCGGTGCCGTGGTGATGCCGCCGCCGGGTTCGACCGCGCGGACCGCGGCCGCCGAAATCTGGAACGGGATGGCGGGGTCGATGCTGCGCGGTTCGACCGGTTCTCCGGATGGACCGCGGTCGGCAGGGTGCAGTCCGCTGGGGATTCCGGTCTCCGGCAACGGCCACCGGTCGACCAGGAGGGCGTACAGCGCCGCGCCGACACCGCGGACGTCGTCGGCGGCGGTCGCACCGGGCAGGGTGGCGGGAAAGGCCAGGGCGACGTCGCCGCCGATACTGACCCGGATCCGGCTGGGATGGTCGATCGACAGCGTCTGGCCGGACCGATGGGCCTGGTCGGCCGCGGCGGCCAGCGACTGGACCGCCCGGGCGGCGCCGAGAGCCGACGGCGAGGTGGCCGCGACCTCCTTGAGCGAGCCTCCCCTGATCCACTCCGCCACGATCAGTCCGCTGCCGTTGCTGATCGTCGTGACGTCGAGTACCCGAGCGACCCCGGGCCCCTCGATCCGGCCGAGCTGCTGGGTTTGTGCCAGGACCGCCTCGACCTGGTCGTCGGGGAGGCGGCGATCGGGGTCGACGAAGGTCAGCGCAACCTGACGGTCCAGCGAGGTGTCCAGCGCCTGCCAGAACTGCAGCCCTTGAGGGCCGCCGTGGGACACCAGGAGCCGATAGCGGCCGCTGGACACGGTGGCGCCGGGTCCCAACGAGAGGCCGGTGCGGGAACCTGGAACGCCGGTCCGACCCCGATCGACCGCCGGCCCGCCGGGAACGTCGGGCTGAAACTCGTCAGCGGGATGGCGCGGGATCTTCCGGGTCGCGTCGCCGGGAAGTCCGGCACCCGGGGTGCCGGGGAATTGCTCGCTCAGCTCCGGTCCTTTCCGGGTCGAGACGCCGGCTCGGCCGGCGGGTGCGCTGGCCTCAGGGTACGGGAGATGTGGTTGCTCGTGTGGCAGTTGTGAGTGGAGTTGCGCGGCCGCGCCGCCGTCGCGCCGGACGCGCCGACGCACCGCGGCCCATCCGGCCACCGCGTCGGGAACCCCCGCGGCCAGCATCACTGCCATCAGGATCGGCAGCATCACCGCGGCGATGATCAGCAGCCGCAGCATCGAACCGGCGCCGCCGCCGCGCACGGTCAACGCTTGCTGGAGATCGAGGACGCGGTCGACGCCGGCCGCGGCGACACCCGCCAGCACCGCCGCCCCCACGCTGCCGGCAACGGTTCGTACCACCGACGCGTCGAGCAGTCGCCCTCCCGGTGGTCGCAGCGAGCGGCGCAGCAGCAGATGTCCCAGGACCGCACCGGCCAGGAACCCGATCCCGTTGGCGGTGCCCAGATAGCCGGCGACCAGTTCAGGATCGGCGGTCACGTGGGGTGCCAGCAGCGAGGCGGCGATCTTGACCGCGGTGATCGCGATGATGATGAGGATCGGGGTCCAGGGTTCGTCGCGCGCGTAGAACACCCGTAGTTGCAGGAGTACCAGGGCGTAGGGGATCAAGGTGAACGCCGATAGGGCGATGGCGGTGCCCAGATAGTTGGCATCGACCTCGCCGAACTTCCCGTAGGCGAACAGCGCGCTGCCGATCGCCGGTCCGCCGACGGTCATGAACGCGACCACCGGAATCAGCGTCACCATGGTCAGGCGGGTGGCCAGCGACAGGTCGGCCAGCACGGCGGTGTTGTCCCCGGCGGCGGCGTTGCGACTCAGCCGCGGCATCACGACGGTCAGAATGGTCACGCCGATCATGCCGAACGGCAACTGCAACACCAGCCAGGCGTAGGTGTAGATGGCTGGGCCCGACGCAGCCGCGGTGCTGGCGATCTGATTGCCGACCACCAACCCGACCTGGCTGATCAGGACGTAGAGCACCATCGCGGCGGCCATCGTGCCGAATCGCTTGAGCCGGTCGTCGATTCCCCAGAGCGGCCGCAGGCTGATCTGCCTGGACCGGATCGCCAACCACAGCACCGCCGCCTGGGCCACCACTCCGAGGGTGGTGCCCACTCCGAGCACCAACAGTTTGGCGTTGCCCATCCGGACCGGGTCCACCGAAAGCTCGCCCGGCACAATCAGATACAGGCCCAGCGTCGCGATGGCCACCACATTGTTGACCACCGGCGCCCAGGCCGGCGGCCCGAACACGTTGCGATTGGTCAGGATGGCCATGAACACCGATGTCAGCCCGTAGAAGATCACCTGCGGCAGCAGCAGATAGGCGAAAGCCGTGGTGAGCGACTCGTTGACTTTGGGGTCACCGCCGAGCATCAGTCGCACCAGCAGGGGAGCGGCGGCGACCGAGGCCACCGTCGCCACCAGCAGCAGGGTGGTCGCCAGGGTGACCAGGCGACGGACGAACGCCTCGCCGCCATCGGCATCGTCGCGTTCGGCGCGGGCCAGAACCGGGACGAAGATGGCGGTGAAGGTGGCCTCCAGGACCAGTGCCGCGATCAGGTTGGGCAGCTGGTTGGCCACCGTGAACGCACTGGTGAGCGCGGCACCGAGGATGGCCGCCAACAGGACGATCCGAATGAACCCGGTGATCCGGCTGACCAGGGTGGCCAGGGCCATGCCCCAGGACCGGGAGACCACCGCGGCATCGGAGAGCTCCTCGCGCGCCGGGCGGGTCACCGATCCTCCCGGGGCCATGTCAGGGGCGGATCGAGATCGGCGCGGTCTGGCTGACCCCGGAACCGGTGGTAGAGCCGTCGCCCGACGAGACCCGCGAGCACCGCGGCGCCGGCCAGGGTGATGGCGAACAGCAGCTTGCCGTAGGCGTTGGAGTGCACCGACAACCGGACCTGCTCCCCGAGTTGCAGCCCGTCGGGCGTACGCAGGGTGACGTCCACGGCGACGCGCTGGGTGACGTGGACTTCGACGGGCACCCGCAGCGGGAGATACCCCGGCGGCAGTTCCAGCTCGCCCAGATCGGTCACCGTCATCCCCGGCGGCGCATCGACTCCGAGCCGCACCCGAATGGGGACAGCGAGGTCGTTGCGCAGCGCCAACGGCAGGGCGCTGCGCTCGGTGGCCAGGGTGTAGGAGCCCCCGGGGTTGACGATGGTCACCGCCCCGAAGAGGTCCTCGACGGTGGTCCCGACGACGGACAGCTGGCGGCGGGCCAGATCGTTGCGGGAGTCCGGCGGCTCGGTCTGGCTCAGCGCGCGCAGCATGTCTTCGCGCAGCGGGGCGGTGTACTGGGCTCCGGTCAACCCGGTACGGGGGTCGGTGGTCAATGCCGCGGCCAGGCCCGACAACCGCCCCACCGTGCTGCGGATGCTGTCCACCACGTCGTCATCGAAACGCCCGCGCGGTTCGGTGGGCAATCCGGGCCGGGACTCCTCGGAGGCCGGCACGGCCGCGGACTCGGCGATCATCGTGGCCAGCGGCCGCGGGGTGGTCAGCCCGGCGCGCATCAGGTTGGCCAGGGCGGTGAGCATCGCGCGGGCGTCGTCGGGTTGGGGGCCCCACTTCAGCGGCGGGACCAGAATCTGGGTGCGCGGTTCGACCTCGGGCTTCAATGCCCGCCACACGATGGCGGCCACCGCGTCCTGGCGTCTCGCCACCGGCGAGGCCCGGTCCACCCGTACGTCCAGCGATTCGTCCAGATAGCTCGGCACCCCGGGGTCGGTGCCCACCCCCGCCAGCGCTGCGCCGACGGCCGGGTCGAACGGTGCCGTCACGACCCGCGGGGAGATTCGACGCACCGTCAGGTCCGGGGTGTCCGCCTCGGTCGAGTCGGCTGCGCTGACCGCGACCGTCGCAGGCTGGGACTCCAGCAGTTCGGCCGCGGCGGCGGTCAGCGGTCCGTCGCCGAGGATGGTGACCCCGCGCGTGGTGGTGACGCCGAGGATCCGGTCGACGATGTCGGCGGCGGTCAGCGTCGCGGTGGAACTCAGGGCCGGATCCCCGACCCGGTGCAGTGCCCCGAGATCGGCCTGGGCATAGGGCGTGGCCGTCACGCACATACGCCGCGCCAGCCCGCGCAACCGGTCCAGCCACGCGACGGCGGCACCCTGGCCGGTTCCCGGGTGCGCGGCGGTCCCGAGGCCGTCCGGCGCGTCGGCCACCACATAGCCGGCCGTCATCGCGTTGACGGTCACCAGCAGGTCGGGGTCGACGGCCAGGCACAGCGCCCGGTCCACACCGGTGCCCGGCTCGATCGCCCCCGGGCTGGTGGCGAATTCGGCGGCGCCGAGCAGCGTGTCGAGGCGGCCGCCGGCGGCCAGGGAGACGGCGAGGTCGTCGTTCATCAATCGGACCGGTGTGGTGCCGCCCGGCACCCCGGGGGCCAGCCGCGGTTTGTCCGCCAGCGGCCAGAGCATGGTCACGGCGAGGGGTTTGGCGGTGTCGGGGGTGACCACGTCGGTCAGCGGATTTCCGGCCGGGTCTGCGGGGTCGACGGGTACGCCGGTCACCGGCAGCAGGAAGCGGGCCTCATCGAGTCGCGCCGGGGATCCCCCGTCGGGGGTGCCGTTGATATTGACCAGCAGCGGGTACACCCCGGGTGCGTCGATGCCCAGCGACGGCTGCTCCCCTCCGCGCAGGGGCACCGCGAATGTGAAGCCGGCCGCCTTGCCCTGCCCGAGTTCGCCTGTGAGGGAGATGAATTCGCCAACGCCCTCGAAGCCGCCACCAACCGCGAGGCTGGTCCGCAGCGCTGCGGACGAGATCAGGGCAGGGCCGTGCTCCAGGCGGGCCACCACGTCGCGGATGGGTCGCTCGCCCACGTTGGTCACCGACCCGGTGACGGTCACGGTGGGTTCGCTGGAGGTGGTGACCACATCCGGGGTGACACTGTCGATGCGCACCGCGACCGGTGCCGTCGGATCCGGTTCAGCCCGGGCGGCGGGCGCAGTCAGCGGCACGGCGAGTACACACATGGCCGCCGCGATCCGAGACAGCCGCTGCAGCCCTATCACCCGGCCGGACCGTAGCCGTTCGACCGGCGCTCGCCGGACGCCTCGTCGGGGGAGGGGCGGTTGCGGGTGCGGGAGTGGGTCTGCGGCCGCCGCCGTGGTTCCGACGGCGGCAACGGGGGCAAGGCGGCGGGACCGTCGGTCTGCAGCAACTCGATCAATTCGTGGGCCACTCGCGCCAGCCGACGCTCATCGGCGTAGGACAGCCGGTCGGGCAGTTCCGCCACCGGCACCCATGCCACCTCGGTGACCTCGACATCCTCATCGCACAACTCCCCGCCGGAGAATCGCAGCAGGTAGTGGTGGACCGTCTTGTGGACGCGCCGGCCTTCGGTGACGAACCAGTAGTCGATACTGCCCAGCGCGGCCAGTACATGGCCGTGGATCCCGGTCTCCTCGGCGACCTCCCGCATGGCGGTCTGCTCGGCGGTCTCGCCCTGCTCGATATGGCCCTTGGGCAGCGACCACAACATGCGGCCGCGTCGGTCGACCCGCCCGATCACGGCGGCCACCTGCTCTTCGCGGGGGCGGTCGATACCGTCGACCACCAGCCCGCCGGCCGAGGTCTCGTGGACGGTGCGCAGCCGCACGGATGGCCGCCGGCGCGGACGGACGGGGTCGGACGATTTCGGGGAATCGGGCGTTGCCGCCGGACTGGGCTGAGCCGCACCGTCCTGCCCGGCCACCTGGGCGGGGGGAGCCCCACCACGACGGCCGCGGCGCCGGCCGCGGCGCCGTCGAGGCTTTGCCCGCTCGCCCTCCGACACCCACGCGATAGTAGCTGGCACCGACGCGGCGACCCGGGGCGCACTCGCCGGTGATCGGCACGCCGTCGAGCATTAGGCTCACCGAACGTGCCTGATGCCATGTCGGAGGATGAACTGCGCGTCCGGGCGGCCGTCGCGCTGCACCGGCAGGCTCCGCTGTTGGGTGAGGTCGGGGCCGTCTTCGAGTCGGCCGGATATCAGCTGTATCTGGTCGGCGGCAGCGTGCGCGACGCCGTCCTGGGACGGGTGACCGCCGATCTCGACTTCACCACCGACGCCCGTCCGGGCGATGTGCAGGCGATCATGCGGCCGTGGGCCGATGCGTTGTGGGACACCGGTATCGACTTCGGCACGGTCGGGGTGGGCAAGGCCGGCCAGCGACTGGAGATCACCACGTTCCGCGCCGACAGCTATGACCAGGTGTCCCGGAACCCGCGGGTGCAATTCGGCGATCGGCTCGAGGATGACCTGATCCGCCGGGACTTCACCGTCAACGCGATGGCCGTGCGCATCACCGCCGCCGGGCCGGGGGACTTCCTGGATCCGCTGGGTGGGCTGGCTGCGATCCGGGACCGGATCCTCGACACCCCCGCGGAGCCCGCGATGTCCTTCGGCGACGATCCGCTGCGGATGTTGCGGGCCGCGCGTTTCGTCTCCCAGTTGCAGTTCCGGGTGGCCGACCGGGTCCGGGAGGCGATCGTCGCGATGGCGCCGCAGCTGGCGCGGATCACCGTGGAGCGCGTCGCCGTCGAACTGGACAAGATGTTGCTCGGCGAGGATCCGGTGGCCGGTATCGAGTTGATGGTGCAGACCGGGCTGGGCGATGTCGTGCTGCCCGAGATCGGCGGCATGCAGATGGCCATCGATGAGCACCACCAGCACAAGGACGTCTACCAGCACTCGTTGACCGTGCTGCGACAGGCGATGGCCCTGGAGGGCGCAGCCGGCCCGGACCTTGTGCTGCGGTGGGCGGCGCTACTGCATGACATCGGCAAGCCGGCCACCCGCCGCCACGAGCCCGACGGCGGTGTGAGCTTTCACCATCACGAGGTGGTCGGCGCCAAGCTGGTGCGTAAGCGGATGCGGACCCTGAAGTACTCCAAACAGATGGTCGACGACATCTCCCAACTGGTGTATCTGCATCTGCGGTTTCACGGCTACGGCGAGGGCCGATGGACCGACTCGGCGGTGCGCCGCTACGTCGCCGATGCCGGGGGGTTGCTGCCGCGGCTGCACAAGCTGGTGCGCGCGGACTGCACGACCCGCAACAAGCGCCGCGCGGCGACGCTGCAGGCCAACTACGACAGCCTCGAGGCGCGGATCGCCGAGTTGGCGGCCAAGGAGGACCTGGCGCGGGTTCGCCCCGACCTCGACGGCAACGCGATCATGGCGCTGTTGGGCATCCCGGCCGGGCCGCAGGTCGGCGAGGCCTGGAACTACCTCAAGGAATTGCGGCTCGACCGCGGTCCGCTATCCCGCGAGGATGCCGAGGCGGAACTGCTGAGCTGGTGGAACGCGCGAGGCGGCGGCGGCGTCGAATAGGGCATGGACTACTGCCTGGACGTGGGGGACGGGACGGCTTCGATCTGGACCGGGCCCGATGCGGTCGACCTCGATGGCGACGGCGCCCCCGACGATCTGTTCCTTGATCTCGACGGCGACGGTCTCGCCGACCAGGCCGCGTTGGATCTCGACGACGACGGGTCAGCCGAGGCCCGGTTCACCGATGACGGGTCGGGGACCTGGGCGCAGGGCGGAGCCGCGGCGGGCCAACCGCTGCGCTGGTTCGGCCTCGACGGCACGGAGCATGCGGCCGCCGAGGGCACCCCACCCGACCTCGACGGCGATGGGGTCGCCGACCGGTTCGTCGACCTCGACCGCGATGGACTGGCCGACCGTGCGATGGTCACCGACGGTCGGTCGATGACCGGCTACGTGGATATCGACGGTGACGGGCGCTGGGATGTGCGCCTGATCGACGCCGACGGCGACGGTGCCGCCGACGGCGCGAGCGCCGTGTAGCGCTGTCGCGCTCAGCGCCCCGCGCGTGGGTTGAGCGGCGCGGCTGCTCTTCGCGCTGTCGCGCTCAGCGCCCCGCGCCGGGCGGCCCGGCGAAGGCTTGGGCGATCGTCAGCCACCGCTCGGCGTCGGCCCCGACGGCGACGACGTTCAGCGCGGCGCGGGGGCGCCGCTGGGTCACGAGAAAACAGAAGTCCAGCGCCGGGCCGCTGACCCGCTGGGCGGCGTCCTCCGGACCCCAGGCCCAGGTGGTGCCGTCGGGAGCGGTGAGTTCCACCCGGAACGGCTCGGCCGGCGGGGCCAAACCGTGCACGGCGAAGGCGAAATCGCGGGTGCGCACACCGAGGTGGGCGATCGACTTCAGCCGGGGCGACGGATCGACGCGCACGCCCAGTGCGTCGGCGACGTCGAGGCCGTGTGCCCAGGTCTCCATCAGCCGTGCGGTCGCCATCGAGGCGGCGCTCATCGGCGGTCCGAACCACAACAGTTTCCGCCCGTCGGCGACGTTGCGCAGCGCCGCCTGCAGGTCACGGCGGGTGGCGCGCCACTCGGCCAGCAATTGCTGCGGCGGAACGGCGGCCAGATCGTCGGCGGCATCGTCGACGAAGGTGTCGATCGTGTCCTGCGCGGAGCGGACGAGGTCACCGAATGCGTTCTCGTCGGTGATCGACAGCAGCGCCACCCGGTCGGTCCACAACAGGTGTCCGATCTGGTGGGCGATGGTCCACCCGGGCGCGGGCGTCTGCACCGCCCAGCGTTCGTCCGGGATGTCGGCGACCAGGGCGTCGAGGCTCTCGCTCTCGGCACGCATATCGTCGACGATCGGGCTGGCGGCGGTCACGGTCGAGAGCCTAGTTCCCGCCGGCCGACGCCGGCGTGCACCGCCAGCCCGGCCAGATAGAGCACCGACCCCGACACGGCCAGCGCGACGGAATGGCCGTCGGGCGGGATGACCGCCGCTGCGGCGGTGACGGCGAGGATGAACGCCATCCAGAACAGGGAGTCCTGTACCGCGAAGACATGGCCGCGCAGCGAGTCGGCGACGTCGATCTGCATCGCGGAATCGGCGCACAGCTTCACCATCTGCCCCGCGAACCCCAGGAAGAAACCGCAGAGCACCATCACCGCGAGATGCAATGTCGCTCCTGCCAATTGGATCGTCGCGGCGAACAGCAACGCCGCGTTGGCGGTGGTGTACCTGCCCCACCGGCGCACCGTCGGCGGGGCCAACACGTTGGCCAGGAAGGAACCGCTGCCGGTGGCCGCCACGAACACCACGGCGGTACCCAGCCCGGCGAAGCCCTCCGCGCCGGTGTGGCGGACGATCACCAGCACGAGCAGCGAGTTGATGCCGAACACCATCCGATGGGCCGCCAGGCCGGACAGCGTCGCGGCGACGGAGGGCGTCTCGGCGACGGTGCGGACCCCGCAGGCCCACCCGGTCGCCACCGCGTAGAGCGCCGAGCCGTGCACCGCGGTGTGTTCCGGCCCGAGCACCCGGCGCGGGAAGCGCACCGACAGAACGAAGGCGACGGAGACCGGTAGAGCCACGAGCAGGATCACCGCCGCCGCGGCACTGTCGCCGGAACCGACGATCCAGCGGGGCAGCAACATGAAGTTCGCCCCGAGGAAGGTCGCCGCAGCTCCGGTCGCGATGGCCACCGAGTTCATCGTGACGACCTGTTCGCGGGGCACCACGTCCGGAAGTGCCGCGGAGAGGCCGGACGTCACGAACCGGCTGAAGCCGTTGACGGTCAGGGCTCCGGAGAGGACGAACAGATCCCGGGCGCCGGCGGCCAGCAAAGCGGCGACGCCGAGTACCAGCACGACCCGTGCGGCGTTCGCGACGACGAGCACCGTGCGACGGTCCCAGCGGTCCAGGAGCGCACCGGCGAACGGTCCGAGCAGCGAGTAGGGCAGGAACAGCACCGCGAACGCCCCGGCCACCGCCCACGGGTCGGCGGCCCGTTCCGGGTTGAACAGCAGTCCGCCGGCCAGTCCTGCCTGAAACAGTCCGTCACCGAACTGCGAAGCGGTCCGCAGTTCCAGCAGCCTCCAGAAGTCCGGCAGGCGTCGCACCGACCGCCAGAGCCTGCCGGCAGCGCCATCGTGGACCACCGGCTCACAGTACAAACACCCCTCGGCCCATCCCTGTTGGCAGCGCCGACGTGCCATGATGGGCGGGTGGCCCAGTCCGAGGATCCGGAGGACTTCCTCGCGCCCGCAGCGAACCGGGTGCGGGCGGGAACCCTGCTGCTCGCCAACACCGATCTGCTGGAGCCGACGTTCCGGCGCAGCGTCATCTACGTCGTCGAGCACAACGACGGCGGCACCCTGGGTGTGGTGCTCAACCGGCCCAGCGAGACGGCGGTTCACAACGTGCTGCCGCAGTGGGCGGATCTGACGGCCAAACCCAAGACGATGTTCGTCGGCGGCCCGGTCAAACGCGATGCCGCGCTCTGCCTGGGTTCCCTCCGCATCGGCGTGGACCCGCAGGCGATGGCCGGTGTGCGCCATGTCGCCGGCCGGATCGTGATGGTTGATCTGGATGCCGATCCCGAGCTGATCGCCGGCGCCGTCGAGGGTGTCCGGATCTACGCCGGCTACTCGGGCTGGACGATCGGGCAACTCGAGGGTGAGATCGAACGCGACGACTGGATCGTGCTGTCCGCTCTGCCCTCCGACGTGCTCGTCGCGCCCCGTGTCGACCTGTGGTCGCGGGTACTGCGGCGCCAGCCGCTACCGATGTCGCTGATGGCGACTCACCCGATCGACGTCAGCAGGAACTGACGGCGAAGAGCCGCACACTTTTTCGCACCCGCCACAGCCACCGCCGTCGCCGCCGCACCCACCGGCCGAGCGCCGGCGCTCGGCGAAACGGGCGCCCTGCCATGAGCCGGCGGCGATCGTCCCGACGGCCCCGATGACGGCGACGATCATGCCGAGCAGTCCGATGGTGCGGGGTGCCAGCAGCGCGGCGGCACCGCCGGCGGCCAGCATCACCGCGGCGGCGATCTGGGTGGGCGCCACCGCCCGCAGCACCTGACCGGTGAGGTCGGCGGGGGGTGTGCGGGTCAGAGTCCACGCACCGGATCCGCCGATCAGCACGGCCAGCCCCAGGCACACCACAGCCCCGACAGTCATGGGACTCACAATACGAGCCCGGGCGGGTCGTTACGGCGCGGGCTGGGTGGCGACGACGGCTGCCGCGGGCGCGGAGGGGAACGGCGGGAAGATCGGCGGGGCGGCGGGAGGGCTCGGTGCCGGTGCCGCCGGTGCGGGTGCTGTCGCCGGTTTGGGTGCTTCGGGCACACTGACCCGGAACCCGTTGACGATCCCGTCGGTGGCGTTTGCCGTCGCGACCACCTGGTTGGCCGCCGTCGTGACCGACAGTGACACCAGGTAGTGGTCGGAGCCCGCCGGCACGATCACATAGCGCTTGGACGTGTTCAGCGTCATGTCGCTGTCGCGGTAGGTCCCGTCGATCTTCGAGGACGGGAAGCCGCCGAAGTCGACCATCGACGCCGACGTGGACTGCCAGGCCCGCAGCTTCTGGCTGTCGACATAGCCGTGGCTGATCGCTTCGCGCGGATCGACATCGCCGACGAGCTTGTAGACCAGCAGCTGGGCGTTGGAGGTGTACAGGCCGTCGCCGCCCTGGCGGTCGGCGATCACCGTGAACGCATCGGGAACGTTGGGGTCGGGAACCACGCTCCACCCGGTCGGCATCGGCAGCACGATGTTCAGTGCAGTGAAGCCGGCCGCCTTCTGGGGCTCCATCACCACGCCTTTGTCCTTGAGAAACTCGGCCATCGTGCCGGACGTGGCCGGCGGCATCGTCGGTCCCGCGGCGGGCTGGGCGGGTGCGGCGGAGGTCGTCGCCGGTGCCGGCTCGGCCAGCGGGGTCGCACCCGGCGTGACGGTCACGGTCTGGGTCACGGTCGCCGGGGCCGGCACGGGCGGCATCGGCTGATCCGGCTCGGCTGAGGCGACCGCACCGGCGAATCCGAAGACAGCCACCGAACCGGCGGCCACACCCCCGAGCAGCACCCGCCAATTACGGGCAATCCTGTTCATCTCGATCGTCCTTCTCCCACGTCGGGCCGCCCGCCCCGGGACGGACAGCCCACTGTCTCCAGCCCGACAGTAACCAGGCCACAGCGCCCCGGACAGCGCTGGAACCGAGCTGGGATCAAGCCCTGACCGGGCCGCGATGCAACCGACACCGCACCGTTGCCTACCGCCGTTCCCGGCTACCCTGTCCTGCGTGAACGAATCCCCGACCGCCACCACCGACGCCGATGTGCCGCGGTTCCGCTACACCGCGGAGATGGCCGGGAGCATCGAGGCGCAGTGGCAGGACAACTGGAATCGATGGGGCACGTTCAATGTGCCCAACCCGGTCGGGTCGCTCGCCCCCGCCGATGGAACCGCGGTGCCCGCCGACAAGGTCTTCGTCCAGGACATGTTCCCCTACCCGTCGGGGGAGGGCCTGCACGTCGGTCACCCGCTGGGCTACATCGCCACCGACGTGTACGCGCGCTACTTCCGGATGACCGGTCGCAATGTTCTGCACGCCTTGGGTTTCGACGCCTTCGGCCTCCCCGCCGAACAGTATGCGGTCCAGACCGGCACGCACCCGCGCGTCCGCACCGAGGCCAACATCGAGAACTTCCGGCGCCAGCTCGGCCGGCTCGGGCTCGGTCACGACCAACGCCGAAGCTTCTCGACCACCGATGTGGACTTCTACACCTGGACACAGTGGATCTTCCTGCAGATCTACAACGCCTGGTTTGATCCGTCGCTGAACAAGGCCCGGCCGATCGGCGACCTGATCGCCGAACTCGATAGCGGGGCAAGGTCGCTCGCGGACGGCCGGGATTGGCTCGCGCTGACGGCGGGGGAGCGGTCGGAGGCGGTTGACGGCTACCGGTTGGTGTATCAGGCCGACTCGACGGTCAACTGGTGCCCGGGTCTGGGCACGGTCCTGGCCAACGAGGAGGTCACCGCCGACGGCCGTAGCGAACGCGGCAACTTCCCGGTGTTCCGCAAGCGCCTGCGGCAGTGGATGATGCGCATCACCGCCTACTCCGACAGGCTGCTCGAGGACCTCGAGATGCTGGACTGGCCGGAGAAGGTCAAGACGATGCAGCGCAACTGGATCGGTCGGTCGACGGGTGCCTCGGTGCTGTTCGGGATCGACGGCACCGATATCGAGGTCTTCACCACGCGGCCCGACACCCTGTTCGGCGCGACGTATCTGGTGCTGGCGCCGGAGCACGAGTTGGTGGACCGGCTAACCGCGGAGCAGTGGCCGGACGGCGTGGACCCCGGTTGGACCGGCGGGGCGCCGACCCCGGTTGCCGCGGTCGCCGAATACCGACGTTCGATCGCGGCGAAATCCGACCTGGAACGTCAGGAGAGCAAGACCAAGACCGGGGTATTCCTGGGAAGCTATGCGGTCAATCCGGCCACCGGCCAACCGATCCCGGTGTTCGTGGCCGACTACGTGCTGGTCGGTTACGGGACGGGCGCCATCATGGCGGTGCCGGGACACGACCAGCGGGACTGGGACTTCGCCCGGGCGTTCGCCCTGCCGATCGCCGAAGTGATTGCCGGGGGAGATGTTTCGCAGGAGGCCTACGTCGGGGACGGTACGCTGGTCAACTCCGGAGACTTCGACGGTCAGTCCGTCGCACAGGCCAAGGCGGCGATCACCGAGCGCCTGGCGGAGCAGGGCCGGGCTCGGGCCAGGGTGGAGTACAAGCTGCGGGACTGGCTGTTCGCCCGCCAACGGTATTGGGGGGAGCCGTTTCCCATCGTCTACGACGCCGACGGCCGGCCGCATCCGCTACCCGATGCGATGCTGCCGGTGCGGCTTCCCGACATCGAGGACTACTCGCCGGTGCTCTTCGACCCGGAGAGCCCGGACAGTGAGCCCTCGCCGCCGCTGAACAAGGCGACGGAGTGGGTGCACGTCGAACTCGATCTCGGCGACGGGCCCAAGCCCTACACCCGGGACACCAACGTGATGCCCCAATGGGCGGGCAGTTCCTGGTATGAGTTGCGCTACGCCGACCCGCACAACAGCGAGCAGTTCTGCGCCATCGAGAACGAGGCCTATTGGATGGGACCCCGGCCCGCCGAGCACGGGCCGCAGGATCCCGGCGGGGTGGACCTCTACGTCGGGGGGGTGGAGCATGCCGTGCTGCATCTGCTGTACTCGCGGTTCTGGCACAAGGTGCTCTACGACCTCGGCCACGTGACATCCCGGGAGCCCTACCGGCGCCTGGTCAACCAGGGCTATATCCAGGCGCATGCCTACACCGACGCCCGCGGCGCCTATATGCCGGCTGCCGAGGTCCTCGAGCGTGACGGCCGGTTCTTCCTGCCCGGGCCCGACGGCGAGATCGAGGTGTTCCAGGAGTTCGGCAAGATCGGCAAGAGCCTGAAGAACTCGATCTCGCCCGACGAGATCTGCGACGGCTACGGCGCGGACACCCTGCGGGTGTACGAGATGTCGATGGGCCCACTGGAGGCATCCCGGCCCTGGGCCACCAAGGACGTCGTCGGTGCGCACCGTTTCCTGCAGCGGGTGTGGCGGTTGGTGATCGATGAGAACACCGGGGAGACAAGAGCTTCCGACGCCGAGCTGGATCTGGAGACGCTGCGGGTACTGCACCGGACCATCGACGGGGTCCGCGGCGACTACGCGGGCCTGCGCAACAACACCGCGGCCGCCAAGCTCATCGAGTACACCAACCATCTCACCAAGTCCGGCGTCACCGCGCGGGCGGCCTTGGAGCCGCTGGTGTTGATGACCGCTCCGCTGGCCCCGCACCTGGCCGAGGAACTGTGGCGGCGGCTGGGCCATGATGACTCGCTGGCCCACGGGCCGTTCCCCGCCGCGGAGTCGCGGTACCTGGTGGATGACACCGTCGAGTATCCGGTCCAGGTCAACGGCAAGGTTCGCGGCCACGTCACCGTCGAGGCCTCCGCCGACCGCGCCGCGGTCGAAGCCGCCGCACTGGCCGACGAGAAGGTCCGCGGATTTCTGGCCGGGGCGACCCCGAAGAAGGTGATCGTGGTGCCCGGCCGGCTGGTCAACCTCGTGCTCTGAGTCCTTCGCGTGTCAGCGCAGCGGTCCGCGCGGGCGGATCACCACCTGGTGGGTGTGCGCATCGGGCGGGGTGGCGACCACCTGGGCGACCACTCCGGCGACTGTCTGCGGGGAGAGGAATCGGGCCGGTTCGTAGACGCCGCCCTCGTAGGCGACCAGATCCTGCTGCATCTCGGTGTCGACCCGGCCGGGGTGGATGCTGGTGACCCGCACCAGTGGTTCGTCGGCGCGCAGCGAATCGGCGAACGCGCGCAAGGCGAACTTGCTCGCCGAGTACGCGGCCAGACCCGGTGAAACAGTGATGCCTGCACCGGAATTGATGAAGACCACCTGGCCGCGCGCCTCCCGAAGCGCTGGCAGCAACGCCAATGTCAACGCCACCGCGCCGGTCACGTTCACCTCGAAGCTGGCGCGCCACTGCTCCGGGACGGACTCGGCGACCCGACCCGGATAGGCGACGCCGGCGTTGTGGACCAGCACGTCGAGTTCGGTCAGCACCTCGGCGGCGGCCTCGATGCCGTCCGGGTCGGTCAGGTCCAGCGGCCAGGTGGTGGCGCCGAAGCGGGCGGCGACCGCGTCGAGTCGCGGTGAGGGCCGGCCGGCCAGCAGCAGGGTGTGGGTGGGTGCCAGCGCCTCGGCGATCGCGGCGCCGATGCCCCCGCTCGCTCCGGTGATGAGCGCCGATCCTGTCATGGGCTCACCTTACGACCTGCGGGATGCCCGCCCGGGGCCGCAGAATGAGCGGGTGGCCTTCGACCCCGGCTTCACCCCGACCCAACTCGCCGCCCGCGCGGCCTACCTTTTGCGCGGCAATGACCTGGGTGTGATGACCTCGGCGGCCCCGCGGCTCTACCCGCACATGTGGAGCTGGGACGCCGCCTTCGTCGCGGTGGGCCTGGCGTCGCTGAGCGTGGAACGGGCGGTCGTCGAACTCGACACCCTGCTCTCCGCGCAATGGGCCAACGGGATGATTCCGCACATCGTCTTCGCCGACGGGGTCGACGGGTACTTCCCCGGGCCGGATCGCTGGGCCTGCTCGGAGCTGGCGGCCCACGCCCCGGCGGACCGGCGCACCTCGGGTATCACCCAGCCGCCCGTGCATGCGATCGCGGTGCAGCGCATTCTCGACCGGGCCCGCACCCGCGGCCGGTCCACCCGTGCCGTCGCCGAATCCTTCCTGGACCGCCGGTGGAACGATCTGGTGCGCTGGCACCGTTGGCTGGCCGAGGCGCGCGACCCGCAGCGGCGCGGCCTCATCACGATCTACCACGGCTGGGAGTCCGGGATGGACAACTCGCCGCGCTGGGACAGCGCCTACGCCAACGTGATTGCCGGCGAGGTGCCCCGATACGAGCGGGCCGACACCCACATCATCACCGACCCCGGCCAGCGTCCCTCCGATGGCGAGTACGACCGCTACCTCTGGCTGCTGGAGGAAATGAAGTCAGTGGGCTACGACGACGGCAGGCTGCCCTCGGTGATGAGCTTCGAGGTGCAGGACGTCTTCGTCTCGGCGATCTTCGCGGTCGCCTGCGAGGTGCTGGCCGGTATCGGCGAGGACTACAAGAGGCCCCACTCCGATGTCCGCGAACTGTACGGCTGGGCCGACCGGTTCCGCGCCGGCGTGGTGACGACCGCCGATCAGAGGACCGGTGCGGCAAGGGATTTCGACCTGCGGGCACAACGCTGGATCAACACCGAGACGGCGGCGCAGTTCGCGCCACTGCTGTGCGGTGGACTCGGGCACCAGCAGGAACGCGCGCTGCTCCGGCTCTTCGAAGGCCCGCGGTTCTGCGGTCACCCGGACCTGAGATTCGCTGTGCCGCCGTCGACCTCACCGGTCTCGAGGGATTTCCGGCCGCGTGAGTACTGGCGGGGACCGGTATGGCCGGTGCTGACGTGGTTGTTCTCCTGGGCTTTCGCCAGACGGGGGTGGTCGGAGCGGTCGCTGTTGTTGCGCCGGGAGGGTTTGCGGCAGGCCGGCGACGGCGCCTTCGCGGAGTACTACGAGCCTTTCACCGGCGAGGCGCTGGGCAGCATGCAGCAGTCATGGACCGCGGCGTCGGTCCTGGACTGGCTCGGTTAGCCCTCTTCTGAATCGGCGAGGCGTTCCAAGGGCCGCAGCGCCCGGGTGAGGTCGGCCCGTTCCTGATCGGAAAGCCGCCCCAGCATCGAGGCGAGGTAGGTTCGGCGCGCTTCGAGGGCCTCGCGGTACTGCACCAGGCCATCGGGGGTGACTTCGACCAGGACCGCCCGCATGTCGGAGGGGTCCTTGGAGCGTTTCACCAGACCGACCTTCTCCAACCGCCGGATGGCGACCGTGGTGGTGGGGGTGCGGACCCGTTCGCGCGTGGCGAGTTCGGTCATCCGGATCGGCCCGCTGTCCAACAGCGTCACCAGGATAGAGATCTGGGCCAGCGTGAGGTCAGGGCGTGAACCGCGGTTGGCGTCGCCCCGGCGCAGTGTGTTGAACAGTTTGGAGAGCACGCGCTGCAGGTCGCCGGCCAGATCGGCCAGCGGTGCGCCGGGCGTGGACATAGCTCGGCAGTCTAGCCACCCGGCCCACCGGCGGGGAGGCGGTTAGCCGCGCGCCCGTTGGTCGCGCCAGCGCACCAGAGCCTCCGCCGGTCCGAGGTCGTAGTCGGGTCCGTCGCAGCCGACGGTCATCAGGGTCACCCCGAGTCGGGCCAGTGTCTCGGCGTTGGCCGCCACCGTCTCGG
>SXGQ01027426.1_pt1 | contig 29076 bp, 45 predicted proteins | sample 3178371 | NCBI WGS metagenome assembly SXGQ01 (sample SAMN11356859, study PRJNA531348) | freshwater metagenome | isolation source: freshwater sample F1-20 | place: China: Fuxian Lake, Yuxi | collected 2017-12-25 | reverse complement strand
GGTCAGCGCAGCGGAGCCGAGTTCGGCCAGCGTTGCGAGGTCTTCGGCGTGCATCTCGCGCTGATTGGCGACGTATTGCACCTGAGCGAGCGAGCCGGTGATGTTCTCCACCAGGCGCTTGATGTTTTCGCGGTTGGTCATCGGGTGTTGAAGGCAAGTTCCTTTATTTCCCCGTTCGGGGCAAGCGTGAAGAAGCGGACTTGGGAACGGGAGAGGGACGGGTAGGTCTTGCGCTTCCAGGCGTTGACCTCGGTGAGGAAGTCGGCCTGCCTGCGGGCCGTGAGTTCGACGTAGGGGTAGCCGTCGAGGAAGAGCAGCAGGGCGTATTGCCCGGGGACGGTCTTCGCGATCGTGAGGATGCCTTTGGGGGCGGCGTGGGTTCGGTCCATTTGTTGATTGAGAAAAGGTAGTCCCAGCGGGACTTGGCGAGTTCTAATTCGGCGCGGACGAAGGCGGCCTCGGCAGGAGTCAGCGTGCGCTTGGCGAAGCGCGTGTTCCTCATGCTCGGGCCGCGTCCGGTCACTGCTGTCCTTCCTTCGCCCGTTGCCACTTTGCCAGCGTGGCGGTGATGACGGCGCGAGAGATGCCGCAAGTAATCTGGCCTTCCGCCTGCATCAGGTCGCCTAGGACGCGGGCGAGTTCGTCGCCGGCGTAGACGATGTTCTTCTCCTTGGCTTCCTTGGCGGCGAGGAGGTTGCCCTGGTGCAGTGAGCGCATGGCCATGTTGACCGGGTCGAATGGGTCGCTCATCGGGTGAGGGGGCGGTTGGGGGTGACGGCAGGGGCGGAGGCCACGGAGGCCGCAGGACGGAAGCCAGAGGCCGCGGCGCCGTCGTCGTCTAGATCGACACTAATACCGCAGGCGGTTTGTATGGATTGGCGGCGGATGTAGGTGATGGCCCCGCCGATCTGCTGGGCGGTCAGGCCCTCGGCCTTGACCATCAGCTTACCGAAGTCGAAGCGCTCCCCGCTGGCGTGCAGGAAGGCGGTCGACACGCCGACCTTGCCGTCCTCGGAGACGAGCGTCTGGATCAGGGCGAGGTCGTGGTCGAGCAGGACGGGCTTGATGGCGTCGAGCAGCGCGTCGAGGCTGACGTAGCGGGCCTTGAAGGCCGGGTTGATCTTGTTGGCCTTGACGTTGTCGAGCTCGGCGAGCGCGGCGACGAGGGAGGCCGTGGCGGTTTGGGGGGTCTTGGGCGTGGTCATGGTGGGAGATTATTCGGTGGGTTGGGCCTTCGTCACTTCACCGGCCTTGATGGTGGCCTCGATGTCGGCGAGGGACATCCGGGTGTAGCCAGGGACGAAGAGGTTGTAGTAGGTCACGCCGTTGCGGACGGTGGGCGTCAGCAGGCGGGCGACCTTCTGATCGGGCAGGAGGATGTAGGACGAGTCAGCGATGACGCGGTATTCTTGAGAGGGTTTGACGGTGTCTTTCTTCATGGGAAAATCAGTTGATGACGCCGCGGATGGCGGAGTCGTAGATGAGCAGCGCGTCGGCGTTCCAGTCGTAGACGTCGGTCTGCGGGAACAATTCCTTCGCGCGGGCCTTGAGGTGCTTCTTCCAGCCGGAGCCGTGGTCGGCCTTCTTGCCGACGGGGTGCGTCCGCTGCCAAGCCTTCGGGTCGATACGGCGGACTTGCCAGCCCATCGCGACGGACGCGCCGTAGATGACGCCGACGTTGAATTGCAGCTTGGCGATGGAGGCGCCGGGAATCTTGGGGCCGTAGCCGGCCATGGAGGGCGTCTCGAGGAACAGGGACACGGACTTGGTCTTGCAGGAGAGTTCGGCCATCAGCTCGCAGATCTCGACATCGCTCCCGGGCATCTTGCGGGTCTCGACGCCGTGTCCGTCGACCGACCATACGAAGGCGCCGTTGGCGCCGGGGTCGACCGCGATGATCATGTGAGGCATTGGGCAAGACTCTTTAACGCAGGGTCGGGGACAAGCGGAAAATGTTCGCGACGCGGCAGGCGTAGTCGTTAGGGCGGAAGGAGCGTTCGCGGGCGGCGGTCCAGCCCACGTTCCAGACCAGGGCAAGTTGTTCGGGGGTCGGGTCGGTCATGCCGATGCGGTGGAAGTTCGCCCTGATCCAGCGGAGGTGGGAGGCCGCGATCATGTCCTGGGCGGTCGCGTCCCGCCACTTCGACCAGGGGAAGAAGTAGTGGCCCTCGGCCTTGAGGCGGGCGGAGGCGTCGTCCCAAGCCTCCTTGCCGACCTGATACATTCCGCGTTCGCCGGCCTTGCCGATGGCCTTGCGGTCATGCCCGGACTCGACCTCGGCGACGGCGAAGAGAAAGGCCGCGTCGGTCTTGGCCTGGGCGTTGAGCCCGAGCAGGAGCAGGGCGACGATGCTGAACTTCTGGTTGAGGGTCATGACTGCTTGCCCTCCTTGGCGGCGTTCCAGAGAACCAAGCCTTTCATAAAGTTGCGACCATCGGTTTCGTCCCCGCTTGACCATTCGTGCAAGAGTTCATCCCCGGCCTTGCGGAGACGCTCGACTTGTTCTCGATTTTGAACCGTTTGTTTAACAAAATGATTCAATTTTTCATTTAGAAAACAGCGTTCCTCAATCAGCCGCTCGACCTCGGCCTTGAGGCGGGCGTTCTCGCCCTTCAGGAAGGCGTTTTCACGAGCCATGTCGATGACGACAGGCTGGCTGACTTCGACCCTGCGGATGTTGTCGAGGCCGCCTGTGCGTTCGATGGCGTCGAGCACATCCTGATGGCGGCGCTTAAGGGCGGCGTAGTCCTCGAAGCGAACCCACTCAGAATTGGTGTCTTCCATGATAACCTCCCATAACTCCCAACGTTTCGGTTCGCTCATACGCGTCTCGGGACTTGTGATCCGGCGACCTCGAAGCCGTCGACCTCGTAGGAGTAGGTGATGCCGACCCAGCCGCCGGCGGCGACGTAGGCCTGGAGCGAGACCTTGCTGGCGCCGTCTTCGTGCAGGGCTTCGTGATAATGGTTCAGCAGCTTCTTCATGCGGTCGGAAGCGATGGCGGCCTTAGCGGAGCAGATGTCCCCGCACATGACGCGCTCGTTGATTTCGTAGACCTCGGAGAGCAGGGCGACCATGCCGTCGAGGTGTTTAAAGCTAGTCATGGGGCTTGGCGTCCGGGACGATGGCCTTGCCGGAGATGATCGCGTCGTTGAGGTCGTCGACGCGGCGGCGGAGGAAGTGAATCTCCTCGGACTGGTCGGCGATGATATGGGACTGCATCGTGAGGGCGCGGTCCTGTCGGTCGCACATCGCCCGGAGGGCGTTGGCGGCCATGTGCAGGGTGCGGGCGTAGCTCCAGGGGAAGAGCCACCAGAGGGCGGGCTTGGCGTTGGGTCGGATGATGGTCATGGGGGAGTAGGGGCGGTGGGATGGGTCAGGCATGGGTAGAGGATTCGACGGCGGCGATGCGTTCGCCGATCCAGCGCATGACGGGGACTGCCATTGAGTTGCCGCAAGCCTTGTATCGAGGGCCGTCGGGGCATTGGTCGGCAGGCTTACCCTTCCAAGGGATTTGGGACCAGTCGTCCGGGAAGCCCTGCAACCGTTCGCACTCCCTAGGGGTCAAGCGCCTTACGGCCATCGTGACTGAGTGGACGGCAGATACCTGTTGAGTGACCTCCGAGCTCTGCGGGGAGCGGGAAGGGTCGTTAGAGGCGGTCAGCGTGGGGGCGATGGCTGCGACTGTGGGTGCTACGTCCAGCGGACCGTTGACCCTGCTGTCCTGAGCGTGGTTCTCATAGACTTGCGGTTGGGCGATATAGTTTGTCTGGTGAGTCCCTGGCAGGGCGAGGGCGGCGGCGGTGTCTCCAAGTATGCGAACCTCGTCGCGCTGGTTCTGGGTCCATGCAATCGGCCCGACGACGGCGTGGGTCGTGCGGGTGTCGCCGAGGTCGAAGTTGTTCAGCGTGTTGCTGTTCTCGGCGGGAACCCAAGTCTCGTTGTCGGTCGTCGAGCAAGCCCGCTTCGACTTGCGGAAGGGGATTGGCTGGCCGACCGCATGAGGACCACGAGCGACGAGCGAGTCCATTACTTCCGACTCGGCGATGTGCGGTTCATACTGGGCGTTCTCGCCTTGGTTGAATGCGGCCCGGTCAATAACGATCGGCTGAAGAACAGCGGGGAAGCGGTTCTTGTCGGGCATCGTCTGGCCCTTCTGAAGCACGGCGTCTAGGGTCTGGCTTACTTGGCCTCCGTCCCACCAGCAGCCTGCCTCAACGCCGCTTCCAGCATCGGCGGCAACGCCTTTCCTCTTTTTCCCGCCCGCCTCAAGATACCCGCGCAAGCCTTCTCGGAGAGAAAGAACCTCTGCGGCAGCTCGCCAGTCTCCAAGACACGCGACAACGAAGACTCGACGACGACGCTGGGGGACTCCAAAGTGTTGAGCGTCCAGGATTCGCATGGCCCACCCATAGCCGAGTTGCCCCAACGCCCCGACGAAGGAACCAAAATCCCGTCCTCCGTTTGAAGACAGGACACCGGGGACGTTTTCCCAGACGATCCACTTGGGCTTGAGCCGGTCAGCCAGTCCAAGAAAGGTGAGGGCGAGGTTGCCTCTGGGGTCGGCGAGTCCTTTGCGGAGTCCGGCGACGGAGAAGGATTGGCAAGGAGTCCCGCCGACCAGAAGGTCGATTGCTCCGGGTTCAAGGGGCCAGGATTGGTATTCGGTGAGTGATCCATAGTTAGGTGTTTTAGGGAAACGGTGTTTGAGGATGGCGCAGGGGAAGGGTTCAATTTCGGAGAAGCCGACGGGAGTCCAGCCGAGGGGATGCCAGGCGACGGACGCGGCCTCCATGCCGGAGCAGACGGAGAGGTAGCGGAGGGGTTTCATAAATCAGCGGTGGCGGCGGACGACCTTGGCCTTGACCGGCTCGGGGCCGTTGATGGCGCGGTAGAGTTCCGGGCCGAAGAAGGTGACGGCGGCGGTCCAGCCGAGGATGAGGATGAACGTGAGGGCGATGAGGGCTTTCATGTGCGGCAGATTAGGCGATGAACCACTCGGCGATTTCGGCGTCGGTCATATCGGCAACCATCGTCTTGAACTCGGGGTGGGCCTTGGCTTGGGCGACGGCCTTCTCGCGGTTGAGGTCGGTGACATTCTTGAAGCCAGAGACGAAGCCCTTCTGGGTGGTGGTCTTGATATACTGAGCCTTCTTGACGGCGTCTCGGCGAATCTTGGCGACGATGCGGGCGGTGTCCTTCTTCTGCATCTCACGCTCGACGACGATGTCCACGAGGCAGTCGATGGTGAAGCCCGTGTCAGACATGAACTCCCAGCCCTTGATGTCGGCGGGGTTGATGGACTTGGAGAACTGTTCGGCGGTGGACTCGGCGTCCTTGCTGACGAACCGGACGAAGGTGGAACCTCCGTGGCCTTCGTTGCTGGCTTCGCCGATCACCTTGCCATCGATGAAGACGGAGGCGGTGAAGCAGGTGGTCTCTTCGCTCATCCACTTGACGGTCTTGAAAGACTTGAGGGTGAGGCGGGTGAGGTTGGCGGTGGTGTTGATTTCGGTGCTCATAGGTTTGGTGGTGCGTCAATGACCTTGACGGACTTTTGGCCTGTGTCAAGGGTCTTTCCGCAGGGAGATTGCCACCCCTAGGGCGTGACTAGGTAGGCCCATAGGATACCCCATTAGACCCCTCTGGCTTGCCCTAGGAGGCCGTTTGCCTGCGGGAGCGTATGAAGACCGCCACCCCTACCCCTAGGCACCCCACGGCCAAGGCCCAGCCAAGGTCGCGGACGGCTTTCAGCGCAAGCGTCGCCGCCGACAGACCCTGCTCGACGCTGACGGAGTCCGACTTTATCCCCGCGTCCGTCACGATCATGACCAGGGCGTCCCGAGACTGGAGCAGCTCGAGGACCACGCCGGCGACGTAGGCGGACGCGAACGCCGACAGGCCCGCGAAGGCCGTCAGCAGGCAGACCGCCAGCAGGAGGTTACTTCCCGCGCTTGCCTGTGGGCTTGGCTTTCGCTTTCGCATGGGAGGGCTTGGCGACCGCGGCGACTTCCTTATCCCCGCGGGCTTTGACGTATTTCAGGAGATAGTCCAGGCACTCGGGGGCCGCGTAGCCTGCCGCGCCGACGACGCCCATCCGCAGGCCCGGGCTGGAGATGTGGTCCTGGATGGCGTAGCCGACCAAGGCGGCGGTGATCGCGGCGGCCATGACCCGGCGGACGACCCAGCCCAGGGACACGGGTTCGGTCGAGAGCAGCAGGCGGGCCGTCATCGCAAGGCCGCCAAGGATGGAGGCGACGAGGCCGTCTTTGACCTCCTTCGGGATGTCCTCGGGATTGAAGGGGGATGGGCTCACGAGATGCGGGGCGGCTTGGCGTTCGGGGAAAGCAGGACGCGGCGGTAGTCTTCGGACCAGAGCATACGGGCGAGGTCTTTGCCGGCGCGGTCGACTTGCTTCTCGCTGAGGAACGGGAACGTCAGATGAATCTGCTCGTGGCACAAGACCTCCAGCTGACGCTTGGCGCCGAGGCGGGGGTCTACTTCGATGAGGTCTTCGCCGATCGTGGCCTGACCCCAGGCACGCTCGCGGCCTAGCTTGCGCCAGACGACCTTGACGGGCTTAGGCTTGCGGCGGGACATCGTCGTCGGAGGGTTTGTTCACCGAGTCGCGCACCTTGTCGGCGAGCCACCAGAGGCCGAGGCCGGATGAGACGAGCAGCGTGCCGCCGGCGACATACTCGAAATACGGCGAGTCGATGATGAAGGGGACGGAACCGCAGAAGGCTCCGCACAAGAGCAGCGGGATGCCGATGCGCGGTCCCATGAAGGCGGTCGTGAGCGCACCGATCACGGCGAGGCCGGCGCCGACCAGCGTCCACGTCTGGGCGGACTGTTCCTTCTTCACGCGGTCGACCTCGGCGGTCAGGTCGGCGATGCGCTTGTCCCGGGCGACGAGGGCGGCCTTGCTCGCGGCGACCTGGGCTTCGAGGGTCTGCCAGGCTTGCTCGGCGGCCTTCTGCTTCTCGGCGGCCTTGGCCCGCTGCTTCTCGTAGTCGGCGGGGGTGGCCTTCTCGGAGCGTTGGCGGGCGTAGGCGAGGTCGCCTTCGGTCGGCTTAGGCAGGAAGGACGAGGCGACGGAGAGCTCGGACTCGACCACGGTGGGCTTGCCGGCGGTGTTCGCTTCGCGGGCCACGGTCACGGCGGCGGCCACGCGGGAGTCGATGACGTCGAGGGTCGAACCGACGGCGGTCAGGTCGGGGGCCTTCGGGGCGGGGACGGCCTCGGGGAGAGGGTCCGGCTTCTTAGGGCCGAACAGGCTGCACCCGGTCAGGGCCAAGGCGGCGATGACCAGGAGCAGGCGCACGGCTTACTTGCCCTTGAGGGCGTCGAGGATGGACTTGCCCTTCTCTTCGAGGGACGCGGCCTTGGCGGCGTGCTTGCGGAAGACGAGGGCACCGGCGATGAAGCCGACGAGGAGGGCGATGAGGTGGGTGATCATAGTGACGCGGTATAAACTTTAATACGACTAGTCTGGCTAATTTGTGAACCAGACGGAAACTCGTAATAAATCTTCACATAAAAATCATAACTTTGACCATAAAGCATCGTCGCATTTTGAGAAAGGGTCACGCTAGTGCTAAATGAACCAACGCTCCAGTTCACTTCGCCAGTCGGGTTCTGTGCCTGAATAGTTACGCTTCCGCCTTGGCTTGTGCAAAAATTAACTAAATTATTTAGCCCGGCAGGGCAGCAAACATCAAACGAGATATACTGATCGAATGAATACGGCTCTTCAGAACTAGAAGGAGAGAAAGTTCCAGCGAAATTGCTGATTTGTAGGCTGACATAGTCAGCGAGGTTCATGCCATTGAACACTTCGGAAGACGTAGCATTGAGAACCTTTGTCGCTGAATTATTAGAAGACGTCGTAGGGACAAAGACTGCCCCTGTAAAGGTGTCTCCGGCCTTAGAGGCTTTTGAGTCTAATGCGGTTTGAAGGTCAGTCTGCGAGCTGAGTGTTCCAGTAATAGATCCCCAGGAGGCACCGCCGCCGCCGCCGCCAGCAACTACCCAGGCTCCGTTCTGACGGCCATAGGTTGATCCATCGGACGGTGCGTCATTAAAAGTAGAAATCGTTCCAAGCCCCAAGTTTGTCCTCGCGGTAGGCGTGCTGGTAAGCCCAGAAAGGTTGTCTGCCTTGGCAAGATACGAGGACATCCCCGACAGGGTCTGGTAGGTCGAGGCCGCCGTGGCGGAGGTCAGGTAGGGCGAGAGGGCCGCGCTGGTGATGTAGCCGGCGGGGTTGGTCGTGCTATACTTGCCGTCGAGGGCCGTCTGGAGGTCGGTCTGGCTGGACAGCGTGCCGGTGATGCCACCCCACGCCACGCCCGCCGAGTCCGTGCCGTTATACCAGAGGCCCGTCGTCGAGTTATACTTGAGCACCTGACCGTTCGTCGGGCTGGTGATCGAGACGTCATGCAGCTCGTCCAGCTCGTAACCGTTCTGCACGGCCACTAGGATGACGCCCTGCGTCGGGTGCGAGCGGATGACGATGCCGACGTAGACGAGGTGCTGAGGGGCGGACGGCTTGGTGGTCGTGTAGGCTCCCGCGACAGTCGGGGATAGGTAGAGCTGCGTGCCCTCGGCGACCGCAGAGGTGTCCAGCCCTTCGCACTCTCCGCGCACGATGACGAAGCCGAAGCCGTTGTTCGCGATGGCCGTCTTGACGAAGCCCATCGTCTGCGCGGAGTTCGCGTCGTTGTTAGCCTGGGCCTTTGTGACGGTCGGGCGGTTGCCCGTGGCGCCGTTGATGTAGACGATCGCCCCGGCGGCCAGCGTCGAGCCGGTCTGGTTGCGGACGTAGACCTCGAGGTTCTTGGCGTTGGCCGTGCCCGACAGGAGTTCCTGCTGCACGAAGGCGGTGGTCGCCAGCGAGGTGTCGTTATCGCCCAGGGCGGCTGTAGGGGCGGTCGGGTTGCCCGTGAAGGCAGGGGAGGCGAGCGGGGCGTAGGCCGAGAGGTTCAGCGTGACCCAGTCGGTGTTATAGTTCGTCCCGTCAATCTTCTGGAGGTATTGTCCAGCCGTGCCGCCAGCAGGGACGCCAGGACCGGCAGGGCCGGCAGGGCCAGAAGAGCCTTGAGGGCCGGCGGGGCCTTGCGGACCGGGCGTGCCAAGTTCGATGGTTAGGGTCGCAGGAGCGATACCAGTCAGGGTGACAGCAAGGGTCGACATATTAAGAGGGGGTGACTTCGCCGATCACGTCGAGGCGCATGGTAGTCGTATAGAAAACCGCGCCACCGTATTCAAAGCGGACGTCCCATTTGGCGAGACCGATAGCCCAAGACGAAGTGTCTCCACCATATACGGCGGTAAAGGACATTCCGCCTGCCGCAATCGTCACGGTCAGGTCGTATTGGTTATGCTGTGAGTCGACGACGCTGGAAGTGATGGTGGTCCCAGTAAGATTGGCAGGAGCTCCAGCCGAAGGCGTATAAGCGCAAGACGCGGCAAAGGAAGTCCCGCGCTTAAAGGTTACGGTGTTAGGACAGCTCATCGGGTCTTAAACTTGCCCCGATTGGAAGGGGGGGTCAGAGGTCGAAGGAAACGATGGTCGAAGTCGTCGCGCCTACGCTCTGGAAGGAGCCGTTGACGCCATTAAGTCCGGCATAAGCCATCGCGTTGGTCCCGCTGTCCAGCACGACGTCCCGCCCGACCCAGTAAGCCTGGACCTCCACGTCGTCGAGATTGTTAGGGCCATAAGCCTCCGCAGGGTCTGCATTTGAGGCGCCTACCCAGAAGAAACCAGTCGCAGGAGGACCAGCCTGATTGAAGGCGTTGCCGATAGTGCCTACGTAGGCCGTCTGAGTCGTTCCCCCTCCGTCAATCCAGGTATATTGAGATACCCAAGCAGAGCACCTGAACAGTCCGCCGTTGGCCGGGAAAAAGCCGTCGGTCGCGACATAGTTGTGCGCGTTGATTATGGAGATGCCAACGGTCGAATTGAAGATGGGCGTGCGGCAGCGGCCCCATGTGGAGTAGTTGGCCGAGTCTCCGATCAGTTCGCCCATCAGATGCGGGCGTAGTAGTAACGGGCCGTCGCGCCGTTCACCTTGATGCGGTCGGCCCAGAGGGAGCCGGTGACGTTCTGGCTGACCGTGAAGGTCGTCGGGGTCGTGATGTTGTCGACCGTGATCGTGCCGATTACAAGGTAGCCCCAGGTATTATCGTCAGGAGTCGTCGGGGCGATGTTGCCGCCGATGATGACGGGATACTGGTTGCTCGTCACGTCGTCGTCCGGGTAGGTGTAGGGGCTCGCGGTCTTGGCGCCGGCCCGCAGGGTGATATACGAGGTCTTCGTCGTGGCGTCGAAGTTGGAGGACACTAGCTCGCCCGTCGGAGGGTTGGCCACGCCTGAGGTGACGCGGTCAAGTTTGACCTCCGTGCCAGAGACGTAGTCGTCGATGATGGGCACGAGGTTGTTGATCGTGCCGGACTGCACCTGGTAGGTGACGGATGTCACGCCTGCAACGGTCCGCAGGGCGACGTTGACGATCTTGAACGGGTGCCCGCTCGTGACCCCGTCCCGACTGGGAAAAGGGTCGGAAGTGTCCAGCGTGAAGCCCCTCGAGGACGAGTCGAAGTTATAGCCGACTCCGGGTTGAATCTTCATCAGGCCGGAGCGTAGACCGAGGCGTTGTAACCTTCTCGGTTATAACGGATTTCATACTGGACCTTGTAGAGGCTGCCATAGTCCTCCGCGTTGACCTGAGCGAGCAGGAGCTGGTGCTTGGTCCCGTTGACGAACGTGGTGCCCATGTAGGCAGGAAGAAGGTCGATGGTAAGGAACGAACCGTCCCCGGAGGTCTTGCCGACGCGGGCGATCATGCCCTGCACGGTGGCCGAGGCGGTCGTGTAGAAGTGGCCCGAGAACGAGGTCTGCGGGGCAAGGTAGTTGGTCTTGCCGTAGAAATCCTTGAACTCGGGCTTCTTGAAGCCGAGGAACTTCCGACCAGTGTTCAACTCGAAGGTGGTGCCGTTGTTGCCTGCGTATTCGTTTGTAGTGCCAGCCACCAGAGGATAATTGGGCGTGGCCAGCGTTCCCGTGCCGACGCCGGCGATGGGCGAGCCGGTGAAGCCCGTTGCCAGCTCGAAGAAGTTCGGGTGGGTCGTGATGCTCTCGGAAGTCAGACCTTGCGATCCGCTGACTTGAGGTTCGGTCCGCAGGCCGCTGTTGACGCCTAGTTCGATGCCGACATAGTCCACGGTGGCCGTGGCGATGTCCAGGGAGTCGAAAGAGATGGTCGACTTATGGCACTTGAGATTGGTGAAACCAAGGGCCGGGAAAGAGCTGCCGCGCTCGATATACGAAAAAGTCCCATACCTGTCGGACTTGAACGTGGCCGTGCAAGTCATCAGCCCGTAGCCGTCATATGAGACCTTCCAGCCTGGCTGAAGGAGTCCTGCGACTAGGTCGTCGCCAATTTCTACGCGTCCCATAAGTGTTGTTTAAGGTGTTTTTGATTTGGTGAAATCTTCAGGCAGGGAGCCTCCGAAGGCGATGGCGATCTGCTGGAGCAAGTCGGTCTGCTTCATCAGTTCCTCGGTCTGGGCGTTCATCGCCTCCATGACAGGATTCGGGCCTACGCCGATGACGTTGCCGAATCCTTCCGGGCCTTTGAAGTCGGCGGCCTTTCCGCCGGCTTTATCTGGGCCTAGTGACTCGAGAAGTTTGCGACCTTCGTCGGTTTTGTTGAAATACTCCATCGCCAACTTCTGGACATCTTTATCCTGAGCAAGCTGATCCATCGTGATGCTGCCTTCGCGAAGTCGGCGGACGTATTGTTCCGGAAGGTTGAAATCGCGGAACATTCCTCCCTCGTTCTGAAGTATTTGACGGGTGATATCGCTGCGCCCAGCGTCGACGAGTTTTTTCTCTTCCTCCAATTCCTTCTTGCGCTTGAAGAAGGCCGCGGCACGTGATTCCTGAGAGGTTGCGAACCTCGTCTCTCCTTGGGCCATCAGGTCAATGCCTTCCTTTGCGTTGCGCTTGGCTTGCTCGATTGCCCCGGTAATATAACTGATTGCACCTTGAAGCAGCACCATCGGCGCCGTGAAGCCCAGGAAGATGTCCTTGAACGCCGTCGAGAACTTCTTCTGGATGTCCTCGACTTGCTTGCTGAAGGACACGGTGGCCGACTTGGCCTTGTCCATCGCCTGCGGGACGTCCGAGGTCGTCTTGATGTTAAGCTCCAGGGATTGTGCCATCGGGTGTCTTTTCCTTTGCAGAATTGGAAGCAGCCGCGGCGGCCTCCTTGGCCTCTTCCTCTGCCATGAAGGCTTCCTCTTCCGGGGACATGATCGCCACGTCCGCCCCCTTGCGGATGGCCAAGGCGGAGTTCAGCCAGATGGCCTGACACTCCGGCATCTCCCATGCCCGCTTTTCTTCGATGCCAGACGCGATCAGGTTTGCCACGATGGACAGCGGCCAAGGAACCCCCTTGTCCCCACCCCCCGACTTAGTCTTGGTCTGCTCCCAGAACTTCGGCCAGTCCTGCACGAGGATGTAGCCGGCGAAGGCTTCCAGCAGGAGGTCAAACTTCTCAGGGTTGCGGGACAAAGACATAATCCGCAGCTTGTCGACCCAGCTAATTTCTCCCCCCAGCGGTTCCTCGGCGCAGACCTGACAGGCGAACAGCAAATCGGCAGGGGTGATGCCGCGAGACCCGTTGACCAGCGGTGAGTCGAACGCCATCAGGCGGACGCGATACTTCAGGCACCAGGGGTAAAGCGAACGACCCAGCAGCCGAAAGGGCGCCGGGTCGATGAATGCGTTCAGGAAGCGTCTGTCCACTTCCTTGATGCTACCCCCTTTGCGGGGAAGTCAATCAGAGCGTGATGCCTTCGTAGTCGATGGCCGTGATCGTGACGGCGGTGAACCCCTTGTTGGAGCCCTTGTCGTCAATCTTGGTAATCGTGCCAGCGAAGGAAGCAGAGGCAGACCCGGAGGGATAGGCCGAAGCCGTGTTCAACGTAAAGTTAAGAGTGGCGCCGAGGGTAGGCATGGCCGAGGTCTTCGCGATGCCTTCGATGGTAATCTCCGACTTGCGGTCGTCCAGGCGGTGGGTCTTGGTGATGCCCGTCTCGTCGACCACGGTCACGTCCGCGTTGAACGAGGACGAGAGGCTATAGCTCTGGACAAAGAGGTTGGTGACAGTGCCTGCGACTCCGTAGATGCAGGTGACTCCGTTAGAGATGGCGGCCATTTGAATATGCGGGGTTTGGAAGGTTACGCGGCGGGCAGGACCACCAGCACGTCGAAGGAGAAAGCCGTTGCCCAGGACCGCTCGTCGATACCCTCGTCTTCGGAGCCGATCGTGACGTCGTAACAGGTCGCGTCGGTGCTGGCCACGAAGGCCGCCTTGATGCTGGTCAGGTCGCGCATATTGCCCGAGAGGGCGGCGCAGCGCAGGCGGTGGTCGGCGAGGGTCGTGTCGTCGGCGTTCGAGAAAAGGGTGATACGGACGGAGCACGAGTAGTTGCCCTCGCCTTCGGGGAGGTCGCCAGGGGCCCGGGCGGAGTCGCATAGGACCACGGCCTTGGGCAGGGTCTGGGTCGCGGCGCTGTCCCCGGTCAGGAAGGTCACGGTGGTCAGCCCGGTCTGGGTCGAGAGGTAGGTCGCGAGGGTGGACTCGACGATGTGGCGGATAGATTTGGTGCCCATAAAGGTTAACGCTTACGACCTGAATTGAAGTCGGAAACGTCTCGGTTGAGAAGTTGTTCTAGGTCTCGGCCCATGCGAAGAACGGCATTGGAGTAGACCATGCCCTCGACGTTGTTGGCGGTAGCCTTTTCTCCGGCGTTGCCGATAAGGTTTGAGAAGCTGAGGCTGACGGCTTTGGCACTGGCGTAAAGCTTGTGAGTGCTGTTGCCAGGGAACTTCTTGACGTAGCCGGCCACGCCCTTGCGACCGAAGTTCTGTTCGACGCCTTTCTTCTTGGGCTTGGGGAGGGTCTGCATGACGTTCCACCAGCCGGACTTGAGTTTACCGACTAGGTTCTGCTGCTCCTTGATGTAGGCGTTCAGGTCGGACTTGGACTTGACCAAGAACTTGCCAAGGTAATCGCCTTGATGCCGGATGATGCGGGTCTTGCCCTGCCTGTTCGTATACTTGTAGCGCCTGTGGATCGGGGCGATGTCCTCCACGACATTGTTGCCCATGCGAAGGCTTGTAGTATTGAAGAAGTTCTTGGCCTTGCTGTATGCCCGCAGCGCGTCGTTATCCGCGACGATTTTGTTGATGATTGGATTGTCGAAGTTGGCGACCTTCTCCTGGGCCGCTTTCTTGGCAATCTGGAAAGAGGCGAAGTCTCCGTTCTTTGCCGATGCCGCGATGTTGTTAAGAAGCATGGCTCCGGCCACGCGGCCCTTGTCGTTAACTGCCACGAAGAGCTTGTTGATGTCCCGGGCGACGGCTCGCTTGCCTTGCAGTTCGGCCTGCTTGGTTTCGCCTTTTCCTCCCCCTTCACCGAACGGAGGGGTAAAGATGATGGCATCGCGGCACATCAGGGCGGCTTCACGCAGCGCGGCGTATTCCATGGTCCATCCAGATTCTTGGGCAAAGGTGGTGAGCATCCGATTGAAGCTCGCCACGTTCTGGTGGATGACCATCCCCATGGCCTTACTGGTTGTCGTCGATGACGACCAGCGTCACCCACGCGGAACCGGGCTTATAGGTCTGGGTCGTGATGCGGACGGTCTTCCCGCCGGCCACGATCTTCTTACCCTGGGCTAGGGACGGGATGACGGCACCCGAGGCGATGATGGCCGCCGATGCCCCCGTAGACCCGTCTGGGAGGGTCCAGGAGGCCGTTGCGGCGGGGAGGCGGACACTATACTGGGTCCGCTCCATATACCCCCCTGATTCGAGCACGGTGGCCACGGCAGGGTCGGAGATGAGGCACTTGAAGGTGATGGCCCCGGAATTGGCAGACCCGGCCACGCCGAAGTCCGCGATCATCTCCTTCGCGTCAGCCAGAAACTCAGAGTAGAGGCTCATCTGTAATTGCCCGATTTGGTAGGACACAAAAAAAGACCCCCATCTCTGGGGGCCTTGTCTGTCGTCTCTTGGCCGCTATTAGGCGGTCTTGAGGCGGTGCAGGGAGGTCGCGCGACCGACAGCGGCGCCGAAGAGCAGCGTGGCGGTGACGTTGTAGTAGCCGCTCTGCTCCTGGCCCATGAGGACCTGGACGCCGAGGCCGGTGTCGGCGTCGACGGCGTTGGCGACTTCGAAGCCCGGGATCTCGGACATCGGGAGAGCCGAGGCGACGGCGATGGCGTCAGCGCCGCAGGCGAAGCCGGCGAGGTTTTCGCTGTTCGTCGGGAGGCTGTTCCACTGGTAGACCGCGGCGCCAGCGAGGGTGCCGATCTGGCCGGAGGTCAGGATGCCGGCACCGAGGACGGAGTTGCCGATGATCGTGGCGTCCGAGAGGAGGCCGTTCGCGTAGGTCGGGTTCAGGATGAACGCGCGGGGCTCGGCGGCCTTGGCGGCGTCGAGCACGCCCTTGGCGGTCACGACTTCGGCGTAGGTCAGAGCAGCGCCGGTGTCCACGTTGGACGAGAAGTTGGCGTTCGTGATGAGGGCGCCGATCTCAGCGAGGCACTTTTCGGCGAGCGCGTTGGCGGCGGTCGGGACGAAGGCGTTCGAGAGGAACTGGGCGCCATACATCTTGACGTCGAGGGGCGAGAAGCGGGACGAGACCTTGAAGTGCTTCAGGGTGACGTTCGCGGCGGTGATGGTCGCGTCGTCCTGGGTGAGGTAGCCGCCGGTCGAGAACTCGGTGGCGGTGGACGTGCCGATCAGGGGGACCTGAACGGTCTTGCCAGCGCCGGACTCGGCAGCGGTGAAGACGGAGGAGAAAGCGCGGAGGGCCGGGAGCTTTCCTTTCAGAGAAGCGATGACGCTCTCAGCGAGGATACTGGGCGCCGCTACGATCGAATTAGCCATTTTTGTGTGATATTAGGGGGTTATGAGGGTGAGGGTGAGGGGGAAATCAGAGAGCAGCCTTGATGATGGCGTGCTTGTGAGCGGCGAAGTATTCGTTGCGCTCCTTGCTGCCGACAGGCAGGGACATGAAGACGGCCAGGTGGTCGACGGCCTCGGCGGACGGCTTGGCGTCGGCAGGGCTGATTTCGACCGGGGCCACGCCGACGGACGCCACGATCTTCGCGGCTTCCTTGGAGGCGCTGACCTTGGTGGCCTCGAGGGAGGCGACCATCTGCTTCAGGCTGTCGACTTCCTTGGCGGCCACTTCGAGGGCGGCCACCAGTTCGGCGACCTTGGCGTCCTTCGACGCGGCTTCGACCTTGAGGGCTTCCAGTTCGGAAGCGACGCCCACGGTGAGTTTTTCGACGGTGGCACGGAGGTCGTCGCGCTCGGCGGTGACGCCCGAGATGGCGGCGGTGGCTTCGAGAAGCTGTTCTTCGATGGTCATCTTGTAAATGCTGTTATTGGAATTAGCCGAGGCTTCGCGGTCCAGCTGCTCGACCTTGCGCTCGGCCCATTCGGCGGTCCGCATGATGTCGCCGGAGGTCGGTCCGCCCCACAAGGCCCACGCCACGGCGCCCGCTCCAGGGAAGCCGTCGTTGCCGGGTTTGTTCTTCGGGGCGTCCATGTCGGCTTCGTGCCGGCGGAACCACGGACCCATGCGGCGGACCTTGTCTTCGGACACCGATCCGTCCGCCATCTCGCGGGCTTCGCGCAGGGTCTTGTCCGTGACGCCGTCACCTGACTTGCCCTCGGCGTGCCATTCAAGGCCGCGTCGAGCTGCGGACTGGACGTAGTCGGGGACGTCGATGGCCATCAGAACGAACGCAGGGCGTCGTTGAAGGAGTCGGCCAGCCCGGTCACTAAGCCCTGGGCGGCGGCCTGCTTGCCGGAGAAGACCTGACCTTCCATCGCCTCGGCCTTCACCATCTTGCGCTTCATGTTCACGGCTTCCTTGAACTCGGTGTGGATCGTGTCGACGCCCTCCTGAAGGTTGGCCATCTGGCCTTCGTCGAGGCTCGTGCCTTCGATGCCCGCGCCCTTGAACTTGCCGGACTTGATGACGACCATCTTGATGCCCTGCATCTCGGCGGCCTTGGAGTAGTCAGGGATGGCCATGTAGACGCCGATGCTGCCCACGGTGGACGAGGGCGAGGCGACGACGCGGTCGGCAGCCGAACCGATCCAGTAGGCGGCGGACGCCATCTCGGAGTCCGTATAGGCGAGGGTCGGCTTGCTCAGGTTGCGGACCTTGTTGGCGAGTTCCTCGACGCCCGTGACGGTGCCGCCAGGGGACGAGATTTGCAGGGCGACCTTCTCGACCTCGGGGTTCGCGGCGAAAGCGTCGATGGCGGCGGAGACGTCGTTCACGTCCACGGCGCCCATCATCTTCTCCAGGGGCGAGAGGCCCTTGCCGATGACGCCCACGATGGGCACGATGCCCACGCCGTCGACGACGTAAGGAGCCGGGGCCTGCCCGAACAACTGGGCGAGCATATCCGTGAAGCCGAACTTCTCGGCGAGGACGGCGTGGTCCTTGGCCTTGGTCGGGTCGATGAGGAGGGGCTCGCGGCCCGACAGTCCGTTGGTGAGGAAACGCATGGTCTTAGGAATTGGGTTCGTCGAGCTCTTGGGGTTCTTCCTGATCGGCGGGCTCGTCTTCGCCTTCGGACTCGGATTCGATTTCCATCTCCGCCGGCTGGACCGTGCCGACCGGGGTGTTGGTCGGGCGGAACAGCAGCTCGAAGGGGATGCCGTATTCGGACGCGAGTTCCTTGATGTGCGCCATGTCGGCGGCCCGCTTCTGCATCTCGGAGCGGAAGTCCAGACCGCGCTGCGCGTAGAGTTCGGACATGGACAGCAGGCCCATCTCGACGTCGGCCCGGTCGTTCGCGGCTTCGCGGCCAGCGTCGACGGTGACGGACTTCGGGGTCGTCCAGGAGACTTGGTTCCACTGCGGGTCGTCGGGGAGTTCGCCGGCGGCGATGCCCTGCCCGATGATGTAGCCCCACGTCGGGACGCAGAAGTTCTCGATGATGATGGTCTGATACTTGCCGAAGACGCGGCCAGCCTTGGCCGTGATGAGGCGCACCGTGGCCCCGCCGAGCTTCGACGAATCGCCGACGAACTCGTAAGGCAGCACGCCCTGGCTGATGTCGCGCTCGAGGGCGGCGAGGAAGCCGGTAAAGGTGGCGTTAGGGCGGTTGCTCTGGAAGGACGTCATGTCCTCCCCGGGCTCAAGGGCGATCAGTTTGCCGCCCATCGTGTTCGCGAGGTTGGCGTAGGAGCCGTTGACCACGGCGCCGAGTTCGCCGGCCATGTCGCCGTCGAGGACGCCGCCCGTCTTCTTGATGATGCGGGTCACGTCGCCGTTGTCCTTCACGGCCTGCTTCTCGAGGGCGAGGATTTCCATCTCGTCCTGGATGCTGTTGATGCTGTGCTGGAGCAGGGGCACGCCGCGCGCGCCGCTGGCATACTCCTGGTCGACGACCATCATCATGGACTGGGCCAGAATCTGGCGGGACGAGCCGTCGGAACGGTAGACGTTCACGGCGATATATTCGCCGAACGGACCGAACTGGATTCCGTCGTGCATCCCTTCGGGCACCTTGCCCTCCAGAGGGTCGCCGACGCGGTGGGCTTCCATCAGCTGAATCTTGGGTTCCCCGGCGCCGTTGCGGACCTTGGCCGCGAAGGAGTCGCCGTCGCGGATCATGCCGCGCAGCAGGATGGACTGGGCCTGATAGAACGAGAAGCGGTTCGTGATGTCGATGCGCTTGGCCTTCTCAGCGAAGTAAGCCTCGTAGCGCTGCTGCATCTCCGGGGTGCTCGCGTGGGACTGCGGCTTGATGCCGTCGCCCACCGTGTAGAGGCACATGTCCGCCAGGATCTGCTTGAACAGGCCCGAATTGCGCTCCGCCCAGCGGCACTTGCGGACCATCGTCAGACGGTCGTAGGGCGTAAGGTCGCGGCGAAGGTCACGCGGCTCCGCACCGTAGGCCGAACGGCGGGCACGCGTCACGCCGATGCTCTGCCAATCGCCGTATGAAGCCTGCGGCGCAGGGGCCGAGGGCGTCGTCTTGGGCGTCTTGGGACGCAGGCTGACGGTCTTGATCTTCTTGCGGATGGCCATAAATCAGTCGTTTCGGTTCTGCCAGTCCGTCGAGATCATGGAGATGCGACGGCCATAGGTGGCAGGGTCCAGACGAGAAAGGGCGAACATCGCTTCCGACAGCATCTCCTTGGGCGGCATGGCGAACTGCTTCGAGGCCGACGACCCGGAGTCCGAGTAGGACATCAGCGTCTTGCCCTCCGTGATCATCGCCAAAGCCTTGGCCTTGATGTCCAGGAGTTCGCACTCAGTGAGGCCGATGAAGATGCCGGAAGCCATTTAATCTTGCGGTAAATGGAAGCCGAAAGGGGGGTGCGACGCCCAGCCCACGCCATGAGTCTCTTCCTCCCACGACACTAAACGCCGCACCCTTGCCATCAGGATGCCCGGACTCATGCCGAAGGCAAGTCGGTTTCAGAGACTTCGCGGCCCGCGATGCCCCAACGGACGGCGGCCAGCAGGGCGAGGATTTCGCAGTCGAGGGCGTGGTTGTCCTTCTTACCCTGGGGAAGTATCCACTGGGGCTTGCCCGTCCGGCGGTCCTTGATACGGACCTCGGCGTTGAGTTGGTCGGCGTAGTCCGTCCCAGCGTCAAGGGAGTAGGTCCAGCACTTGCGGGCCCGTAGGCCGTGCAGGAGGTCTTTGCCGGCGGTGGCCGAGTGCACGATCAGGGTCGCCCGCTGCGGGATGCCAGGGACGACGATGGACTGCTTCTCGGAATAGAACCGTCGGGTCGTCTGGCCGTCCTTGGACGTGACCGCGAAGTCGTCGGAGCCGGATCCCTTGGCCGTCTTCCAGCTGCGCTTGGCCGTCTCGCGGTAGACCTCCTGCGTATTGTCGCCGGAGTCGACGAGCACCAGCGCCTGATGCACGCCGTGTTGCTTTGCGAACGCCTCGACGTTGCCCCATGTGTCGATGCGGGCGAACGCCATCAGCCGGCTATGCCCGGTCTTCGACCACCTACGGACCACGACCCAGAAGTGGCCGCGCTGCACGTCTACCCCCATCGTGCGGAACGGGATGCTCCCCGTCGGCGCACCTTCGCGGTCGGCCACCTTGGCCTTCGGCGTGATCACGGCCTCCGCATCCCAGTCGTCGCCCATCTTGTAGTTCGCGGCCTCGGCCAGCGCCACCATCTCACCACCTTCTTCGCTCCAGGGCATGGCCAATCGCTTCTGCTTGAAGATGCGCCGCGGCTCTTCGTCGCCGTATTCGTCCGCCGCCGCCTTGGCCTTGAGCATCAGCACGCCCAGCTCGCCCCAGCTCATCGACGCAAGGCTGTTCCAATGCAGGCCGATGTGCCCGGTGTTGGCCGATGCCGCCGTCGCCACGAAGGAGCCGCGGGCGTTCGCCTCCAGCCGGGAAGCGTTCGTGTCGGGCAGGAGCGTCTTGCACCCCGCGCACTCGTAGGTCGTCCCCATGCTGACCTTGTGCAAGTCCCACGTGCCCGTCGACTTGGCGTCCTCGGGAAACCGAACCTGTTCCCATAGCCAGGGCTGGAGATGGTCGCACTTCGGGCACCTCATGTTCCAGTCGCGCTGGTCCGTGCCTTCGTGCAGCTGATGGAACTCCTGCCCCGCCAGCCCGCCCTGCGACATGAAGATGCGCTTGCCCATCCAGCCGAACGCCGTCACGCGCGCGCTCAGCTCCGCCAAGTGTCCCGCCGGGGCCATCCAGCACTCGTCGGCGATCGTGTAGCGAAGGGACAGGCGCTGGAGGTTCGCCTCGTTCCAGATGCCTCGGCAGTAGAGCGTCATGCGGTCGAAGTCCGCCGTCGTCGAGCGGTCCAAGTCTTCGAGCGAGAGCCGTGCCTTGACGGGCGGACAGTTGTTCCAGACCGGGCGGAGGTAACGCAGGGCGAAGTCCTTGGCCTCCGGGTCGGTGGCCTGCAAGACCATCGTCGGCCCTGGGGCGTTCGCGATGATGTGGCACGTCAGCAGGCGGGCGAACAGCGACTTGCCCGACTGGATGCTGGCGAGGATGGTGAGCAGACGCGTCTCGGGGTCGGCGGCGATGCGCAAGGCTTCAGCGATCCACGGCGTGCGCTCCGACCTGAAGGGCCCGGGCATCGGCGAGTCGGGGATGGCGTGCACGTTGTCCTCCAGCCACTCGACCACGTCGCCCGAGTCCGACGGACGCAGCACGTCCCGACCGATGCGGAGCAAGTCAGCCTTGTTCATCTTGCGAGAGTTCGGCCTTCACGCGGCGCACCCAGACCTCCAGCGCCTTGACCGCCTTGGCCGGGTTCTCCGGGTTGCAGGCTTCCGCCACGTCCAGGGCCAGCTTGTCCAGCCGGTTGACCATCGTGGCCGCCAGTTCGCGCATCGCTTCGCCGGCTTCCTTCGAGCTGATGTAGTCTTTGGCCAGGATGAGCCGACGCTCCTGCTCTTCCTCCAGCGCGACGAGGGTTTTGAGGGAGGCGTTATAGGCTGACTGATATTTGCCCTGGTTTGGGTCGCCGGCATCCATGGCGGCAAGCCAGACCCCACGCGCCCTAGTGACGAGCGATCGGTGTTCAATGATGGTCTCGGCTAGGCTTCCGTCGTCGAGCTGCGCGGGGGCAATCGGAGCCTTGCGGACCCGGGCATCGTCTTGCGCCTGACGCCAAGCGGTGGCCGCTTCGACAGAGTCGATAGGCATACCCTTCTTGACCAGGATGGAAACCCGCTGACGCGTCAACCCTAGGGCCTCGGCAATCTCAGTTTGGCTGGGCATCGTTCTGCACGGTGTTTACCCACCAGATTAGTTGCGACATTTTGATGACCGGGATGCCATACGACAGGCATTCGCTGACGTAGAATGAAGCGGGCTCCAGATCGTCTGGAAGCATGATGCAGACGTGGCGCTTGTTGAGGTGCTTGCGGTATACCAGGCACTGAGCCATGGCCGTAAGCATACCTTGCGAACTGCATTCCTTCTTCGTCTCGATTGCCCAATTAAAACCGACCAAGTCGGCACGCATCTGGCAACCCGGCACTTGGACTTCGCGTTGAATGTGGCGGGGATAAGCTACGCAAGCATCCTTAAGCATCTGTTCGGCTTGGGTCTGCATATGAAGCTCTGACCCATGTGACTTTGAATACGTTCGGTCATCCCATTTTGACTTCTTCGGGCTGGGCTTGAACTTCTCAATCATCACCTGATCCCGCTTGGACTTGTCGTAGATGCCGGCCTTGGTGATAGCCCTACGCACGACCTCGCGTGAATGCGTGAAGTCTAGCGCCTGACGCGTGGCGTGGATGGTCCCACATCGCAGGTAAGTCTCGACGATGACCGCGTCTCGTTTGGCTTTTTCAAACCGCGCCAGTTCGGCGAGCTGCCGGGTTTTCAAATCACAGGGCTTCATTGTCAACAGGTTGGTTTTGTCATTCGGCCTTGTAGAAAAAGGCCGTGGTGTCGGGCCACGCGTGAAGGCGGGGGGGGTCTAGGAGACTCCTTAGCGGGGGTATATGGGCCGTTTTCATCGTGCGTCGGTGGCTGGGCGGGGGCGGGCCTGCTTATGTTTGTCGCGTCTGGCATTCACGTGCGGGAACATTCCGATCGCGTCCGAGTTCACGGCGCGTTGGATTTCTTTGGCTCGGCTACGCATCCAGAAGTGCGAGCGTCCATACATCTTCCCGATGGTGCGGGAGTCCAGGCATCCGGGCAAGGACAGCGCCCACCTTACCGTCTCGACGTGACGACGGAAGGCGAAGTTGTCCGTCGCGGCCAGCGCGTCGATGAACCCCTTGAGCATGATGCCGACATGATCGCGCGAGATGAACGCCTCGGTCTCCTTGCGTAGGTTGTCACCGTCACGCGTCGACCATGCCGGATGATTGGCGTCGACTTGGAAGACGTGCCGGGACTGGCACATCTCGCGGTAAGGCAGCACGCCGTTCTCGCGCATCTTCTCCTGGACCTTCTTGGGCTGGGAGAAGAACCAGGCGTCGAAGCTCTTGGCGTCCTTGGCAGGAGCCGAGAGGTCGTTGATGCTGGCCTTGGTCACGGCGTCGTATTGGAAAGGATATTACTGAGCGGGCAAGTGGCAAAGGTTCATAGCATCTTGCATCTGTTTTCCCACAGCCCTGTCTCGAGGTTGATCCTCAGTATGCCATCCCTGACCATCGTTCGGAAAAGATGTTCTGGTGACTTGGCGCGAAGCGCGGTGCCTACCCCACCCGTCATCTGCCGGATGATGCCGACGATCGTCTCTTCTCCCCTGCCCAAGGTCTGCAGCCATTGGAGCTTGGTCTGGCATTCGTCTTGGCGTTGCATGAATCGTTGGATGGCCTGTAGCCTGTAGTGCTTACGTTCCGCGATGGACTTGCGGCCTATGGCTGCCCTTCTCTCCATTTCTGGCTTGGTAGCGGGGTCTTTCCACTGCTCTGCGTAAGCCTTCAGCTCTTTGATGATCTTGGCCCGGGCATGCTTGCGCCGTTCTTTGGACGCGGCCTGCTCGGCTGGGGTTAGTTTCTTGCGGTAGTATGGCATGGTCGTCAGATGTGTTTTGTCTCTCGAGGGGAGGGGGGTAGGCCGCCGTCAAGGCGAGCCGTATCCCTTCCTCCCTCTCTACTTGCATGTCCCTGTAGGATACAGGGACTGCAGTAGAGACATAGTTTTGTCGTCGGTTTTGTCGTCGGTTTTGTATAAGGGATTTAACATTGTCTTTCCGTAGGCCAGTTTAAGGCGTTTAGGCGGGTTTAGGCGGGGGTGGTAGCCACCAGCACCCGAAAGGGCGGCTGGAGGCCACGGAGAGGGGTCTAATAGCCCTCCCCAGAGTCGACTATGGGTGGGGTCGAGCGGACCCAGCGGATTTCCCCCTTGTTCGGGGAGTGGCGGATGTAGATTTCCCCGCACGGTTTGAAGCCGTCCGTCATGCCTGCACGGCTGCGCCTCTTGGTCAGGCCGAAACGGTAGATCGGTTCGTCGCCCTGGCATCGCTGAAGGCAGGCAATCTCGCGTGCCCAGTTCGTGACCTCGGAACTCCCGAAGAGTTGATAGGCGAGGTCGGCGATGGTCTGGCCTTCCTTGTCCTTGGATGACTTGGGCTTCCCGGTGTGGTGCATGAAGACCACGATGACCCCGGTCTCGTTCAGGATTGGCTGGATGATGTGGCGCAGGAACTTGGCGGCCTCTGCGGTCTCGGAGATGTCCGCCCCGACGAAGGCCATCAATGGGTCGATGAAGGCGATCGTGGCCTGATGCTGGATGACCAGCTTACGCAGGACGTCGCCGAACTCCCTGCCCGTGGCGACGCTCTCGCGGTAGATGAACATGTTCTCCTTGAGTTGGTCACGCTCATCCTGGTCGAGGTGCAGTCCGTCAATCTGGTCCTGCATGGACTCGGCCACGTCGCCGGCGTCGTTCTCGGCTTGGATGACAAGCGTCCGCATCTTCATGCCGTTGGCAGTCTTGATGCCGAAGAAGTCCTGACCAAGGGTCCAGTTGATGGCGGCCTGCATCATCAGGGCGGACTTGCCCGTGCCTGCCTGACCAGCCATGACCAGGGAACCGCCCCGGCAAAGCCAGCGGTTGCCTAGCACGTTGGTCGGGTCGGCCTTGCGGTCGAACTTCATCAGCTCGTCGATGGGCATACGCTGTGCGCTTGCCTTGTTTGCGACGGCCTTGCGCTTCTCGGCAAGGCGGGCATAATGCTCGAGCAGGGTGTCCGGGTCGGTGGCGCGTGATGCAACAAGGCTGGCCTCACGCATGAATGCGGCGTCGGCGACCATGTCGATGTGCTCCTGCCTTAGTTCGCGGAAACCAGCGTAAGCGGTCAGGTCATTGATGAACGAGTAGTCAACAGATGATCCGATGGAATGTAGAAAGGCCGGCACGGTTGCCTCGTCGGCTGCTTTGCCGTCGGCCTGCAGATTGAGGATGGCTGCGGCGACCTCCTGATGCTTAGGCTCAAAGAAGTCGATGGGCCTAAGATTAACAGGGAATGGCAGATTATCACGCAGGAGCGCACCGAGAAGGTGGCGTTCCGCCGGCACGTTGTTCGGAGGGGTCATGGAAGAGAGGGTCGGGTTTGGGGGCGTGGGTGCCCTTGGTCAAGATGCTTTGCGGTAGAGACGCAGGACGTCGGCTCGTAGATAGTAGGCGTTGCGGTGCAGGCCGATGATGCCGCGAGGGGTCTTGAAGTAGCGGGGCTTCAGTCCTGCCCGGGCGACGCGGCCACGGACGGCGACGTCGGAGATACGCAGCTCGACGGCGAGGTCGACGATGCGGGCCCATCCCTTGGGGACGGTGTCGGCGTTATGGCTGGCCAGTTGTTCGGCGGCCTCGCGGATCGTGCGGTAAGGCGGGAGTGGTCGGTAGATGTAGGCGCGGTGGCATTGGCCGGTCTTGGCCTTGAACTGATGGGCCATGCGCTCCAGGAGTCCGCGGCGGGCGAGGTCGGCGGCCCGGGACGATGCGTTGCGGGCGTGGTTCAGTTTAAGCTCCTGCCTGATCTGCTCGACGGTGGCCCATCCTTTGGGGGGCGGGATGACGTGCTCCTGGCGCAGGGCCTCGATGAGGCGAGCGGGGTCGAAGCGTCTCATCTGGACTTCGGCGTGAAGACCTTGAGGTCGGAGGTCCAGACCCAGCGGGAGCCGACGCGGTGGACGAGCCAGACCTTCCAGTCCTTCCCGTCGACCCATCCGGCGGCGAAGCCTGAGCCCCATCGGGACGTGGCTAGGCGATGCGACGCGTAGGCCATCGCGTCCTTCTGGCAGAGACAGCCGGCGGAGAAAGCGGCCCCGCCTTCGGCCTTGGTCAGGTTGACCTGGGACAGGGTGTGGGTGTGGCCGTGGATCAGGGCGCCGCCGCGGTCGGCGTAGTGCTTTCCCTGCTCGGCGGTGGCGTTGATGCCGTGGGCGTAGCCATGGATGAAGGCGACCGGGCCGAGTCGGTAGACGCCCTTCTCGGCGTGGTAGGGCAGGATGGTCTTGGCCCCGCAGCTCTTCGCGGTGGTCTTGATGCGGGCCTCGAGGTCGGCGCAGTAGTCGCGGACCAGGGCGGAGCCGGAGGTATGCTGGAGGGCCGTCGCCCGGTGCTCATGGTTGCCCATGAGGTAGACGGTGGGCTTGGTGCGCTCGAGGAAGTCTTCCCCGCCGGCGATGTCGGATGCCAGGGATTCGGCGCCTTCGGCGTCGTTGCCCACGCCACGGCGGAGACTGCGAAAATCAAAGCAGTCGCCCAAGTGCACCCTGACGGATGGTCGGTAGTCCTTGATGAACTCGACGAGGGCTTCGACGGCGTTCTCGTCGGCCATGTCGCCGTGATTGTCGCCGAAGGCCACGAAGCGGATCGGGGTGCTCATTTGGTGGGTGGGTTAGGAAGGGGCATCCAATGGGTTGGGTCTACTTCGCTTTCTCCGTCTACAGTCTCCCAGCACCCATAGTCGTGACTAGAGTAGGTGAACCACCACATTACAACGACGCTTTCTTCGACGTATCCAAGGACTCGGGTCATGTCCTTCGGGGCCGTCTCGATAGGTTGCCAAGTGCTCATTTGTTGGACAGGTAAGGGATGGGCTTGCCGGAGTCGAAGGCCGCGAGCATCTCGTCACGGCGCTTGCGGGCGGTGGTCAGGTCTCCGCCGATGTTCTCGACGATGTCCTTGCCGCGACGGCGCAGGCGGAACCAGTAGCAGTCGCCGAGCTTCTGGAGGTGGTGGTTCGGGTTGTCCTCGACCTTGCGTTCGGACTTACGCTGGCCGTGGCAGACGGTATACTTCGGGCAGGCGGCGAGGAAAGCGAGGCGGTCGGGGGCGATGCCGATGCGCTTGCCCCAGAGGATGGTCTCGCGGGTCAGAGCCTCCATGACTTCGCCAGCAGGCGGCCCTCCGACATGATCTGGTTACGGGAGTTCGGCTTGAAGATATACTCCTGGTCGAACAGGTGGTTCGCCCTGATCTCGGCGATGCTGTCCAGTTCCTCGTCGTTGGCGGGGCCGATGCCGGCGGTCGAGACGTAGACGGTGCGGACCTTCCAGCCTTTCTCCCAGAGGATGTCCTGGCAGACGCGCAGCTCGTTGACGTAGCGCCAATCGGAGCAGACGACGGTCTCGGGGGAGGGCTGGTCGTGATGCTTCATCACCGGGCACCAGTTGGCGAAGTGACGGGCGAAGACGTCGCGGTCGAGGCGGCGGGCGAACTTGCCGGCGTTGACGAGAAAGTCGCGGTTCTCGACCTTGAAGTCCTCCTTGAAGAAGTCCCCGTCGAGGCCGAGGTAGTCCATGTAATGGTTCGCGGCCTCCTTGAGGGCGTCGGCGAAGTTGATGTGCTCGGCGGGGCGGGTGGACCATTCCAGCAAGCCGCTCGCGAGGGTGTCCTTGCCGGCCCGGGCGAAGCCGGCGATCAGGACGAGGGTCGGGGCCGACATCGGCGTGGGTGCCTCGGTCATGGACTAGAACGGCGGGGCCTCGGTGTGGGACTCGGGGACGATGGGCTTCTGGCTGCCCTTGGGGAAGGTCAGTTTGTATTTGAACTGGGGCTTGCCGTTCCATTCGCCGTTGGGGATGGCTTCCACGCCGACGAGACAGGTCTTGCCGAAGGCCGGCTCGCAGTAGGTCATGAACTCGGCGGGGGTCGCGTCTAGGCGCAGCTCTTCGGTAAACTTGCCGGAGAACTTCCCGATCAGCATGGCCAGCGGCTTGGCATACTTGGAGCCGTAGGACTTGCTCAGGCAGTTGCCCTGGTCGTCGAGGAAGAACAGGCGGGCGGAGGACGTGCCGTCCTCGTTATGCTTCACCTTCTCGAACTTCGGCTTGATGAGCTTCAGTTTGTAGGTTCCGTTGACTTCGATGGACTTGAGGGGAGGGCGGTCGTTGGTGTTTTCCATGGTGGGAGATTATTTTTCTTCTATGATGAAGGTGCCGTTGATGGCGGTAAACTTGTCGTTTTTGTCGAGGAAGTAGATGCCAGTGCCACTCGTGTTGTAGGTGCTGTCAATCTCCCAAGACTTGATAGGCTTACCATTGGCATCTAACAGGGTGACGGTCCGGCTGATGCCTACGGTGTTAGACTTTAGCGTCTTCATGTTCTGGCGGGTGCTGTTGCACGAAGCAATAAGCACGGCCACGCAGATGAGCACGGAGACGATGGTGATGGTGACTGCTTTGTCGCTCATTTGATTAGGCGAAGGAGATGTTGGTCGCGGCGCTGGGCTTGGCGGCGAGGTCGATGGTGGTGATCTCCTTCTGGTAGCCGGGCCATTCGCCCGAGGCGGTGCAATCCTTGTAGAGTTTGACGGCGCGCTCGAAGTCGAAGGCGGCGTTGGTCATCAGTTCCGGGCCGAGCTCATAGACGGCGGTCGCATAGGGCGGCTCCTTCTCGACGGCGATGAAGCGGAAGCCGAGGACGCGGCACTTGTAGGCCGACTCGACGGCGTGGCGGTAGAAGTAATTTTGCAGCCCGTAATTATACTTGCGGCAGGCTGCCAAGAATCCGCGGGGGCTGGCGTCTTCGCACGTCTTGAGGTCGTAGATGTAGCCGTCGTCGGAGATGCCGTCGATAGCGCACTTGACCAGGACATCACCGAGGAAGGTCGTGAACATCACCTCGGTCTTGGAGAGGACGATGCCGTGGTCCTTCATGCAGCCGATCGCGGCGTTCGAGACGGCGTCGACCAGTTGGCCTTCGTCGGCGGTCAGGATGGCCTTGCCTTCGTTGGCCGTGACGAACTCGGCCCAGGCGGCCTTGCCTTCCTTCGTGCGCTTGTCGACCTCCGGGGCGATGGCGTGGGAGGCGTTGTAGGCGTCGAGCCCTTCGAGGGCCAGCTTGTGGACGGCGGTGCCGACGCGGAGGGCCTTGGAGTCCTCGCGGGTGCGGGCGAGATACGCCTGGTAGTGGGCCGGGGACTTGAGCAGTTCCTTGGCGCCGGATTGGTTCAGGGCTTGGATGCCGTCATAGATGACGCGTTCGGTGATGAGGTCGGGCATGGTGATCGGGTGTTCGGTGTTCTTGGTTGTGGTGGGAAAGGTCAGAGCAGGGC
>SXGQ01490042.1_pt1 | contig 29097 bp, 30 predicted proteins | sample 3178371 | NCBI WGS metagenome assembly SXGQ01 (sample SAMN11356859, study PRJNA531348) | freshwater metagenome | isolation source: freshwater sample F1-20 | place: China: Fuxian Lake, Yuxi | collected 2017-12-25 | reverse complement strand
GAATGCCATATTGGCGGAGATTTTTTGCTGATTTACCAAGTGCTTGAGAACCGCATCAGCTTTGTTCGGGCGGGCACGCATGCTGAACTATTCAGCAGTTGAATGTATTTGCCAATTTGATGGCTCACCTTGTAGGGTGTTTAGAATAAACATCAAATTAATCAAAAGGATACGTCGTGGATTTCATGTTGCTTTTGAAAGCCGCAGTCATGGGCATCGTGGAAGGTCTGACCGAGTTTTTGCCCATTTCGTCCACTGGTCATCTCATCATCGCGGGTGCCTTGCTGGGCTTTGACGACGCAAAAGCCAAGGTCTTTGACATTGCCATCCAAACTGGCGCAATCCTCGCCGTCATCATTGTGTACTGGGAAAAAATCAAAGGCACGGTCGTTGCACTGCCCACGCAACGCTTGGCGCGGCGTTTTGCCCTGAATGTGCTGATCGCCTTTCTTCCTGCTGTGCTGCTGGGTCTATTGTTTGGCAATGCCATCAAGGCGCATTTGTTCACGCCCACCGTGGTGGCGTCTACTTTCATCATCGGTGGCTTCATCATTTTGTGGGTCGAGGGCTGGGGCCGCAAACCCTTGCACGATGGTCACCCTGATGACCATGTGCGTATCGTCAACGTTGAGAGCATGACGCCTTTGGACGCCCTCAAGGTGGGCTTGGTCCAATGTATGGCCATGGTGCCAGGCACCAGTCGCAGCGGTGCCACCATCATTGGCGGCATGTTGTTGGGCATGAGCCGAAAAGCGGCTACCGATTTTTCTTTTTACTTGGCCATTCCTACCCTGATAGGTGCCGGGGCATACAGCCTTTACAAAGAACGTGCATTGCTCAGCATGGCTGATCTACCTGTGTTCGCTGTGGGCTTGGCATTTTCGTTTTTGAGCGCATGGGCTTGTGTACGCTGGTTATTGCGCTACATATCTACGCACAATTTTGTGCCGTTTGCTTGGTACCGCATAGTGTTTGGCGTGGTGGTGTTGGTCACGGCCCATCAGGGATGGGAGATCTGGCAACCTTAAGGCTCAACATGTTCAAGATGGCCGCTTCCACCGCAGCAGCCGTGACCAAAGGCTTTTCCATGGGTACCAAATGCGTTCCGTCAATGATGCAAATACGGCCTTTGGTGATTTTTTGGGTGAAATCCGATCCCGCTAATCGCATCTCTCTCGAATGGCGCGCAGCCACCAAACTGACAGGGCAGGCCAGCGGATGTTTTTTCAACAAATGCTCCAGATTGTGCGGTAAAGATTCATAAATCAGTGTTTCAATCGCACGATCAAAACTCAGTACGCGTTTTCTTCCTTCAGCAGTTTCTGCGTCTTGCGTGCCGTGGCTGACATAATCATTCAGCACTTGCGGGTCCCAGCGTGCGAACGCTTTTTTGCCAGCGAAATGGGCATGCGCTTCGTCGATAGAAAACCATTCATTGCGCCGGGTTCGGCTGATCGCACCCGGCGAAAACTTTTGATTCAAAGAAAGTTTTTTGGACAATCGCAATACTTTGGCTTGCCAACCACCGACCGCTGGCGCATCCACCATCACAACGGCATGCGCCAAATCAGGGTATTTGGCCGCCAGCATCAGACTGAGCATGCCCCCCAGCGAATGGCCCACCAACACCACAGGCCCCGTGTGCAAATCAATCAAAGGCTTGGCGAATGCATGCACTTCTTCTACCAAGTGCGGCCAGTTGTTGGTGACAGGGTATGCGGGGTTGTGTCCGATTTTTTCCAAGGCCTGAACTTGCATTCCGCGTTCACGCAAAGCGTTGAGCATGACGTTGTAAGTGCTGGCGGGAAAACTGTTGCCATGAAAAAAAAGCACCAGTGGTTCGCCTAATGGGGCAGACTTGGTGGGGACTGGGGTCATATGAGTTTCTTCAAGGCATAAAGCGCATCCAGCGCTTCGCGCGGGCTCATTTGATCGGGGTCCATACCAGCCAAAGTGGCTTGTAAAGGCGAGGGTCCTTGGTCGATGTCTTGTGGGGGTTGCGCGAACAAGTCCACTTGAGCGCGAGCATTGTGTGCATCGTTTTCAAGCGTTGCCAAGGCATGCTTGGCATGGTTCAACACGCTGCTTGGCATGCCTGCCAAGCGGGCCACTTGTATGCCGTAACTGCGATTGGCAGGACCGGGTTGTATTTCATGCAAAAACACAATGTCATTGCCACTTTCAGCTGCGCTCACATGCACATTGACCGCCGCACGGTGCGACGCTGCAAACTCGGTCAATTCAAAATAATGCGTGGCAAACAAGCAGTAAGACTGCGATTTATCGTGCAAGTAAGTGGCAATGCCACTGGCCAATGCCAAGCCATCAAAGGTGGAAGTGCCGCGACCGATTTCATCCATCAACACCAAACTGTGGGGTGTCGCAGCATTCAAAATTTGCGCGCCCTCGGTCATCTCCAACATGAACGTCGACTGGGCATTCGCCAAATCATCCGCAGCGCCGATGCGTGTGTGTATGGCGTCAATCGGACCTATGCGGCAAGCACTGGCAGGCACATGGCTGCCGATACTGGCTAACAATACGATGAGCGCCACTTGTCGCATATAAGTGGACTTGCCTCCCATGTTGGGGCCAGTGATGATTTGCATGCGTTGGGTCGGCCCCAGTTGCGTGTCGTTGGCAATGAAGTTGCCACCGGTTTCGGCCAATCGCGCTTCGACTACCGGGTGCCTTCCTTGTGTGATGCTGATACCTGGTGTGTTTACCAGTTCAGGTGCGCACCAGTTGAGTGTCAAAGAACGTTCGCTGAGCGTGGACAGCACGTCCAAAGTAGACAAAGCCCAAGCCACTTGAGACAGCGCAGGCACATGCTGTTGCAAGTCGTCCAGCAATTGTTCGAACAGCCATTTTTCCCGGGCCAAAGCGCGTTCTTGGGCGGACAAAGCCTTGTCTTCAAACGCCTTGAGCTCCGGGGTGATGAAGCGCTCGGCATTTTTCAGCGTTTGACGCCGTCTGTAATCGTCGGGAACTTTGTCAAGTTGGCCTTGGCTGATTTCAATATAAAAACCATGTACCCGGTTGTATTGCACTTTGAGGTTGCCAATACCGGTGCGTTCGCGCTCACGTGCTTCGAGCGCCAACAAAAAACTGTCGCCGTTGGTTTGGATATGCCGAAGTTCATCCAACTCGCTGTCGAATCCGTGGTTCATCACCCCACCATCACGCACCAGCGCCGACGGTTCGGGCAATAAAGCGCGTTGCAGCAAATCGATGCATGCGGGCGGTGACATCAGCGATTTACATAACGTTTGCAGCCAAGGCGTGTCTGCTGCGCTTTGCAAAAGTTCGGGCAATTGCGTGGCGCGTGTCAAGGCCTGGCCCAGCGCGACCAATTCGCGGGGCCGCGCTTGCCGCAGAGCAAGGCGTGCACTGATGCGTTGCACATCGCCCAAGCCTTTCAAAGCAATGCGTAAATCACGCCAAACACCGGTGCCGTGCTGGCCTTGCAGTGCCGCTATGGCGTCAAGCCGTTGTTGAGCCAAGCTGCGCTCGCGCGGCGGCTCTAACAGCCAGCGTTTCAATGTGCGGCTGCCCATACCTGTCATACACGTGTCCAACAACGAAAACAAGGTGGGGCTGTCTTCACCGCGCAATGTTTGTGTGAGCTCTAAATTTCGGCGAGTGGTGGCGGGTAAATCGATACGTTCTTCGTTGCGCTCGACCCGCAACTTTTGCACATGGGTCAAGCTGCGGCCTTGGGTGTGCTCGGCATAGGCCAACAAAGCCGATGCGGCTGCATGGGCTTGCACCAGGTCTTGCGCTTGCCAGGCTTCTAAGGATGCAGCATGCAATTGTTCAAGCAGTTTGCGTTGGCCTAAAGTGCTGTCAAACGCCCACGAGGGCCGCTCAGACTTGACGTTCACACTGGACAGCAAGGGCAGCAAATGCGCGGGTAACTCGCTGCTGTAAATCACTTCGCTGGGTGCAATACGTGCCAACCATGCGGGTAACTGGTCGCTGGCACATTCGGCCAAGCGAAGTTCACCTTCGGTGACGCTCAGCCAAGCCAGGCCACAACCTTGGGCTTTGCCTGCTCGCTCACTGGCATGCACCGCCAGCACATAGGTTTCGGTTTTGTCGTTCAACAATTCGGCATCGGTCAGGGTGCCGGGCGTGACCACGCGCACGACTTTTCTGTCGACAGGGCCCTTACCACCGACTTCGCCCACTTGTTCGCAAATGGCGACAGATTCACCCAGTTTGATCAAGCGCGATAAATAGCTGTCGACCGAGTGAAATGGGACACCGGCCATGACCACGGGTTGGCCGGCAGATTGGCCGCGTTGGGTCAGAGTGATGTCCAGCAGTCGCGCGGCTTTTTCTGCATCTTCAAAAAACAGCTCGTAAAAATCACCCATGCGATAGAACAGCAGCGTACTGGGAAAGTCTGCTTTCAGACCCAGGTACTGGGTCATCATGGGGGTGTGCATTGATGTGTCGGCCATGGTCACACAACGCGTTTGCAGGTTTATTGGCCCGATTCAATCATTTTGCTGACGTCTTCAATTGCCTTGGCAGCGGTGGCTTTGTCAACTGCTCCTGCAAATTTGGAATAGGGCTGAAGCAGGGTCACGAGCTGGCCATAAATTTTGGGGTTGGCGGCCAGGCATTCGCGTTGTTGCAAAAAATCGGCTTCTCCGGTGAAGTTGCCGACCAAGCCACCCGCTTCGGTGACCAGCAACGCGCCAGCGGCCATGTCCCAGGGTTGCAAACCTGTTTCAAAAAAACCATCGCTGAAACCGGCTGCCACATAAGCCAAATCGAGCGCAGCAGCACCTGGCCGACGCAAACCCGCCGTGCGCGTCATCACCTGCGACATCATGCTCAAGTAGGCATTGAAATCGTCTCCGTCCCTGAACGGGAACCCGGTGCTGATCAGGCATTCTTTCAATCGAATGCGTTTACTCACCCGCAAACGGCGGTCGTTGAGGAAGGCGCCGCGTCCTCGGGTGGAGGTGAACAAATCGTTGCGTGTGGGGTCATACACCACGGCTTGTTCCAAACGACCTCGGCTTTGCAAAGCGATGCTCACACAATAAAAGGGAAAGCCATGGATGAAGATGGTGGTGCCATCCAGCGGATCGATGATCCACACATGTTCTGCATCCGGGTTGCCATGGGTACGGCCGGATTCTTCGGCCAAGATACCGTGGTCAGGATAGGCGTTGAGCAGGGTTTCAATGATCGTGTTTTCGCTGGCTTGATCGACCTCGGTGACAAAGTCGTTTTCCATTTTTTTCGAGACCCGGACCGATTCAACATCGAGTGCTGCACGGTTGATGATGCTGCCGGCCGCCCGCGCCGCCTTGATGGCGATATTGAGCATGGGGTGGATAGAGGAAGAAGAGGCGGTGGTCATGGGGGCGATCGGCAAGCCTGTGTTGAACGCATACAAGCAGCGTCTATCAGCAAAAAAACACGCCCGACAGAGCGGGCGGCGACAATAGGCCTATTTTAGTCCCATGCAAACGCGTTTTATTCTGATTGAAACCAGCCACGCCGGCAATGTCGGCGCGACAGCGCGCGCCATGCGCGTCATGGGCTTTGACGATCTGGTGTTGGTCAAGCCGCGCTGGGCGAATGTGTTGCACCGAGAAGAAACCATACAACGTGCCAGCGGAGCATTGAATGTGTTGGAAAAGGCGCGGATTGTGGACAGCCTGGACGAAGCCATCGACGGCATGACGCACCTATGCGCGACCGCGATGACACCTCGGGATTTCGGCCCACCCACGCGAACACCACGCGAGCATTTTGCGCAATGGCCGGATCCCGCGCAGTCGGTGGCGGGCATGGCATTTTTATTTGGCTCAGAGCGATTCGGCATGAAAAATGACGATGTGTACCGGTGCCATGTGGCGCTCAGCATCCCCACCGACCCGACTTTCGGGTCCCTCAATTTGGCCAGCGCTGTGCAGGTCATCGCCTACGAGTGGCGCATGGCACTCGGTGGATTCGCCGTGCAAGACGCGGTCACGCCAGCCATGCCTGCCGATGCCAAGCAAATCGCTGGGCTGTTGTCGCATTGGCAACAGTCGTTGACCGATATGGGCTTCTTGGACCCGCGGGCCCCGAAAAAACTGTTGCCGCGCTTGAACCAATTGTTCAATCGCGCAGGATTGACCGAAGAAGAGGTGCATATTCTTCGGGGGATTGCCAAGGCGATGGCGCAAGCCGCGCAACGAAATAGTTAGACTCTTTCTATGTTTTCAAGAATTCGCTCAGATATTCAAACCATCTTAGACCGTGACCCCGCCGCCCGCAGTCGGTTAGAGGTACTGACTTGCTACCCCGGTTTGCACGCCATGGTGATGCATCGCTGGGCGCACGCTTGCTGGGCTGTCGGGCTGAAATGGTTGGGGCGTTTCATCTCCCATGTGTCGCGTTTTTTAACTGGCATAGAAATCCACCCAGCCGCTGTCATAGGCAACGGTGTTTTTTTTGACCATGCCATGGGCGTCGTGGTGGGCGAGACTGCGGAGATCGGCGATGGGTGCACCATTTACCAAGGCGTGACCTTGGGCGGTACTTCGTTGTACAAAGGGGCCAAGCGCCATCCCACGCTGGGTCGCAATGTGGTGGTCGGTGCGGGTGCCAAAGTGCTGGGCGGCTTCACGGTTGGCGATGGTGCCAAGATCGGTAGCAACGCTGTGGTGACCAAGCCTGTGCCGCCCAACGCCACCGCCGTGGGCAACCCGGCGCGCATCATCGAAGCGCAATCGGATGCCGTGAGAGAACAGGTCGCCTCCAAAATGGGTTTTTCCGCTTACGGCGTGACCCAAAACGATGACCCGTTGAGCCAAGCCATTCGTGGTTTGATCGATTACACCGCTGAACAAGACAAGCAAATTGCCATGCTGTGGCAGGCTTTGGAAAAATTGTCCCAGAACGCTTTCAACGGCGCGGATTGCCTGCCAGAAGATGCCGCAAAAAATGCGCATGCCGATATCGAAAAACTCAACAAGCTGATTGATTGAGCCGGCTTCAAGCCAGACCGGTTGCTTCCGATTCTTGAGCCATGGCAGCGTTCATTAAATTGCATCCCCACAGTTTGGTGTTTAACCAATTGGCAAGCGGCGACTACAGCGCCGACTTGTCATTCACCATTGAGCAATACGGTTTGATGGTGCGCGACTGTTTGGTGAAATTGCAATTGTTCCCGCCAAACGCATTCCATTCCCATTGGTGGATGGTTTGCGAAGACCCGGCGCAACTCCAAGTACCTGGCTTCGCCGTGTTTTTAAGGTCGCTGGAAAAGTATGTGTTTTCTACCTTGCAGTTTTCTCCGCAAGAAGCCTTGATGGACGGTCCCCAGACTGCCAATTTGCGACTGGTCGGCAGTGGAACCGCCTCTTGCGAGATGTTTTTTGAGAAGATGTACTTCGACATCCACCAAGTGGCTTTTCACATCGAAAAAGCGTGATTTTTCACGGCTGGGATGGGTAGGGTCGTTGTGCCGTTTTAGGCCGAAATGCTTTGCAAAACGCGTCACGGGTTTGCAAATAGGGGCCGCCAATCAGATCGATGCAATAAGGCACGGCAGCAAAAATACCATCCACCAGCGTGACACCTTGCGAGTCCTTCAATCCACCTAAGGTTTCGGTGATGGACTTGGGCTGGCCGGGTAAATTGATGATCAAACTATTGCCGCGAATCACCGCCACTTGCCTGGACAAAATGGCGGTCGGCACAAAACGCAAACTGATTTGACGCATTTGCTCGCCAAAGCCGGGCATTTCTTTGTCAGCCACGGCCAGGGTGGCTTCAGGTGTCACGTCCCGCACAGCAGGGCCCGTGCCGCCGGTGGTCAGCACCAAAGCGCAACCGGCTTGCACCAGTTCAATCAAGGTTTGGCTGATCAACGCTTGCTCGTCGGGGATCAACCGCGGTTCAAACACCAAGGGGTTGTGCAATGCTTGTTGCAGCCATTCACGCAACGCTGGCAGCCCCTTGTCTTCATAAGTGCCACTGGAAGCGCGGTCACTGATAGACACGATGCCTATGCGAACGGTTTCTAAAGAGGGATCCGTATTCATGGCAAGTTCACTTTTTGCGCATTCATTTGGTCGCGCACCAATTTGAAAATGTCCCGGTAAGCGCGACCTTGTCTGGGAAACGCGCCGTGTGAGACGGCGGATGTATCGGGCAAGCCGTCTTTTCTGGCTTGGCGAATCAGGGCGCGCAACTGTTGGCTGTCGGTGTCAGGGTGTGCCAGCAGCCATTCGGCCAAGGCTTGGTCGTCCTTGAGCAAGCGGTCACGCCAATGTTCTGCCATGTGCAAGGCCAAGGTTTCTTCGGCGCTGCCGTTGTGCTGCACATCCAAAGCGTCGCGAATAGCCTGCACTTGTGGCGCATCGAGTTTGCGCATGAGTTTGCCCAGATATTGCATTTGGCGGCGCAGACCTTCGAAATTGCTGATCTTTTTCGCGTCTTTGATGGCTTCCCACAAAAGCTCAGGCACATGTTGTTGGGCGACCAGTTGTTGCATGGCATCGGCGCGAAGTTGCAACAAATCTTCCCCCAGTTTTTGCAACTCCACACTCTCACGTTTGAGGTCGGTTTTACTCGCGGTGTCGCTGCCCTTGAGCTCGCGTTTGAGCTCAATATCGAGTTCGCTGCCTTCGGCGACAAAATGGCCTTTGACGTAATAACCTTTGGTGGGTTTGCGTGACATAAGCTGGGGTTAATGGTCTGGCAAGTATCATAGCCTTCGATATGAAAACCCACTCCATCCCCCCGACTTCCCCCGATCAGCCACTGCCTGGATTCAGCCACAGCCGTGCCCAATTTGAAGCGCTGGTTGACAGCGCGATTGACCATGCCAAACGCCTGGGGGCCAGCGATGCAGCCGCTCAAGCCTCTGAAGGTTGTGGCTTGAGCGTTTCGGTGCGCAAAGGCGAGTTAGAAAACGTCGAGCGCAACCGCGACAAATCTTTGGGCATCACGGTGTATGTCGGTCATCGCCGGGGCAATGCCAGCACCTCCGACTTTTCCGATGCTGCGATCAAACGCACGGTTCAAGCGGCTTTCGATATCGCCCGCTTCACCGCCGAAGACCCCATGGCCGGGCTGCCTGAAGAAAATCTGATTGCCCAAGAGCCGCGCGATTTGGATTTGTTTCACCCTTGGGCCATTACCAGCGAGGAGGCTGCGCATTTGGCGCTGCGCTGTGAAGCCGCTGCTTTACAAACCGACGCCGGTATCACCAACAGTGAAGGTGCTGCGGTGTCGGCCCAGCAAAGCCATTTTTTCAGTGCCCACACGCATGGTTTCAGAGGGGGTTATGCCAGCTCACGCCACAGCTTGTCGGTCGCGCCCATCGCGGGCAGGGGCGACGATATGCAGCGCGACGCGTGGTACAGCTCTATGCGCCACCCAGACGAACTCGCCGCGCCCGAAGTGGTCGGACGATACGCCGCAGAACGCGCGCTCAGCCGTTTGCACGCCCGCAAAATCCGCACCGTCAGTTGCCCCGTGCTGTTCGAGTCACCACTGGCTGCTGGTTTGTTAGGCGGTTTGGTGCACGCCCTCAGCGGTGGCGCCCTTTATCGCAAAAGCAGTTTCTTGTTGGACTCATTGGGCAAACAAGTGTTGCCCTCACATATTCAGGTGCACGAAGACCCGTTTGTCTTGCGGGGCAAAGGCAGTTCGCCTTTTGACGACGAAGGGGTCAAAACCCAACCGCGCGACATCATCCATAACGGCCAAGTACAGGGCTATTTCCTCAGCAGTTATTCGGCACGCAAACTGGGAATGCAAACCACTGGCAATTCGGGTGGATCGCACAATTTGGTGATGCGCTCCACCCAAACCCGCAGCGAAGACGATCTCAAAGCCATGTTGAAAAAACTTGGAACCGGTTTGTTGGTGATCGAACTCATGGGGCAGGGCATCAACTATGTCACCGGCGACTATTCGCGGGGCGCCAGTGGATTTTGGGTAGAAAAAGGGGAGATTGCTTATCCCGTTCAAGAAATCACCATTGCTGGGAATATGAAAGATATGCTGATGGGCATAGACGCCATCGGCGCAGACACCTATAACTTTGGCGCCAAAACCATCGGCTCTGTCTTGATCAATCGGATGAAAGTCGCTGGCGCCTGATCGGCAAACAGGCTTACCGGTCGAGCACCACCATGGCGTTGTCTTGCCAGTGGGCCCAAAGTTGCTGGCCGATGTCTATGTTTTCGTGGTGCCGGTCGGTGTTGGTGACCCAAGCTTGAAGCATTTGGCCGTTGCCCATTTTCAAGTGGTAGCTGGTGTAGCTGCCAAAGTAAGACAGGCTTTCTACCGAGCAATACAAATTGTTGAATGCAAGCCCAGGGTTTTGCAGACTCAACAGTATTTTTTCAGGACGAAGAGCCACTGTGACGGGCATGCCTAAATGGCCATTGATGCCGTGACCGACTCGGAATTGGCAGACATCACTGCTCACCACAGCATGGTCCGGTTCATCACCGGTCAGTTCGCCGTCCAATAAATTGACGTTGCCCACGAAATCGGCCACAAAACGGCAATTGGGGTATTCATAGACTTCGCTGGGCGCGCCGACTTGCAAAAAACGGCCTTCGCTCATGACGGCGATACGGTCCGCCATGGTCATGGCTTCGTCTTGATCGTGGGTGACCATGACACAGGTCACACCCACTTGTTTGATGATCTTGACCAATTCCACTTGGGTTTCTTCGCGCAATTTTTTGTCCAATGCGCCCAGTGGTTCGTCCAACATCAACAGTTGTGGACGCTTGACCAAGCTGCGTGCCAAAGCCACACGTTGTTGTTGTCCGCCAGACAGTTGGTGCGGACTTCGCTTGGCAAATTTTTGCAACTGCACCAGTTGCAGCATGTCTTCAACCCGTTGCTGAATTTCTGCTTTCGCAACGCCATCGCGCTTCAGGCCAAAGGCCACGTTTTCCCACACATTCAGGTGCGGAAACAGCGCATAGGACTGAAACATCATGTTCATCGGGCGCTCATACGGCGGTAAATCGGTGACGTCTTTGCCGTCCAGCCAGACGCGTCCACTGGTGGGCGTTTCAAACCCTGAAAGCACCCTGAGCAAGGTGGACTTTCCGCAACCAGAAGAGCCCAACAGCGCAAAAATTTCGCCGCGTTCAATGCCTAAACTGACATCGTTGACCGCAACGGTTTCACCAAACCGCTTGGTGACATGGTCTATGCGCAAATAAACAGGGGAATCGGTCACGGTGTTTGCGAAAAAAAGTCAGAGGGAAACGCCTTGGGGTCAAGACACATTTTGGTGACGATTTTAGGCACGAACCTCAAGCCCGCTTGGCGTCGGCAGGATAGGGCAGCGAAAGCCGTCTTATCGGTTCAAGGCCGCCTTGACCGCTGCACTGACTTCACCCATGTCGGCTTTGCCAGCCAGTTGTATTTTGACGGCAGCCATGACCTTGCCCATGTCACCGGGGCCGCTGGCACCCAAGTCCGCCACAATCGCGGCCACGGCTTGTTGCACTTCTTGCGCATTGAGACGCTGTGGCAAATAGGCTTGTAAAACGGCCATTTCGGCGGTTTCGATATCCGCCAAATCTTGGCGGCCTGCACTTTGGTAGGCAGCTACAGAGTCTTTGCGTTGCTTGATCAATTTGTCCACGATAGCGATGACCATGACATCGTCAAGTTCGACGCGTTCGTCCACTTCTTTTTGCTTCATCGCGGCTTGCAACAAGCGAATGGTGCCAAGTCGCACGTTGTCTTTGGCGCGCATGGCTGTTTTCATGTCTTCGGTGATTTGTTGTTTGAGGCTCATGGTGTCTCCTGTACAAATGAAAAAGGCCCGCGCGGGCTTGGCCGGGCGAGCCTGATCAGGCCGGGGCCTGTAAGCAGATCAGTAGAGTTTTTTCGGCAACTGCATGCTGCGAACGCGTTTGTAGTGGCGTTTGACAGCCGCTGCTTTTTTGCGTTTGCGCTCGGCGGTGGGTTTTTCATAAAACTCACGGGCGCGAAGGTCGGTCAGCAGGCCGAGTTTTTCGATGGTGCGCTTAAAACGGCGCAAAGCCACGTCAAAAGGTTCGTTTTCTTTTACACGGATAGTGGTCATTGACAACAATTTTCAAAAATGTGCACGCTCGGCATATGAAGAAGATCGGACTTCAACGCCTGCGAAGCGGTGGTACCCGACACAGGGTTTGGCTGTCGGGGGAGGCCGGAAAATCCAACATTATAGCGGTTTGAGCCGGGCTGCCAAGGCCTTCGCGCAAGCATGGGCGCTGGCCCAAGCCCACTGGAAGTTGTAGCCGCCCATCCAACCGGTGATGTCAACCACTTCGCCAATGAAGTACAGCCCGGGTTGCTTGGATTCCATGGTTTGTTGGGAGAGATCCCGCGTGTCCACCCCGCCAGCGGTTACCTCGGCTTTGGCATAGCCCTCGGTTCCCGAAGGGGTCAGGCACCAGTTTTGCAGGGAATCGGCGAGTTGTGACAACGCTTTGTCCGGGGTGTCGGGCAGGCTGCGTTGCCATTGGGGTTGCCGGGCGGTCCACAGGTCTGCCATGCGTGCGGGTAACCAAGCGGACAAGGTGTTCGCCAAGTTCTTCTTGGACATCTGTTTGGCGCTGACCAAGGTCTGTGCCATGTCCAAGTCGGGCAAAAGGTTCAAACGAATCTCGCTCTTTGCCTGCCAATAGCTGGAAATTTGCAGTACAGCGGGCCCCGACAGCCCGCGGTGGGTGAATAACAGGTCTTCGTTGAACACCGTGTTTTTTTTGCCTTCACCGGTTTGCATGGCCACCGGAAGAGACAACCCTGCTAGCGCCGCATAGGGCTGCCAGTCGGTAGCGGAAAAGGTGAGCGGCACCAAAGCGGGGCGCGGCTCGACCATTCGCAGGCCAAACTGTTTGGCCAAGCGGTAACCGATGTCAGTAGCACCAATTTTCGGGATGGACAAGCCGCCGCTGGCGACCACCACGGCTCGCGCTTGCACCTGGCCTTGGGCAGTGTCAGCCACATAGTGCGGCTCGGGCGCATCGCTGTATTGCAAACCCAATAGATTGCAAGGCTGCCAGCGTGTGACGTTGCCGCCCATGGCACCGGCTTCGCACTCGCGCAAAAGCATGTCGATCAGGTCTTGCGCACTGCGATCGCAAAACAGTTGGCCTTTGTGCTTTTCATGGAAACCAATGTCGTGTTTTTTGACCAAATCAATGAAATCTTGCGCGGTGTATCGGCTCAATGCGCTGCGAGCAAATGCCGGGTTCTCGCCTAAAAAATGCGTGTGCGGTGTGCGCGGGTCGATGTCTTTGTTGGTGAAGTTGCTGCGCCCGCCGCCAGAGATACGGATTTTTTCTGCGACTTTGGGGAAATGGTCCAGCAGCAACACATGCAAGCCTTGTTGTGCCGCCACGCCCGCGCAGAATAAACCTGCAGCACCTGCACCAATGATCAGCACATCGCAGCGTGTCATGGGGACTGCAAAAAAGTTTCGATGTGCTTCGCCAATGGGTGAGGTTGGTCGTGGTGCATCATGTGACCAGCGTCTTCGATGGTGACACTGCGCAAATCGCGAATGGATTTGAGCCGTTCGTGAAACTCGGGCAGCTTGTATTTGCCCTGCCACCATTTGTCCAAATCATTTTGGCTGGCTTCCACATTGAGAACGGGTGCACTGATGTGTTCATACAGCGCCAGCATTTCTTCAACACGGAACAAATAAGGGTTGATGACTTTGTGCGCCGCGTGACCCAGAATTTCCCATTCTCCTTGCGCATTGGCGCGGGCCCAGTGTTGCGCCAACCATTGCGCTTTGTCCAGGCTCAGGCGCGGGTTGGTTTTGATCAAACGTTGCGCGACGGCCTCGCTGTCGGGATAGGTACGCAAATTCATCTCGCCTTGCCGAGCAGCTTTGACCTCGTTCAACCATTTGGCATAACGACCTGGCGCCTGCGCGGGCCGTGTGGCCGCCAAACCAAACCCTTCTAAGTTGATCAAGCGGCGAATGCGTTCAGGGCGTATGCCTGCATACATGCAGACCACGGTGCCACCCATGCTGTGCCCGATCAAATCGATTTGGCCTTCGGGCTGGTAGTGGTCTATCAAGGCATCTAAATCGGCCAAATAATCGGGGTACCAAAACGTGTCCACTTCGCCCGCATCGGTCAAACCGAAGCCACGCCAATCAGGTGCAATGATGTGGCGGCCCGCTTGCATGGCGTCCACCACAAATTGGAAAGATGCACTGACATCCATCCAGCCGTGCACCATGAACAAAGGCAACTGACCGGGCCGGGGCGTACCCCATTCGCGGACATGGTAGTTGAGCTGGCGCAAACCAATGAATTGGGTGCGAGAGGTGTATTTAACTTGGTACATTCGCCCCATCATAAGGACGAATCCGATGAATGCCGGTCGCACATCAGACAACCATGCACAGATGCACAGCCAATTTCGATGGTCAGTGCCGGAGCATTTCAACATTGCCCAAGTGTGCTCGCGGCGTTGGGCGTCATCAGAGTTCCATGCATCATCTGCAGCGGTGGTCATACACCACACAGACCCACAACTGATACAGGCGCGCAGTTATGCCGATTTGCAGAACGCGGCTGATGCATTGAGTCATCTGTTGGCCCAACAAGGGGTGACAGTGGGCGACCGAGTGGCCGTGGTGCTGGCGCAGCGCTTTGAGACCGCAGTCGCCTACATGGCCGTGTTGCAAATGGGCGCTTTGGCCGTTCCTTTGTCGCAGTTGTTTGGCCCAGAGGCCTTGCTCTACCGTTTGCAAGACGCAGGCGTGGTGGTGGCCATCGTGGACGCTGTGTCAGCGCCCGCTGTGCGCGGCTTGAAAGCACAGTGCCCCGTGTTGCGGTTGTGTATTTCAGTCGATAAAGGCGAGGGCGATGTGGTGTTTGATGCGCAGACGCATGCTCAACCAGGGCCAACATGGCCGTTGGTCTTGACCAAGGCCGTGGATCCGGCGGTGTTGATCTACACCAGTGGCACCACCGGCCCTCCCAAAGGTGCATTGATTCCCCACCAAGCATTGATTGGAAATTTGAGCGGCTTTGTCTGTAGCCAAAATTGGTTCGGGTTCTCGCCGACTGTGAGCAACCACACAGGCCAGGGCGATTTGCCGACGGGCAGTCACGCCATCCTGTGGTCGCCCGCGGATTGGACCTGGACCGGCGGCTTGATGGACGCGTTGTTGCCGACGCTGTATTTTGGTCGACCGATCGTGGCTTGGGCGGGGCGGTTTTCAGCGGAACTTGCGTTTGCGTTGATGCAACAGCACAGAGTCACACACACTTTTTTGTTTCCTACGGCATTGAAAGCCATGATGAAGGCTTTTCCGTCGCCACAAACCCGTTTCCAATTGGATTTGCAAGCGATCATGAGCGCCGGTGAAGCCGTGGGCGATGCGGTGTACGCCTATTGCCGCGATGAGTTGGGCGTGACTGTGAATGAAATGTTTGGTCAAACCGAAATCAACTACATCGTTGGCAATTGCGCCATGAACGGTGATACCCACGAGGGCGTTGGTTGGCCATCCAAGCCGGGCAGCATGGGTCGTGCATACCCGGGGCATCGCGTGGCCGTGATCGACGAAGAAGGCCGTGAATGCGCTGACGGCGAATTGGGCGATGTGGCTTTGCATCGGTTGGATGTACACGGCCAGCCTGATCCGATTTTCTTTTTAGGGTATTGGAATCAGCCAGATGCGACCGCGCGCAAATTCACAAGCGATTGGTGCCGCACCGGCGACTTGGCCATGCGTGACGCAGAGGGTTACCTGTGGTACGGAGGTCGTGCTGACGATGTGTTCAAGTCAGCAGGCTATCGCATCGGTCCGAGTGAGATTGAAAATTGTTTGGTGAAACATCCGGCGGTGGCCAATGCTGCTGTCGTACCTAAGCCGGATGCCGAGCGCGGCAATTTGGTGAAAGCCTATGTGGTATTGGCTGCTGGCTTTGCGTCTTCGGATGAATTGGTGGCGCAGTTGCAGCAGCATGTGCGCGGTCTGCTGGCCCCTTATGAGTATCCCAAGGAGATTGAGTTCATCGATCAGTTGCCGATGACGACGACGGGGAAAGTGCAGAGGAGGGTGCTTAGGCTGCGGGAAGAGGAGAGGGCGGATCGTTGATCGAATCTGCAATTCGCAAAGCGGGCAACCCCACGCCTGTTGCATCAAATCCACCATCGACGGCGATGATTTGGCCCGTCAAATAACTCGCCTCTTCTGAAGCCAAAAACACAATCACTCGAGCGATTTCCACTTCACTGCCGTAGCGGTTCAGAGGGATCGCATCGTGGTAAGCGCTGACGATGGCGGGCGTGTGCACAGCCGCGGCAAGTTTGGTTTTTACTGGTCCGGGTGCGACGCAGTTCACCCGTATGCCCCATTCTCCGAGCTCGGCCGCCTGTTGTTTGGTCAAATGAATCACCGCAGCTTTCGAGGTGCCGTAGGCCACGCGAAGTGTGGACGCTCGTAAGCCCGAGATGGACCCGATATTCACGATGCAGCCCCGGCTTTCTCGCAGCGCGGGCAGCGCAGCTTGCGAACACAAAAACACACCGTCAAGGTTGGTGCGCATCACCGTTTGCCATCGCTCGAACGTGGTGTCTTGTATCGCCGCGAAATCGGCCACACCTGCGTTATTCACCAGCACATCAACACGCCCTGACCATTGCAAAACCGTGTGGATCATGGCATTCACTTGGTCCTCTTGGGACACATCGCAATCTACCGCCAGCACGTTCTGTAAACCGGCAGCTACGCTATGAAGCTCTGCCGTGTCGCGGTCGACCATGGCGACACGGTAGCCGTTGCTTAAAAATAATTGAGTGGTTGCCAAGCCGATACCACGTGCCGCGCCGGTGACGATGGCTGTCAGCTGAGTTGTTTGTGTCATGGTTGCTGGGGTGAATTGAATGATTTTTTGTAAGTCAAATGGGAAGGGTTTTCTTCGCAACAAGTGGGCTTGCGAAGCTCTAGACTTTAATTCACTTCATGCGATCTACCTCAGGCAAACCCTCCCCGGGACAGCACACCAGACGTAGTAAATTCTCTTCATTCGTTGTGCCCATTTAAACTCCCCGTCATGAAAAACCTCAACCTCACCCCTGTTCGCTTGGGTCAAAGCGATTTGCACGTCACCCCTATCAGTCTCGGCACCATGACATTCGGACAGCAGGTGGATGAACCCACCTCGCACACCATCATGGACCACAGTGTGGCCCGAGGCGTCAACTTTTTCGACACCGCAGAAATTTATGCGGTTCCGCCAACAGCAGAGTCTTTCGGCAAAACCGAAACCTACATAGGCAATTGGTTGTCTAAGCGACCCGGTATGCGACAAAAGATTGTGTTGGCCTCGAAAGTTGCTGGGCCATCGCGCGGTATGCCTTGGGTACGCGCCGGAGAAGGCATGACACCTGCCGATATCCTGGCCTCATGCGAAGCCAGCTTGAAGCGTTTGCAAACCGATGTGATTGATCTCTATCAAATCCACTGGCCTGAGCGCCATGTGCCGATGTTTGGCGGCGTGTACTACGAACCCAAAAATGAAAAATCCACCACTTCCATCCACGACCAACTCGCCACCTTGGCCAAACTGATCCAAGAAGGCAAAGTGCGTTACATCGGTTTGTCCAACGAAACACCTTATGGTGTGCACGAATTTGTGCGATTGGCCGAGCAACACCATCTGCCGCGCATCGTCAGCGTGCAAAACGCCTATTGCTTGGTTAACCGTGTGCCAGAAAACGGCTTGGACGAAACCATGCACCGTTTGAATGTCTCTTTGTTGGCGTATTCGCCCTTGGCATTTGGCTTGTTGACTGGCAAATACGACGAGTCTGGTTTTCTCGGCGAGGCGTCCCCCAAAGAAGGCCGCATCACCAAGTACGAAAGTGTCCGCAAACAACGCTGGGCCAGACCCGATGCATTGGCGGCTGCCAAGCGCTACAACCAACTCGCCCGCGACAACGGCATGACCCCTACAGAAATGGCACTGGCTTTTTGCTACACACAGTGGCGTGTGGCCAGCACCATCATCGGTGTGACCTCGGTGCAGCAACTCGATGAGGATTTGGATGCGTGGGGCAAGCAACTGTCCCCAGAGGTACTCGCCGCGATTGATGCGATCCGTTGGGAAATGCGCGACCCTGCGATCTGACGGCCATGTTTTTTTCCATGGACTTGGTGCATGTGCTGTTGGCAACGCTGGCAGCCTACTTGATGGGTTCGCTGTCTTTTGCCGTGCTGGTCAGCCGAATCATGGGCTTGGCCGACCCGCGTTCTTATGGCAGTCAAAACCCTGGGGCAACCAATGTATTGCGCTCGGGCAACAAATTGGCGGCCGCGTTGACCCTGCTGCTGGATGGTGTCAAGGGCTGGCTGCCTGTGTGGGCGGTGTCGCAGCATGGCGCTGTGTGGGGGCTGGGAGAGGGTACGCTGGCTTTGGCAGCCATGGCTGCATTCGCAGGCCATGTGTGGCCCGTCTTTTTTCGCTTCAAGGGCGGCAAGGGCGTGGCCACCGCCGCAGGCGTGTTGTTCGGTATTGAGCCTTTGCTGGGCTTGGCGACCTTGGCCACTTGGCTGATCGTGGCCTTTTTCACCCGATATTCTTCGCTCGCTGCTTTGGCGTCAGCCGTGTTTGCACCCGCCTATTATTTTTTAGGCCACCGCGTGGTCTGGTATGTGGATAACCGGGTCTTGTTGGCGGCAGTTGTCATGAGTGGTATCTTGGTGTGGCGGCATCAAGCGAATATTGCCAAGCTGATGCGCGGTGAGGAAAGCCGTATTGGCAGGTAATGGGCAGTTAATTGGAACCTGACCCCAATTAACCAATTAATCAGTCACGGAAATTGTCAAAGCTCAGCGGCAAGTCAGGCATTTCTTTGCGAATCAGCGCCATGGCGGCTTGTAAATCGTCGCGTTTGGCACCGGTGACCCTGACCGATTCGCCCTGAATCGCAGCCTGCACTTTCATTTTGCTGTCTTTGATGACGCGCTGGATTTTTTTGGCGTCTTCACTGGCGATACCGTTGCGAACCTTGACGACTTGCTTGACTTTGTCGCCCCCCATTTTTTGCACATCACCTTTGTCCAGAAAACGAATGTCGACATTTCGTTTGGTCAGTTTGTTGCGCAAAATATCGTCAATCTGTGCTAATTGAAAATCGCTGTCACCGATCAAGGTGATTTCTTTGTCCTTGATTTCAATCGCCGCCGAGGTGCCTTTGAAGTCAAAACGTGTGGCTATTTCTTTGGCCGTGTTGTCGACACCATTTTTGACTTCGACCACATCGGCTTCACACACAGTATCAAAAGAGGGCATGGTCGGTACTTCAGAAGTTCAGGTGCGACAATTCTGACATGATTATCGAGACACAGGTTCCGCTGCAAGCCCACAACACCTTCGGCATCGCCGCCAAAGCCGAGCGGCTGCTGCGGCTTCGCAGCATGCAAGATGTAGAGGAATTGCTGACGGACCCGATTCGGCTCGAACCGCATTTCGTCTTGGGTGGTGGCAGCAATATCGTCATCACCGGCGACATCAAACCCTTGGTCATCAAAATCGAACTCCAAGGCAAACAGCTTGTGTCCGAGGATGACAAAGCCTGGATCGTGGAGGCTGCCGCAGGCGAAGATTGGCATGGTTTGGTGGAATGGACATTGCAACAAGGCTGGCCCGGTTTGGAAAATTTGGCCATGATTCCTGGCTTGGTCGGCGCGTCACCGGTGCAAAACATCGGTGCATATGGGGTGGAGTTGCAAGACCGGTTTGAGTCGCTTGACGCGGTCGACTTGCACACCGGCCAGCATTTCACTTTGGATGCTGCGCAATGTGGCTTCGGCTACAGAGACTCGGTGTTCAAGCACCAAGCAGCTGACAAGCGCGATTTGGGTTTGCTGGGCCGGGCATTGATCACGCGGGTGAGGTTCCGTTTGCCCAAAAAATGGAAGCCTGAAATCGGCTATGCCGATCTGGCCAAAAAGCACAGCCAATCTGGCGTCGACACGCCCAACGCCATGCAAATATTTGAATGGGTCTGTGATATTCGCCGCGCCAAATTGCCCAACCCGCAGGTGGTGGGCAACGCGGGCAGTTTTTTCAAAAACCCGACTGTCACTCCCGAACAATGCGCCGACATCATTGCGCGGGAGCCCAAACTGGTTCATTACCATTTGAGCGACGGCAGCATCAAGCTGGCAGCTGCTTGGTTGATTGACGCTTGCGGTTGGCGCGGTAAATCGGTGGGGAATGCAGCGGTTTACGATAAGCAAGCGCTGGTCATCGTCAACAAAGGCGGGCGTGACAGCCCATGCACAGGCGGAGAAGTGGTGACCTTGGCCAAAGCGATACAAACCAGCGTGTACGAGCGTTTTGGTATTCGGCTTGAACCTGAACCGGTGGTGGTGTGATGAAACAACAGACCCAGGGTATTTTGACAAGCGCTTGCTTTGCGCTTCTTTGCAGCTTGTTTGCGTCTGTCGCGCTGGCGCAAAGCTATCCGACCAAGCCTATTCGGCTGCTGGTGCCTTTTGCGCCGGGTGGCAGCACCGATTTGATCGCCCGTATCGTTGCCGAACCGCTGGGCAAGTTGCTGGGGCAACCGGTGGTGGTGGAGAACAAGGCAGGCGGGGGCGGCGTGATCGGTGCGTTGGAGGTGGCGCGTGCAGCGCCTGATGGCTATACCTTGGGACTGACCACCGCCTCGAGTGCCGCAACCAATCCTGCCATCAATCCCGCCATTGCTTACAAACCATTGACCGATTTCACGCCGATCATCAATATGGTGGCTACCCCGAATGTGTTGGCCATTCACCCTTCATTTCCTGCCAAAGACATGGCGGGATTTCTCAAAGAATTGCGCGCTCGGCCTGGCAAGTACGATTACGCATCATCCGGTACCGGTGGTATTGGGCATTTGCAAATGGAATTGTTCAAGAACCTGAGCAAAACTTTTGTCGTGCATATTCCTTACGCCGGCTCTGGCCCGGCACTGCGTGACACGGTGGGCGGGCAGGTGCCGATCATTTTTGACAACCTGCCGTCTGCCATGCCGCATATACAAGGCAAGCGCTTGATTGCGCTGGCGGTGGCCACGCCTGAGCGTGTCGCCGAATTGCCCGATGTGCCGACTTTCAAAGAACTGGGTTTGGAGCCGGTGAACCGCCCCGCGCTCTACGGCATCTGGGCACCCAAAGGCTTGCCCGCACCGCTGGTAGCGCAATTGAACGCAGCTGTGCGCAAGGTGTTGCAAGACCCTGTGGTGATCAAGCGGCTTGAAGCAACCGGCTCACGCGTGGTGGCCAACAGTCCGCAAGAATTTGCGGCGCAACTCAAGGCCGAGTACGAGGTGTACAAAAAGGTGGTGGATGCGCAAAAACTCAAGCTCGACTGACAGCCCGGAGCCGTTGATTGATGCGTTCATCGACAGCATCTGGTTAGAGGATGGTTTGTCTGCACTGTCGCTGGCTGCGTACCGCCGTGACCTGAACGCATTAGCGGCTTGGTTGTTGACCCAACACACCGACTTGTCACGCGCGACTGAAGCCGATTTGCAAGCGTATTTCGCGCACCGCCATGATCAAACCAAGGCGACTTCCGCCAACCGGCGCATGACTGTCTTCAGACGGTTTTACCGTTGGGCACTGCGTGACAACCGCTTGCTGGAAGACCCCACTTTGAAACTCTTGTCGGCCAAGCAAGCCATGCGTTTGCCAAAGACACTGAGCGAGGCGCAGGTCGAGGCTTTGCTTCAAGCACCCGATACAGAAGCGCCGCTGGGCTTGCGTGATCGCGCCATGCTCGAGCTGCTTTATGCCAGCGGTTTGCGTGTCAGTGAATTGGTCAGTCTGCCCTTGTTGTCCTTGAACATGCGTGAAGGTGTGTTGCGCATCACAGGCAAAGGCGACAAAGAACGACTGGTGCCTTTCGGCGAAGAAGCAGGCGATTGGTTGCAGCGTTACCTGGACACGGCACGCAATGAATTGCTTGCTAAAAAAAACAGCCCGTCGGTGTTTGTGACGCAGCGCGGGGCGGCGATGAGCCGAGTCATGTTCTGGATGCTGATCAAAAAATATGCGCTCTTAGCCGATATTCATGCGCCGCTGTCACCGCATACATTGCGCCACGCATTCGCCACGCATCTGCTGAACCACGGGGCCGATTTACGTGCCGTGCAAATGTTGCTCGGCCATGCAGATATATCGACCACCACCATTTACACGCATGTGGCCACAGAGCGATTGAAACAGTTGCATGCGCAACACCACCCCAGAGGCTAGGCCAAGCGTTGCGCCAACAACCAATCTATTTCTTCCTGCGTGAACCCGGCTTGCAGTCGCGCCTCGTTATTGAAAGGTGGCTTGAGGCGTGGCGCCGCATGGCGTTGCACCAGTAAAGGGTAATGCGTCAATGGGTCGAGTCCATGTTGCGCACACAGCCAGCGAAACCAATGGTTGCCAATCGCCACATGACCTATTTCATCGCGCAAAATGATGTCCAAAACAGGTTGCAACGCTTTGGCATGCAACGATTCGCTGAGAAGCAATTTGGCTTGTATCAAGGGCGTTGCATCCAGCCCACGTGCTTCCAAGGTGCGTGGCACCAAGGCCATGCGCGCGATCACATCATCCGCGGTTTTCTCGCACATCTGCCACAAGCCGTCATGCGCATCAAAATCACCATAGGCGTAACCCATGTCTTGAAGCAGTCGACTCAACAGTTCGAAGTGGGTGGATTCTTCGTAAGCGACTTTCAACCAATCTTGGTAATACGCTGAGGGCAGGCCGTTAAATCGCCAAACCGCATCCAAGGCCAAATGAATCGCATTGAACTCAATATGGCAAATGGAATGCACCAAACCTGCCAAACCCTGTGCGGTGTGGACTGAGCGCGAAGGGACTTGGTGCGGCGGCTTCAACACCGGTTTGGCGGGTCGCCCGGGCAAAGGCACCTCCTGCTTTGGAAATGCCTGTTGTGGATTGACTGAGCAGTCAGATCGCATGGCCCACAGCGATTGCACCCGTTGCACTTGCAAGCGCGGGTCGGATTCGCACAATGCACTCAAGGCAGCGGTTCTCAATTCCATCCCTACAATTGTAGAAACACTTCACGGATAACTTATGGCCATCTATCAACTCGATAACCACTCGCCCGACATACACCAAAGCGCGTGGATCGCAGACAGCGCACATGTCATGGGTGCTGTCCATTTGCATGCCAATACCAGCGTATGGTTCAACGCCGTCATTCGCGGAGACACTGAAACCATCACCATCGGTGAGGGCAGCAACATCCAAGACTTGGCCGTGATTCATGCGGACAACGGCTTACCGGTGGTGATAGGCAAACATGTCACGGTTGGGCACCAAGTGATGTTGCACGGTTGCACGATCGGTGACGAGAGCTTGATCGGTATTGCCGCAGTGGTGCTCAACGGCGCTCGCATTGGTAAACATTGTGTGGTGGGTGCTGGCTCGGTGGTGACCGAGGGCAAAGAATTTCCCGATGGCAGCCTGATCATGGGCACGCCCGCCAAAGTGGTGCGGCAACTCACCCCTGAGCAAATAGATGGCCTGCGCATGAGCGCCAAACATTACATGGGCAACGCCTTGCGGTTCAAAAATGGTTTGAAAAAAATCGCATGAGCGAATTGCATAAATTCATGTTCGAGGGTTTGCCGGTGCGCGGCTTGTTGGTGCGATTGACCGACAGTTGGCAAGACATATTGCGCCGTCGTGCTGACAACCGAGAGACCGGTCCTTACCCAGAACCGGTACGCCGCTTGTTGGGTGAAATGACCGCAGCCGCCGTGTTGATGCAAGCCAATATCAAGTTTGACGGTGCGCTGGTGTTGCAATTGCACGGCGAAGGGCCGCTTAAGCTGGCAGTGGTCGAAGTGCAGTCTGATTTGCGTTTGCGCTCGACCGCCAAAACCGTGGGTGAAATTTTGCCCAACATGCGGTTGGAGGACATGGCCAACCAACATAACCTGGGGCGTTGTGCCATCACGCTCGACCCGGCAGGGCGCAGACCAGCACAACAGCCTTACCAAGGCGTGGTCTCGCTGTATGACGACCACAAACAGCCTTTGAAGAAATTCAGCGACGTGCTGGCGCATTACATGTTGCAAAGCGAGCAACTTGACACGACATTAGTACTGGCTGCCAACGACCAAGTGGCAGCCGGATTGCTGATTCAGCGATTGCCCATGGGAGGCATTGCCAATCTTTCAGGCACCAAAACCCTGGCCGAAGAAGACGCCATTGGCCGCAACGAAGACTACAACCGCATCGCTATCTTGGCCAACAGTTTGACTGCGGGCGAATTGCTGCAACTCGCTCCTGACAAGGTATTGCATCGTTTGTTTTGGCAAGAACAGCTCAAGCATTTCGCGCCTGAACCCGGGCTTGATTCACCACGATTTGTGTGTTCATGCAACCGCGAAAGGGTCAGCGCCATGATTCGCAGTTTGGGTCGCGATGAAGCGGACAGCATTTTGGCTGAGCGTGAATTGATCGAAGTCGGCTGCGATTTTTGTGGCCAGCAATACCGCTATGACGCGATAGATGCGGCGCAGTTGTTTGTACCGGGGCAACCACCGGTACCACCAGCCAGTTCAGCTTTGCAGTAAGCGTCCAAACAAGCGCTGCTCGCAAGCAGGGTCTGCGCAACATTCGCACATATCTTGCCATTTGCTTTCAGTTTGCGGCCTGGCTAAGGTGCTTTGGTGACCATTCACCAATGCAAAAACCGCCTGCTGCAACACCTGATCATTGTCAGCATGCAAAGTTTGGTACGGGCGCTCTAGCGCATGCAATTGACGTCGCCAGTCGTCTTGTACAGAAGTGGCGAAGGTTTTGGCAGGTCTCTTCCACAGCAGGTATTTGGCTTGCGCAGGCATATCCAGTAGGGCCGCAGGAGATTGCGGGCACAAGAAGTCAAACGCCAGGGATTGGCTCAACAACACGTTTTGTAATTTGGCAATCAACGATTGCCTGGCAGTGACGCTTTCGCCAGCCAGCACGACGGTACGTTGTGCAGTGTTGTTCACTGAGAGGATTTGGCCAATTGCACAAAAATCTCGTGGGGTTTGACCATGCCTATTTCTAAGCGGGCACGCTCTTCGACCATTTCAAGGCCGTCACGCAAGTCGCGTAACTCTGCGCGAAGCCGGGCGATGTCTTGCTCAGAGCGCATATTGCTGTCGAGTTGCTGCTGGTATTGCTGCCGGAGTCGCCAGACGTCTGGGATACTGCCGCGCCCGAACCACAGCTGCATTTGCAAAATAACCAGCAAACCTAACAGTATCAGTGGAACGGGACGGCGCATGTGTACAGCTTTGTGGTTGTGTCAGCTGCGCAAGTTGTAAAAAGCTGCACGGCCTGGATAACTGGCGATGGTACCCAAATCTTCCTCGATACGCAAAAGTTGGTTGTATTTCGCCAACCGGTCTGAGCGGCTGAGTGAGCCGGTTTTGATTTGCAAGGCGTTGGTACCGACCGCAATGTCTGCGATGGTGGTGTCTTCGGTTTCGCCAGAACGGTGGCTGATGACCGAGGTGTAGCCAGCGCGCTTGGCCATTTCAATGGCAGCAAATGTCTCGGTGAGTGTGCCAATTTGGTTGATCTTGATCAGAATTGAGTTGGCCACGCCCTTGTCTATGCCCTCTTGCAAAATCTTGGTGTTGGTGACAAACAGGTCGTCGCCCACAAGCTGCACTTTTTTGCCCATGCGATCGGTGAGGTGCTTCCATCCGTCCCAATCGCCTTCAGCCATGCCGTCTTCAATGCTGATGATGGGATATTTGTCTGCCCAGGTCGACAGCATGTCGGTCCATTGCGAAGCATCCAGTACCAACCCTTCGCCTTTGAGATGGTACTTGCCGTCGAGATAAAACTCGCTGGCGGCACAGTCCAAGCCCAGCATGATTTGCTCACCCGCGGTGAAGCCGGCTTTGTCGATCGCGTCCAAGATCATTTGAATCGCGGCTTCGTGGCCGGGGACGTTGGGCGCGAAGCCACCCTCGTCACCAACTGCCGTGCTCATGCCTTTGTCGGCCATGATTTTTTTCAGTGCATGAAAAACTTCGGCGCCATAACGAACCGCTTCACGGAACGTGGGTGCGCCGACGGGAATGATCATCAGCTCTTGCAAGTCCAGATTGTTGTTGGCATGGGCACCACCGTTGATGACATTCATCATCGGCACAGGCAGTTGCATGCGCCCCATGCCGCCGAAATATCGATACAAGGGTAAACCTGCTTCTTCGGCGGCGGCACGTGCCACCGCCATGGACACCGCCAAAATGGCATTGGCGCCGATACGCGCTTTGTTGTCAGTGCGGTCCAGGTCGATCAGGGTATGGTCTAAAAAAGCCTGCTCGGAAGCATCAAGCCCGATGACCGCTTGTGTGATGTCGTGGTTGATGTGTTCAACAGCGGTCAACACACCTTTGCCACCGTAGCGGTTGGGGTCGCCGTCGCGCAATTCAATGGCCTCGCGGCTGCCGGTCGATGCGCCCGAGGGCACGGCGGCGCGACCCATCACGCCGCTTTCCAACAAAACATCGCATTCGACGGTCGGGTTGCCCCGGCTGTCCAGAATTTCACGACCGACGATATCAACTATGGCACTCATTTTCTAACTTTCTTCAAGAAAAACACGCAGACCTCTGCAGTCTGCAAGGAACAATGTGTCAGGGGGAAAAATGGTTTTCCATCCAAGGGTGTTTTTTAGTCACGGCATCAAGCTCAACCAAGGTTTGCAACAAGGCTTTCATCTTTGCCAGTGGCACGGCATTCGGCCCGTCTGACCAGGCTTCATTCGGATGGGGGTGGGTTTCCATGAACAAGCCCGCCACACCGGCGGCCACACCGGCGCGTGCAAGCACTGGCACCATGTCGCGAGCGCCGCCGCTGCTCGTCCCTTGTCCGCCAGGTTTTTGCACCGAGTGGGTCACATCAAACACCACAGGCGCGCCGGTTTTGCGCATCTCGGCCAAACTGCTCATGTCGGCCACCAAGTTGTTGTAGCCGAAGCTGGCACCGCGTTCGCAGGCCAAGAAATTGTCTTCGGGCAGGCCTTTTTCACGGGCGGCAGTTCGGGCTTTATCGATCACATTGACCATGTCCCAAGGTGCCAAGAACTGACCTTTTTTAATGTTGACCGGTTTTCCCGATTGCGCAACAGCTCGGATGAAATCGGTTTGCCGACATAAAAACGCCGGTGTTTGCAGCACATCGACCACGGCTGCCACAGCGGCCACCTGAGATTCATCGTGGACATCGGTCAGCACCGGCACTTTGATTTGGCGACGCACTTCATCCAAAATTTTCAAACCGGCGTCTATGCCTACACCGCGCTGCGTGCTGCCAGAAGAGCGGTTGGCCTTGTCGAAGGAGCCTTTGTAAATGAGAGGAATGCCCAGACTGCTGCAAACCTCTTGCAATTGCCCGGCCACATCCAAAGACATTTGCAAACCCTCGATCGAGCAAGTTCCTGCAATCAAAAAAAACCGATGCTCCAACCCGACTTCAAAGCCGCATAAATTCATGCCACCACCTTGAGCTTTTTGCGCTCAGACAAGTGGGCGTGGGCGGCGCTCACAAATGCATTGAACAGCGGATGGCCATCCCATGGCGTGGACTTGAATTCGGGGTGGAATTGAACGCCCATGAACCACGGGTGAACGCTTTGGGGCAGTTCGATGATCTCTGTCAAATGCTCTTGCTGGGTAAGGGCAGAGATAACCAAACCAGCGGCACGCAAAGTGTCGAGGTAATTCACATTGGCTTCGTAGCGGTGGCGGTGGCGTTCGGTGACCAAATCGCCATAGATGTCGTGCGCCAAGGTACCTTCGGAAACATTGGAGGTTTGTGCACCCAAACGCATGGTGCCACCTAAATCGGATTTGGCGTCGCGCAACTTGATGCTGCCATCGGCATCTTTCCACTCGGTGATCAAAGCGATGACAGGATTGGCGCAGTCGGGTTCGAACTCGGTGCTGTTGGCGTTGGCCAAACCTGCCACATGGCGGGCGTATTCGATGGTGGCGATTTGCATACCCAAACAAATGCCGAGGTAGGGCACTTTGTGTTCCCGTGCATAGCGCGCCGCACAAATTTTTCCTTCAATACCGCGTTTGCCAAAACCGCCTGGAACCAAAATCGCGTCAAAACGTGACAACTGGCTGGTGTTGTCCGGGGTCAGTGTCTCGGAGTCAATGTACTCAATATGCACTCTGGCGTGGTTGCGAATGCCTGCATGGCGCAGCGCTTCGTTCAACGATTTGTAACTGTCAGACAGGTCGACGTATTTGCCGACCATGGCGATGTTCAGTTCGTATTGCGGATGCTCAACCGCATGTACCAAATCGTCCCAGCGCTTGAGGCTGGCAGGCGGCGTGTTGAGTTTGAGTTTTTCGCAAATCAACGCATCCAGCCCTTGTTCATGCAACATGCGCGGGACTTTGTAAATGGTGTCGACATCCCACATAGAGATCACGCCCCATTCGGCCACGTTCGAGAACAGCGAAATTTTGGAACGCTCTTCCTGAGGAATAGGGCGGTCAGCGCGGCACAGCAAGGCATCGGCTTGTATACCGATTTCGCGCAGTTTTTGCGCGGTGTGTTGGGTGGGTTTGGTTTTGAGCTCGCCAGCTGCGGCGATCCAAGGCACATAACTCAGATGCACAAATGCAGTGTTATGCGGCCCCATGCGCAAGCTCATTTGTCGCACTGCTTCTAGGAAAGGCAAAGATTCAATGTCACCCACCGTGCCGCCCACTTCCACAATGGCCACATCGACCGCGTCAGCGGTGCCCAGTCCTGCGCCGCGTTTGATGAAGTCTTGGATTTCATTGGTGATGTGGGGAATGACTTGGACAGTGGTGCCAAGGTAGTCACCCCGGCGCTCTTTTTCTAAAACGCGTTTGTAAATTTGTCCGGTGGTGAAGTTGTTGGTACGCCGCATGCGCGTGTTGATAAAGCGTTCGTAGTGGCCCAAGTCAAGGTCAGTTTCAGCGCCGTCTTCTGTGACGAATACCTCACCATGTTCAAAGGGCGACATGGTGCCTGGATCGACGTTGATGTAGGGGTCTAGCTTG
>SXGQ01165098.1_pt1 | contig 29097 bp, 25 predicted proteins | sample 3178371 | NCBI WGS metagenome assembly SXGQ01 (sample SAMN11356859, study PRJNA531348) | freshwater metagenome | isolation source: freshwater sample F1-20 | place: China: Fuxian Lake, Yuxi | collected 2017-12-25 | reverse complement strand
GATTTGCCAGGCGATGCCTCACCCTCGACCTCGACGCCATCAACGCCCTCAACGTGGCGCTGCAGAAGTTCGAGGGCACGGTGCTGCTCGTGACGCACGACCAGGATTTGATGGAGGAAGTCGGCACGCGCGTGTGGCACTTCGACCACGGCAAGATCACCGACTTCAAGGGCACGTACGAGGACTACGCTAGCGCGAACAACCTGGCCTGACGAGCTTCACTCCGGCAGCAGCCACCCGGGCCAATGCGCCCAACGTTCGGCGGCGAGTCATGCTTCGCTGCTGCCACAGAACCGCCGCCACAGGGCTGCGGCCTCGCAAGCTGTGAGCAGTCTGCGCCTCATCGGTGGCTGTGTTTACCGTCGCGCGAATCGCAGGTCCCACACGCGATCCTGCTTGATGCTCAGCCCGTTGACCGTGCCGGCCGCGTCGCGGCGGAAGGTGATGGTCCCGAGCGAGCCACGGAACGTGTCGCGATCGATGGCGGTGAGCGCGATCACCGCGTCGGGCCGGCGCTTGATGACGAGCCCACCGTTGTCGACCACCGCGGTCAAGGTAACTTCAGCCTCGTCGCTCCAGTAGCTGCCGCTGAACTCCGCGAGTTGCGCGGACGTCGGCGCCGGCGTCATGGCAGGCGCCGGTGGCGTCGGCGTGGTCGGTGTCACGGGCTTCAGCCTGGTGAGGAACAGGTCCGACACCAGGTTGGCGGATCGCGTGGCATCGCCGGTGGCCACGTTGCACAGCACCGCGACCGACGTGTGGCTATCAGGGAATCGATTCAAGTGTGCGCGGTAGCCGGCGGTCGATCCGCTGTGGAAGATGTTCCGGGCGCCGCGGTACTCGCCGACGAACAGGCCCAGCGCGTAGTCGAGCGGCCGGCCGTCGTTGAACCGCCCGGCCGTTGACTGCGTGGTCAGCAGCGCCCGGTCGCCGACCACCGGCGTGACGAAGTTCTCATTCCACTTCAGCAAGTCGCCAACCGTGGTCAGCAGTCCGCCGTTGCCGTGGACGTTCTCGAACGGCATGTCGAGGTGATAGCCGTCGCTCGCGCTGGCGTACGCGCGGGCGCGACCCTTCACGACCCGCGTGTGATCGTCGCGCCACGACGTGCGGGTCATGCCGAGCGGCGTGAAGATGCGCGTTCGCGAAAACTCCGCGAACGGCATGCCGCTGACCCGCGACACGATCACCGCGGCCAGGTTGAAGCCGGTGTTGGTGTACGACCACGCGGTGCCGGTGGGGAAGTTCAGGGCCTTCTGGCGACTGACGAGGTCGAGGACGTGGGCGTGGGTGTAGGCGCGGGTGGTGCGCGGCGCGCCGGCGATGCCGGCCATGCTGCCCCAGTCGCGCAGGCCGCTGGTGTGGTTCAGCAGGTGACGGATGGTGAGCGGTGCCCCGTAGTCGGGCAGTTCCGGAACGTACTTCCGTGCCGGGTCGTCGAGCGACAGCTTGCCATCCTTCGCGAGCAGCAGCACCGCCATCGCGGTGAACTGCTTCGCCACCGAGCCGGCCTCGAAGATGGTCTCGACCGTGTTCGGCACATCGTGCTCGAGGTCGGCCATGCCGTAGGCCTTGGCGAGCACCGTCTTGCCGCCGGCGGCGACGCCGACCGCGCAACCGGGCGTCGCACTGGTCCATCTGGCAAACACCTTGTCCACGGCAGCTTCAGGCGAGGACGCGGCCTGGCCGCCCGCCGCGACGAGCTGGGGCGTAAGGGCCAGGGCCAGGGCCAGGGCGGCGGCAACGAACAAGCGATTTCCCATGATGCGAGATCCTACGCCATATAATCCGTGGCGGCGTGACAAGACCGGGAGAGGGCACATGCGTCGAGTAACGGTGGGTTTGGTCCTGGTGCTGGCGTCGGCCGGCCTCGTGGCGCAGCAGAACCGCATTGATGTCGTGACGCCCAGCGCGCCTGAGCTCGCGGCCCACGGCCCGCTCAACATCGGCGTGCGGACCATCCAGGTCACCGACAAGAATCGTCCCGACATTCTCAACACCAGGGAGGGTGGCCCGATCGCGCGCTACGACCGCACGCTGACCCTTGAAGTCTGGTATCCGGCAGCGCTCGTCGCGGGGCAACAGCCGGGCGGCGAGTATCGGGTGATCACGCGAGATCCGGCGATCACGGCCACGATCCTCGGCAAGGCCGTGCGCGATGCAGCGCCGTTGCCGGCGCCCGGCAAGTACCCGCTGGTGATCATTTCGCACGGCTATCCTGGTAATCGCTACCTGATGAGCCACATTGGCGAGAACCTGGCCAGCAAGGGGTTCGTGGCGGTGTCGATCGATCACAAGGACAGCACCTACGACGACCAGAAGGCGTTCGGCAGCACGCTCTACCACCGCTCCTTCGACCAACTGTTCGTGCTGAACGAGATGGATCGTCAGGGCAAGGTTGGTTCGGGCAGTTTCCTCGCCGGTCTCGTCGATGCCAGCCGCGCCGGCATCGTCGGTTACTCGATGGGTGGTTATGGCGTCGTCAACGTGATTGGTGGCGGCTACAGTGACACCAGCCTGGCCGGCGCGCAGGCGCCGCCCAATAAGCTGCTGGCCGAACGCGCGGCGTCGAATCCGGCCTACCGGCAGGCGCGCGACGCGCGCATCAAGGCCGCGATCGCGATCGGCCCCTGGGGCATGCAGGCCGGCTATTGGGACGCCGAAGGATTGAAGGGCATTCGCACGCCGCTACTGATCGTGGCCGGAAGCGCCGACGAGACGTCGGGATACGAGCGGGGGCCGCGCGCGATCTTCCAGGGCGCGGTCAACGCCGACCGGTACCTGCTGACGTTCATCAACGCCGGCCACAACGCCGCCGCGCCGATGCCGGCGCCGGCCGAGACCTATCGTGCCGCTGGCACCGGCACGCCCGGCTTTACGCACTATGCCGATCCGGTCTGGGACACCGCGCGAATGAACAACATCCTGCATCACTTCGCGACGGCGTACTTCGGACTCTATCTGAAGGGCGAAAACGACAAGCAGGCGTACTTGGATGTCGTGCCCAACGGCAAGGACGGGATCTTCGCGATGGACCGCGACGGCAAGCCGCTACCCACGCACACCTACTGGAAAGGATTCAGACGCGGCACCGCGGTCGGCCTCATGCTCGAACGCGCCCCGTAAACGGGGTCGGGGATCTTTTTCCAAGACACAGCCGCAAAACAGGCGTTCGACCGGCTGGGTTGAGCGAGGTCAGCCCGTTCTCTCACTCCGTCTATCGGCGAGACCTGGCAAAAACTGCTCACCGGCAAACGGCGGGCCAACCGGAAAAGATCCCCGACCCCTATTTCCACAGGAACGCGATCAAGGCCCACAGCCCGAGGCTTCCCGCCCGATCGCGTGCGCGGGTCGTCACCACGTAGATCGCGGTGCCCACTGCGAACAGCGTGACCTCGATGGCCAGTGTCGCGACCGGAAAGTTCCAGAGTCCCAGCCCGACGCGCCGCGACCCGGTCAGCGTCAGCGGCAGGTCGGGGCGATGGGTGATGAAGTCCAGCACGAAGTGACTGAACACGAGCGTGGCGATCACCGCCATGGCGTGCGCCTGCCAGCCCCGGATCGCTCGATAACCGATCGCGAACAGCGCCGACCACATCACCAGCATCGCCATGCTGTGCGAGTAGGGATAGCTGACGAAGTTGAGCGGTGTCACCGCCGTGTTGCCCGGATCGATCTCAACCCGCTCGATCCCGAGGACAACGAGAGTGGGCCAGAGGAGGTCGGCGAACTGGCAGGCGAGGAACAGCGTGCCGAGTGACACCGTCGGGGCGTACCGTTTGGCGCCGAACGCGAGCGCGTAATGACCGATGAACACCGGGGAATCATAGGGTCAGGCGGTCAACGATGGCTCGCGCCATGCGCTCGGCCGCGCCGGGGACGATGCTGAAGTACAGCACCGGTTCGATCAGCTCCAGTTCCATCAGCAGCGGCCCTCGGGCGCTGTCCACGACGTCCACCCGGGCATACGCGCACGACTCGGGCACGTGCGCCATGACCGACTCGCCGAACGCGAGCAGGGCGGCCGGCGGTGCGGTCACCTCGGCGGCGCCGCCGAACTCCTCTTGCACGCGAAAATCGGCGGCACTGGCTCGCTTCACGACCGCGTGGCTGAACTGGCCGCCGGCATAGACCAGCGACACTTCACCGCGGGTCGTGATCTCGGGGATGAACTCCTGGACGAGCGCGCCCGACGCCCGGGCCGGCGCAAGGTCGTCGTCCGGCGGCAGGCGATCGGCGGCGATCAGGAACGTGCCGTACGCGGTCGCGGCAATCCGGGGCTTGATCACCGCCTGCGCCCAGCCCTGTTCGTGAAGAGTGGCCGCGAGTGATGCGGCATCGGGTTTGTCGATCCACTGCGTGGCCGGAATCGCAATACCGGCGCGTTCGAGACGCTGCAGGTAGATCTTGTCGACGTTGTCGCGGACGACGTCGGCGGGGTTCAGGAGCAGCCGTGACGAGTCGGCCATCGCCGCCAGCCACGACGTGAACATCGTTGGCACGCGGTGGTAGTCCCACGTTGACCGCAGCACCACCGGGTCGGCGGCCAGGTGCGTGACGGGGTCGATGTCGGTCCACGGCTCGGGCTCGACACGGTAGCCGAGCGCCTGCAGCGCATCGGCCAGCGGCTGGTCGTCGTCGGTGATGTAGGGCTGGTGGGCGCAGGTGGCGAAGACGACGGTCACACCAGCAGCTTACAGCGGGAGCCCCGGCGGCCCGAACTTGGGCCTAAGTCGGTCCGTCGGCTATACTTGCCAGACGTGACTCAGTTGTATTTCCAGAAGGGTTTCGGCCTGAAATCCGAGGTCGGACCGGTTCTGGCGCGTACCTACGAGAGCCCGGTGGTCGAGCGGCTCAAGGCGCTTGGCTACCAGGCCGAGGCGGGCGGGCTCCGCTTCAAGCTCGCCAAGGAATTCGGCTTCTGTTACGGCGTCGACCGCGCCGTGGACTATGCCTACCAGACCCGCCAGAAGTTTCCCGACCGCCGCGTGTTCCTGTCGGGCGAGATCATCCACAATCCTGATGTCAACCAGCGCATTCGCGCCATGGGAATCCAGATTCTCGAGGACTCGATGGACCCCGAAGCCCGCTTCCGGGAGGTGTCCGCCGCCGACGTGGTGATCCTGCCGGCGTTTGGCGTCAGCGTCCCCGAGCTGAATCAGCTCAAGAGCAAGGGTTGCGTGCTGGTCGACACCACCTGTGGCAGCGTGCTGAACGTGTGGAAGAAGGTGCATTTCTACGCGCGTGACGGTTACACGGTGATCATCCACGGCAAGCATCACCACGAAGAGACGCGGGCCACGGCATCGCAGGCGCTCACCCATCCCGGCGGCCAGTACCTGTGCGTCCGCGATGTCGCCGAGACCGAGCGGCTGTGCGAGTTCCTGCTCGGCCGGCGGACCGCGGCCGAGTTGATGGACGAGTTCCGCGAGGCCGCGAGCCCGGGCTTCGATCCCGATCGCGACCTGCAGCGCATGGGCCTCGCCAACCAGACCACCATGCTGATGACCGAGACGCTCAAGGTGCAGGAAACGCTGCGCCGGGCCCTGTTCGAACGGCATGGTAGCGGCGACCTCGAGGCGCACTACCGCGCGTTTGACACCATCTGCTCGGCCACCCAGGAACGGCAGGACGCCGTGCTCGACCTGCTGAGCGACGGCGGCCTCGACCTGATGATCGTGCTTGGCGGCTACAACAGCAGCAATACCCAGGCGCTGGCGCGAATGTGCGCACCGCGCGTTCGCACCTTCTACATCGACAACCCGTCGTGTATCGAGGAAACCTCCATCCGCCACCGGCAGGTTGGCGCGGCCGAGGAAGGCCGCACCGACGGCTGGTTGCCGGCCGGACCCCGGACCATCGGGATCACGGCCGGCGCGTCGACCCCCGATAGCGTGGTCGGCGAGGCGTTGGAGCGCATGCTGGCACTGCGCGGATGCACGCCCGCCGACCTGACGGCGCCAAGTGGTGCGGTGGCCGGGGCACCGATCAGCTGATGGCCACCAAGCCGACCGAACTCACGCTCACCCTCGCACCGCAGCGGCGCTTCGAGGCCATTGACGTCAACTCGCGCATCAACCAGGAGGCCGGCGATGTGCTGCGCCAGCACCGGCGCGCGCTCTACACGTCGTTCCACACCACGGCCGGTTATCTCGACCAGAGCCTGTCGGTGCGCATGCATCACAGCCCGGACCTGGTGTCGCAGTTCTTCAGCGCCTTTCATGCCCTGTTTCCGCAGGGCGGTGCGTACCGCCACGACCAGATGGAACTGCGGTCGGAGCTGACCGAGGAACAGAAGGTGGTCGAGCCGCGTAACGCCGACTCGCACCTGACCTTCATCGGCGCCGGCATGCGCAACTGCGTGACCTATCGCACCAGGCCGCATTCGCCGGTCTACTTCATCGAGCTTGACGGCAAGAGCGACGCGGCCATGCGCAAGCGCAAGACCACCGTCGTCGGCTACGATCACGAGGAAATCATCGCGCGCACGACGCTGGCCATTCCGGTGTCGAAGCACCCGATCGATTCGGTCAACCTGGCCGACCCGCGGCTCGGCGTGCTCGAGCGCATCAACGAGCTGGTGGCGCAGGTCGGCATCGATCGCGCGCGCGTTGACCTGGTGGTGGATCCCGCCGAGCGCAACGTCGGCATCACCGTGAACGAGTACGAAACGCTGCTGATGCAGCACGACCTGGTGGACGTGCTGCGCGACCCGCTGCGGTTTGCCCGCGCCAAGGCCAGCCACATGGTGGCCGACCCGTTCTCGATTCCCGGCAAGACGCTGAACTACGCCAAGTACGACGCGGTGCGCGTGCTCAACTCGCTGATGGAGGCGTTGCGGATCGACGCCGGCTCGTTCGAGCGGCTGATGGCGAAGGTCATGTCGCTGCCGGCCCGTCGCTTCCTGCGGTCACGCCGCGTCAGCTTCCTGGCCGGCACCGACCCGGAAACCGGCCAGCCGCGCGTGCTGCGCGGCACCTACCAGAGCCCGATCCTGGTGCAGTGGCAGCCGGCCGAGAAGCAGGAACGCCACATCGACGTGGTCGTGACGCAGTTCTCTTGATGCCAGGAGGGCGGCACTGTAGTGCCGCCGAATCTATTTCAATCCCACCACCACCGCGAAGCACGACTTCCGGAACGCAATCTCGACGCTGAACCCGGCGTCCTGCAGCAGCGCCACGTCCCGCTCGAGCGTGAAATACACGTCTTCCTTGGCCCACGCGCGCAAGTAGCCCTCGGCCTTCGCGCGCGGGTAGCGCGTCTGCAAGTGGGCCAGCCATTCGGCGCGGTGGGTCTGTTGCAGCACCTTCGACGCCGCGAGGCAGCAATCGGCGCTCACCAGCATGCCGCCGGGCCGCAGCGCCGCGAAGCATCGCTGGTAGAGCGCCGCTTTTCGTCGGCCGGTCGGGATGTGATGCAGCGCGAACGACGCCGAAATGACGTCGCAGCGTGGAATGGCGGTCTCCTCGAAGTTGCCTTCGATGGTCTGGATCCGGCCGCGCAGGCGCTTCTCGGCCATCGCCAGCATGCCCGCATCTTCGTCGATGCCAATCAGGCGCGCCCGCGGCCGGGCCTTGAGAACGGCCTGCGCCAGCGCGCCGGAACCGGTACCAAGGTCCACCACTGCCGGCGCCGTTCTCGCCAGCGCGCCGACGGCCGTGGCGGCCGCGGCGATTAACTCCTGGTAGTGGGGAATCAGGGTGCGGATGACCGCGTCGTATTCGTTCAGCTTGATACCGAGGTGTGTCGCGGCGCCCATCAGGTCCCCAGTGTAACTATCCGCCGCTGCTGCTGCCACGCCGCAATTTCGGCGGCGGTCACCGCCGGGCCGTGATGCAGCGTCCAGTTGAGCGCGGCGATCACGTCGTCGGCCTCCTCCAGGCCCAGCCCGAGCCGGATCAGCCGGTCGAATCCGTTGCGTGTCAGCTGTTCGAGGGCGGTGAAGTATTCGGATATGGTGCGGTGGTGGTTGACCTTGGTGGCCAGGCCGTCGAACGAAAGCGCGTAACGCACGATGATGCAGGTGGCGAGCACGTCGGCGAGGTGCCGGGTCTGGTCCTCATCCGCGTCCTTCACCCTGAAGGAGAGCAGCGAACCGGGCCGCGTGTACTGGCTGGCAATGGCCGCCGCGTCGGGGTGTGACGCCAGCGACGGGTGGAACACCTCGCTGACCTTGGGATGGGCGGCGAGGAACGCGGCCACCTTCGATGCCGACGCCGATCGCCGCGCGTGCGACTCGCCGGCGCCGTCGAACGACGCCACCACCGCCTCGGCGCGGCGCCAGTCGAGAATGCCGCCGCGCATGGCCACGAGGTCCATCACCGCATTGGCCAACGGCGAATCGTTGGTCGCAAGATAGCCCCACATGTCACGGTCGTTACCGCCAAGCGACTTGGTGCCGCTGGCGACGATGACGTCGACGCCGTTCTCGAGCGGCGGTACGGCGAAGGCCCATGGCGAGGCAATGGTGGTGTCGAGCACCAGCCGAATGCCGGGGGCGCGCTCGCGGGCGCCGGCCATCACCTGGCGCAGTTGCGCGAAGTCCTGGGCGCGGACCAGCGGATTGGTGAACGTCTCGGCGAACACCAAGCGGGTCGCCGGCGTAATGGCCGCCGCCAGCGCTGCCGCATCGCCATCGTCCACGATCGTCACGCTGCCGCCGGTGCGGGCCGCCAGCCATTCCAGGTAGCTGCGGGTCTTGTTGTAGACCTGGCGCATGAGCACCGCATGGCCACCGGAGTCCATCAGGACGTCAAACGCCAGCGCCGTCGCCTGCATGCCCGAATCGCACGCGATCGCGCTCGTCGCGTGCTCCAGTGTCTTCAGCTTCGCGATCAGCGTGGCGGTCGCGGTGGTGCCATAGCGGGCATACAAGGGAGGCAGTTCCGACCAGCAGCCTTCGCTGGCAAACAGGAATGCGGCCTTGCCCTCCTGCCAGGCGGCGACCGGTGCCGAGCCCAACAGATCGAGCTGCACGGTGGGCTCGTCGGGATGCAGGTACGGGACGCCGGTGCGCCGCGCATGTGCGTCGATGGCCTGGTGAATCGAGCGCGTGGCCGCGCTCATCGCTGCGAGCGGTGGGCGTTCAGATGGACACGCCCGGGGATCCAGCCAGTTGGCGATCGACTCCCGACTCCCGACGCCCGTCTCCCCGCCCATGCGTTAGTCCATGACTCCGAGGCAGAGCTTCTGTTCGACGCGGGCGAGCTGGCCCACCGCTTCGGCCACCCCGGCAATCTGCGTGTCGGAGCTGGCCGAGATCATGAAGGCGATGTGCACGCGGTCGGCCTCGAGCCGCGAGGCGCGGTTCTGCACCGTCAGCCCGTGGCGCCGCACCAGCCCTTCGAGCTTTCGTTCGAGGCCCGGATGCGGCTGGCCGGTGATGCGCAGGTAGTGCCGCCGCGGCGCCGGCGTCGCCGCCGTGCCGTCGCGCGCGACCGGCAGGGCGCGTGGCACGGGCCAGCGGACGGAGTTGTCCTGGGCCAGGTCGATCAGGTCGCCGAGCACGGCCGTGGCGGTGGGCAATGCGCCAGCGCCCTTGCCGAACAGGCTCAAGTCGCCCGACGACACGCAGCGCAGGTAAACCGCGTTGTATTCCTCCTCGACCGAGGCCAGCAGGTGCCAGGCCGGCAGCAGCAACGGCTCCACCGCCATGTCGAGCGCGCCGTTGATGCGCACCGCCCGCGCGATCTGCCGGATGCGGCACCCCATGGATTCGGCCAGGTCGCAATCCGCCGGATCGATGTCGCGAATGCCGCGCACCAGGAACCCGTCGGGCCGCACCCACGCGCCGAAGGCGCGATAGGCAAGAATCGACAGCTTGGCGGCCGCGTCGTGGCCGTCCAGATCGGCATCCGGCTGCGCTTCGGCGAACCCCAGCTTCTGCGCCTCGGCAATCGCGCCGGCCAGCGACAGGTCGCCTTGCTCGAGCCGCGTCATCACGAAGTTGCAGGTGGCGTTAACGATGCCCCACAAGCTGTCGACTTCGTCGGCGCGATGACTCAGGTGCCGCACGATCGGAATCGCGGCGGCCGCGGCGGCTTCGCAGTACAGCGGCGTTTCGGTGCGCTGCGCCAGCACGCCCAAATCGGCCAGCTTGGACGCGAGCAGCGCCTGGTTGGCGGTGACCACCGGCTTGCCGGCAGCCAGGGCCGCGCGCAGGATCGGTTCGAGCGCGGTCCCGCCGGCGACCTCGACGACCACGTCAACCTCGGGGTCGCTGACGAGTTCGAGCGCGTTGTCGCCAATCGGGATGCTGGCCGCGCGTGGGCCGCGATCCTTATTCAGGTCGCGCACCGCGATCCGCGACACGCGGAACCGGACGCCGTAGCGCTCGGCCACGGCGTCGCGTTGCCGCTCGAGCATCTCGAGCACGCCTCGCCCCACCGTGCCGCAGCCGACCAGGCCGATGCGGATCTCGCGAACCGGTTCGACCCCCACACCTTCGAATCGCGGCCGTGCCGCCAGCCGCAGCTCGCCGCCGAAAGCCTGCGCGCCGCGCAGGACCTCCGCGAGCTTGTCCTGGTCGGCGAGGAACGCGTCGTGCCCGAACACCGACTCCAGCTTCCACAGTGACGAGTCGGCGCCGGCGGCCTGCAGCGCGCGATGCAGTTCCACCTGCAGCGCCCACGGAAACAGCATGTCGCCGGGCACGCCCACTACCAGCGTTTCGGCGCTGATGGCGTGGATCGCCTCGCGCATCGCCCGCGGCTCGGCCAGCCACCCGCGGTCGATCGCCTCGCTCAGAATCAGGAAGGTCTTGACCGGAAACCGTGCGGCGAAACGCCGCCCATGGTGATCGAGATACGCGGCGACCGGCGGCCGATCGAAGCCCGGTTGCAGCTTGCCGAAGCGCGTGTCCAGTTCATCGCGGCCGCGGTAGGTGAGCATGCCCAGCTGGCGGGCGCGGCTCATGCCGGTGGCGACGTCGCCGTTGCGCAGGCCGTCGCGCACCAGTTCGCGCTGCAAGTGACGGGTGGCCGTGCCCCAGCCGTCGGGCCGCAGGCCGCCGGAGATCGAAATCAGCTTGGCGCACCGGTCTGCATGGCGGGCCGCAAACGCGACGCCCACCATGCCGCCCAGGCTGGCGCCCACCCACGTGACCGGGGTCGTGCAGCCGCAGCCGTCGAGCCACGCGGCCACGAGGTCCGCCAGTCCGGCGATCGAGAGGGATTCAATGGTGTCCGGGTCGTCGAACCCGCGCCACGTCGAGCCGTTGCCGGGCCACGACGGGCACAGCACCGTGTGCCTCGCGGGATCGATCAGGTCGGGCGAGCAGAGCGCCGGCCACCACGCCGCGCGCTCATCGTCGCCGGCCGCCTGGCCGTCGCCGAACGGAAACGGCGACGCGGTAATGCCGCCGACGACCACGACGACGGGAGCGGTGCCGAGCTCGGGGCCGTAGACCCAGCCGCCGAGCTGGACCTCTTCGAGGGCGCGGCCTTCGATGGTGATGGACAGGTGTTCGACCACCAGCCGGCGCGGGCGCAGGTCGGTGGCCGCCAGGGGTGCCATCGCGGCATTGTGCCCTGAATCCCGATCTATTACAAACATATCGACATACGTGGATGTGTAATCGGAAACCGCCGGCTCCGGCAACCGTGTGGCATCAGGAGGTACGCTGTGCCTGCCACCATGACGAAGAATTTTCGCACCATTGCCCACGATGAAGCCCTGGCCTTGATGGCCGGTGACGGCGCCGTCATGCTCGACGTGAGGTCGCCGGGCGAGCACGAGGGCCTGGGCCACATTCCCGGATCGTGGCTGTTGCCGCTGGACCTGGTGGCCGCTGCGCCCGCGGTGTTGCCGGGCGATGGCCGGCCCGTTCTTGTCTACTGCGAACATGGCGTGAGAAGCGTGGCGGCGTCGAGGCTGCTGGCGGAGGCTGGTGTCGCCGGCGTGTTGAACCTGGCCGGCGGCCTGGCCGCCTGGAGCGGGCCGCGGGAGTTTGGCGCGAGCCCCCTGCGCGGGCCGGCCGGGTGGCTGATCGACAATGCTGCTCTGCTGCCGCGGGGCGGCAAGGTGCTGGATGTCGCGTGCGGCCGCGGCCGTCATGCCCTGTTGCTGGCCAGCGCCGGCTTCGACGTGCATGCCATGGACCGCGATCCGGAGAAGGTCGAGTTTCTCCAGGAGACGGCTGAACGGTTGCACCTGTCACTCAGCTGCGAAGTGGTGGATCTGGAAACCGACCCCGTCCCGGTGCTGCCGGGGCCGTGCGATGCGGTGCTGGTGTTCAACTACCTGCATCGCCCGCTGCTGCCCGCGCTGCGAGAGGCGTTGGCGCCCGGCGGGCGACTCTTTTACGAGACCTTCACCGTGCCGCAAGCCGAGCGCGGCCATCCGAAGAACCCGGCGTTCCTGTTGAACGCGGGCGAACTGCCCGCGCTGGTCGCGCCGCTGGCCGTGCTCCGGTCGCGCGAAGATGAAGTGGACGGCCGCTTCATTGCCTCGGTCGTGGCCGAACGCCGCCTGCCAGGTCCCAAGTGAGAAACCTGGTGCGTCCCAAACGCGCGATTATCCTGGCGCTATTGGCGACACTGGCCGCACAGGTGGCGTGTTCGGGTTCACCGACGGGGCCGTCGGTTGATCCGCCGACGCCGCTCGCGCTGTCGCTGCACAGCAGCCTCTGGCAGACCATCAGCACTCCTGATCCGTTCCCGCTCACCACCAATAGTGCCGCGCAGCTGGAGTTCGACTTCCCGGTCTCGGGATCGATGCATTACCTGTTCACGCCCAGCGCCCTGACGACCCTCCGCGGAACCGTGGTGGTGTCGCTGCGCGTCATGACGACCGGCCCCGTCGTGTTCAACTCGCTTGATCCCATCACCGGCACGTGCAGCATTCCGGCGTCGGTGCGGCCATTTCTCTGGGCGAACAACAACGGCAACGGCGCCCACGACCGCTGGTGGTCCAATCCCCGGTCGTTCCCGCTCGCCGATGGCCGCGTGACGATCGCCGTGCCGCTGGAGCCGGGTGCGTGGTCGAATGTGAACGGGCAGTTTGGTAATGCCGACAGCGTCGCGCGCTTCAACTTCGACAAGGCCCTGCTGAACGTCTCGCGGCTCGGGGTGACGTTCGGCGGCGGCTGTTCGTTCGGTCACGGCATCAACGTGCGCGGCGGCAGCGCGACGTTCCTGCTGACCGGATATGCGATCCAGTAGTGAGGCCGGGCCAGCAGCCCGCTTATTTGCCTCTGGCCTTGAGGACGCTCACCAACCCGCCGGCGCTCGCCATCGCCCACGTCCCCTCGAGCAGGATGAACCCGTACTGCCGCTCGAGCACGGCGACGATGGTGAGCCCGGAGGAGCCGGCCAGGTTCATGAGTTGGTACGACAAGGTGCGCGTTGACAGCCGGCCCAGCTGGCTGGCTGCGAAGGGAAAGAGAATCAAGAGCGCGGCGACCACTGAAAACGCTTGCATCATCGCGTTTGCAGTCTAGCGTCGTGTTACGCTCGGCTGCCAACTCCGAGACTTTCAACTCCTCCACAGTGCGCACCTTCTGGCTCAACCTTCACGTCAGCTACGCCTGCCGCCACAGCGGCGCCTGTTGTTCGTCGGGCTGGGCGATTCCGGTCGAACGCGACCGGGTCATTCCCATTCGCGTCCGCGCGGACCGGCCCGACGCCTCGTGGCTCGTGCCTGAACCAGGCGCGCCCGACGAGGTGGCCGGGATGCTGGCGCTGCAGGCGAATGGGCACTGCGTGTTTCACGGCGCCGGCGGCTGCGGCGTTCACAGCGCGCGCCCGGTCAGCTGCGCGCATTTTCCGTACGTCTGCCTGATCGATCAGCGTGGCGTCCACGTCACGCTGTCGCACTACTGCCCGGCGGCGGCCTCTCTGCTCTTCACGCATCAAGGACCAATCGAGATTGTCGACGGGCCGTCACCGGTTGCGGGTTTCGACCTTCCCGAAGGGCTCGATGCGCGCGAATCACTGCCGCCTCTCGAGTCGCCGGAGCGCCTGATGACGTTCGACGCGTTCGCGGCCTGGGAACGCTCGGAAGTGGGGAAGGCGCCCACGGCTCCAGCGATGGCCGCCGCAATGGCCCTGTTCGAGCACGCGCGCTTCGCCGTGCCCGCGCCCTGGTCGTGGGCTGAGGCACCATCCGGCCTGGAGCCGCAGTGGGACGCGCTGGTCGCGCCGGCGTGGCCGGGGTTTGCGCCGGTGGTGCAGCGGTACCGCGCGGCCAGGGTGTTTGCCTCGTGGGCCGCGTATACGGCCGACGGGCTGGCGGCGGTGCTGCGGGTTGCTGACCTTGCCGACGCGGTGCTGCGCATCGAGGCGGTCCGCCAATGCATCGCGGCCGATCGCCCGCTCGACGCCGAGCTGCTCAAGCAGGCCATTCGCCAGAGCGACCTGCTGCTCGTTCACTACGCCGATGGGTGGGTGCTATCATCCGGCACCGCTTCATGAGCCTGACTCGCGTTGCCGTTGCCTGCCTCGTCAGCCTGTCGATTGGTCACGCCCAGGGCCAATCCCCGCGTTACGACACCATCATCCGCCATGGCACGGTGATCGACGGCAGCGGCAATCCCCGCTACGACGCCGACCTCGCCGTCCGCAACGGCTTCATCGTCGCCATCGGCGACCTGGCCGGCGCGACCGCCGCGGCCGAGATCGACGCCCGCGGACTGTTCGTGACACCAGGCTTCATCAACATCCATAGCCACGCCTCGGCCGACGCCTTGCCGACCGCCGTCAACATGCTCACGCAGGGCGTGACCACCGAGATCTTCAATGCCGACGGCAACGGGCCGCTCGATGTGGCGCAGCAGATGCAGACGCTGGCCGCGCCGGGACTGGCGGTGAACATCGGCGGCTACATTGGTTTCAATGCCGCCTGGCAGTCCGTGAACGGCAGCGCCGACAAGCGGCCGGCGCCGGCCGAGATCGAGCAGATGCGCGCGCTCATCGCCACGGGGCTGGAGCAGGGCGCGTGGGGTGTGTCGGCCGGGCTCGACTACAAGCCCGGATATTTCGCCCGTACCGAGGAAGTGATCAAGATCGTGGACGTGGCGCGGCCCTTCCGTACCAACTTCACCAATCACGATCGCATCACGCCGGAGTCCAACTACAGCTCGAAGGCGGGCGTGACGGAGACCGTCGCCATCGGCCAGAAGGCGGGACTGGTTCCGGTCGTCACCCACATGAAGGCGCAGGGCCTCGAGCAGGGCACGGCGGGAGCCATTCTCGCCGGCATGGATCAAGCCACGCGGAGCGGCGCCTACACCGCCGCCGATGCGTATCCGTACCTCGCCGGCCAGTCGGGCCTGGGTTCGTTGATCATTCCGGGCTGGGCGCAAGCGGGCGGCCGCGCCGCCATGCTGAAGCGGTTTGCCGACCCGGCCGAGCGCGCGCGGATCATCACCGAGGCCGAGCAGGCCATGACCGCGCGTTTCGGCGGCCCGCAGGGCGTTTACCTCCCGCGCACCCAGCAGGAGCTGACCGCGGTGATGAAAGAGATGAATGCCGGGGCGGGCGAGACCATCGTGCGGATTCTCGAGACCACCGGCGACCCCGGCGCGATCCTGCGCTTCGGCAGCGAGGCCGACCTGGTCAAGATCCTCCAGCATCCGACCACCTCGATGGCGTGCGACTGCGGCGCCTCGACGGCGACCCGAGTCCATCCGCGGTTCTACGGTTCGTATCCGCGCGTCCTCGGCCGCTACGTGCGCGAGCAGCAGATCCTGTCGTGGGAGGAGGCCATCCGGAAGTCGTCCGCGCTACCCGCCGCCACGATCGGCATGATCGACCGCGGGTTGATCGCCGTCGGCCTGGCGGCCGACCTCGTGGTGCTCAATCCCGCGACCGTGATCGACCGGGCGACTTACGAGGAACCGGCGCTGCCGTCCGAGGGTATTCGACACGTGCTGGTGAACGGCGCGCTGCTGCTCACCGATGGGGCGGCCACCGGCCGCCATGGCGGCCGCGCGCTGCTGCGCGGCACCGGCATGCCCAGCCGGCCCATGACGACCGGCGCCCGGAGCGTGGCGGCGGAGCTCAAGTCCAGCGACGGGGGGCTCGTGATCGACGTGGCCCAGCGCGCCGGAGCGCGGTCGGCCACCGGGCGATTCCAGTTCGGGCCCAAGGGCGGGTCCAGGGCCATGACGGCGACTCGGCTTGGGGTGCTGCAGACCGCTGATGGGTGGGCGAGCGTGAGCGGGGTCGGCGCCCTCGGCGATGGCACCGAACGCGCGTTTGTCGCGGCCATCGACCGCTACGAGGCGCCCCGGGGCTTCGCCATGCTGACCCTGACCGTCGAGGGCGAGCGGTTCTTTCGCGGCGTGGTGTCGCTGCGCGCGCTGACCGCCAGGTGATCGGCGTATGAGCGATACCGCGCGCAAGTTCCTGCTCGGCATCTTCCTGCTTGGCGTCAGCGGCCTCGCCACCGAACTCTGGCTGCTTGGTCACTACGAGGAGCTGGACCAGTTGATCCCGCTCGGCCTGGCCGCGGCCGGTGCCGCGGGCATCGTGGCCGCCGCCTTCAAGCCAACCCCGGTCACGGTCCGCGTGGTGCAGGGCCTGATGCTGCTGTTTGTGGCCAGCGGTTTCCTGGGGGTCTGGTTTCACTACCAGGTGACCACCGAATTCCAGCTCGAGATGGATGCGTCGCTGACCGGCTGGGCGCTGTTTCGCAAGGCGATCGTCGCGAAGGCGCCGCCGGCGCTGGCGCCAGGCGCGATGATCCAACTGGGGCTGATTGGGCTAGCCTATACCTTCAGGCACCCGGCACTGCGGGGTCTGACCCCGAGTGGGGATCACCGAGGGGTCTGACCCCTGCGCAGCTGATTGGAGTAGTTCATGTCTCGCCTCCTTGTCTTCGCTCTCGCCCTCTTCCTTGCCGTCCCCGCCGCCGCTCAGGTCGGCAAGTCCCTCGGCGTCGTCGACGCCAATACCGCCGCCGAAGCTGATCTCGCGAAGATGCCGGGCATGACGCCGGCCATCGCCAAGGCCGTCGCCGCGGCGCGGCCGTTCGACAACATCGTGGCGTTCAACCGCTTCCTGCTGGGGCAGAAGCTGACGCAGGAACAGGCCAACGAGCTCTTCAAGAGCGCGTTCATTCACATCAACCTGAACACCGCCAGCGGCGAAGAGATTCTGCTGGTGCCCGGCGCCGGCAAGCGCATGGCGCGCGAGTTTGCCGAGTATCGCCCCTGGAAGTCGTACGCGCAGTTCGACAAGGAGATCGGCAAGTATGTGGACGCGAAGGAGGTCGCCCGCCTCGCGCAGTACACGTTCATTCCGCTCAATCTCAACACCGCGACCGAGGCCGACTTCATGACCATTCCCGGCGCCGGCAAGCGCATGGCGCACGAGTTCGACGAGTACCGCCCGTGGAAAACGCAGGCGCAGTTCGAGAAAGAGATCGGCAAGTACGTGGACGCCAAGGAAGTGAAGCGCCTCTGGCGCTATGTCACGGTCCAGTAACGTGACACAGATCCCCCTGTTCGTCTTCAACCGCCACGGCCAGTTGGTGGGACCGTTGCCGGTCCCGCGCATCGAGAAGAGCGATGCCGAGTGGCAGGACCTCCTCACGCCCGAGGAGTTCGCGGTGGCCAGGGCGCACGGCACCGAGCGGCCGTTCTGCGGCACGCTGCTCGATAACAAGCGCAGTGGCGTCTACTCGTGCGTGTGCTGCGGGCTGCCGTTGTTCTCGTCGAACGCCAAGTTCGAGTCGGGCACCGGCTGGCCCAGCTTCTTCCAGCCGATCGCTGACGAGAACGTGGCGACGAAATCGGATCGCAGCTACGGCATGTTGCGGGTGGAGATCCTGTGCGCGCGGTGCGACTGCCACCTGGGACACGTGTTTCCCGACGGTCCCAGGCCGACTGGCCAGCGGCACTGTGTGAACTCTGAATCGTTACGCTTCACCGACGCCGACCAGCTGGCGTCGCTCGCCGATCCCGCCGCAGAGACGTAGCGTCCGGCTGTAGCCGGACTATTCTCCGCCTCCGCGGCTGGCCGGGCTTCTTACTTGATGATCGCCGTCGCCCTCTTGCCCTTGTACTGCAGGGTAATGTGCGACGCCTTGCACAGGTCGAGTTCGGTCCACTCGATCTCGTTGTCGTCCTCGTCGACGATCTTCAGGTCCCAGTCGCAGGTTTTCTCCGTGCGCGAGAAGGTGATGTCCACCGATTCGCTGTTGCGGAGAACATCCTTGCCCATGATGTCTTCTTCCCAGTTATCCGAGGTGCTGGGGGCCACGTAGACCTCCGAAATGACGACGCCGGTGTCGTTCTTGAGCGTGAAGTCCAGTTTGCTCTGTGCCACGATGGGTGAGAGACTGCCGCCGAGGAGGACGAGCGCGAGCGTGAGTGCTTTCATCAATGAGACCCTTTCGTGTGAGCCGCAAATCGGCTGGGAGAAGTTATCAGCAATTGGGAACACTGGCAAACTCATTACGCTTAACGCAGCGGCGGCGTGCTCTCGGGCGCGCGGCGGTGATGGGTCGCCTGCTCGTAGGCGTAGGCCAGCTTGATTAGCGCCGGCTCCGACCACGCCCTGCCGAAGAAGGTGACCCCGGCCGGCAAGCGGCCACCCCTCGTGTAACCCATCGGCACCTGGATCGACGGAAACCCCGTGGTCGGCGAGAAGAACTGGCTGTTGTCGCCGCCCGGCGTATTCAGGTCGCCAATCAGGCGCGGTGGGTTGCTCCACGTCGGATAGACCCAGGCATCCAGCCTCTGCGCATCCATGGTCTTCGTGACGGCATCGCGCACCTGTTGGCGATACTGCGCGTCGGCCTTGCACTCCGGCGAGTCGGGACCGTTCTCGGGACCCTGCTCGCCTTGCTCGAGCTGACGCCGGACGGTGGGGTGGAACCGGCCCGACTTGACGATTTCGGCCAGGCTTTTTACCGGCACCCGGTCGCCGTGGCCGGCGAGGTAGCGATTGATGTCGTACTTGAACCCGCCGCACGGGCCCATGCCTTGCGGCCGCGTGATCTGATCCAGGCCGTCGACGACCCCGGGATCGATAATGGTCGCGCCCTGGGCGCGCAGGTCTTCGACCGCCCGCATGAACACCTGGACGATCTCCGGATCGGTGGATTCGCGTTCGTACGCAAACCGCAGCACGCCGATGCGTGTGCCCTTCAGCCCATCGCGCACCAGCGAGGCAGAGTAGTCCTGCGGCAGGTGCGCCGCCGCGGCCGCCGTCACCGGGTCGGCGGGATCGCTGCCGACCACCACCTGGAACACCTTCACCGCATCCTCCACCGGTCGCGCCATCGGCCCGGCGATGTCGGCCAGCAGGTTGAGCGGCATCACGCCGGCGCGGCTGGTCAGGCCCATGGTCGAGCGAATGCCCACCAGCGCCTGGTGCGATGACGGTCCGCGGATCGAATTGCCGGTGTCGCTGCCAAGGCCCACGGCGCCAAAGCTGGCGGCGACCCCGGCCGCCGTGCCGCCACTCGAGCCGGCCGTGACGCGGTCGAGCGCGTAGGGGTTCTTCGTGTAGCCGGGCAGGATCGAACTCAGGGTCTCGTTGGGCGTGAACGCCCATTCCGCCATGTTCGACTTGGCGATCACGATCGCGCCGGCCGCCTTGATGCGCGCCACCTGGAACGCGTCCTGGTTCGACACGAAGCCGGCCAGCGCCAGCGACCCGTTCGCGCTCTGCAGCCCGATCGTCTCGAAGTTGTCCTTCACGATCGCCGGCACGCAGTGCAGAGGACCGGTGAGGCCGCCTTCGGCAAAACGCCGGTCGAGGTCGTCGGCCTGCTTCAGCGCCTCGGGATTGGTGAGGACGATGGCGTTGAGGGCGGGGCCGTTCTTGTCGAAGACGTCGATGCGGCGCAGATACTGCTCGACCAACCCGCGGCAGGTGAGGCGCCTGGCCTGTAACGCCGAGTGGATCTGTGCGATCGACGCCTCGTGCACGTCGAAGGCGGGCGGGGATTGCGCGCGGGGCGCGGCGACGGCCGCGACGAGCAGCGCGACGATGAGCGCGGGTCTGGTCACGCGCGAATCATATCGCGGAGGGGGCGGCCGCCGCGGCCGGCTCCGCCGGCACCACGTCGTTGGCGGCATACACGCCCAGGTCGGTCTGCCCCAGCCACCGGCTGGTCACCGTGCCGGCCATCATCGAGCCGCTCACGTTCACCGCCGTGCGGCCCATGTCGATGAGTGGCTCCACCGAGATGAGGAGCCCGGCCAGGGCCACGGGCAGGTTCATGGCCGACAGCACCACCAGCGCCGCGAACGTGGCGCCGCCACCGACGCCGGCGATGCCGAACGACCCGAGCGTCGCCACCAGCACGAGCGAGCCGATGAACGAGAGCGAGGTGGGGTCGATGCCCGCGCTCGGCGCAATCATCACGGCGAGCATCGCGGGGTAGAGCCCGGCGCACGCGTTCTGCCCGATGGTGGCGCCGAAGCTGGCCGCGAAGTTGGCAATGGCGGGCGAGACGCCCAGCCGCGTGACTTGCGTCTCGACGCTGAGCGGGATGGCCGCGGCGCTGGAGCGGGACGTAAACGCGAAGGTGAGCACCGGCCAGATCTTCTGGTAGAAGCGCATCGGGCTCAGTCCGGCCGTCGTCAGGATGATCGCGTGCATCACCAGGATCACGCCCATGCCGACGTACGACGCCACCACGAACCCGCCCAGGTTGACGACGTCCTGCACGTTCGAGCTGGCCACCACCCGGGCCATCAGTGCCAGCACGCCGTAGGGCGTCAGCCGGATCACGATGCGCACCAGGCGCATGATCAGCGCCTGCAGGGTCTCGATGCCCTTCAGCAGCCGATCCCCCAGCTCGGGATTTTCCTTGCGCAGCGAGAGGACGGCCAGCCCCAGCAGGGCCGCGAAAATGACCACGCCGATGATGGAGGTGGAGCGGCTGTTGGCCAGGTCCGCGAAGATGTTGACCGGCACGAACGACTGCAGCAGCGACGGGATGGTGAGCGTGGCCGCCTGGGCCACCTGCGCCTCGAGGGCCGAGCCGCGCTCGAGCTCCCGCGCGCCCTGGACCAGGCCGTCGGCTCTCAATCCGAACAGCGTCGTCATGCCGATGCCGATCACTGCCGACATGGCCACGGTCACCATCAACATGCCCAGCACGCCGCCGGCGATGGCGCCGAGCGATCGGGCGTTGCTCAGCCTGGTGACAGCGGCCAGGATCGAGATGAGCACCAGCGGCGCGATGACCATCTGCAGCAGCCGCACGTAGCCGCCGCCGACAATGCTCACCCAGGTGAGCGTGTCACGGATGGGGGCGCTGCCGAGCCCATACACCGCCTGCGCCGCCGCGCCGAGGGCGGCGCCGAGCAGCACCGCGACGAGCACGTTGGTGGAAAGCGGCGAGCCGTTCCTGGCCCGGCGGGCGAGCCAGTACATCGCAAGAACGAAAATGACGACGTTGACCAGCACCGCGAGGTTCATAAACGCTCCAGACGCATGACTCTAGCTCCCCCACGGTCGTCCGTCAACGCGGGTGTAAGCTGGTTCTCTCACCATGCCGACGGCCTTATTGCTCCTATGCGCCCTGGTTGTGGCGTCGTTCCAGGGCCCCGGGCCCCTCGCTCCAAGCCCGCTCTTTGAGCCCATCCAGCCGGATCTGTTCGCGGCCGGCGCGACCTTCGTCAACGCCTTTGCCGATGTCGATGGTGACGGCGACCTCGACCTGTTCGTGGGCTTCGACGGCGCGCCCAACCGGCTCTATCGCAACGACGCGGGTGTCTTCACCGATGTGGCGACCGCCGCCGGCGTGGCCGATTCCCGGGCCACCCGCGCCGCCGCGTGGGGCGACTTCGACGCGGACGGCGACCCCGACCTGCTGCTCGGTTTCACTCCCCGGGCCGCCACATCTGTTCTCCGCCTCTATCGCAACACCGGTGGCCGCTTCGACGACGCCACCGCCGCCCTGGGGATGACCGTCCCCACCGGCGCCGTACGCCAGCCGGCGTGGGTGGACTTTGACGGTGACGGCGATCTCGACCTGTTCGTGGCGTTCCGCGATCGGCCCAACGCGCTCTTTCGTCAAGATGCCGGGCGGTTCACCGACGTTTCAACGGCCGTGGGCCTGGCCGATCCGCGCCGAACCGTGGGCGCCGTGTGGTTCGATTACGACGAGGACGGCGACCTCGACCTGGCCGATGCCAACATGGACGGCGATGCCAACGGCCTCTACCGCAACGCTGGCGGCACGTTCACCGACGTGGCCGAGGCGGCTGGCGTCGCCTGGGGCGGCCGCGCGCCGAAGCACGCCGGCAACGGCACGGTGCGCGTGTGTGCTCCCGACGTGGACCACGACGGCCGGTTCGATCTGTTCGCCGCCAACTACGGTCCCCTGGGCTTCTTCAGCAACCGCGGCAAGGGCCTGTTCGAGGACCGCGGCGCGGCGTGGAGCATTGCGATTGACTCCCGCTACGACGCGTGCGCGTTCGCGGATTTCGATCACGACGGCCGCCTGGATCTGTACGTCAACGGCACTGTCACTGGCGGCGCCAGCTGGCAGGACACGCTGTTTCGCAACACCGGGTCGGCGTTTGTCGATGTGACGCCGCCAGCCATCCGCCGGCTGCAGGCGGATCACGGCGTGCAGTGGGCGGACGTGGATGGTGACGGCGATCTCGACCTGGCCCTCACCGGTGCCCGCGCCGATGGCATGCACCTGGTGCTGCGCAACCTGCTGCCGGCCGCCGATGCCGCGCGCGGTCTTCACGTGCGGGTGGTCGACCGCCGGGGCCGCGCGACGCTGGCCGGCGCGGAAGTGCGCGTCTTTGCCGCCGGCACCACGCGCCTGGTGGGCGCGCGAGTGGTCGACAGCGGTTCCGGCTACGACGCCCAGAACGACATGCCCGTGCACCTCGCCGTCCCGGCCGGCGAGTCGCGGGTGGCTGTGCAAGTGCTCGCGCCGCGCGCCGGCAAGCGCGTGCCGGTGTGGCAGCGCGGCGTTGCGCCCGGCCGGACGGTTACCGTGCGGGCGCGGTGAAGTACGATGCCAATCCACGCATGGCCCTGACCGCAACCGTTTACAACCTCGACACCGAGCTGGCTGACATTGATCGGGGCGTGTACGAGACGCTGGCGGTGCGCATGGCGCGCCAACCGTCGGAGACCGCCGAGTACATGCTGGCGCGCTATCTCGCGTATTGCCTCGAATACGCGGAAGGCATCACCCTCACCGAAGGTGTGGCGGCCGGCGGCGACGAGCCTGCCGTGATGATTCGCGACCTCACCGGCCAGGTCACGGCCTGGATCGAGGTCGGCATGCCCGGCGCCGATCGCCTGCATCGCGGCATGAAGAAGGCCGGCCGCGTCGCCGTCTACACGCATCGCGCGGTCGGCCAGGTCCTGGCGCAGCTCGGTGGCCAGGGCGTGCACCGGGCGGGCGAGATTCCGGTCTACGAGTTTGGCGCTGGATTTATCGACGAGGTCGCGGCTACGATCGAGCGTCGCGCGAAGGTCTCGGTGTCGGTCACCGAACGTCAACTCTATCTGGACGTCGATGGGCGGACCTTCACCACGACCATCAACGAGCATCACTTCACCTGAGCCCCTATGCGAATTGCCGCCCTTGCCGTCCTGTTCAGCCTGCTGGCCGCGATCGGCCCCGGCGCGCAATCGCCGGCCACGGCGGCTCGTCGCGGTCCGAAGCTGATCGTGATGATCTCGGTGGACCAGATGCGGGCCGACTACGTGGACCGCTTCCAGCACCAGTGGACCGGCGGCCTCAAGCGGTTGCTGACCGACGGCGCCTGGTTCCGGCAAGCGGACTTTCCCTACTACAACACCGTGACCTGCTCCGGGCACGCCAGCATCAGCACCGGCGCCATTCCCGCCGTGCACGGCATGGTGTTGAACCAGTGGTGGGAGCGCAACAACAGCCGCATCGTGAGCTGCACGGATGACGACACGCAGCAGCTGGTCACCTACGGCGGGCCCGTCAAGGGCGTGGGCCACAGCGCCCGGAACCTGATGACGACCACGCTCGCCGACGAGATCCGGTTGCAGGGGGCGTCGGTCGCGCGGGTTGTCAGTATTTCGCTGAAAGCCCGTTCGGCGGTGACGATGGGTGGCCGCCGGCCCGACGCGGTGATCTGGCTGGACGAGGCCGACGGCGAGTGGGTCACCTCGACCGCATTCGCGAAGACCACCGCGCCGTACTTTGCGGAGTACATCGCGAAGCACCCGCTGCGTAACGAGATGGGCCGGGCCTGGGATCGCGCATTGCCGAAGGATCGCTACCTCTATGACGGCTCGGCCCAGGGGCGGCAGCGCACCGCGCTCATCACCAAGGACTTCCCGCACATCGTCAAGGGCGACGGCAAGGAGAGTGCCGGCGCGTTCACCGACGCGTGGGAGTCGAGCCCGCATTCCGACGCCTACCTGGCGGGCCTGGCCGGCGCGGCGCTCGATCGCCTGAAGCTTGGGCGCGGACCCGGACTCGATTACCTGGCCATCAGCTTCTCGGCGCTCGACAAGGTGGGCCACGATTTCGGCCCGGATTCGCACGAGGTGCAGGACGTCATGATTCGCCTGGATCGCGAACTCGGCACGCTGCTCGACCAGCTCGATCGCGACGTCGGCAAGGGCAATTACGTGGTGGCGCTGTCGTCCGATCACGGCGTGGCGCCGGTGCCCGAGCGGGTCAAGGCGCTCGGCTTCGATGCCGGCCGAATCAGCACGGTCGCCGTGGGCCGCCGGATCGACGAGGTGCTGCAGCGCGAACTCGGTGGCGGCCCGTATCGCACCCGGGTGATTTACAACGACGTCTACCTCAACGACGGCGTTTACCTGAAGCTGACCCAGAACCCCCAGGCGATGGCCGCCGTGATCGATTCGCTTCGGCAGACCGAGGGCGTATGGCGGGTGTACCGCAAGGACGAGTTGTCGAGCACGGACGTGCTGACGCGCGCGTCGGCGCTCAGCCATTACGAAGGGCGCAGCGGCGACCTCAAGATGCTGGGCCGCAGCTACTGGATCACGTCCTCGAGCACCAGCACGCACGGCACCGGCCACCGCTACGATACGCACGTGCCGGTGATCCTGTTCGGCGGCGGCATCAAGCGGGGCGAGTACCTGCAGCCGGCCTCGCCGACCGACCTGGCGCCCACGCTGGCGTTCCTCGCGGGAATCACCCTGCCCGACGCGACCGGCCGGGTGCTCAGCGAGGCGCTGGCGCCTCGGCCATAAAGCGCTCGACCTCGGCGAGGGACGGCACGCTGTTCAGGGCGCCCGCGCGCGTGCAGCTCACGGCCGCGGCCGCGTTCGCGAATCGCAGGATCTCTGCCGGGGCGGCACCGCTCAGGAAAGCATGGATGAAACCGGCGCGAAACACGTCGCCGGCTCCGGTCGTGTCGACGGCCTCCACGGCCAACCCGGGTGCCACATACAAGCGATCGTCCACCAGCATCATCGACCCGCGTGGGCCGAGGGTCAGGCACAGCATGCCCGCGTGGGTCTGCCGAAGTGTTCGCAGCCCGCGCTCGTAATCGGTCTCGCCGGTCAGGGCCGGCACGACGTGCTCGGCGAAAATCGGAATGCTGACCGCCGCCACCAGTTCCGCGGTGCGGTTGGTCACGCGATCGAGGTCGCTCGTGGCGGGCACCCCGGCCGCGCGCGCCAGCGTCGCCGCGCGAATGGCCGACTCCTCATCGACATCGTCCACGTGCACCAGGCGGGCCGAGGCGATCAGCGCTTCGGGCAGTTCAGCGGCCTGTAACATCAGCCGGTCGTCGCGGTCCCACAGGACGATCCGTTCGCCGGTGCGATCGTCGACGGTGATCACCGCAAACTGGTTGGCGGCCTCGCGCGTCACAACATGAGTGAGGTCGATGCCCCGGCCGGCGAGTTCCCGCCGGACGAGATCACCGTTGTCGTCGCTGCCGAGGGCGCCGACGTAGGCGGGGCGAAGCCCGAGCGCGGCGCAGGCGGCGAGCGCCGTCGCCATCTGCCCGCCGCACGACACGGAATGGCTGGTGATGCGCAGCTTGGCGGTGGGGCTGTCGGCGCGCGGCGAGGCCGGCAGGCGGTACACATAGTCGACGGAATTGGCGCCCACCCCGACCACGTCCCACTTCCGCCAGGACGCAGGGGGCGAACCATTTCGAGCGGACATTGGCGTCGAGTATAGCTAGGATGAGGGACATGAGGCGCGGACCGGCGGCGGTGGTGGCGGGGCTGATGACCCTCGGCGTGTTGGCGCCCGCCCAGCAACCCGATCGGCCATCGGCGCAGGAGCTTCCCCAGCAGCCGATCTTCCGCGCCGGCACCGACCTGGCGCGCGTTGACGTCACCGTGACGGCGCGCGACGACCAACCCGTGACCGACCTGCGGTTGGCCGACTTCGAAGTGACTGAAGACGGCGTGCCGCAGGTTGTCGAAACCATGCAGCTCGCGCGCGTCGATGGCGTGCGGACCACCGACCTGAACGAGCCGCTCGAGATCCGTTCGCGCGAGCACGCCCTGCTCGAGGCGGCGCGCGAGGACGTGCGGCTGTTCGGCATCTTCCTCGACGACTACCACATCGACAAGCGGCCCGAGATCACGTTGCCGCTGCGCGAGGCGATCACCAGCTTCATCAAGCAGCTCGGGCCCAACGACCTGGCGGTGATGATGGAACCGCTCGAGAGCCTGCGCGACTTGAAGTACACGCGCTCGAAGGACGAAATGCTCGCGCGCGTGCGCACCTTCGAGGGCCGCCGCGGCGAGACCTTTCCGGTCAAGAGCGCGGTCGAAGAAGCGCAGATGACCCAGCGCAACTGGATGGAGCTGCGGGCGGGAGTCACGCTGTCGGCCCTTGGCGCGCTGGCGACCCAGTTTGGCGGGTTGCGGGAAGGGCGCAAGTCGATCCTGTTCTTCAGCCAGGGCCCGCCGCTGCGCCCGGGCAGCCCCAACGACCAGCGCTACAAGGAGGCGATCGAGGCGGCCAATCGCGGCAACGTCACCATTCATGTCATCGATCCGCGCCCGCTCGGCTCCGTGGGCTTTGGCGGCGACGACGTCCTGCGCCGCATTGCCTACGACACCGGTGGCCGCGCCATTGTCGGCACCAACGATCCCGAACGCCACCTGCGAACCGTCATGTCCGATGCCAGCTCTTATTACTTGATCGGCTACACGCCAACGCGGCGCACCAACGACGGCCAGTTCCACGAGATCAAGGTGCGCGTGAAGCGGCGTGGCGTCGACGTGACCGCACGGCGTGGCTACTGGGCCGCCAGCGAGAAAGAGGTCACTGCCGCCGCCGAAGCTGCTGCGGCGCCGGTGAACACGGCGCTCACCACCGCGTTGTCGGCCATGTCCGATTCGGCGGCCGGCCGGGCGGTGACCATCTGGACCGGCGTGTCCAGGGGCGACCAGGGCCGCACGCGCCTCTCCTATGCCTGGGAAGCGGCGGCCGCGTCGGCCGACCAGCCGGCGCGCCTCGAGATCCAGCCGGTGGACGACGCCGGCAAGCAATCAATGCCGGCGCAGGTGATTGGCGGCGCGCCCGGCGAGTTGCCGCTGATGGCGCATTTCGAGTGGCCGGCCGGGCGGCAGCGCCTGCGCTTCACCTCGATGACCCAGGCCGGCGAGACCATCGACCGCTGGGTGCAGGCCCAGGTGGTGCCCGACCTGTCGAAGAGCGCGCTCGTGCTGGCGACCCCGCGGTTCCTGCGCGCGCGCAACATGATCGAGCTGCGGGCGATTGAAGCGAACCCGTCGGCATCGCCCACCGCGTCAACCCGGTTCACCGCCACCGAGCGGGTGCTGCTGGAGATCGCCCTGGACGCGCCGGCTGGCGATGCGGCGCGGATCAAGGTCGAGTTGCTCGACGCCAAGGGATCGCCGCTGCGCGTGCTCGACGCGCCGCCGCTCGCCGGCGGCCGCCTGCGCATGCCGCTGCCGGTCGGGAGCCTGGCCAACAGCACCTACCTCCTCAGGGTCACCGCCACCGCCGGCGAACAGTCGGCGGAGCAGTGGGTGGCGTTTCGTGTCTCCCGCTAGGCGCCGTTCCTTCTAGAATGTGCCTGTCCGGCCGTCCACCGGCGCCCGAATGACCAGAATCCCAACCGTGCTGCTGGCCCTCGCCCTGGCCACGACGCTCGCCGCGCAGGCGCCGTCTGCGGCACCGTCCACCGCGCGCGGCGAATGGCCCACCTACGGCGGCGATCTCGCCAGCACCAAGTACTCGCCGCTCGATCAAATCACCGCGGCGAACTTCGCCTCGCTCAGGATCGCGTGGCGCGCCCAGTCGCCCGACGGCTTTCTCAGCCTGACCCTGCCCGACGGCACCGAGTGGTCGGCCGACTCCAAGCTGATCTTCGACGAGCTCAATCGCCTCGACCCCAAGCGATGGCGCGACGGCCAGCCGCCGTTCGTGCAGAACTACAAGGCCACGCCGCTGATGGTCAACGGCACCGTGTACGTGAACACCGCCGCATCGGTCGGCGCCGCCTACGACGCGCGCACCGGCGCGCTCAAGTGGGTCTACAACCCCAAGAGCTACGAGTCCGGTACGACGACGCTGACGTTGCGATGGAATCAGCGCGGGGTCGCCTACTGGACCGACCCTTCGACTTCGCTCAGGGCGGGCGGCAGCGACGAGCGGATCTATTGGGGCACCGGCGACGGATACCTCATTTGCGTCGATGCCAAGACCGGCAAGCCGGTCGCGAGTTTTGGCACCAACGGCAAAGTCGACTTGATGGAAGGCCTGCCGCGCGCCAAGCGGGGCACGCGCGACTACCTCAACGCCTTGACCTACTCCGTGCAGTCGCCCCCCATCGTCGTCAAGGACGTGGTCATCACGCCGGCCGCGATCTCGTCGCTGATCAAGACCAAGGAGCAGATCCCCGGGTGGATCCGCGGGTTTGACGCGCGAACCGGCAAAGTCCGCTGGACGTTCCAGACCGTGCCGTCGAAGGGCGAGTTCGGCAGCGAGACCTGGGCCGACGGCTCGAACGAGTACGCCGGCAAGGTCACGGTGTGGACCATGATGAGCGCGGACGAGGACCTGGGGCAGGTCTACCTGCCGACCAACACGACCGCGCCCGATTTCTATGGCGCGCATCGACTGGGGGACAACCTGTTCGCCGAGAGCATCGTCGCCCTCGACATCGCGACCGGCAAGCGGGTGTGGCACTTCCAGACCGTGCATCACGGCCTGTGG
>SXGQ01165855.1_pt1 | contig 29104 bp, 22 predicted proteins | sample 3178371 | NCBI WGS metagenome assembly SXGQ01 (sample SAMN11356859, study PRJNA531348) | freshwater metagenome | isolation source: freshwater sample F1-20 | place: China: Fuxian Lake, Yuxi | collected 2017-12-25 | reverse complement strand
GGTGGCTCAGGCGGGCCGTGCCTGCGGTCCTGCAGACTACCCGGTCACTTCGCCAGGAACAGCGGAGCGCCTGGCCCCATCGGGGCGCCGAGGGCGATCCAGACTATCAACAGCGCGGTCCAGGTAACGGTAAACCAGAGTGAGTAGGGCCGCAGCGTGGCTATCATCGTGCCGATGCCGGCCTCGGGCTCGTACTTCTGCGCGAAAGTCAGGATCAGCGGGAAGTAACTCATCAGCGGCGTGATGATGTTAGTCACGCTATCGCCCACGCGGAAAGCGGCCTGCACCAGTTCCGGCGAGCAGCCGAGTGGCATGAACATCGGCACGAACACTGGCGCGAGCAGCGCCCATTTGGCTGACGCGCTCGAGATGAGCAGGTTCACCGTCGCCGCGACCGTGTACTTCGGGTTGATCAGATGCGCGGCGGCCTCCGAGAGGCCGGCCAGCAGGCCATCGACGGAGCTGACCAGCAGGTTGGCGCTGTAGCCTCCCGAAACGCCCGCGAAGGCGGCGGACAGCCCGGCGAGCGGGTGGCGCCCGATGGCGTGGAACAGCGCCGCTGGAAGCGGCGTGAGCAGCACGTAGCCGACCGCGCTGCCCGCGTTGGACATCACGCCTGCGAACACGACCATCGGCGTGATCAGGCGCGCGGGTGAGGCCAGCACGGCGAGGCGCAGGCAGGCGCCCATCAGCCCGGAGTGCTCCGCGATCCCGATCCCGAGCAGACAGAACAGCGATATCCCGAGCGGGGGATAAGCGAGGAAGTTCTTCACCGGCTCGAGGAGCACGCGGTGCAGTCCGTCCAGCGATAACAGGTTCACCACGGCCACGACCTTGCCCGTCGCCGGGTTTCGCCCCGACACGCCCGGCGAGTGGAGCAGCCAGGACAGGACCAGAACGGGCAGGGCAAGCCCGGCGAAGAGGGTCGCGGGGTGGGGCAGCGCGTTGCCGGCCCGCTCGACGCCGTTCGGGAATGATTGAAAAGGCGAAGGTTTGACCGGGGTGGAGTCGGGGGAGGAAACCACGCGGCGAGAGCGCCCAACCGCGCCCTTTCCGCAAGCAACCAGCGCGCGCAGCTGGCGATGTTGGGTGATGGCCGCGAAGAGGCGCAAAAGACGCAGGAGACCTTTAGGCTTGGGGCTCCGTTCCAGGCTGGGCTGTCACCCCGGATATACGATGGGACACGCTTGGCCGAGTCTCCTCGAGCCGCCCAAGGCCGGAGTCCTGAGTTCCTGATTTCCAAGCTCACCCCGGTTCTCCGTGTTCCCCGTGGCCAGCCCTGGACCCCGTTGGTCCCGTTATCCCGGGCAACGTGGGATGCCTCTGTCCCGAGATCAGGCCGGATTACCCGCCACGATCACGTGCAGACCTTGGGTACGGAGGGCGGTGACAAGATCGGCGGGGGCCTTGGCGTCGGTTACGATCACGTCGACCTCCGCGAAGTCGCACAGGAAGAAGGTGGAGCGCCGCCCGAACTTGGTGTGATCCAGGCAGAAGATGACCTTCGCGGCGCCCTTCATCATCGCGCGCTGGATGTCGACGATCAGCGCGTGGGAGTTGTAGATGCCCTCGGGGGAGATGCCGCTGCCGCTCAGGATCGCCACGTCGGCGTGCATGCGGGAGAACGTTTCGACCGCATGCGGGCCGACGAGCGTGCCGAGCCGCGGGTAGATCACGCCGCCCGAGAGGTGCACTTCGTGGCGGACCGAGCCGGAGAAGTGGTTCGCGACCGGCAGCGAGTTGGTGATGATCTGCGCGACTTTGTCGTCGAGCCGCTTGGCGACGTGGAAACACGTAGTGCCGCTGTCGATGATCACGTTCTGGCCCGGTTCGATCAGCGCGGCGCACGCCTCGCCGAGCAGGTCCTTTTCCGACACCTGGTGGGTGTCGCGGACGTTGAAGACAAACTCGTCGCTTTTCGGCGGCTGCAGGGAACGGGCGCCGCCGTGCGTACGACGGATAGGGCGGGTGCCTTCCAAAGCCGCCACGTCGCGGCGTACGGTCGAAACCGAGGCGCCGACGTGTTGCGCAAGTTCCTCGAGTGAAGCGAATTCGGCCCTTTGCAGGTAGGCCTCGATCTTCGCTTGGCGCTCCTCGGCTTGCATATCGGTGAAATCTTTTGGAAGATATTGAAGTAACTTGCAATGAAAACCTTGACACTTTGGTAGAATTCGACCGTTTGTGGGGGTCATTTCCGCCAGAATCCGCCATGTCGCTGCCTCCGCCCCTTCCTCATCGCGTCGAGATCGAGCATCTCGTGCGCCGCGCGATTTATGAGCGGTCCGGCAAGGTGCTGCCACGGTCGGCCCAAGCGCCGAACCCGCTGCTGGTCAATGTCAGCGCGCGCCATTGCCACCTGACTCCCGCGGCGGTCGAGCAACTTTTCGGCAAGGGCGCCAAGCTCACGCCGATGAAGTGGCTCTACCAGAAGGACCAGTTCGCGGCGAAGGAGACCGTCACCCTCATCGGTCCGCGGAGCCGGGTCATTTCGAATCTCCGAATTCTCGGGCCTTGCCGTGATCTCAACCAGATCGAGCTCGCGCTCACCGACGCCATCGCGCTCGGGTTCGACATCCCGATCCGCTCCTCCGGTAACATCGCCGGCACCCCGGGCTGCATGCTCATGGGACCCGCGGGCTTCTTCGAGATGCAGGAGGGCGTCATCCGCGCCGCGCCCCATGTGCACATGCATCCCGACGACGCCGCGTTCTACGGCGTGAAGGCCGGCGATTACATGAAGCTCCGCGTCGGCGGGCCCTGCGCCACCACCTTCGACCGCCTCCTCGTCCGCGTGCACGCCGACTTCAAGCTCGAGGTGCATATCGACACCGACGAGGGCAACGCCTGCGCGCTCGAGCCCGACACTCCCGTCGAGCTCGTGAAGTGAATGCGCCCCATCTTTTGCAACCCGTACTTATCTAAACCAAGACCCAACAATGAATGATTCGATCGGAATGGTAGAAACCCGCGGCTACGTCGGCAGCGTCGAGGCCAGCGACGCCATGGTGAAGGCCGCCAACGTGACGCTCGTCCGTCAGGTGCAGATCGGCGGCGGCTTCGTCACCGTGATCGTGAAGGGCGACGTCGGCTCCGTGAAGGCGGCCGTCGAGGCCGGCGCCGAGGCTGCCAAGCGCGTGGGCGAGCTCATCTGCTCCCACATCATCGCCCGCCCGCACGGCGAGCTCGTGAAGTCGATCGGCGTCTGAGCCGCGCGACCCTCCTCCAACCTAAACTCAATTTTTCACTACCATGGCTCAGGAAGCAGTCGGTCTGATTGAAACCAAGGGATTCTGCGCGCTCCTCGAGGCCGCTGACTCGGCCCTCAAGGCCGCCAGCGTCACGATGACGGGCTACGAGGCGGTCGGCAGCGGCTACGTGTGCGGGTTCTTCCGCGGCGACGTCGCCGCCGTGAAGGCCGCCATCGACGCCGGCGCCGAGGCCGCGTCGAAGGTCGGCGAGGTCGTCGCCGTCCAGGTCATCCCGCGCCCGCACGAGGAGCTCGGCGGTCTCGGCCGCTGGCTGCAGCAGGGTCCGGCCTGATTTCGCGCCGTCCGCGCGCCGCGTTCCGTTCAGCGGTTCCCGGCGTCGCGCGGCTCTTCCCGTCCTGTGAACATCCTCGTCGCCAACCTCGGCTCGACCTCGTTCAAGTTCCGGCTCTTCCGTTTCGACGGGGCCGGAAACGCGGCGTTGGTCGCGAAGGGCGGCTACGAGCGTGTCACCGATTACGGCCAGGCGATCGACGATTGTCTCGCCGAGCTGCAGGCCGCCGGGCACGTGCGCTCCGCGGCCGACCTGCACGGGGTCGGTTTCAAGACCGTCCTTGGTCGCGGCGTCACGGGCTGCGTGCCCGCCGACGATCGCGTGATCCAGGCGCTGGATGGTTTCCGCGAGATCGCGCCGGCGCATAACCCGCCGTACGCGCTGGGCATCCAGCGTTTCCGCGAAAAGCTCCCGACCGTGCCCCGCGTGGCGCTCTTCGAGACGGCATTTTACCAATGGATGCCGGAGGCCGCCACCCGCTACGCCGTGCCGCCCGCCTGGCACGATGCCGGCGTGCGCCGCTACGGTTTCCACGGGGCGAGCCACAAGTTCGTCGCCGAACGCTCCGCCGAATTGCTCGGGCGCGAGGACATCGCGGAACGCGTGCGGAGTCTCTATCAGGCGGGTCCCGCGCCCTTGCCGGCCGGTACCCGGCCGCTGCGCGTGATCTCCTGCCATTTTGGCGGTAGCAGCTCCGTCACCGGCATCCGCGACGGTGTCGCGGTCGGCACCAGCATGGGGCTCAGCCCGCAGTCCGGGCTCCCGCAGAACAACCGCGTGGGGGATCTCGATTCCGCCGCGGTGCCGTTCGTGATGAAGACCCTCAATCTCCCGCTCGCCGAGGTGGAGCGGCAGATGACCAAGGAGGCGGGGCTACTCGGGCTTTCCGGCGCCGGCAACGACATGCGTGATGTGAAGGCCGCCGCCGCCCGCGGCGACGCCCGCGCGCGGCTCGCCGTGGAGGTCTTCATCCACTCCGCCCGCCACTGGATCGGCGCGATGCTCGTCGAGCTCGGCGGTTGCGACGCCCTCGTGTTCACCGCCGGCATCGGCGAAAATAACCCCGACCTGCGCGCCGCCATCTGCGCCAACCTCGGCGAGCTCGGCATCGCGCTCGATCCCGCCCGCAATGAGGCGCTCCGCGGTGCCGAGGGTGAGATCTCCGCCGCCGGTTCGCGCGCCAAGATCCTCGTCATCCCCGCCAACGAGGAACTCGTCGTCGCGCGCGAGACCGTGCGCTGCCTGCAGGCGGGCCGCTGAATTTCTTCAACCGTAACCTCAGTTCCCAACCACAAGTCATGTCCTCCAAAGCGATTGGTCTCCTCGAAACGCGCGGCCTCACCGCGCTCGTCACCGGCGTCGACGCCATGCTCAAGTCCGCCAACGTCACGCTGGCCGGCCCGATGAAGCAGGTCGGCAACGCCCTCGTCACCGCCGTCGTGATCGGCGACGTCGCCGCCGTGAAGGCCGCGACCGACGCCGGCGCCCAGGCCGCCCGCACCGTGGGCGAGGTCGTCAGCGTGCAGGTCATCCCGCGCCCGCACGACGACGTCGCCATCGTCCTCCCCAAGGCCGCCGCGAAGAAATAAGGCGCGTTCGCCCGTCGCGGCGTCGTCCCGGCCCGCCCCAGGTCGCCGGCCGCGCCGCAATCTTTCCCCGCCATGTTTCTCGCGCGCGTCATCGGCTCCGTGGTCTCGACCAAGAAGGACGAGGCCATGAAGGGCCGTAAACTCGTCATGCTCCGGCCCCTGCTGGTCGACGAGTCCAACCCCGCGCAGTTCCGCGCCGGGGCCAACACCATTGTCGCGGTCGACGCCCTCGGCGCCGGCCTCGATGAGGTGGTGCTGTTCTGCCAGGGCAGCTCGGCCCGCCAGGCCAGCGGCATGAAGACCCTCCCGGTCGACGCCGTCGTGGTCGGCATCGTCGACACCGTCGAGGTGCTCAACCGCCGGGTCTATCCCGCCCAGTCCTGAGCCGGCCGCCCTGAACCGCCCGCCGCCACCCTTTCGCCTCCGTCATGAGTTCCCCCCTGAAGCTGGATGAACAGGCCCTGCGCTCGATCGTCGAGGACGTCATGCGCAGCCTCGGCCGCTCGCCGGTGACCTCTCCCGCGCCGTCGCCCGCCAACGTCGCGGCGGCGGCGTCCGCCGCACCCGCGATCCGCCGCGGCGGCCCGCGCTTCGGCGTGTTCGAGGATGTCGCGGAGGCCTGCGCGGCCGCGCAGGACGCCTTCGAGCAGCTCAAGACCAAGGGCATCGCCGGCCGCGCCAAGGTGGTCGAGATCGTGAAGACGCTCTCCGGCGACCGCGCCGCGGAGTGGGGCAAGTTCGAGTTCGAGGAGACGAAGATCGGCCGCCTCGAGCACAAGATCGAGAAGCTCCAGATCGTGAAGCTGGTCCCCGGGGTGGAGTGGATCAAACCGTACGGCATGAGCGGCGACCACGGCATCACGCTCGAGGAATACACGCCCTTCGGCGTCATCGGCGCGATCCTGCCCGTCACGCACTCGGTGCCGACGCTGAGCGGCAACATCATCAACATCGTCGCCGCCGGCAACGCGGTCGTCTTCAACCCGCACCCGGGCGGCGCGCGTTCGGCCGCGCTCGCGGTGCGCGCCTACAACGAGGCGATCCACGCCGCGCTCGGCATCGAGAACCTCGTCTGCACGGTCGAGAAGCCGACACTGGACACCTTCTCCGCGCTCACGAAGGACGAGCACATCCGGCTGCTCTGCGTCACCGGCGGCCCCGCCGTCGTCGCCGCCGCCATGAAATCCGGCAAGCGGGCCATCTGCGCCGGTCCGGGCAACCCGCCCGTGCTGGTCGACGGCACCGGCTGCCTGAAGAAGGCCGCGCGCGACATCATCCAGGGCGGTGCCTACGACAACAATCTCCTCTGCATCGGCGAGAAGCAGGTGTTCGTGCTCGAGCAACACTTCGACAAGTTCCTCGACGGTTTGAAGGCCGCCGGCGCCGCGCAGCTCAACGGCGCGCAGCTCGAGAAGCTCTCGGCCGCCGCATTCACGTTCTCCAAGGACGCCGGCGGCTGCTCGCACGCGGCCGTCAACCGCAAGCTCGTCGGTGCCGACGCCGCCGTGCTCGCGCAGCACGCGGGCGCCTCCGTGCCGGCCAGCACGCCGATGCTGTTCGCCGAGACCGACGTCGACCACGCCTTCGTCATGGAGGAGCAGATGATGCCCATGCTGCCCGTCGTGCGCGTGAAGAGCATCGAGCAGGGCATCGAGTTCGCGCGGAAGTCCGAGCACGGCTACAAGCACTCCGCGATCATCCACTCGCTCAACGTCGACCACATGACGCTGATGGCGCGGGCGCTCGACACGACGCTGTTCGTGAAGAACGGCCCGAGCGTCGCCGGCCTCGGCCTCGGCGGTGAGGGTTACCTCAGTTACTCGATCGCCACCACGACCGGCGAGGGCATCACGACGCCCTCGACCTTCACCCGCACACGCCGCTGCGTGATGGTGGACAACCTCCGGATCTACTGAGGCGGCCATGATCATCGCGCGCGTCGACGGGGTGATCGTCACGACGGTCTGCCATCCCAGCCTGGCGGGCCATCGGTCGGTCATCTGCCAGCCGCTCGACGAGCGCGGCGCCGAGGAGGGCCTGCCCATCCTCGCGATCGACCCGCACGGCGCCGGCCGCCACCAGCGAGTGCTGATCTCCACCGACGGCTCGCACACCCGCAATCACGTGAAGGACCCGCGTTCGCCGCTCCGCAACATCGTCGTCGGGGTGATCGACGACGAGGACGTCGCCGCCGGCCGCTGACCCATGCGCCTCGGACATGTCATCGGCCGGGTCACTCTCTCGCGGCAGGACCCCGCGTACAAAGGCGGGCGTTTCCTCCTCGTGCAGCCGTTCGGCCGCGAACAGTTCGCCGGCGCCGGCGCGACCCCGCTCGCGAAGGGCAGCAGCCTCGTGGTGTACGACAACCTCGGGGCGGGGGAGGGCCACGTGATCGGCTTCACCGAGGGTGCCGAGGCCACCGCGCCGTTCGAGAACCCCACGCCGGTGGACGCGTTCAACGCGTGCCTCATCGACACCTTGTTTTACCAGCCGCCGACCGGTCCGGCCGCGGCCAAGTGATCCGATCATCCTGATTCTCCATGCCGAAAGTCATCACCGCCCGTGAAGCCGAGGAATTGCTGCGCAAAGGCGAGCAGCCCCCGGCCGGTTCCATCCTGACGCCCTCCGCGCGCGACGTGCTCGGCGGTGGCAGCCTGCAGCCGGCGTTCAAGGGCACGGGGGCCGCCAAGCCCGCGGCGCCGGCGAAGAAGGCGGCGGGACCGTCGATCCCCGATTACGAGTTCCGCTGGATGCCCGGTTCCGACCCGAAGACGCCCGCCGAGATCGAGAAGTTCTTCCACTCGCCCGCGATCCACACCCTGAAGGAGCGCATCTGCGAAATGGGTCGCCGCCTCTGGCAGCGTGAGTACACCGACGGCAACGGCGGCAACATCACTATCCGCGTCGGCGACAACCTTGCCCTCTGCACGCCCACGCTCATCTGCAAGGGCTTCATGAAGCCCGAGGACATGTGCCTTGTGGACTTGGACGGTAACCAACTCGCCGGCACCCGCGTGCGCACCAGCGAAGCCAAGACCCACTTCGGCATCATGAAGCGCCAGCCCGCGGCCAAGGCCTGCGTGCACGCGCACCCGCCCCACGCCACCGCCTTCGCCATCGCCAACGTCGATATCCCCTCCTGCCTCATCCCTGAGGCTGAGGTTTTCCTCGGTAAGATCGGTGTCGCCGAGTACAAGACCCCCGGTACTCAGGCCAACTCCGACGAGGTCGGCGAGGTCGGCAAGGACCACCAGGCCGTCCTGATGCAGAACCACGGCGTGATCGTCTGGGGCAAGGACGTCGAGGATGCCTACTGGAAGATGGAGAACATCGACTCCTATTGCCGCACCGTGTGGATCGCGGCCGGCCTCGGCGGCGGCCTCCATCGCTTCACCGGCGGCCAGGCCAAGGAACTTATCAACCTGCGCCAGAAGCTCGGCATGCCCGACCCCCGCGCCGGCCTCAAGGAGTGCGAGCTCTGCGACAGCGCCGATTTTCGCCCGGGCGTCGTCTGTGCCACGCCCGCGGCCCCGGCCGACACCGCGTCCGCCGCGCCCGACCCGCAGATCGAGGCGATCGTCCAGGCTGTCACCGAGCAGATCCTCAAGCAGCTCAAGGCCTGAGTGGGGAAAGCCGGGCAACCTCTGACAGACACGGATGAACACGGATTAAGGGGATCAATCGCGCTGGCCGGTCGTACGGTTAACGCCGGGCCAGGATGCGAGTGCTGCGCTGATTCCCTCACTCCCTCATCCCCATCGCCTTTTTCTCCCCCTTTTCCCTCTCACCCTCCCTTTCCCTTCTCTCCATGAAAGTCTCCATCATCGGCGGCGGCGGCCGCGTCGGGTCCAACGCGGCTTTCGCCCTCCAATGCGCGGGCATCGTGTCCGAGATCCAGATCCTTGACGCCAACGCCGACCTCGCGGCCGGCGAGGCCCTCGATCTCCTGCATGGCGCCTCTTCGATCGCCGACCAGCGCATTTACGCCGGGGATTACGCCAAGGCGAAGGACAGCGATATCTTCGTCATCACGGCCGGTCTTCGCCGGAAGCCCGATGAGTCACGGCTCGATCTCATCAACCGCAACGTCGCGCTGTTTTCCGGCATCCTCGAGAGCATCAAGGCGGCCGGGATGCGGAAGGAGGCGCTGATCTTCGTCGTCTCCAACCCGGTCGATATCCTCACGCAGCTCGCGCAGTCGCGCCTCGGCTTGCCGTGGCAGCAGGTACTTGGCCTCGGCACGATGCTCGACACCGCGCGCTTCCGCTCGCTCATCGCGCAGGAGCTCGGGCTCGCCGCGACGCAGGTGAAGGCGCTCATCCTCGGTGAGCATGGCGATTCAATGTTCCCCGTGTGGTCCTCGGCCACTTACGCCGGCCTGCCGCTGACGAAGGTCGCCGGCTGCACGCCGACCTTCCAATCGCAGATCTTCGAACGCACCAAGGGCAGCGGGGCCGAGGTGATCCGCCGGAAGGGCGGCGCCGGCTGGGCGGTGGGCCTCACCATCGCCGAGGTCATCCACGCCATCGCGCACGACAAGCGCCAGGTGCTGCCGGTCGCCACCGTGCAGCAGGGCGCCTACGGCCTGCGCGGTACGGCGATCAGCGTGCCGACCGTCGTCGGCCGCCGGGGAGCCCTCGCGCACGTCGAGGTCGAGCTCTGGCCGAAGGAATTGCAGGCCCTGCAGGCCTCCGCCCGCGCGCTCAACGAGACCTTCGCGAAAGTGAAGGCCGGCTGACCGCCGGCGACCGGGAAACAGGCGAGCGTTAGGGGCATCGTAAAATTGCCGGGGGAGCCCGCCCAAGGCGGGTGAACACCCCCGGCTACACCGCAGGATTTGCGGCGCGAAGTTCCGCGCGGGTTTCCCGAACGAAGCGCGTCCGGTGTAGCCGCGGCTGTCTGCCGCGGACCTTGTTCTACCGCCGTTCTGCTCCGGGCCTAACGCCTCTCATTCGTTTTCACCGGTTCCGCGACGCGTGAAATACGCACGCTCGCGACAACCTCGTCGACCAGCGGCGTGAGCTTCTTCAGCAGTCCGGCGTGGAACGGATCGTTGGTCCCGGAGCCAAGACCGATGTAGAGGATGAAATCGGGCGAGATTTCGGTGTAGTGCAGTATCGAGCTGATCTTCTCCGGCTTTTCCCTCGGCCGGCAGATAACGTGGAGCCACTCGCGATCTCCGGCGCGTTTGGCCGTCGTTTCCACGAAACGACCTCCCGATGAGAGATACAGGCTGTAGTAGTCGTTCAGAGCGCGGACTGAACGATCCGGCCTCAGTCCTTCCGGGGTGGGGATCACCCCCATCGTGAAATTCCCATAAGCCGTTTCGACTAGGAAGCCCTGCGAGCGGTAGGCGGTCCGAAAGATAAGTGGATCTTCGGGTTCTTTAAATACGCGCTCAACGCGGCTGTACGCAGAAACGAGATCACGCGGTATCTGGTAGCTGATGATCGCATCTCCGGCCCGGTAGGTGTGCGGTCCGGCGAACTCCTTCGCCGTTCCTGAGGAACCGGCGGCGACTACAACGATCACGGTAAAAATCAGGCGCGGGATCATCAGTAGGTGCGGTTGAAGGCTCTCCACATGCTGTTCTGCCACGTGTGTGGACTCAGATGCTCCCAGCCGGTGGGTGCAAGCAGCAGCGGTGAAGCGAGCAGCGAGGTGAGGAAACGGTGCGGAGCGAAGATCGCGTTCAGGCCGACGATGTTTGGCACCGCATCGAGGGCGTTCATGGTCCAACCGGCCCACGTCGCTCCAGCCGAGGAGGCGATCGCCTTCGACGTCGTGAGATGAGTCGCGCCACCGTAACCGAACACTTCGAGGCCGCATGCTGAACCGCCCGACTCGGCGAGGATTTTCAAGGCGTTCATCCCGATCTGCGCCCCTTGGCTGTGCAGATAAAGCGAGGAGGTCGCCGGATCGATGTGCCCGAGAACTCCGGCGAGGTCGCGGCCCAAGCTTGAAGTTCCGGTCAGCTTGCCGAGCGCGGTTTCGATGATATCCGCGAGACCACCGCGGGTTGGATTGTGCGCCAGGATGAAGGACTCGCGCTCGAAATGGTTCAGCCCGTTTTTTACAGCCTGCCCAAAATCGTTCAGGATTCCGTTTTCGAAAATCCTCACGGAGCCCTCGATTTCCGATCGTGCGACTCGTGTCGCTTGAGCGCCCACGAGATCACCCTGCGGGGCTTCCACCCGGTAAAACTGATGGGTGTCATGCCGCCATGCGTCGACGCCGGCGACCACTTGGGAAACGGTGTAGGCGACGGCGGCACCGGTGATCGCGCCGCGCAGGCCGGACCTCAGGGCCTCGGAGGTTCCCGCGCCGTTAAGTCGGGCGCCGGCGAAGGCGGACCCGAAGCCGAAGCCGCCGCCCGCGACGCTGGCCCACGCGGGCCCCCAGCCGCTGGCGAGCCCGACAGAGCTTAACATGCCGCCGAAGGTCGCCGCGCCGGCACCGCCGGTCGCCAGGGCGTACGCGTACATCGCCGTACCTGCCGTGAGTACGCCCGCGCCGATCGCGAGAAGCGGCTTCCACGCCTTCTTCAGGAATCCCTTCAGCGACAGCTGCCCGAGGTAGTCCCAGCGGTTGATGCCGTCGTTGCCGCAGAAGGCGTAGAGGTTGAGTCCGCCTTGTTCCTCGATCGGATCGCGGCTGATGAACCTTCCTTCGCGCGGCGCGTAATAACGGTACCCGTAGTAAAGCAGGCCGGTCTCCTCGTCCTGCCACTTGGTCGAGAACCGCAGCGGATTCGCCGCCGCGTAGGACCCGGTGGCGCGGAGGACCTCGCCGAAGGGCGAATACTCGTACGAGGCCTCGATCGCTCCGCTGTCCGCGTTCAGCAGCGCGGTGATGTTCCCGTTGCCGTCAAACGCAGGCAGGAGCGTTTTACCCGCGGCCGAGTCGTGGACTTGGAGCAGGCCGCCCACGCCCCCGGCGGTGCCGACGCCTCCGTTCAGATCAAGGCCCCAGGCGAACGTGCGCCGGATCGCCGCCGAGCCGTCGAGTTCCGCGATGACGTTCCATCCTTCGTAGAGGTAACGGCGCTCGCTCACCAGCGTGAGGCCCGCGCCGGAGCGCACTTCCTTGCGTACGCGACGGCCGAGATAGTCGTATTGAAACGAAAGGGTGAGCGCCGGCCGGCCGGCCGTGACGGCGATTGCGGTGGCCGACATCCGCACGAGGCGGTTCTCCGCGTCCCACGCGTAGTCCCAGATTCCGTCCGACGTGAGGTTGCCGTCGTCGTCGTAGGCAAACGACTGCACCGCTGCGGGCAGGAAAAAGTCCCGTGACTCACGCCTCACCAGGTCTGTTCCGCCTGCACCGCCTCCTGGTAGCACCGCGAACGCTGTGACCGAGCCGAGGAATGGAGCGGTGAGGTTGTTTACCACGATCCCAGTCCCCCAATGGCCGCCCGCCTTGCCCGCCTCGACCTGGCCGCCGGTGCCGGACGGCACGGGACCGGAAACCGCCACCCGCACGCCCGGTGACGACGAGACTGTGCCGGAAACGAACAACGCGTTGTTCTCGCGTTGCCGGACGCGGTTGAGCGCGTCGGCCGTGAAGTCGTCGCGCAACGCGGGATCGCCGCTGGGATTCGCGGTGAGGCGGTTTCCCGCGGCGTCATGCGTGTAGTCGTAAAGCCGGCTCGAAAGCGGCCGGTCGGTCGAAACCGGGTCGGCCCCCGCGTACCCGTAGGCGGAACGAAGCTCGCCGCGCGCTCCGTAGGTGAAGCGCTGGTGGGTGGTGCCAAGATCCGCGAAGGCCTCCCCCGATTGCACGGCCGTTTCCCGCAACGCGACCGCGTTGGACTGGTAGGCGTGGCGCGACTGGACGACGCCGTTCCACCGCGTTTCCACCGCGGTCGGCACGTCGTGCACCGGATCGAACGAGCGCGTCAGGCTCCAGCCCGATCCCGCCGCGGTGATCGCACGGACCAGCGACGATGGCGACCCGTTGGGCGTCGGCTCGTAGCCGTAGGCGAAGTGTCGTGCGGCCGCGCCGTTTTCCCGTCGGTGCAGGATGCCCGCGAGGCGGCCGGTGTCGGCCGTGGAGCGCATCACCTCGAGGTCAAACGACGAACGGGTGGGGTTTAGCCCGAGCCGCCAGCCGGCCATGCGGCCTTTCACCGCCGCCAGCACATGGCCGGGAAGAGCCGTGGCGCCGGCCGGAGTGCCGTTCGTTTCCTCGTAAACCGCCGCGATCCGGCGGCCTCCGTAGAACGACGGCAGTACCTCCTGTGGATGGCGCCACGGTGCGGCGGCATCGTACTCCAACGTGCGCGTGCCGGTGGCATCCGTGATGGTCTGCGGCTGACCGAGCCGCGTGTAGCCGCCGGCCTCGTAGCTGATGGTCGGGGTGCCGTCGCTGTAGGTGATCGCGGCCGGTTCCCCGGTGCCGGCGATGTAGGTGTAGCTTACCACCAACGGCGAGCCGTTGATCCGGCGGGCGAGGGTTTTACGCGCCGGTTGGCCGCGCTCGTTGTACGCCCACTCTGTAAACCTTCTCTCCGCGTCGTACTTCCGCACGAGCAGGCCGGTGGCCGCATCGTGCTCCCACTCCGTGGCCTGCGACGGGAGCCCTTCCCCGGGCCACGCGACCGCCTCCCAGCGGGTGGGTGTGTCCTCGCGATAAAGATGCTGGTGGGTGCGTTGCCCGTAGCCGTCGTAATTGAACGCCACCGGCTTCACGGCGGAACCCCAGCGCCGCCAGAGCTCGCCGCGCGAGGTGTAGGACATGCGCGTCGTGCGGTCCGCGGCGTCCCGCGTGAAGATCACCCGGCCCATGCCGTCATGAATCTTCTTTTCCACCAGCCGCCCGGCGGGGTCACGCGTCTCGTCCGGCAGATCCGTGCCGGGATCATAGGTGGTCGCCCAGCGGCCCGAGCGCGGATCCGTTGACGACTCCAATCTTCCCAGCGCGTCGTAACTGAAGCGCTTCACGAGGCCGTCATATCCCGTCTCGCTGATGATCACCCCGGCGAGCCGCACTTCCGCCGCGGGACGCGCCAGTCCCGGCGCGTTCACCGCAAGCACCACGCGGCAGGCCGCGGCGTCGACGTTCACGGTGCGCGTGGTGACATTGCCTTCACGGTCGGTGGTACGCGTTTCCTCACGAAGCGACGCGGATAGTCCGGTGAGCCTGCGCCTTTCGGTCGAAACCAGCACGCGCACGTCGCTCCGCGCGTGCGGATAGGTCCAGCGGCGGGCGGTGAGCCACAGGGCGCCTTCCAGCGACTCCACGCCGGTGTCGAAGTCACTGATTCGGTCCATCGACGCCGGTGCCAATCCGTCCCCTTCCAGATCCAGCCCTTCGCGCGTCCTCTCGCCCGCCGCGTCGTGCTGGAAGCGCAGCAAAGCGTGGCCGCTGCGGCTGGTCGCGGCGGGCCTTCCCGTGAGGGTGTCATAGATGAATTCCTCGGTGCGCGCCGGATTTGAACCGAAACCCGGTTCCGTCCGCCGCACCGTCCGGCCGATCCAGTCGGTGAACGTCTCGCGGTAGCGCGCGTCGGACGCGGTTCGGACGCGCGACACCGAACGCATGCGGCCGTCCGCCTCCGCCGTCTGCTCGTGATATTCCGCGACCACCGCCGTCCCCGTGATCGAAGCGAGCGAGCCGTCCCGCCGGCGGGTTTCCACGCGGGTAGCCCCGTCGGGGAAAACCGTCGTCCTCGTGCGTGTCTCGACCGCGTGGGAATGGTAGGTCTCCCCGCGCCCAGGCGCCGTGGCTCGGACCAAGCGTCCGGCGGTGTCATGCCCGAACGTGCTAACCAGCGCCTCGGTGCCGGCTATCGTGGCACGGCGGCGCAGTTCTCCGGCGGCATCGTAGGTGAATTGCGTCGTCAGTGGAGCGAGCGTGGAGCCATCCGCGGCGGCGCCTTCGCGCACGGTCGCGGCCGGCCGACCGAGCGCGTCGTAGGAGCGGTTCTCGGCGGTGCCGAACTCATCCACGGACGTCGTCACCCGACCCGCAGTCCACGTCTGCGCCAGCGTCGGCCAAAGCACCCCGTCTCGCGCGGTCCTCCGTCGGGTGCCGCGGTGCAAAAGCGAGGCCGCGTAATCCAGGAACTCCTGTGAAACGACCGTCCACCCGCCGGCGAGCACTTGCTCCTCCGAGACCAGCGGCAGTCCCTGCTCTCCCATGAGCACGCGGACCTGGCGGGACTTTCCGTCCAGGACCCGGAAGCTCCCGGGCAACGATTGGGAGACGAAGGGCAGGGCGGTTGCGGGCGCCCCGACCGCCGCATCGTGGGTGCCGTGAAGCGTCACATGCGCGCGGCTGGAGCCGGCTGTATTCGGCGAGAAGGGGTCGGTCTCACCGTTGAACACGGCGGGGTGATACACGTGCACGGTCATCGTGCGGTCCGGCTTTTCCCTTGCCCGCGCCAGGCCCGGGAAAAAGCGGAACTGCGGGTCGGCGTCCTCGCGATAGTCGCGAAGCCGGGTCGTGAGAAACTTCCCCTCGGACGTGTAATCCCGGCGTTCCGTGACACGCACCGGAAGCACCCCGTCGGCGGCGTTGCGGTACGCGGTCGCGGCGTCGGTCACGAATTCGTCGGCGTACGAGAACTCGGACCGGCTCGTGACCACACCGTTGACCCGCGTTTCGATCCGCGTGGGGAGTACGCGCGTGCCCCAGTGGTCGGTGTGCGAGTAGGTGCAGGTCGTGACGTGCCCGGAGCCCGCGTCGGCTCCCGGATCGGCGGCCGGCGCGTCCCCGTGTGGACGTCGCACCTGCCGGATCCGGCCGCGGGAGAGAAAATCATCGTGGTAGTCGAACGCCGCCCAGGAACCGTCCGAACTGGAGACCGACCGCAACCGGCGCCAATTGCCCGGCCGGTCGAGGCTCGTGTGGTAGGTGTAGTCGGTCCGGAGCGGCGCGGCGCCCCCGTGACCCTGAACCTCCTGCTCCAATTCGCGCGAGATCTCGGATCCGAAATGGATGTCGGCGTAGCGCCGGAACGAGCTCCGCACCACGGCGCCGCTTTCGTCGAGCACCTCGAACAGTTCATTGCGGTCGGCGTCGGTGTAGGTCCAGCGGTGGCGTACCGGGCTGCTCAACGCCGTGGCCCCGGCTGGTTTCTCCACCCAGTCGTCCACGATCCACTGTGAACCTCCGGATGGAGCGGTGGCCTGGCGGGTGAGCTGCGTCCACATCACGAGGCTTCCGTTCTGGCTGGTGCGTCGCGTCACGCGTAGCGCGGTGAGAGCGGGGGCGACCGGGTTTTCGACGATGAACTCATGCAAGGGTTCGCCGCTCACCATCCACGTCTGGTCAGCTCCCTGCGTGCCGACCTGCGAGCGCGGATAGAGCCTGATCGCGTAGCTCGTGGCGTTCAGGGTCACGATGTCGGCCAGCACGGTCGTCGCGTGCACCTGGCGCAGTATGCCCCCGCGTTTCACGACCAGCACCTCGCCGTCCTCACCGAGATGGCAGCCGTCCTGCCCGGGACCGTCGCGGTCGAAGTAAAGCGCCGCGGGGCGAAAGGTGTCGGCGGTGAGGCCGTCGGAGGTGAGGCGCAGGCTGCCGGCCGTCCGCCCGTTGCGCAGCGTGCCGAGCGCCACCGACCAGAGGATTCGACCGGGGCGCAGCGACGTGGTTTCCCCGACGGGGCCGCCGCCACCGTCGTCGATCCGCACGGAGAAAAACCCTTGGCCCGGCAAGATGCCGCCATCCCCCGGGGCCCAGTCGAACATCTCGTGCTCGACCCCGTTGATAAAGGCCCGGTGGCCGGTCGGGGGCGTGATCTTCACCCGGATGCGGGTGACGGCCTGGGAGGTGATTTCGAAAAGATGCGTGCGGCCGGGGCGGACGCGCGCGAAGCCGACGGAAGAGAAGAGTTCCGCCCCGCGTGAATCCTCGCCGTGGGCGCTTTCCGCCGCGCCGGAGACTCCTAGCGGGGTGATGCGCGCGAAGGCTGGATTCTCGCTGTCGTGGGTGGGCACCGTGGTGACCAGGGCTTGGAAGTTGACGGGAACCGCCGGCGCCGGATCGGGACTTTGAGCGCGACCGGACGCGACGGATGCCAGTGTCGCGGCGACGAGGCGGGCCGCCGTGAAAAGGGAGAGTGAGACGGGTTTCATGGCTCAGGAAGTGCGGCGGCGCAGCGCCGCGCTTTCGGTGGCTTTCGCTTGGATGAGCGCCTGACGCCAAGCGAGGCGGTCAAGGCCCCGGCGGGCGGCCGCGGAGGTGGCTCCGAGGCCGAGGGCGGACTCGTAGAACCCGCGTGCGGTGTCGTGATCCCCCAGCGTGAACTCGTTGAGTTCCCCGAGGGAGAGGTCGGCGAGTGCGGCCTCGCGCTGACTCAGCTTCGGTCGCGACCGTTTGCCTTCCGCGACGGCGAGGCCGGCGGCGATCCGTCCGGAGCCGGGTGAGGCGGCCTCCATCTCGCGGGACAGCGAGCACAGGGTGGCGATCAGTTGCGCCTCCTCGGCGGGTGATTGCGGGCCGCGACTGACGACGCCGCGCAGGGTCGAGAGCGCAAGCGAGGGGTTTCCGGCGACCAGGGCCGCGGCGGCTTCTCCGCGCGCCTTGAGCAGGGCGGCGGTGCGGACGGAGGGCGCGGCGTGGATCTTGATGTGCAGGGCGGCGAGCGCGAGGCCGGACGCCAGAAGGCGGGGGAGCGGATTCATGGTTCAGGGGGTGTTGATGCGGAGGCGAAGGGTGGCGTTGGTTGGGTCAGCGGTGGCCGGTGCCGCGGGATTCAGGCCGAGCATGCGTTCGATCGAATCCGGCAGGCCGTCGGCGTCGGAGTCGGCGGAGGATGAAACCTCGACCTCGAGGATCACCGGATCGGAAGTCGTTCGCCCGGCGGCGTTGATGGCCTGCACGCGATAGGTGCCCGCTTGCGCGGAGGTGATTGCCGGGAGAAGCAGCGTGGCGGTGGTGGCGCTCGCGAGGGCGTTGCCATCCTTCAGCCACTGGAAAGCCGCGGCTTCGGTGGCGTCCACCGAGTAGGAGACCGCGGCGCCCGCCGCCACTCGGTGCTGCGCCGGGGCGGGATGCCGCTGGATGCGCGGCGGCAAGCCCTGCCCCAGCGCGATCCAGTAGCTTGTCTTCGCGCTCGGGAGCGCGGTGGCGGAGGCCCCGTGGTAAGTGAGATCGACGCGATAGAACCCGCTTCCCCACATCCAGGTCGGCACCCGGATGTCGGTGAATCCTCCGGGGGGAATCGTCCCGGCGAGACCCGTCGCCGCCCCGTGCGGCTGGAAGACCGCGAAGCGAAAGTCGCGGCAGTTGCCGGCCGGCGCGAGCGCCCATGCTCGGAGCGCGATGTCATTCGTCCCGGGGCGGTAACTCTCGAGCAGATGGCCGCGCTCGCTGGCGGCCGAGGCCAACGCGGTTCCGGGAGTCAGGGCGGGAGAGCCGAATGTCCCGACCGTGGTCGCCCAGTGTGATCCGAGCAGGCCGTCCGCCGCGATTTCCTCCACCCAGCGCGATTCGGTCCGCATGCCTGCCGGTACCCAGGTCCAGCCGTCCACGATCCACGTTTCCTCGAAGCCGTCGCCGTCGGTGTCTTCCCAGCGTCCATTCTCCTCCCAGTGCGCCTCCACCCAGATTTCCTCCTCGATCCATTGTCCGTTTCCGGTGGGGCGATCGGGGAAGTCGTTTTCCCTCCAGTATTGCAGCGCAAGGCGGATGGGCGGGGTATCGACCACCATGAGCGCGGCGGCCGCGCTGGTGGTGGAGCCGGCCGCGTTGGACACGATAACCGCGTAGCCCGGGGCGGCGGCGGCATCGGAGGCGCGCGCCGTCGCGAGGGTGAGCACGGACGATGTCGCGCCCGCCATGGGCATGCCGTCGCGGCGCCATTGGAAGGCGAGTGGCTGCGAGCCGGTGGCTTCCACGCTGAATTGGACCGTTTGTCCGGCCTGGGCGACGGCGGCCGCGGGTTGCCGGGTTATGACAGGAGGGGCCGGTAGCACTGAAACAATCGCTGGGGAGCTGGCGGCGGAGCCGGCCGCGTTCGCGACGGAGACCGAATAAACGCCGGCCTGCGCGGACTGGATGTTCAACAAGGCCAGGCTGGCGGATGTGGCTCCGGTTATTTCCGCGCCGTCGCGTGACCAGCGGTAGGCCAGGGGCGGCGAGCCGGCCGCCGAGACGGATAGCACCACCGCTTGCCCCGCCGGGACCGACTGCCCGTAAGGGCCCACGACGATCGAGGGCGGCAAAAGGCGAACGGTGAGGGCGGCGGCCGCGCTCGTTGCCGCTCCACTCGCGTTGCGCACGGTGACCGTGTAGCTGCCGGCGTCGCCGAGCTGGGCGGCGGGGAGCACGAGCTGCGCTTGCGTGGCGCCGGGCAGGGCGAGGCCGTTGCGGGCCCATTGATAGGAAAACGGGGCGTCGCCGGTCGCCGCGACGCTGAAGTTTGCCGGGGTTCCGGCCGTGACCGAAAGCGAGGACGGTTGGGCGACGATCAGCGGAGGATTGCCACGCACGCTGAGCAGGTAGGGTCCCGCGATGTTCGAGGGCAGGTAGGACGCGTCTCCCTGCCGGATGATCCAGTAGTAGTAATCACCCGCCGTGTCCGGAACCCAACTGGGGGACGGGGTGTTCGCGGGCGGCAGCAAGGTCCCGGGTTGGTTTCCACCCCAGTTGGTGCGGCCCGCGATCACCCACTGCCACGGACCCGTGCCGGCACCACCGAGGAACTGCGGGGTGAAGGGACGGCCGACCGCGCCGGTCGAGTTTTGGGAATAAACCGTCGGCTGGCTGGCCCGCACCGAGAAGCTGGCGTTCGCCCCTCCGTTCCAATCCCAGAGCCCGGTGGCGTCCGCCGCGCGCAGATGCGCATGGTAGGTGCCGGTTCGTGCACCCGCCGGCACGGTCCATGCCACCGACGCGGTGGCGTCGCTCCGCGCGCCCACGTGAGCGCTGCCCGTGTGGACGTAACCGCTCCAATTCGGGTCGTTGGTGAAGAAGTGCAGCCAGGCGAGGTCGCCGTTTCCGTCGGACGCCGATCCCGTCAGCGTCGTGACCTGGCCCGGGGAGGCGGCGGTCGCGGAAACGCCCCGCGCGTACGGCGGTTGCGACGACGGCTGGATCGTGATGGAGCCGCTGGAGAAGGGGCCGATCTCGCGCGCGACGCTCCAATCCGCCGGATCGTACAACACCCAGTACGTCTCGACGAGATACGTGCCCGGCGCGGGCACGCTCTCGAGGCGCGTCCCGTTGTTGTTGTAGAGCGTCGTCGCGTGGTGCGTGCCTCCGATCTTCACCCGCAGGCGGTAGGGCGCCGGCAGAGCCTCGTCGGTCCAGACGTACGGCAGGTTGGCGGAGCTGAAGACATGGCTGGTGAGGTTGACCGAGCCCCCGGCCATGCCGGCGGTCGCGAGGCCAAGCACCAGCGTGGAAAGAAAACGACGCGTCAGTTTCATGGGCGGCGTGGTTTCAATCGATGCGCAGCGCGGCGCAGAGGCGGAGGGTCAGGGCGTCGTTCGCGCGGGCTGCGCGCAGCGCCGCCGCAAGGTCGGGCGTGCCGGCTTCAGCGCGAAGCCGACCGGCGAAATCGGCCCGGGCGACCGGGTGGTTGCGCACCGTCGGCGCACCGGGTCTCGCGGGATCCGCCTCCACCACGCAGATCACCGCTAGGGGAAAAGCCTCCGCGCCGAGGAGGAAGCCGCAGGCCTGGATGATCGCGCGCCGGCGGTGCAGCGCGCGGTCCGCCGGTTCGCGCGGGGTCGTCACCAGCATCAGCACCGGGGTCTCCCGCGGGAAGGAGAGCGTGGGCTGGTAATCAGCGCCGCCCTCGCGGTCGCGCCAGGAGGCGTGGGCCTGGGCGGCGGCCGCGCGGCGGGGCAGGGCGTCGGCGGGTGATGCTTCCGCGGACGACGGCGCCACCGGCAGCACGAAGCCGGGCGGATTCGCGGGCGGGGTGGCACGCGCGACCGCGGGCAACGCGAGGAGGGCGAGGATCAGCCGCGCGGCGGCGGCGGGCGAGGCGGCGGGGGAAGGGGAGGGCATGCGATGCCCCCTGCTTTGACCGACCCTCCGCCACGCCGGAACGGCGCCGTCTCCCCTAAATTGGGGTGATCCGCGGCGTCCTTTTTGTCACAAAACAACGGATACTAACCGGTCGCTAGGGTCGTCGCGATCACCGCTCGTCCGCTCCAGGCGACGGTTCGGAGCCAGTTGGTCCGGACCAGTCGGCGTTGCGCCGCCTCGTCGGGGCCGGTCGCGAGCCGGCGATGGAGCGGCACCTGCACAAACGCGGTGGAGGCCCAGATCACGCCGAGCAGTGCCAGCCCCGTCCAAGCAAGTGCTCCTCCGCGAATCGAGAGCGCCAGCGCCAGCGCGAGTTCGACCATCATGGCCGGGCCCACGACCCAGCCCGTGCGGCGCGCGTGCGCCCGCTCGTAGGTCGCGAACTCCGCCGCGCCCACGCGGCCGAACAACGGGTAATGGACGATCTGCACAAACCAGATCACCCCCGTCATGAAAAAGGTCGCGGCCGCGTGGGCGATCGGGAGGAGGGCGTTCAGATCCACCCGTCACCGGTCGCGCCGGCCGCCCAGGTCGTCAAGCCGCCCCTGCTTGCGAGGCCGGGCTTGCGCCGCGGCCGCGGTCAGGCACTCGTTTTGGTTTCACCTCCATCTGACACCCACCATGCGAGTCCTCCCCCGTCTCCTCCTCGTCGCCGCGGTGCTGCCCGCCGCTGCGTTCGCCCAGACCCCGCCCGCCGCGGGCGCGGCCCCGACCAAGCTCGAGGCCTTCACCGTCACCGGCTCGAACCTCCGGATCGGTGAGTCCGCCGGCGCCATCAATCTCCGGGTGCTCACGTCCGCCGAGATCGAGGCCTCCGGCCAGAGCAATTTACCCGCGCTGCTCCGCAAGATCCCCGAGATCGGCGCCCAGGGCTTCGCCGAGAATCGGGTCAACACCTCCTCCCCCGGCTCGGCCGCGCTCTCGCTGCGTGGTCTCGGCGTCAACTCCACCCTCGTGCTCCTCAACGGGCGCCGCGTCACGCTCGCGCCGTTCGGCCAGGGCGGCAGCGCCGCCGGCCTCGGCACGGAGCAGTTCGTCGACGTCAACATGATCCCCGTCGCCGCCATCGCCCGTATCGAGGTGCTCAAGGACGGCGCCTCCGCGGTTTACGGCGCCGACGCGGTGGCCGGCGTCGTGAATGTCATCCTCCGGAAGGATTTCACCGGCACGACGCTTTCGACCAGCTACGGTGACTTCACCGGCGGCATCAACGCCCGCACGCTCCGCGGCTCGCTCGCCACCGGCGCGAAGAACGGCGGCACGTCGGTGTCGGTCATCGCCGACTGGTTCCGGCGCGACGAGTTCCTCTTCGGCCAGCTGCCGCAGCCGGTGAAACGCCAGCTGCTGCTCGCGAGCAACACGCCGGGCTCGTTCGTGGTGCCCGTCGGCGCCACCGACCCCATCACCGGCCAGGTCATCCCTGCCACCGCGACCGCCGCCCAGCGCACGTTCACGAGCGATCGTGCCGCGCCCGGGCCGAACGCCACTTTCACCCGCCAGCTCCAGACCCAGAACACGTTCGACGCCAACGCCGCGATCCGTCCCCAGACCGAGGCCGACCGACTCGGCGTCGTCGCCCACGGCCGGCACGAGCTGTCCTCCAGCCTCGCGGCTTTCGTCGAACTGGGCTGGCAGCGCAACCAGAACATCGAGGGGCTTTCCCCCGCGCCGATCTCCAATCTCAACACGATCACTTTGCCGGCCAACAACCCCTTCAACCCGTTCGGCGTCCCGGTCGTCTCCGGCTCCACGCAGACGATGTTCTTCCGCTTCCTCGAACTGGGCGACCGCCTCACCACCACGACCAACGAGATGAGCCGTGTGGTCGGCGGACTCGAGGGCAGGCTCGGACGCGGCTGGACGTGGGACGCCGCCGTCACCTGGAACAAGGAGACCTCGCACCTCGACCTGAAGAACTTCCCCGCCCAGAACAAGGTGAACGCCGCCTTGGCGGACACCAATCGCGCCACCGCGCTCAACCTGTTCGCCAACGGCACCACCATCCGCAACAATCCGGCCACGCTGGCCGGGTTGGAGGGCGGAGTGACGCGCGACGCCGCGACCGAGCTGACGGCGGCCGATGCGCGTGCGACCGGAAGCGTCCTCACGCTTCCGGCCGGCTCGGTTTCGGTGGCCCTCGGTGTCCAGTGGCGCGAGGAAACCTTCAAGGACGAGCGCACCCAGGTGCAGTTGCTCAACCAAGGCGCGCCGGTCGCGCCCGCGCGCGGCGATCGCCGCGTGAGCGCCGCGTATGTCGAGGCCTCCGTCCCGCTGGCCGCGCCCGCGCAGCGCCTCCCGGGCTTCCACGCCCTCGAGCTCAACGCCGCCGGGCGGCTGGAGTCGTTCTCCGACGACGGCGTGGGCCGCGCCTCGGTGCCCCGCCTCGGCCTGCGCTGGCAGCCGGTCGCCGAGCAGATCACCTTCCGCGCCTCCTGGGGCCGCGGCTTCCGCGCGCCGGCGCTCGCCGAGCTCTACCTGCCGCAGACCGTGGCGATCTCGTTCAACATCCCGGACCCGCTGCGCTTCGGCAAACCCGGCGCCACCGCCAACGACAGCGGCACCGGCCAGCGCCAGATCCGCTCCGGCGGCAACCCGCTGCTCGCGCCCGAGAAGTCGGAGTCGACCAACTTCGGCGTGCAGCTCACGCCTTCGTTCCTCAGGGGGCTCTCGCTCAGCGTCGACTTCTACTCCGTCGAGGTCACCAACCGCATCGGCCAGCCCGCGACGCCCGCCATCATGCTGGCCAACCCGCAGTTGTTCCCCGACGCGATCGTGCGCGCGACGCCGACCGCCACCGACACCGCCAACGGTCTGCCCGGTGAGCTGCGCGAGATCCGGTCCGTCCTCGGTAATTACGGCAGCACCAAGGCCGCGGGCGTTGATTTCGCCGCGGAGTACCGCTTCGCGCCGGGCCGCTACGGTCGCTTCTCCGCGCGGGCCGCCGCCACGCTCATCAACAGCCAGATCATCCGCACCCGCCCCGATCTACCCCAGGTCGAGACCGTCGGCCTCTACGAAATCCCGCGCTGGCGCGGCGACGCCTCGGTGCTGTGGAGCCACGGCAAGGCTTCCGCCGCGCTCAATTTCAACTACATCGGCGGCTTCCAGGACACGTCGCCCAGCCTGCTCCTCGTGAAACAGCAGGTGACCACCGACGTGCAGGCCGGCTACGCCCTGCCCTGGGGCCTGCGTGCGACGGTCGGGGTTAACAACGTCTTCGATCGCCTGCCGCCCGCGACAAGCTTCTCCACCGGCTACGCCGAGCGCGTGAACAACTTCCTCCCGCGCTGGGCCTACGTCTCGCTCACGAAGACGTTCTGAGGCCGGCACCGGGGTTCCGCGCCGCTTCAGCATGGAACGGCGCTAACCTCGGTCCGGTTTCCTGCCCGACCTGGCGGCGGCCGCCGCCGCGGGTGCGTGACGGGTTTCTTCCCGGGAGGAAACCCGGCGCCACGTGGCGAACCGGATCCGGACCTCCCCTTATCCGGCCGTAAACGGGTTGAAGCCCGGAGCCGTGCGCGCAGGTTCGTCGCCGTCATGGTCGTCCTCCGGGTATCGCTGTTGTTCGCCCTCCTCGCCGCCACCCTTTCCGCGGCGCCCGCCGGTCCGCGCCCGGGGCGCTGGGCGCACGAGACGCCGCGCAGCGTGGCACCCGATCCGGGAGTCACTTGGGGCCGGCTGGAGAATGGTTTCCGCTACGCCCTGCTGCCGCACACGGGCGTCCCGGGGCGCGTGACGACGCAGTTGGTCGTGCTCGCCGGCTCCCTCGACGAAGGTCCCGCGGAACTCGGCATCGCGCACTACACCGAGCACCTCGCCTTCGGCGGCACCGCGAATTTTCCCGCCGACCGGATGGTCGACCTCTTCCAGCGGCTGGGCGTCGAGTACGGCAGCGACGTCAACGCGATCACGACCTTCGACCACACCGCCTACCGGCTCGATTTCCGCGAGAACGACCCCGCGCTGCTGGGCGAAGGGCTGAGGCTGTTCCGCGAATTCGGCGACGCGCTCAGCTTCGATCCGGTGGCGATCGAACGCGAACGCCGCGTGGTGCTGGCGGAACTCCGCAACCGGGACACGCTCGACGGGCGCCGGCAGCAGGCGTCCTTGCCGCTGGTGTTCCGCGGGCTTCGTTTTCCCGAGCGGCATCCGGGCGGCCGGGAGGAACTCATCCGCGGATTCACGCGCGAGCAGTTCGTCGGCTTCCACCGCAGAAACTATCGTCCGGACCTCATGGTGCTGGTGGTGGCCGGCGACTTCCCCGCGGGCGCCCTTGAGGCGCAGGTAAGGGCGATCTTCGGTCCCATGCTCCGTCCCTCGGTGGCGCCGGCCCCCCGCGAGGAGGGCCGGCTGGACGCCCGGTCGTTGCGCGCCGGGATTCTTCGCGCGGGCGGGGTCGGGTCCGCCTCCGTCGAGGTCGCGGCGGCTTTTCCCCTGCCCGATCGTCCCGATTCCCGCGAGGCGCGGATCGAGCGGCAGCAGCGGGAGTTTGTCATGGAGGTTTTCGCGCGGCGCCTGCGACGCGAGGCCTCCGCTGCCGGCGCGTTCGCCGGTTATGAGGAATTGATGGGCCACGGTGTCGCGACCGCGGCGGTCGATATTCCCGCCGGGGCTTGGTCGGAGGCGGTACGGGCGGTGGACGGACTGGTCCGGCTCACCTTGGAGCGCGGGCTGGACCCCGCCGACCTTGAGGAGGAGCGCCGGCGTGAGTTGCGGATGACGGCGTACGCCGAGGGGCAGTTGCCCGCCGCTGATCCTACGACGCTGTGCGAGGAGTTGGTTTCCTCCATCATGACGCACACCGTGTACACCGGACCGGCACGCTCCCTGGCGTGGCGGCGCGAGTGGCTGGAGCGGTTCACGGCGGGCGACGCGCAGCGCGTTTTCCGGGGGCTCTGGCCGGTCGACGCGATAGCGGTTCATCTTTCGGGCGGCATTAACCTGAACGTCACGCCCGACGCGGTGCTGGCCGAGGTGCGCAAAGGGCGGCGCGCCGGGTTGCCGCAGGTCATGGCCCGCACGCGCGGTGAGACTCCTTTCGCGGTACCGCGGTTCGCAGCGCCGACCCCGGTGGTCGAGCGGCGCGAATTGCCCGGGTTGGGTGCGGTGTTCGCCCGCTTCGGCAACGAGGTCCGGTTGAACGTCGTTCCTGCCCGCGGCGAACCGGGTCTCGCGCGCGTGATCGTTCGGGTGGGCACCGGTCTCCTCGAGCTGCCGGGCAACAAACCCGCATTGAAGGAGTGGGGCCTCGGGAGTCTGCTCGCCAGCGGCGGATCACATTTCCGTCCGGATCGATTCTCCGCGCTCGTGGAAGAGCGGCTGCTCGAGTTCGGGCTCGATGTGGTCGATCGCGACGCTTTCACGTTCCGCGGACTCATGGCTTCGGAGCAGCTGGAGGTTTTCCTCTCCCTGGTCGCGGACCTCCTCCACGCGCCGGTCATCAATTCCTTCGCCCATCAGGATCAGCGGATGCAGGCCGTCCTTAACCGCGTGGCCGCGGGCGCCGGCATGGGCGAGGGGATGAGGGAACTCACGAACCATCTTTTCCGGGGCGATCCGCGCTTCACGTGGGGCTCCCCGCTCGATTATGTCTCGCTCAGCGTGACCGATGTCCGCCGCTGGATGGAGCCGTCGCTCGCGCGCGGCTATGTGGAGGTGACGGTCGCCGGGGACGTGACCGAGACCGCGGTGGTCGATAGCGTGGGACGGACGTTGGGCTCCCTGCGACCGCGGGCGGCGCGCAAGGAGACTTCGGTGCCGCCCCGTCCGGTCGCGCTCGCGGCCCCGGCGGGATTCACGCGGATCGAGTTCGTCGGTGAACAGAACATGGGCCTGGTCACCGGCACGTGGCCGGTGGTGGGCGGGTCGTCCGCGCGCGACCAGGCCGCGTTGGGCATTCTCGCCAAAGTCCTGGAGTTGCGCGTGCGGGCCGAGGTCCGGGAAAAGCTCGGGTTGGCCTACGCGCCCTCGGCGAGTTTCGAGGCTTTCGACGGCTTCCCGGATTTCGGGCTGCTGCAGGCGCGCATCGACTGCGCGCCCAACGACGCCGGGCGCGTCGCGCCGGTCCTCTCCGCGATCGGCGCGTCGCTCGCCGCCCGCGGGGTGACCATGGGGGAATTCGTCGGGGCGCGCGGGATCCTGCGCGGGCGGCTGCGGCAGGCGTTTCGCGACGGTGCGTTCCTCGCCGGCTTGCTCAGGCGCGCGCAGGAGCGCCCCGGGGATCTGGAGGAGGCGGTCGCGCTCCACCGCGGCCTCGTGGGGGAGATCTCCCTCGAGGAGGTCAATGCTTGGGCCGGCCGGGTGCTGCCTGCCGACCGGTGCCGCACCGCGGCCGTGGTGCCCAAGGCCTTCGTAGGCATCCTCGAAGGCTCCCGCTGACCCTCCCGATGGGGTCAGGGCGTTTTTGTTTACGCGGGGATCCCGTCCGGGGGGGTTTGAACAATCAACGCCCTGACCCCATCGGGCGGGTCAGGCGCGGAAGAAGGCGAGGATGCGGCGGAGGCTGGCCGCCAGCGCGTCGATTTCGGCCTCGTGGTTGTAAAGGTAGAAGCTGGCGCGGGTGGTGCTCGCGAGGCCCAGTTTACGCATGAGGGGTTGGTTGCAGTGGTGGCCGCCGCGCAGCGCCACGCCGTCCTCGTCGGCAAACGTGACCACGTCGTGCGCGTGCACATCCTCGAATGCGAAGCTGACCAGTCCACTGCGGGGACCGCGGGGTCCGAGGAGGCGAATTCCCGGTAACTCGGCGAGTCGCTGGTATGCCGCGGCCGCGAGTTCCGCGTCGTGCCGCGCGATCGCCTCCCGCCCCACGCCGTCAAGGTAGTCGCAGGCAGCGGCCAGCCCGACTGCGCCCGCGATGTTCGGGGTGCCGGCCTCGAAACGCTCCGGCGCCGGTTTCCAGGTGGCGCCCTCGTAGGTCACGGTTACCACCATGCCGCCACCAGTCTCGTCCGGCGGCATCGCGTCCAAGAGAGAGCGCCGGCCGTAGAGCACACCGATGCCGGTCGGACCGCACATCTTGTGGCCGGAGAATGCGAGGAAATCGGCCCCCAACGCGCGCACGTCCAGCGGGAGATGGCCGATCGACTGCGCCGCGTCGATGACCGTCAAGGCGCCCGCCGCGCGGGCCCGGGCGCACAGCGCCGCGGCGGGATTCACGATCCCGAGCGTGTTCGAGATGTGGGTGAAAGCGAAGATCTTCACCGCCGGCGTGAGCAGCGTGTCCAGCGCGGGCAGATCGAGGCCGCCCTCGGCGTCGGCGCCGACCACCGGAACCAGCTGAAGCGTGGCTCCCGTCGCGCGGGCGAGCTGCTGCCAGGGCACGAGGTTGGAATGGTGCTCCATCTCGGTGGCGAGGATCACGTCACCGGCGCGCAACCGTCCCGCAAGGCCCCGGGCAATGACGTTGATACTCTCCGTCGTACCCCGCGTGAAGATCACCTCGGCCGGCTCGGCCGCGTTGATGAATCTCGCGACCCGGGCCCGGGCCGCCTCGTAGGCGTCGGTCGCCCGCATCGAGAGCGCGTGGAGACCGCGGTGCACGTTGCTGTTGTCGCGCTCGTAGTAGCCCGCGATCGCCTCGATCACGGCGCGCGGCTTGTGGGAGGTGGCCGCGTTGTCGAGGTACACGAGGGGCTTGCCGTGCACCTGCTGGTGCAGCACCGGGAAGTCGGAACGAAGATCGCGGCCAAGGGACATGAAGGAGATCGGACTGGGCCGCGGATTTGATTCCGAGGTCCGGCGTCCGAAGCGAAGGAACCGCGTCGCCGGGTGTCAGCAACCGAGTTCCGCCGAAATCTGGTGACGGTACACCTCTGCGGAACTTTCACCCCGGCCGTGGACGTTACGCGGCTTCGGCGGTCCGCCCCGCCGAAATTGTCACGTAACAAGCGACAAACCCGGGAGGGGTCGGCGGGTGGGCGAAATGCGCCCGCCGGTACCGGCTTGGCCGGTGTGCGCGCGGGCGACGACCCGGCGGGGCTATCAGCGCC